>Ga0070738_10000669_pt1 | contig 89495 bp, 90 predicted proteins | sample Coa_R2_2_FD_66446 | JGI IMG/M metagenome (GOLD analysis project Ga0070738, IMG submission 66446) | Surface soil microbial communities from Centralia Pennsylvania, which are recovering from an underground coalmine fire - Coalmine... | ecosystem: Environmental > Terrestrial > Soil > Unclassified ...
TGGGGAGGCAGGGGTGCACGTTGGGCTGAACGCGCAGCTCCTCGACTTCTCGCAGACCTATCGCTCGGGCGGCATCAGCCGCTACATCTATCATCTCCTCGCGCAGCTCCGCACGCTCGCCACCGACGACCAGTTCAGCGCCTTCGTCGGCCGCTTGCCGGTCGACGGCGCGCTGGCGCCCACGCCCCACTTCCGCCTGCGGGCCGTCGGCCTGCCGACCAACCGCCCCCTGGTGCGCATTCTCTGGGAGCAGGCGCTGCAGCCGGGCGCGCTGCGCCGCGCGGGCGTGGACCTGTTGCACTCGCTGGCGTTCGTGCCGCCGGCGCTCTGGCGCGGCCCGTCGGTCGTCAGCTTCATGGACCTCAGCTTCCTGCGCTTCCCGCGGGCCTTCAACCGCGGCAACCGCCTCTACTTGGCGACGATGGCCCGCGCCGCCGTGCGCCGCGCCGACCACCTGCTGGCGATCTCCGAGTCCACGCGCCAGGACCTCGTCCGCCTGCTCGGCGCCCGGCCCGAGCGGGTGACGGTCACCTACTGCGGCGTCGACGCTGCCTTTCGGCCGCTGGACGCGGACGTCGTGCGCGCCTACCGCGAGCGGCGCGGGCTGCCCGAGCAGTTCATCCTGTACGTCGGCACGCTGGAGCCGCGCAAGAACGTGCCGCGCTTGCTGGCGGCCTACGCGGCGCTGCGCCGCCAGGGGCCGGCGCCCCCGCTCGTGCTCGCGGGCGCGCGCGGCTGGGGGCAGCTCGGGATCGAGGCGCGACTGGGGGCGCTCGGGCTGGCCGACAGCGTGCGCCTGCTCGGCTACGTGCCGACCGCCGAGCTACCCCTCTGCTATAATGCCGCCAGCGTTTTCGTGTACCCGAGTTTGTACGAGGGCTTCGGGCTCCCGCCCCTGGAGGCGCTGGCCTGCGGCACGCCGGTCGTGGCCTCGAACGCCTCGTCGGTGCCCGAGGCCGTGGGCGACGCCGCGCTGCTGGTCGATCCGCGCGACACCGCCGGATTGGCCGCCGCGCTCGCGGCCGCGCTCCACGACGCGCCACTGCGGGAGCGCCTGCGCGCCGCCGGCCTGGCGCAGGCGCGGCGCTTCTCGTGGCGCCGGATGGCCGAACAGACGCACGCCGTGTACCACGGCGTACGGCAGGGTTGATGGAACTCATTGGCGACAGCGTGACCGCTCCCGCCGTCCCGACGGCTCCCACCCCTCCGCCGAGCCCCGCCGGTCGCGGGCGCGCTCAGTCGTACCAGTTGCTGGCCCGGCTGTTCGTGCTCTGCGTCGACGCGGCCGCGATCAACCTGGCCTTCTACGTCGCCTACCGCAGCCGCTACGTGCTCGGCCTGGGCGGCGACGTGGCCGACGAGAACTTCGTCGAGTACCACGAGTACATCCCCGTCGCGCTGGTGCTCACGGCGCTGGTGCTCGGCTTCTTCCACCTGCGCGGGCTGTACAAGCTGGCGCGCGGCACGGCCTGGTTCGACGAGGTCCTGTCGGTCGCGGCCGGCGCGTTCTACGGCGTGGGGCTGGTGTTCGCCGTCGTCTCGCTCGTGCGCTACCCGGCCAACTCCCGCCTGACGTTCATCTTCGCCTGGGTGGCGATCGTCGTGCTGGTGGCCCTCGGCCGCTCGCTGGTGCGGCTGCTGCGCCTCGTGGCACGGCGGCGCGGGCTGGGTATCGCGCGCGTGGTGGTGGTCGGCGACAACAGCGCCGGCCGCATGATCATGCAGAGTATCGCCGCCCAGCCGCACCTGGGCTACCAGGTGGCCGGCTTCCTGGCGCTCCAGCCGGGGCCGGACTTCGGCCGCTTCAAGCGGCTCGGCACGCTCGACGACCTGCCGAAGGTCTGCGAGCTACACGGCGTGGACGAGGTGATCATCGCGCTACCGTCGGTGTTCCACAGCGAGATACTCGGCGTGCGCGACCACTGCCAGCGCGACGGCTTGCGCTTCAAGCTGGTGCCCGACCTGTACGAGCTGAGCCTGAACCGCGTCGAGCTCGACGCTATCAACGGCATCCCGCTGCTCAGCGTGAAGGAGACGACGCTCCACGGCTGGAACCAGCTCACCAAGCGCGCGCTGGACGTGCTGCTGGCAGGGGCGGGGCTGATCCTGTTCGCGCCGCTCTGGGCGCTCATCGCGCTGGCGATCAAGCTCGACTCGCCGGGGCCGGTGCTGTTCCGCCAGGAGCGCGTGGGGCGCGGCGAGACGCGCTTCCAGGTGCTGAAGTTCCGCTCGATGCGCCAGGACGCCGACCAGATCGTCCACGAGCTGCTCGCGCAGAACGAGGCGACGGGGCCGCTGTTCAAGATGCGCAACGACCCGCGCCTCACGCGCGTGGGGCGCGCGCTGCGCCGCTGCAGCCTGGACGAGTGGCCGCAGCTCGTGAACGTGCTGCGCGGCGAGATGAGCGTGGTGGGCCCCCGGCCGCCGCTGCCGCGCGAGGTCGCGCAGTACGAGGCGTGGCACCGCCGGCGGCTGGAGGTCGCGCCGGGCCTGACGGGCCTGTGGCAGGTGAGCGGCCGCAGCGAGCTGGGCTTCGACGAGATGGTGATGCTCGACCTGTACTACATCGAGAACTGGTCGTTGGGGCTCGACCTCCGCATCCTGCTGCGCACCATCCCCGCCGTGGCCCGGGGGCGGGGGGCGTTCTGAAGCTCGCGCTGGTCCACGACTACCTGAACCAGTACGGCGGCGCCGAGCGCGTGCTGGAAGTGCTGCACGGCATGTATCCGGCCGCGCCGATCTACACGTCGATGTACGCCCCGCACTTGATGCCGCCGTCGTACCGCCGCCTGGACATCCGCACCTCGTTCATGCAGCGGCTGCCGGGCGTCGCCTACCACCACCAGAAGTACCTGCTGGCGTATCCGCTGGCGTTCGAGGGCTTCCACCTCAGCGGCTACGACGTGGTGCTGAGCAACAGCTCCGCCTGGGCCAAGGGGGTCATCACGCCCCCGGAGACGCTGCACGTCTGCTACTGCCTGACGCCCATGCGCTGGGCCTGGAGCTACCGCGAGTACGTGGACCGCGAGCGCGTGAGCGGCACGCTGCGCCGCGTGCTGCCGCTCGCCATGCACTACCTGCGCTTGTGGGACATGGCCTCGGCGCAGCGCGTGGACTGCTTCGTGGCGATCTCGCGCGCCGTGGCGGCGCGCATCCGCAAGTACTACGGTCGCGAGGCCCACGTGATCTATCCGCCGGTCGCCGTCGAGCAGTTCACCCCGCGCCCCGCGCCCGACGACTTCTACCTCGTCGTGTCGCGGCTGATCCCCTACAAGCGCGTCGACCTGGCGGTTGAGGCGTTCAACCGGCTGGGGCCGGGCTGGCGGCTGAAGATCGTGGGCGACGGCCGCGACCGGGCGGCGCTCCAGGCGCGCGCCCGGCCGAACGTCGAGTTCCTGGGACGGCTGCCCGACGACGCGGTGCGCGACCTCATGGCGCGCTGCCGCGCGTTCCTCTTTCCCGGCCTGGAAGACTTCGGCATCGCCCCGGTCGAGGCCCAAGCCGCCGGCCGTCCCGTCGTCGCCTACGCCGGCGGCGGCGCGCTGGACACCGTGCGCGACGGCGAGACGGGCATCCTGTTCGCGCCGCAGACGGCCGACGCGCTGGCCGACGCCGTGCGGCGCAGCGCCGACCTCGCCTGGGACCCGGCCGCCATCCGCGCGCACGCCGAGCGCTTCAGCACCGCGCGCTTCCGCCGCGAGCTTGGCGATTACGTCGAGCGGGCGCGCGGGACCTAACCGCCCCGCAGCCGCCGCAGCTCCTGGAGTATGAACGGATTGCTCTGCCGCTCGCGGCCGATCGTCGTCTCGGCCATGTGGCCGGGGAGCACGATCGTGTCGTCGGGAAGCTGCATCAGCCGGCCGACGAGCGTCTGCATTAGCTGCGCGGTGTTGCCCCCCTCCAGGTCGGTGCGGCCGACCGAGCCGCGGAAGAGCGTGTCGCCGCTGAACAGCATGCCGGCGGTGTAGAGCGAGACGCTGCCTTGAGTGTGCCCGGGAGTGTGCAGCACCTGTAGCTGCAGGCCCGCAATCTCGACGTCGTCGCCGTCCGCGAGCAGCGCGTCGGGCGGCGGCGGGGGCGGCACGTCGCGGCCAAGGAAGAACGCCGCCTGGCGCGGCACGTTGGCGGCGATGCCCAGGTCGGCGGGGTGGAGCAAGAACGGCGCGCCGGTGGCCGCCTGGACGGCGCCGACGGCCATCAGGTGGTCGAGATGGGCGTGGCTGCAGACGATGCGGGTGATGCGCACGCCCAGGTCGCGGGCCAGCGCCAGGATCTCGGCCGGCTCGTCGCCTGGATCGACGACCACCGCCTCGCGCGTGCGCCGCGAGCCGATGATGTAGCAGTTCTCCTGGAACAGCCCGACGACCACCGACTTGACGATGAACTCCGCCGGCTCGCTTGCCACTGGCTCCTCGCCTCCCCGCGCCTGCTGCCTCTGTCAGCAGTGTAGCAAGCCGCGCGCCGCAGAGACGGGGTGTCACAAGCGCAGGTGGTCCTGCCGCCAGGAATGCCGCAGAATGACGCATCCCCGACACTACTCGAAGGGCGCGCGATGGCGGCAGAGATCAAGCTCCATGCCGGTCCGGCTTTCATCCGCTTCCAGCTTGATTGGCCCTACGACGAGATCCCAGGCTACCTGCCGACCGCAGTGTTCGTCGATACCGGGGTGTTCCGGGGTGAGTTCACCACGAGTACCTGGGTCACGGAGTGGCAGGCGCTCCGTACAATCCTGGCAGACCTTGACCAGCGCGTTGGGCAAGGTGCCGAGGCTCACATGGAATTTGCCGACGCGGCGCGAATAGGACTGACCTTCCAGCTAGAGCGGCTCGGCCATGTCATGCTAGAGGTCGACATCCGATTGGTCGAGCGGGACGCCGAGCTACGGTTCCGGCTGCTGGCTGACCAGACCTACTTGTCGCTGTGGACCCGCGCCATCAATGAAAGCCTGGCCCAACTGCCCGAAGGATGAGGAGGACTCTTTATGCATACTCGTGCGCTCGCCCTGAGCGCGCTGGTCGCGGCCGGCGTGTCCTCGGTACTCACGCTCGCTGTGACGCTTCTCGTACTACCGCCGGTGATTCGCGCCGCGCCTGATTCGCAGTCGCCACAGCCCCTAGTCCGAGCCGAACGCATCGAGCTGGTGGATACGTCCGGCACGGTACGCGCGTCGTTGAACATGGAGAGCAACGGTGTAGGATTGACTCTCCGCGACGAAACCGGTACTTCCCGGTTGGTGCTCATGGCGGACCCCCGAGTAGGTCACGGCTTGTTTGTCACTGACCAGAATAGCCGGGGCGCCGTATTCGTCGGGGCGTCGACGTCAAATGATCTGGGAGTCCAAGTTACGAGTCCTGAAGGATCGAAGGCGTACATTCAAGCGAACGGGAGCACAGCCGGCTTCGCCGTCGCCGACTCGGCTGGTCGGCCGATCTGGCAGGCGCCATGAGTAGCGCCGGCGTCGCGGGCAGGCCGGCGACGCTGAGATCGGAGGCCATGATGGACCTGATCGTGCGGCTGGCGGGGGCGTGGGGCGTGGCGGATAGCGTCTGGCTCGCCGTGGCGCCGGGATCGTGGGCGCGGTTCTGGGGGAGGTGGATCGACCGCGCGGAGGCGGGGGGCGCGTTCCCCCGGGCGTTGGCCGCGGCGGAGTGCGCTATCAGCCTGTACTTCCTGTTTGGCTGGCGGCGCGGCCGCCGACCGGGCCGGTAGGTCGATCAGCGGCCGCGACGCCGCACTGTAGCGAGCCTGGAACACGCCGCCCGTAGTCGCGGGCCTGGCCGCGCAGTATGCTGAGGCGGCGGAGCGCCCTCGACGCTCCGGTTGCTGGAGGAAGCTGCATGCGGCTCGACGTGACGGAAGGGCTGGCGCTGGTGCTGCTGGTGGCGGCGGTGTTCGTCGCCGCGCGGACCTGGGGGCAGATGCCGCTCCCACTGGGGGTGGCGCTGTTCGGGCTGGCGCTGGCGCAGGCGCTGTGGATTCTCGGCGCGCTCCCGCCCATTGGGTTGTTCGGGGCGCGCACCTGGGCGGCGATCGCCTGCGCCATGCTGCTCATCCTCGGGCTGCCGACCAAGGCCGGGAGCAAGGGGCCGGCGACGATCGCGGCCACCGTATCGGTGGCGGCCGCGGTAGAGTTACTCGTGCTGTCGGGCATCCTGGTGCCATGACGACGCGGTAGCGAGGCCGGGGCTATAATCCGGCCGCCGGGCCGACTGGGGGAGCGCGGTACCGTCAGCTGCGGGGCACACTGAGCCGGGAGAGCGCCCATGACGACTGCCCTCACGTACCAGGAGGCGCTGCGAGTGCTGGCCACGCTGCTCGAACAGTGCCACGAGGGCCGCGCCCACCTGCGGCTGTCGCCCCAGGGCGCGGAGGCCGCCGCGCCGGGCTGGCGCTGGCCGCGCGAGTGGACCCCGGACATGCTGCGCGACGAGGCCGCCCGGCAGGCCCGCGACCGCGCGCAGCCGCGCTATGAGCACCCGCGCACCGACCGGCTGAGCGCGTGCTTGCGGGTGCTGGGCGCCGACCTCGACCAGCAGGGCGCCGGGTTCTTCATCATCACCGTGCTGCCCGAAGCGGTACACGTGCAGGGGCAGGGCGGCTACGAGCAAGTGGTCGACATGGCGGCGCTGAAGCGACGCGCGCGCCAGGAGGCGATCCAGCGCCGGCCAGCGCCGGCCGCGAACCGCCCCGCGGGCGAGGGCACGAACCCGTAGCCGGCGCCACACCTCACGCCATCGCGCGCCCCGGCGATGGCGGCAAGCGGCGTCGCGCCCTGCCGGGGCGACGCAAGATCGTGGGGCGAGGGAGCGTGCGCGTGGGGTGGCGAGGACGGAGACGCCGGGGGGCGGCCCTCGCCGTCGCCGCGTTGTGTCTGGGCGTGGCGGCCGGGCAGCCGCACGCCGTCGGGGGAGAGCGCCTGTGGGCGCAGGCTGAGCCGGCGCCGCCCACGGCGACCGCTCCGCCGACGGCGCCGGAGGACGCGCCAAATGGCGGCGGCGCGCGGGCGGACGCGGCCGCTCCAAGCGCGACGCCAGGGTCAGCCGGCACTCCGCCCGCGAGCGGCCCGCTGGGGGCGGCGACGGCGGGGCCGGGGCCGACCGCGCCCCCGCGCGCTAGCGCGCCGACGGCCGTCTCCGAGCCGCCGCCTGCGGGCGCCCCGGACGCGGCGGCCGCGCCGCCGACGGCGCCGGCGAGCGTCGGCACCGATGCGGCCGTCGCCGCGCCCGCGGAGCCGCCGGCCGCGGCCGGCGTGCCCCCCGCGCCGCCGCCCGACGCGCTTGCCCTGCCGCCGGGCGAGTCGAGCGCGGGGCCGGGGCGCATCCTTTACGCCGACAATTTCAGCGACCCGGCCAGCGGCTGGCCAGTGCAATCCAGCGACGCCGCGACGCGCCGCGTCGGCTACGCGGACGGCGAGTACTACGTCGCGCGGCTGCCCGGTAGCGGCGGCTCGCCCTACGTGATGCGCGAGGAGCCGTTCGGCGACTTCTTGCTCGAGGTCGACGCGCGTCTGCTGGAGCCAACGGCCGACGCCTACGTGTTCGTGGACTTCCGGCGCCAGCCGGGCGGCGAGCATTACTCGTTCGTCGTCGCCCCGGACGAGGGCGCCTTCATCGTGCGCCGGAACACCGATCGCACCGGCGTCACCGTGCTCGATTGGACGCGCGCCGCGGCGATTCAGCCCGGGCCGGCGACCAATCGGCTGGGCGTGCGCGCGCGGGGCGACGAGCTGACGCTACTGGTGAACGGCGAGGCGGTCGGGCAGGCGCGGGCCGAAGACACGCGGGCGGGCGGCTTTGGCTTTGGCGTGGGCAGCCTCAACGACGGCGCGGCCGAGGCGCGCTTCCGCAATCTGGTCATCACGAGCCTGGAGTAGCGCGCGTGATGGCTACGCTTGCGGGGGGCCGTAGGGCAGGACGAGGGTAAAGGTGGCGCCCTGGCCGGGCCCGGGGCTGGCGGCCCAGATGTGGCCGCCGTGCGCTTCGATGAGCAGCTTGCTGATGTGCAGGCCGAGGCCCAGGCCGCGAGCCGTGACGTCGGCCCCATCCGAGCGGTAGAAGCGGTCGAACAGACGCGGCAGCGCCTCGGCGGCGATGCCCGTGCCCTGGTCGCTGACGGCCACCTGCGCCGCGTCGCCGCGGTCCGCCAGCCGCACCACGATCTCGCCCCCCGCCGGCGAGTACTTGACGGCGTTCGAGAGCAAGTTCTCCAGGACCTGCATCAGGCGGTCGTGGTCCCAGCAGCCTTCGAGCGGCACCTCCGGCGCCTCCACCCGGAACTGGTGCGCGCCGGTCGTCGCCCGCACGTCCTCGACGCAGGCGCGGGCGAGCGCCGCCAGGTCCACCGGCGCCCGCCGCAGCTTCAGGCGCCCGGTCTCCATCTGCGCCGCGTCCAGCAGGTCGCTGAGCAGTCGCTCCAGGCGGCGCGTCTGGCTGAGGATCGTCGCGGCGGCGCCGGGGTCGTAGGCCCGCCGCCGCTGCATGAGCTGCGCGTAGCCGCCGATCGAGGTCAGCGGCGTCTTCAGGTCGTGCGCGATCATGGCGATGAACTCGCGCTGCAGCTGTTCCACCGCGCGGCGGTCGGAGGCGTCGCGGAGCACGGACAGGCAGACTTTTCTGCCGGCGCTCGTGGCGACCGTGGCTCGCACCTCGACGGGCACGCGGGTGCCGTCTGCCCTGGCGATCTCGGCTTCGCCGCGCCAGTAGCCTTGCTCCAGCAAGCGCTTGAATTCCGTCTCGATCCAGCCGGGGCCCATCGCGCACACGTCCATGATGCGGCGCTCGCGCAGCGTGTCCAGGGAGCAGCCGAACAGCGCGCTCGCTGGCGGGTTGGCGTCGAGGATGCGGCCCGCCGCGTCGCTGATGAGGATCGTGTCGGCCACGCCCGCGAACACGGTCCGGTAGCGCGCCTCCGCCGCCAGCGACGCCTCTTCGGCCCGTCGCCGCTGGATGAACTGGCCGATCTGGCTACCCGTCGCCGCGAGCATGGCGAGCAGCGCGTCGTCGGGCGCCTGAATGGCGTGGTTGAAGAACTCCATCACGCCGAGCACGTCCCCGCCCGCCCGGATGGGAATGCCGAACGCCGCGTGCAGGCCGGCCGCGGCGGCGACCGCCCCGCGCGGAAAGTTCCCGTCCTGGAGCACGTCGGGCGCCCAGTGCGGCTGGCCGCTGGCCCAGACGCGGCCGGGCAGGCCCTCGCCCGGCCCGAACGTCGCGGCGCGGGTGGCGGCCTGAAAGGGAGCGAGCGCCGCCGAGTGGGCGCCGCGCACCGCGACGCAGCGCAGCGCACGGCTGTCGGGGTCCGCCAGCCAGAGGGCGCCCATCTGCCAGCCCAGGCTGTCGCAAATCGCGTCGAGAATGCCCACGCTGGCCGCGCTGGTCGACGCGGCGGTGGCCAGGACGGCCGTCACCGCGTGCTGCGCCCGCAGGCGCTGCTCCATCTGGTAGCGCTCGATGGCGATCGCCGCCGTGCGCGTGAGCAGGTCCGCCAGCTCCAGCTCGCCGGGGCGGGGCGGCTGCGGCTCCCGATAGTAGATGGCGAACGTGCCGAGGATGCGCCCGGAGGCGCCCTTGATCGGCGTCGACCAGCAGGCGCGCAGGTCGTGGGCGGCGGCGAGGTCGCGGTAGGGCGCCCAGCGCGGGTCGGTCGAGATGTCCGTCACCACGACCCGCTCGCCGTAGTAGGCAGCAGTGCCGCACGACCCGGCCGTGGGGCCGATGGCCAGGCCGTCGATTACCCGGTTGTATGCCTCCGGCAAGCTCGGGGCGGCGCCGTGGCGCAGGTGGATGCCGTCGGCGTCGAGCAGCAGGATGGACGCCAGCGCGCCGGGCGCGGACCGCGTCTCGATCAGCGTCGTCAGCTCCGCCAGCACATTGCCGAGCGGGGCGCCGGAGGTGATTTGCTCCAGCACGCGCGTCTGGGCCGCGATCAGCTCGGCGACCTGCTTGCCCTCGACGGCTTCCATCGCCGGCCCCCTCGCCCTGCCCAGACCGGCGCTCGCCGCTGGGCACGCCCTTATTGTAGCAGCCGCCTCCCCACGAAGTGCGCCTTGACAGCAGCGGGCGAGGCGGCGCACGGTTGGAGGGGAGCCGGGGGCGGCAGTGGAGGCCGCGGGGCGGCCCGGAGGAGGACGCATGGCAAACGTGTGGCAGTGCGCGCAGCTAACGGCAGCCGAGCAGGCGGCGGTGGCGCCGCTACGGCAACAGCTCAGCGACGGCGCGGCCATCCTGGGGCACGCCGGGCTCAATCAGGGCTTCGGGCACCTGAGCGCCCGCGTGCCGGGACGCGAGCTATTCCTGATTACCCCGCGCAAGAATTTCACGGACATCGCGCCTGACGAGATCGAGGTGGTGGACTTCGACGGCCGCAAGCTCACCGCGAACTCGGCCTACCGCGCGCCGAACGAGCTGTTCATCCACGCCTGCACCTACCGCGCGCGGCCGGACGTGCAGGCCGTCGCGCGCAACCAGGGCGAGTACGTCGAGGCGTTCGGCGTGGCGGGCGTGCCGGTCCGGCCGACGCACGACTTCGGCGCCATCCTGATGGGCGCCACGCCGATCCACCCGGAGCCGCGGCTGGTCACGACGCCCGAGCGCGGCGCGGCGTTCGTCGCGGCGCTCGGCGCGCACAACGCGCTGATCCTGCGCGGCAACGGCTGCGCGGTGGTCGGCCGCAGCGTGCCCGAGGCGGTGGTGCGCGCGGTGTTCCTGGAGGAGGCCGCGCGGCTGCAGTACCGCGCGCTGGCGATCCGCCTGGCGACGCACGGCGACGGGGCGATCGGCTACTTCGACGACGCCGAGATCGCCGAGCTTGGCACGGACCTCGGCCGCGCCGACCGCATCGACCGCAAGTGGCGCAGCCTCCTCATCGACGCCGGCCGCCAGCCGACGGGCGAACCTGTGCAGCCGGAGAGCTTCGCTTGATCGAGTGCCAGTGCATGAAGCTGCAGCATCTGAATGGCGCAGAAGCCCAGCAGTACGCCCGGACGCATCTATGCGAGAGGGCGCGGAACGCCACATGGGAAGCGCTGTACGAATGCCCCGCGACGCACCGATGGTGGCTAGAGTGGTACCCGTATCCGGAAGCGCACGGCGGCGGCCCGCCCGAGCTAACCCAGATCTCCCGCGGGTTCGCAATAGCGCGGTTCCCCGAGGCTTTTCCGCCGCTGTGGACCCGCTAGCCCTCGCGCAGCAGCCAAAAGTGCCGACCGTTGTGGGTCACGATAGGCGCCTGCGAGACCTCCGCGGCATGCCATAGGTGCTCCGCGTCGCTTGCGCGCTCAGCACCGAGGTCGCGGGCGGTGGCTACCCTCAGGCCGACATCCCGGAGCAGCGGGGCCACGTGGATGGATACGTCGTGGTCCAGGTACAAGTCGAGGATTGCGAAAGGAGAGATCACGCTGAGCTAGAGCGTGTTGGCGAGAATACGCGCGTCGATCAGCGCCGCATGCTGACGGTAGTAGGCCAGGGCGGCCTCAACCGCCTCGTCAGGCAAATCATAATCGTGCGCTACTTGCGCGATGTCTTCGCCAATAGCACGCCAGTGCCCAACCAGCGCCCAGACGGGCACCCCGGAGACGATCAGCCGAGCCTCGTCGAGTCCTGCCGCGTGCGGGTTGTCTTCGATGTAGCGGGCTATGAGTGTAGCCGCGCGCCCGGCGGTGCGTGCCATTGAGCGTCTACTCTTACCATAAACCTAGTCCCACTATACCTCACCTCCCCAACTACCTCGTTGTCGCGCCTCTGGGCCAGCGACCGGTGAATCGGCTGGTGGAGACTCCGGCGCGCGATTGACAGCGACGGGGGCCGGGGGTATACCCCAGGAACGGCCGTGCGCCGTGTGACGCTGGCCGCCGGGGTACTGGTGGAGGAGAGGGCCGATGGACTTCGAGCTACCGCGCGACGTGAAGATGCTGCAGGGCCTGGTCCGCAAGTTCGTGGAGCAGGAGCTGATCCCCATCGAGATGGAGTCGCTCCGCGACGACGAGGAGATCGATCCCGACCTGCTGGCGAGCTTGCAGGAGAAGACCAAGAAGCTGGGCCTCTGGCACCTCGAGGTGCCCAAGGAGTACGGCGGGCTGGGGCTCGGGCTGCTGGCGCGCTGCGTCGTGCAGGAAGAGGTCTCGAAGACCAAAGCGCTGCCGTTCCGCCACAACACGCTGTTCGGCCCGGCCGTCGGCCCGATCCTCTACGAGGGCAACGCCGAGCAGAAGGAGCGCTTCCTCTACCCCGTGCTGCGCGGCGAGATGCTCGTCTGCTTCGCGCAGACCGAGCCCGACTCGGGCTCCGATCCGGCCGGCATGCGCACGCGCGCCGTGCGCGACGGCGACCACTACGTTCTCAACGGCTCCAAGCGCTTCATCACCGAGGCGGGCGAGGCCGACTATGCGCAGGTGATCTGCGTCACTGACCCCGAGAAGCGCGCCCGCGGCGGCATTAGCTGCCTGATGGTCGACATGAAGGCCCCGGGCGTGCAGCTCGTGCGCCAGTGGCCGACGATGATGGGCGACCGACCGTGGGAGATCGCCTTCGACAACGTGCGCGTGCCCGTCGAAAACCGCATCGGCGAGGAGGGGCAGGGTTTCTCGCTCGGCCAGAAGTGGCTGACCGTGGGGCGCGTGAAGGGCCACGGCGCGCGCTGCGTGGGCATCGCCCAGCGCTGCCTGGAGATGGCGATGGACTACGCTCGCCAGCGGGTGACGTTCGGCCAGCCGCTCTCCGAGCGCCAGGCAATCCAGTTCATGATCGCCGACTCGGCGATCGAGCTGGACGCGGCGCGGCTGATGGTCTATCGCACGGCGTGGATGTACGATCAGGGCCTGGACACGCGCGACGAGTCGTACATGACGAAGATCTACTGTACCGAGATGGCCAGCCGCGTGGTGGACCGCGCGATCCAGATCCACGGCGGCGTCGGCCTCATGAAGGAATTGCCGCTGGAGTACTGGTTCCGCCAGGTCCGCAGCATCCGCATCACCGAGGGCGTGACCGAGGTGCTGCGCTGGCGCCTGGCGCGCAACCTCATTCGGGCGCGGGGGTAATTCTCCCTCGCCCCCCGGGAGAGGGTCGGGGTGAGGGCGTCCTCCTCGTCCCTCCTCCCTCGCCCCCTGGGAGAGGGTCGGGGTGAGGGCGTCATACTCCCTCGCCCCCTGGGAGAGGGTCGGGGTGAGGGCGTCGTACTCCCTCGCCCCCTGGGAGAGGGTCGGGGTGAGGGCAGCCGGTAGTTAGCGACACCGTGAAGACCAACTACCGCGGTGGCCCGAGTATCGTCGGCCTGCTCGAGCGCTGCCGAGAGCTGCGACGGGAATCGACTGATGCTGAAGCCCTGCTCTGGCGGCTGCTTCGAAATCGCCAGATGGCAGGCCGGACGTTCCGGCGTCAGCATGCCTTCGAGCCCTACGTCCTGGACTTCTTCTGCGCCGAGCAGAGATTGGCGGTCGAAGCGGACGGCGGGCAACATTTCGACGCGGATCAGGCGGCCTATGACGCGCGACGCACCGAGTACCTGGCTGCACGAGGAATCCGCGTTTTGCGGTTCACGAACCGCGAGGCGTTGACGGGGACGGAGGCGGTGGTCCAGGTCATCTGGCGGGAAGTCGCTGGCCACGACGGGGAGCCCTCACCCTAACCCTCTCCCAGGGGGAGAGGGGACCGGATGGGTACGTGGTCGGCGTGGAGCTAAGGGAGAGCCGCATGCGATACGGAGGGCGAGCCGGGTGGGTGGGCGTCCTGAGCGCGGTGCTGGCGGCCGGGCTGTGGCTGAGCGCGTGCGCGGGCGGCGGCGCGGGGCCGGCGAGCGGGGGCGCGGCGAGCGGATCGAGCGGCGCAAACGCGGGCGGCAGTCCGGGGCAGCAGTCCGTGGCGCAGGTGGCGAGCCTGAGCGGCCCGGACCGCCAGGCAACGCTCGAGGCCGGCGCACGCCAGGAGGGCCAGCTCCTCTGGTACACCACGCTGATCGTGAACCAGGCGGTGCGCCCCCTCATCGACGGGTTCACCAGGAAGTATCCGTACGTCAAGGTCGACGAGTACCGGGCGAACTCCGGCGACCTGATCCAGCGGATGAGCACCGAGTACCAGGCCAAGCGCTACGACGTGGACCTCATCGACGGGACCAGCACGCCGCCCACGATCAAGCAGGCCGGGTGGCTGGAGAAGTTCGATTCCCCCTCGCTCGCGGCCTACCCGGCCGAGTACAAGGACCCCGACGGCTACTGGGCGACGACGAACCTCTACTTCATGACCGAGGGCATCAACACGCAGCTGGTGCCTAAGGCCGACGCGCCGAAGACTTACGAGGACCTGCTGGACCCGCGCTGGAAGGGCAAGATGGGCTGGAGTACCAGCAGCGGCTCCGGCGGCCCGACCTTCGTGGGCAACATCCTGGAGACGATGGGCCAGGACAAGGGCATGGCCTACCTGGAGCAGTTGAGCCAGCAGGACATCAAGAACCTCAACGTCAGCGCCCGCGCGGTGCTGGACCAGGTGATCGCCGGCGAGTTCCCGATCGCGCTGATGATCTTCAATCACCACGCGGTGATCAGCGCGCAGCAGGGCGCGCCCTCCGACTGGGTCCCCATCCAGCCGGTGCCGGCGCTGCTGCAGACGATCGGGCTGGCGAAGTACTCCCCGCACCCGCACGCGGCGATGCTCTTCCTCGACTACATCCTCTCCGACGAGGGCCAGCGCATCTTACAGGAAGCCGATTACCTGCCCGCCAGTCCAACCGTGCCCGCCAAGACGCCCAGCCTCAAGCCCGAGGCCGGCGGGTACAAGGTCAACGTGATGAGCCCCGACGACCTCGTGAAGCACGACAAGGAGTGGGACGACATCTACCACCGCCTGTTCCTGCGGCAATAGGCGAGGGGCTTACGTCCGCAGCCCGCGGGCTGCAACCCCGGTACCGCTGGGATCGTCGTCTCAGCGCGCCTCGCCGGGTGCGAAGGCGCGTAGGGGCGGGTTTCATGCCCGCCCGCGGCCGTCGAGGCCGCAGCCCCGGCGCCGCCGATACGGACAGGCTCTGGCGGGCGCGGAATTCGCCAGCAACATCAGGGATTGTGGAAAATCCAATTCCCCGACAGGGGGGCGCTGCGACACTCCCAGCGCGGGAGAGGGGGCCAGCGATGAGCTTGACGCGGGCGAGGCGGCCGGCGATCGCGCTGTGGCCGGCGGGGCGGCGCGCGCTGGACGCGGGGGTCGGCGCGCCCGGCGTCGTCGCCGGCGGCGTCGCGCTGGCGCTCGCCTACCTGACGCTGCCGCCGGTCGTCGTGCTCGTCCAGACGAGCCTGACCACGCTGAACCTGCGCGGCGATATCGTCGCGCTGACGCTCGACCACTACACGCGGGTGCTCACCAGCCCGGCTATCCTCACGCTGCTGGCGAACACGCTCGGCTTCGCGCTGGGAAGCTGCCTGCTGGCGCTGCTCGTCGGCGGCGCGCTGGCCTGGATCGTCGAGCGCACGAACACGCCCCTGCGGCGCCTGGGCTACGGAGCCGCGCTGATGTCCTTCGCGCTGCCGTACATCCTGTACACGATTGCCTGGCTGCTGCTGCTCGGCAAGGGCGGCCCCGTCAACGCCGTGCTGATGAGCCTCGCCGGCTCCGACGAGCCGGTGCTGAACGTGTACTCGCTGTGGGGCATGATCCTCGTCGAGGGCTTCCTGTGGTCGCCGCTCGTGTTCCTCATGCTGGCGGCCGTCTTCCGCGCCATGGACCCGGCGCTGGAGGAGGCCGCGCTGATGAGCGGCGCGAACGCCTGGCGCACGGCGTTTCACATCTCCTTCCGCCTGGCGCTGCCGGGTCTCGCGGCCGTCGTGCTGCTGGTGTTCATCCGCGCGCTCGAATCGTTCGACATCCCGGCGCTGGTGGGGATGCCGGGCAGCGTGCAGGTATTCACGACACTGGTCTACCAGGACACGCGCCGCACCCCGCCCGACTATGGCGAGGCCAGCGCGTTCGGCGTGCTGCTCATGCTCGTCGTGCTCGCCTGCCTGTACTACTATGGTCGCCTCACCCACGCCTCGGAGCGCTTCCAGACGGTGACCGGCAAAGGCTACCGGCCGCGCCCCACCGACCTCGGCCGCTGGCGCTACCTCACCGCCGCGCTCGTCCTCGGCTATTTCGCCCTCGTGATGGTCGCGCCGCTGGCGCTGGTGATCTGGGCGTCGGTCATGCCGTTCTACCGCCGGCCCGCCGTCGAGGCGCTGGCCAGCGTGACGTCAAAGAACTACGCCACCGTCCTCTCCTATCCGAACTTCGCCGACGCCATTCGCAATACCGTCGTGCTGGGCGTCGGCACGGCGACGGTGGTGATGGCGCTGATGGCGCTCACCGCCTGGCTCAGCCTGCGCGGCCAGACGCGGGTGCGCGGGCTGCTCGACCCGCTGGCCTCGCTGCCGCTCGTGTTCCCCGGTATCGTGCTCGGTCTGGCCACGCTGCGGCTATACTTAGTCCTGCCGATCCCCATCTACGCGACGCTGTGGATCCTGCTGGTCGCCTACGCAACGCGCTACATGCCGTACGGCATGCGCTACTGCCACGCGGGGCTGGTCCAGATTCACCGCGAGCTAGAGGAGGCGGCCTACGTCAGCGGCGCGTCGTGGTGGACGGCCTTCCGCCGCGTGCTGCTGCCGCTGCTCAGCCCAGCGTTCTGGGCCGGCTGGATCTTCGTGTTTCTGCTGTCCGCGAAAGAGCTAGCGATGTCGGTGCTGCTGGCGGGGCCGCAATCGCAAGTGGTATCGGTCATGATGTTCGACCTGTGGAACAACGGCCAGATCGTGGAGGTCGCGGCGTTCGGCGTGGTCTGGTCGGCGCTGCTGGCCCTCGCCGCGGGCGGCTTCTTCGTGCTGGCTCGCCGCTACGGCCTGAGGATGTATTGATGTTCTTGCTCGACGGCTACACGGCGCTCGACCTGACCGGCCTGCGCGGCCAGCTGTGCGGCAAGCTGCTGCGCGACCTGGGCATGACGGTCATCAAGGTCGAGCCGCCGGGTGGCGATCCGGTGCGGCGGCTCGGCCCGTTCGCCCACGACACGCCGAGCCTCGAAGGCAGCCTGCGCTTCGCCTGGCTGAACGGCGGCAAGCAGAGCCTGACGCTCGATCTGACGCAGCCGGCGGGCCGCGACCTGCTGCTGCGGCTCGTGGAGCAGGCCGACGCGCTGCTGGAGAGCAGTGATCCGGGGGCGCTCGACGCGCTCGGGCTCGGCGCCAACGTGCTGCGCGCCCGCAACCCGCGGCTGGTGGTCACGTCGCTGAGCGCCTTCGGCCAGGACGGCCCCCACCGCGACTACCTGGCGCCGGATCTCGTGGCGTTCGCGCTCGGCGGGCTGATGTACGTCAGCGGCGACCCGGCGCTCCCGCCCGTGCAAGGCCCCGAGACGCAGGCCGCCTACTACGGCAGCCTCTACGCCGCGCTCGGCACGCTGCTGGCGCTGTGGCGGCGGGACGGACCTACCCCCCCGGCCCCCCTCCCAATGTGGGAAGGGGGAGCGGGACGAAGCCCCGCCTCCCAGCCTCCCTCCCGCAGCGGGCAGGGGGAGGAGGACGAGGCCGGGGTGGCTCCCCCCTTCCTTGGTAGGGAAGGGGGGCCGGGGGGGTTAGGTCAAGGCTGCCACGTCGACGTGGCCGTCCAGGAGGCGCTGGCGAGCCAGGAGCACCTGATCCGCGCGTTCGGGCTGGAGGGGCACAGCATCCAGCGCTACGGCAGCCAGCACGGCACAGTGGCGCCCGCGAACGTCTTCCCGACGAGCGACGGCTACGTGTACCTCTTCGTCAGCCGTCCCCACTGGCGCCTGCTGCTGAACCTGATGCCTGACCACGATCCCGCGCTCGACGACCCGAAGTGGCTGGCGAATCACCTGCGGCGGGCGCACGCCGACTGGATCAACGCCGAGGTCGAGCGCTTCACGCGGCAGTATCCGAAAGAAGAGCTGGTGCAGCTGCTCCAGGAGAACGGCATTCCCTGCCTGCCGGTGAACGGGCCGCGCGAGTTCGCTCGCGACGAGCAGATCCGCTATCGTCAGCTCTTCCAGCCGACCACGCACGCGGCGCTCGGCGAATACGCGCAGCCGGCCTTTCCCGCGCTCATGGACGGCCAGCGGGTGCCGGCCGCGCCGCCGCCGTTGCTCGGCGAGCACACCGCGGCGATCCTGCGCGACCGCCTCGGCCTCGCGCCCGCCGACATCGAGCTACTCTTCGCGCAGGGAATCATTTGAGGTCACGCAATTATGTTCGATACACGCATGCGCCCGGAGGCAGGCTCCTATGGGGGAGTATCGGCTCGAGACTGACCTCGATCCCGAGATTGAGCGCCTGAGGGCGGACATATTGGAGCGTCGCTGGGCTGGCGAGGTTCTATTCTTCGTGAGAAGAATCCATGCGGATAGAGCGACCAGTAACAGGGATATCGCGGACGCATTCGTTGCCGAAGTCGGATGCTCTGGCCTAGGCAAGCACTGGCTGGAGATAGATCGTCAAGAGGCCCTGTGGGTACTCACGCGTGTGCTATGGGGAGACATTTGCTACGACGTATCTATAATGACCAGAGATGAAGCGCTGAATCTCGCGGCCAGATTCACATCTCTCTTCAACGATTGTACGTTCTTTACGAATGGTACGTGGAAGAAAAGAGTGATTCCGTTGCCTGACCCTGTAGATTGCCTCGATGGCTTCTGGCCCATTACGCAGGTGACCGCTGATACTGGCGTTGTCGCTGTTGGCGCTGACCGCATCGGCATGCTGTGGGTGAAGGACGAAGATTGAGCGATCTCAGCGGTGACTGCTTGCATTTCAACGTATGAGTACGGAGAGAAGATGGCCGGATGGCTGAGCGGGGTGCGGATCGTCAGCTTCACGACGGGGGTGGCGGGGCCGAACGCGGCGCGCGTGCTGGCGCAGTGCGGCGCCGAGGTCATCAAGATCGAGTCGCGGCACGGCGGCATCGACAGCTTCCGCTACTTCGCCAGCGACGAGGACCTGGACGCCTCGCCCCGCTTCATCGAGGCCAACCTGAACGTGCTATCGGCGCAGCTCAACCTGAAGCACCCGGAGGGCGTGCGGCTGCTGCGCGAGCTGGCGGCCCGGTCGGACGTCGTGATGGACAACTTCCGCGCCGACGTGCTGCCGCGCATGGGGCTCGGGCCGGCGGAGCTGCGCGCGATCAAGCCCGACCTGATCGTGCTGAAGATGCCCGGCCTCGGCTGCGACGGCCCCAAGCACCGCTGGGGCACCTGGGGCTCGACGCTGACCTCGTTCTCCGGGATGACGTATCTGTGGAACCACCCGGACCAGCCGCGGCCGGTGGGCTCGCAGATCGTCTATCCCGACTACGTGACCGCGGCGCTGGCGCCGGCCATCGTGATCGCCGCGCTCTTGCGGCGCCAGCGCACCGGCGAGGGGCTGTACCTGGACTTCGCGCAAATCGACGCCACGGCCTACATGCTGGGCGTGAGCTTCCTGGACGCGATGGTAAATGGCCGCGAGCCGCAGCCCGTGGGCAACGACTGGCCCTACGCCGCGCCACACAACTGCTATCCTTGCCACGGCGACGATCGCTGGTGCGTCGTCGCGGTGGAGACGGATGCTCAGTGGCGGCAGTTGTGCGGCGTGCTCGGGCGGCCGGAGCTAGCCGACGACCCGCGCTACGCCACGCTGGCCGGCCGCCGCGCTCACCTGGCTGAGCTGGACGCGCTGGTGAGCGCGTGGACGCGCGAGCACGACGCGCGGGACGTGATGGAGACGCTGCAAGCCGCGGGAGTGCCGGCCGGTGTGGTGGCGAGCGGCGAGGACCTGTACCACGACCCGCACCTGCGCGCACGCAACTTCGTCGCCGCCGTGCCGCACCCGACGCTGGGCACGCTGCCGCTGCCCACGGTGCCGATGCGCTTGCCCGAGGGCGCCCTTGAGCCGCCGCGCACGTACCGGCTGGGCGAGCACAACCGGTACGTGTTCTGCGACCTGCTCGGCTATAGCCCGGAGCAGCTTGCCGCCTGGCAGGCCGAGGGCATCGTGGAATGACCTAACCCCCCCGGCCCCCTTCCTTGGAAGAGAAGGGGGGAGAACGCCGGGGAGGGCCTAACCATCCCTGTCGCTCCCTTCCTAACGGAGGCGATCATCTCCTACTGAAGAGGTGTGCGCGGGTGATTGTGGCTTACACGGACGGCGCGTGCTCCGGGAACCCCGGGCCGGGGGGATGGGCAGCCATCATCGTGCGGGATGGGACGCGCGAGGAGATCGGCGGCGGGGCCGCGGCCACGACGAACAACCGCATGGAGCTGACAGCCGTCATCGAGGCGCTGCGCCGCGTGCCGGCCGACGCGCCCGTGACCGTCGTGACCGACAGCCAGTACGTGCTGAAAGGGATGACGAGCTGGGTGCGGGGATGGCAGCGCCGCGGCTGGCGCACGGCGACCGGCGGGCCAGTGCTGAACCGCGACCTGTGGGAGACGCTGGCCGCGCTGGCGGGCTCGCGCGTCACCTGGGAGTGGGTGCGGGGCCACGATGGGCATCCCGAGAACGAGCGCGCCGATCAGCTCGCGCGGGCGCACGCGCAGGCAGGCGTGGCGGGCGCGCGCCGAGCGGGGAGCTTGCCGCGCGGCGGAGCGCTCGGCGCGGGAACCAACACGGCCGGCGGCGCCGCGCGCCGCGAGCCAGTGCGCCGCGCCGCGAGCGGGCGGGGTGCATCGGCTGCCGCGGGCGCGGGGCGCACCAACGGCGCGACCAGCAGGTCCCCTACCGGTTGGCCGACCTACCTGAGCCTGGTAGACGGGCGGCTGATGCGGCACCACGACTGGCCGTCGTGCGAGCGCCGCGTGCATGGTCAGCCGCGCGCCCGCTTCAAGAAGTGCCGCAGCGCCGCCGAGGAGCGCGCAACCGTCGCCGGCTGGAAGCTGCCGGCCGCCGCGCTGGTGGATCTCGGCGAGGACGAAGAACCACTAACAGAATGAGCTACACCGCCGTGGACTGAACCCGATCCGCGGGCCGCTCGGCTACCCGTCGGGCTGGCCCGCTAAGCCCTCGGCCAGGCACAGCGCGTATGTTTGGCGAAGCCAAACATCCACACCAACCTGGGCCGGCCGCTTAGGGCAGGATCTCGACGTACCCCTCCGTTCCATGCACGCGGACCCGCTGCCCATCCTGGATCAGCCGGGTGGCATGCTCCACCCCCACGACGGCCGCCAAGCCGTACTCGCGTGCGATCACCGCGCCATGGGTCATCAGGCCTCCCACCTCCGTCACCAGCCCCTTGATCGCGACGAACAGGGGCGTCCAGCTGGGGTCCGTGTAGGTGGTGACCAGGATGTCGCCCGCTTCGAGATCCGCCTCCGCCATGTTCAGGATGACGCGCGCCCGCCCCTCGATGGTCCCGGCGGAAACGGGTAAGCCGACCAGCGCGCCGGCCGGCAAATCGTCGCGTCGGTACGCCCCGGCGATGACCTCGCCATCCGACGTGAGCACCCGGGGCGGCGTGAGCGCTTGATATGACCTGAACGCGTCCTTGCGCTGACGGATGAGCTGGTCATCCACGTGGTTCGTGCGCACGACGTCGTGAAGCTCCTGGAAGGTGAGGTAGAAGATGTCTTCCTTCTCACGCAGCACCTGAGCCTGCACGCGGCGCTCGGCTTCTTCCAACAAGGCCTGCTTGTAAACAAAGTAGCGGCTGACCATGCCATACTTCGGATACTCCCGGTACCCGATGAAGGTCCGGACCCGGTCGATCATCCGCTTGGCCTCGTCGGCCTTCCGCTCCCCGTCCGGCAAGGCCCGCAAGCGCTCCAGCAGCTCCTGTTCCTTCTTCCAGGCCTCCTGCCGCCCTTGCTCGAAGCGCCGCTCGCCGGCGCCCGGCTCGAAGTTCTTGATGTTGCCGAGGATCAGGGGCACGACCGTGGTGGGGCGTTCGCTCCAACGCGGCCTCGTAATGTCGATCTCGCCGACGCAGCGCATGCCGTACTTGTCGAGCCAGGCCCGGATGGCGTCTCGCGCTTCCCGTCCGCCCGCGAGCTTGGGCAGCTCGTCCAGGAAGCTCTCGCCCTCGACGTGCTGCAGAAAAGCCACCACGTCCCGATGCGGGCGGATCACGTCCGCGACGTCGAGGAGCGCCAGCCCCATCTCCGACGTGACGTTGTGGGGGACGGACTGCGTGAGCGTGTCGGCCGCGTTCTTCTCGCCCAGCCACGCCTGCAGCTGGTCGTTGAGCCACCAGGTGGCCTCCATCCCCGCCATGATCACCTGGTGGCTTTGCGGATCGAACAAGAGCCGCTTCAGCTCCTGGAGGTCCGCCAGGATGAAGTCGAGCAGCGCCGGCCCTGACTCCGTCCGGATGTCGCGCTTCAAGGCGGCGATGGAGGCTTGGCTGCGCTCGATCAGCCCGTCGACGATGGCCGGATCGGTCCCGATCGGGGCTGGGGCGCCGGCTCGCGGCGTCTGCCCGGGCCCCTCGTCCGGGAGCGACCGAATGAAGTCGCCGCGTTCGAGGAGGGTCCGCAGCGCGTCCCCGATCAGCGGATCGCCTTTCCCCAGGACCTCCAGCAGGCCCGCGCGGCTCGCCGGCGAAGCCAGTTCCCGGGTAACGTCAACGAACAGCCGCCCGCCGGCCTCGTACATGGGCCGTGCGGCCGTCAGCTGCCACAGGGAGATCCCCAGCGGCTTCATGGGGTCGGTCATCATCTGCTGATGACCGACGGAGACGTAGACGTGATTCTCTCGGTCGCCGGCCGCGGGGATGGGGAACAGCGTGGTGATCGGCCGGCTCTGCACGATCTGGAAGTCGTCGTCGACCAGGCACCATTCGACGTCCTGGGGGCGGCCGAAGTGCGCTTCGATCCGCCGGCCCAGCTGCGCGAACCGCACGACCTGCGCCTCCGTCAGCGCTGGCTGCTCCTGCCGCTCCGGCTCGATCGCCTGTTCCTGCGTCCCGCCTGCCGGCGAGGCGTGGATGGCAAGCTGCTTCGTGGCAACCGTCTTGGCGACGATCTCGCCGTCCCGCACCTTGTAGACGTCCGCGTTCACCAAGCCGGCGACCAGGGCCTCGCCGAGTCCGAAGCTGGCCTCCACGGAGGCTATCTTCCGGTTGCCCGTGACGGGGTCGGCCGTGAACAGGATGCCGGCCGCCTCCGGGAAGACCATCTGCTGCACGACCACGGCCATGCGGACCTTCCGGTGGTCCAAGCCGTTCCGCAGGCGGTAGGTCACGGCCCGCTCGGTGAAGAGCGAGGCCCAGCACCGGCTGACGTGCTGGAGGATCGCCGCTGGCCCCACGACGTTCAGGTACGTGTCCTGCTGGCCCGCGAAGGAGGCCGTCGGCCAGTCCTCCGCCGTCGCGCTGGATCGGACGGCGTAGGCAGCGTGCTCGCCGAGCCGGGTGAGCGGGCGGGTAATCGCCGCTGCCAGATCGTCGGGGATGGCGGTCCCTTCGAGGGTTCGGCGGATCTCCGCGCTGAGCACGCGGATCGCCTCCCGGTCGTCCGGCTTCAGGCGCGACAGCCGATCGAGCCGATCTTCGATCGACGGCGCTTCCGCCATGATCCGCTGGAAGGCGTCCGTCGTCACGCAATAGCCAGCCGGCACGCGGAGGCCGTCGATCCGCGAAAGCTCCCCCAGGTGTGCGCCCTTGCCGCCAACGACCGCCACTTGCGTCTGGTCGATCTCCTGGAAACCCAACACGTAGCAGCCCATCCGCTCCCTACCTCGTGCGTTCTCTACGGGATATTGCAGCGTCGCACCGGCCCCCATCCCCTATGCCGCTGAAGGGAATGGACCCCGCGCGCGTCGCGGCGCAGGCTCCATTCCGGCTCCTCGGCCTGCTCGCCCGCCAGCATCAGCCCGGTCGGGCCGCCGCCGGCGATCATCACCGCATGCTCGGTCGTCGCCACCCTCCGGCCGGCACCAGCCGGTCGTGCCCAGCGCTGCGCATCCCTCGGCTGCCGCGCCATCCAGCGGCGCGCATACCCGCGTCTCCACGCCGCGTGCCCGCAACCGCACCGCGAGTCCCGCCAGCGGTTCGACGTCCCCGCGCAACCCCCGCGTGGATAACAAGATGCGCATGTCGTGGCCCAATTCCGGCAGGTTCCGACCTCTGCCGACGATTCTGCCGCACGACCCGGGTCTTGTCGCAAGCCCCCCGGCGCGCTGTATATTAATGGTGGGGAGAGTGCCTCTCTTCGTACCCTTTCCCAGCCGTTGTGGACAGACAACCTCCTCGCGAAGCGGCGGCACGCCGCATACGGCAGTACGTCGGCCAGAGAACCCCCTGTCGGCCGCACGCCGCCATAAGCACTCATCGCGGTGACTGCAGGCATCCCCAGTAAACGAGCGCGCATCCGATGGCGAGGAAGGCTTCGTGGCTGTCGTCGCGGCTGTCCCAGCGGATACGCAAACGGCGGGACCAGTGCAGGTGAGCGCAGGTCCGGTCCCCGACCCAGCGTTGCGCCAAGGCCGGAGCCGTGCCCGGTCCCGCACCGGGCGATCTTCGGTTTCACGCCCAGAGCCCAGACCAGGCGACGGTACGTGTCGTGGCCGTAGCCTCGGCGCGGGCGGCGGTGGCGGCGCGGCCCCCTGGCGCGCTATGCTACCGCTAACGTCGCCGGAGGGGGATATGCATGCGGGAGTTCGTCGTCGGCCATAGCTCGGACGTTCACGTCCCCTCGGAGTACTACACGCCGAACGACGACCTGGGTGCCCTACGCCACGTGCTGTGGACGGCCCAGGCCGCCGCGGTCGACGTGCTGCTCCTGGCCGGCGACATCTTCGATCACAACCGCGTGCCGCTGGAGATGCTCGACCGCACGGCGCGGCTGCTGGCCGACGCGGCGCTGCCCGTGGTGATCCTGCCGGGCAACCACGATCCCCTCACGCCCGACTCCGTGTATCTCCGCGGCGGCCTGGCCGAGCCCGACAACGTGTGGGTGCTGGGCGTGTCCGTGGAGCAGGCTGTGGTGTTCCCGGACCTCGACCTGGAGATCTGGGGCCATGCCCACCTGGACTACTCGGACATGCGGCCGCTCCGCGACCCGCGCCCGCGCTCGACGCGCTGGCAGATCGCGGCGGCGCACGGCCACTTCGATCCTCTGCCCGCCAACGGCGTGTTCCGCGGCTCGTGGATCATTCGCCCCGAGGAGATCGCCGCCACCGGCGCGGATTACGTCGCGCTGGGCCACTGGAACCGCCCCTTCCAGGCGGCCGATGGCGCCGTGCCCGCCTACTACTCGGGCTCGCCGGACTTCGCGGAGAGCATCAACCTGGTACGGTTCACGGCGAACGGTGTGCAGGTAACGCGCGCGCCGCTGCGGACGACCGCGCCCGTGGCCGACCGCCCCGCGCTGGTGTAGGGTTACTCCCCCCCGCGGCCCCGCGCGGGAGTGCGCTCCGCCCCGCCCTCTGCCCGTGGCCCCTGGCTCCCGACAGGAGCGCGGCTTGCCCCGCCTTTGGGCGCTAGCTATAGTGGGCTGTTGCCGCCAGTCCGCCCGTGGCGGGCAGCCGGCCCACGCTGCGGCAACGGCTCTGACCCCAGGGCGGGCGCAAGGGTTCGCGGTGAGGAGGAGCGCGATGGCTATCGCCGATAAGACCTACCAGACCGTCAAGGTGGAGCGGGAAGACGGTATCGCCTGGGTCACTCTCAACCGTCCCGAGAAGCGCAATGCGATGAGCCCGCAGCTGCACTTCGAGATGGTGGACGTGCTCACCGAGCTGGAGAGCGACACCTCGACGAGCGTGCTGGTGCTGACGGGCGCGGGCGAGGCGTGGTGCGCGGGGCAGGACCTGCGCGAGTACTTCCGCGGGCTGGACGACAAGCCGGCGGAGCGCCGCCGCGCCTCGTGGGCCACGCAGGAGTGGCGCTGGCGGCGGCTGTTCACCTATCCCAAGGTCACGATCGCGATGGTGAACGGCTATACGTTCGGCGGCGCGTTCACGCAGCTCGTCGCCTGCGACTTCGCCATCGCCGCCGAGGAGGCGACGTTCGGGCTCAGCGAGGTGAACTGGGGCATCTTCCCGGGCGGGCTGGTGAGCCGCGTGATCGCCGACGCCATGACGTACCGCGACGCCCTGTACTACATCCTGACCGGCGACACCTTCGACGGCAAGCAGGCGGCGGCGATGAAGCTGGTGAACTTCGCCGTGCCCCGTGCGCAGCTCCGCGACGAGACGGTGAAGCTGGCGCGCAAGCTGCTGAACAAGAACCCGCACACGCTGCGCGCGGCCAAAGAGGTGTTCAAGACGGCCCGCACGATGGATTACTGGCAGGCCGAGGAGTACATGGCGGCGAAGGCCACCGCGCTGCGCGCGACGGACCCGGAGAACGGGCGCGAGAAAGGCATCCGCCAGTTCCTCGACGAGAAGCGCTACCGCCCCGGCCTGGGCGAGTACATCCGCGGCGAAGACTGACCCGCCTGGCGGTGTCCCCGCGCGCCGCTAGCCAACAGCGGCGCTTGCGGACGTTGAGCCGTCGTGCGCGGTAGGGCGGGGCCAGGGGCGCTGGCCGGATGCCGCGCCCCACGCCCCCGCGGCGCCGGCCCGACCGGTCGCTCCGGCTCCGGGACGGGCGCAGGGGCACTCGCCGGATGCCGCGCCACACCCCCGCCACCCGGCCGGAGTTGGTGCTGTCCTCTATCCTGGCGAAGGCGCGGTAGGGCGGGGGCTCGTCCCCCGCCGCCCGGCCGGCACGCCCGGGCCAACCATCCGGGAAACCGCTCCAGCAGCAGCAAAAGGCCCGGCCAGCGCGCTGGTTGCTGACCGGGCCTCGTGCTGTGCGGCGCTCACGGTCGCAGGACTGGCGTATCCTCGTAGCGGATCGTCGGACTGTGTCCTGGTGATACGGCGACTACAGTGAAGCGCAAGCGTGTTTCAGCATCCTCGGCGGATCGTGCCGCTGCGCGTCGCCGCGCGTGAGCCCGCTGGCTGCCTCTAGCGTACGCCGGGCGGGCGACACTCCGCAAGTAGAGGCGACGCGGGTTAGGCGATCTCCACCGCGAATAGGCCGTTGCCCATCGCGGCGTCTTTGCCCACGTGGACGAGGCTGCCCCACAGCAGCCAGGGGAGCAGCGGCTCGACGTCGCCGTCGAGGACGACCTCGCCGACGAGCCCGCCCATCGGGAGTTGCCGACCGTGGCGACCGGAGCCCCGAAAGAGGTCGCGCCAGGCGAGCCGCCGCTCGGCCACGTGCACCCGCTCGGCCTGCGCCAGGACAACGGCCGGCGTAACCCCGGTCGGTCCCGCGCCGTAGCGGTCGCCGAGCGCGTCGAGCCGCTCCAGCAGGCGCGCGAGCAGGCTCCGCAGCGCGAAGGTGTCCGGCTTCACGAGCCGTCCGCCCTCGACCAGCCGCGTGGGCGTGCGGAACGTCAGCCGCAGCGCTGGGCGTGCCGTGCCGGACGCGCGCTGCGCTCCAGGTGCCGCGTGCGGCATAGGGACCGCCGGCCCCGCATCTGGTGCCGCCGCGCCGGCGAACCTCCCGGCGAGGGCGGCGGCCGCGGCGGCGACCTGGGTGGCGTCGACGGGCAGCGCGGGCGTGGCGACGCCGCCGTCGGCGGCGCGGTAGACGCGCTCTTGCGCGCCGGCCAGGGGGTTCTCGGCCCAGACTTCGGTCAGCCGAAAGCGGCCGCCGCGCCCGACCCCAAGCCCGCGCTGACCCATCGCCTGTACGCCGAGCAGCGCGTAAGGGAACACGCCGAGCGCCCGACCGAAGGTGGCGAGCGCGAACTCGAAGGTCTGGCCGGGCGCGTAGGCCAGGGAAGCGCCGGGCGCGACGCGTCGGACGTATGGGCGCGGCACGTCCCGACCACGAGGGTGGTCGGCGGCGACAGGGGCGAGCAGGAAGCAGACCGGACAGCGATCGCTCGTCGGCGGTTGGCCGCAGGCGGAGCCGCCGCCCGCCGCGCAGTACTCGTCGCGCAGCGCGCCGAACAGGGCGCCGCGCAAGGCCGCGCCCGTCGCCGGGGGCAGCCGCAGCGGGCTGGTGACCTCGGAGCGGAAGCGCAGCAAGTGGACCGCGAGGTCGAACATCCGGCTCCCCTGGCGTGGGGCTCTGCCCGGCGGCCGACAAGGGATAGCGCGGGACTGCCTCGCAGTCTACACTGCCGGCGGCGCGGCCAGCGATCCGGCGAGCGCCGCGCCGTCGTCGGGAGCCAGGTCCGGGACGGCCGCATCGGGTCCCAGCGGGTTGGCGACGCGGAGGAGCTGGAGCAGCGTGTCCGCGATAGGCGCCAGGCGAGCGCCGTGCGGCGCGATGACGGACAGGGGGCGTCGCAGGTCCACGCCGGGCACCGGCACGGCGACGAGCGCGCCGGCCGCCAGCTCGCGCAGCACGGTGAGGCGGGGCACCCACGCCACGCCCGCATCGGCCAGCACAGCCTCTTTGAGCGCTTCGGTGCTGCCCAGCTCCATGGCCGTCGCGACGGTCACGCCAACCCGAGCCAGCCGCGAATCCACTAGCGCCCGCGTGGCGGAGCCCGGCTCGCGCCTGAGGAAGGGGGCGCCGTGCAGCGCCTCCAGGGGCAGCGCCGTCTCGCTCGCCCACGGGTGCTCGGGCAGCACGATCAGCACCATCTCGTCCGTGGCGAACGGCTGGACCGCGAGGTCAGCATGGCTCACCGGGACGGCGACGAGACCAAAAGGCACCTCGCCCGCCTGCACGCAGGCGATCGTCTGGGCGCTCGTGCCCACCGCCACGGCGACGCGCACGTCGGGGTGCGCGCGCGCGAAGCAGCCCAGTACGGGCGGCAGCAGGTGGTTGGCGATGGTGGTGCTTGCCCCGAGCACCAGCCGTCCGGGTGCCGGTGCGTCGGTGGTGGCGGCGATCTGCTCCGCGTTGTCGAGAAGGTGGAACACGCGCTCGGCGTACTCGTATAGTTCCGCGCCCTCGTCGGTCAGGTAGACACGTCGGTGGCGCACGGCGAACAGCGGCGTGCCGTAGTGGCGTTCCAACGCGCGCAGGTGGCCGTGGACGGTGGCCTCCGAAAGCTGAAGGCGCTCGGCGGCGCGCGCGAAGCTGCGCTCGCTCGCGACCGCGTGGAACGTTTGCAGATGGTCGAGGCTCGCGGGTGAATTCAACATCGGTCCTGCCACCACGCAGCAGACTATTAAGGATCACCTTAATGTTAACATGATCTTGCGCTCGCGGGCACATGCCGCGCCCACAATTGCTCGCAGCCTGCATGAACCCGCGCGGCGACCCCGGCGAGCGGGTTAGGCCGGCGGCTGGGCATACGCCTCTAGCGCCCCGCACGTTGCGGCAGCGAGCGCCTGCTCGGGGTAGGCTAGCGGCCGCCCGCGACGGCGGCCAGCAGCGCCAGCCCGACGAGCAGCACCACCAGCAGCGTCAGGCAGCCGCAGCAGTTGCAGCAGCCGCCGCGATCCTCGTAGCGCCAGCCGTACACAGCCTCGGGTTCTCCGCGGACGATACTACTTGGGGGCGCGCACTGCGCTCACCGCCTGGCCGGGCCCGCACCCCACCGCGCAGGCCGGGCCGGCGCCAGCATCGCGCCGGCCCGGCCTGCGCTCTCCCACTCCGCTGACTCCACCGGCGCACGCTCCGACGACACCCGGCGGCGGGGCGACACGGGCCTTCTCAGGAGTAGCCGCTCGTACGGACCGCCGCCTACCGCGACGGCGCCGAGGGCGGCGGCGGCGCCTGCCAGGTGACGCCCCCGTCGGGGTTGCGGATCACGAGGTTTGGATCGCCGTTGGGATTGAAGCCCACGCCCACGCGCGGGTGGTTGTTCGGGTCCCAGAAGCCCATGATCGGCTGGCCGTCGTCGGCCAGGCCCAGCGCCACGCGCAGCTTGCCCGCGGCATCGTACACCACGATGTTCGCGGCGCCGCTGTCCTCGACGCCCAGGCGCATGCGCAGCGTGCCTTGCGGGTCGACCACCTCGATGCGCTGCGCGCGCACGACCGGGAGGGCGGGCTGGGCCGCGGCCGTGGCCGGGGCGGCCGCTGGCCCCGGCTCGGTGGGCGCCGCGCCCGCGCCGGGCGCGACTGCTGCCGGCGTGCTCGGCGGCGTGGGCTCGGCTCCCGGCGCGGCAGGGGCTGACGTCGGCGGGGCCGTCTGCGCCGAGGGGGACGCCTGCTCGGTGCCCTGCGCGGCGTGACTGTACGGCGGGTAGAGGAGCACGCCGACGGCGAAGGCGACGGCCGCCGAGATGAGCGACGAGACCAGAACTGGCACGAGCACCGCGCGCTGCATGGACACACCCTCCCTGACGAATGCTGATCGGCAGCATTATCGGCCCGCCAGCAAGCGGCGTACCAATGCGCCCCCCTGGCGCGGCCCAGGTACGGCGCGGCGCCCGGGAACGTGCGACCGTCCGCGAACAGCAGCAGTCGGTGGCCGTGGGGTGGCACCAGTTGTGCCGTGTTTGTTACGGGGGATCGCTCGGTGTCGCTACTCGATGCGTGTGCCGAGGCCGTAAATGGCGTCGGGGCCGACCGAGTCCTTGATGCCGCTCACGCCGGGGCGAGCGCCGGGCCGAAGAGGGCGTCGGCGGTGCGCTGGAGCACGGGCACGCTCCGGGGCGACATCCACGGACGCACTTGGCGCAATCCTACGCGGAAGCACGCTGCTTGCGCGCGGCTCTACGAGATGGATCGCTGGCGCTGGCCTGGCGTGCACGTTCCACCAGCTCGGCGCCCTGCGCAATCAGCCTAGAGCGCCGGCCGTTGTCGTAGAGGAGGCCCAGGCTTGCGATGTACTCGGCGTCGTTGGCAACCGCGACTTTCAACACCATGCTGAGTGCGTCGGCTTCGGTTTCATGAATGCTCAGCAAGTTGCCCGACGCCCCGGACCACAGCTCGAATGCCATGACGTGACTCTCCATTCCTGTTCCCACCGTATACTGGCACCACGGCTACCACCGCGGCAAGCAGTACCTCTGGAGCGCCCCAAATAGTGTGGTGCCCGGCGCTCAGCGTGCGCTCGATCTGCACCGAGCTTTCCGGATTGATCTCCAGCAGGGCAATGTAACTGCCAAGTACGGGAAGCGCGCGCGCTCGTCGCCTTGCCTGGGCCTCTGTCGCGAACACGGACCGCCCACTGCGCAGGCGGCGTATCGCCGGCGGGTCCGATGGGGATGCCCGTCCCCGGGCATCATCCGAGAGGAAGTCATCGACTGTCGGCGGGTTCGTGCGGACGATTCGATAAACTCGACGCGGCGGCGCCGACGCTGCCATCCGGCACTACGATTGAGCCGATGCGAGCGCCGGGCCGAAGAGGGCGTCGGCGGTGCGCTGGAGCATCGGCACGCCGCGCACCTCCGTTTCCCACAGCGGCAGGATAGCCCGCACCTGGCCGTCGAACTGCTCCCAGATCGTCGCCATGTGCTCGTCCTGCATGGCCACGCGGTTGCGCACGAACGCCGCCGTGTCGGCGCCCACCGTGCGGCGGTCGATCAGCATGTTCACGATCACGCCGCCCACGGGAATGCCGAAGTCGTGGAACCACTGGATGAAGCGCGTAATCACCGCGATGGGCAGCGCCTCGGGCAGCGTGACGAAGAAGAACGCGGTCTTCGTGGCGTCCGTGAGCAGCACCCGCGCGTGCTCCATGCGCTCCTGAAAGCTCACCAGGTAGTCCATCAGCGGGTCCTCCTCCTTCTTCTTCGAGAAGGAGAGCATCTCCCGCAGCGACCGCGCCTCCTCGCGCGACTTGAGCATCTTGTTGACCCACAGCGAGTAGATCTTCGACATGCCCAACAGCCGCCGCGCGTTCGCCGTCGGCGCCGTGTCGAACACGTATACGTCGTACTCGTCCTTGAACATGAGGTCGATCATGTTCTCGAACATCGCCGACTCTTCGAACGCCGGGTTCATCGTCGCCGACTCCACGAACTCGTCGGCCTTCGTGGAGATCTCGGCGAACTTCAGGAACCACTGGATCTTGTCCTTGATGTCCTGTTTCGAGCGCTCGATGGTTTCATGCGTATCGATCTCGTAGGCCCACAGGTTGGGCACGTCCGCGACGGGCGTGTGGCGCCCGAACACATCTTGACCGAGTAACCCCGAGAGGCTGTGGACGGGGTTGGTCGAGGCGAGGAGGGTGCGGCGGCCCTGGCGCGCGAACCACAGCGCCGTCACGCCGGCCAGCGCCGTCTTGCCCACGCCGCCCTTGCCGCCGAAGAAGATGTACTTCAGGCCCGCATGCGCCTGCATGTACTGCGTCATCGACTCGGTGATGTCGGGCATGCTCGCTCCTGCCGTCAGCTATCAGCCGTCAGCTATCACCGAGTCTCGCCCGACCAGCGCCAGCCGTCGAACCGCACCCCGGCGGGTGCTCACGCCCCGGCAGAATCCAGCCACAGGCTGACTGCTGATAACTGACAGCTGATCGCTACGTCCCGTACATGATGCCCGCCAGCCGCTCGATGGCCGGCAGGCCCGTCACGTCGCGCTCCAGCTCGGGCACGCGCGCCAGCACCGCGGCGCCAAAATCGCGGTCGATCTCGGCCAGGTACCGCTGCTGCATCGTGATGCGATTCCGGAGATAGTCGGGCACGTTCTGCTGCGCTAGCTCGGGCGGCACCACTCGGTTCACGACGTAGCCCGAGATCGGCACGTCGAAGCGCGCGAACAGCTCCGCCGCCTTGCGCGTGTCGACGAGAATCATCTCCTCGGGCACGAGGACGAAGAAGAACGCGGTCTTGCGGCGGTCGGTCAGGATCGCCGACGAGGCGCTGATGCGGCTGCGGATATACTGCAGCTCGTTCAGGATCTGGTCTTCCTCGACCACTTTCTGGCGCCGCATCTTCGAGGCGACCGCGTCGTACTCGCGCATCTCCTCGCGCAGCTTGGTGATCTTACCGATCCACTCGTCGTAGACCTTCGCCATGCTGAGATAGTAGAGCGCGTGGCCGAGCGGCACCAGGTCGTAAATATAGTAGTCGTAGTCGCCCTGCACGACGATGTCGACCACGGCGTCGAAGATCGCGCTCTCCTCCATCGCTGGCTCGGCCGAGGCCGCGGCGATATAGTTCTCGATCTCCTCGGGCACCTGGTCGAAGCCGTACATGTCGAGGATCTTCTGGCGGATCTCGTCCTGGTACGCCTTGATGCGCTGATCCGCGTCGATCTCCTGGGCCCACAGGTTGTCCATGATCTGCACGGGGCCCTTGCCGAAGATGTCCTGCTCGAAGATGTCGGAGAGGCTGGCCTGGGGATCGACGGAAAAGACGAGTACCCGTTTGCCCTGCCGCGCGAGCCAGTAGGCCGTTGCCGCCGAGAAGGTCGTCTTGCCCAGCCCGCCCTTGCCGCCAAACATGATGTAGCGCCGCTCGGGCTGCTGCAGGAACACGTCTCGGAGAGTCATGACCGCTCCAGCTATTAGCTGTCAGCTATCAGCTTTCAGGAGTCGACGGTGGCCCGTCTGCTGATAGCTGACGGCTGACCGCTGACGGCTCGCCTCAGGCCATTGCGTCAGTCAGGTCCTTCTCGCGGAGCATGCGCCGCTTCCAGGTGGCGATCTGCGGCACCACGTGCGGGAGCAGGCGCAGCGAGTAGTACGGCGGCAGGATCGGCACGCCCAGCAGGTCCCCCATCGTGATGAGGATGAACAAGTGCTCCATGCTGGCCCGCGTGCGGATCGCGTAGCGGGTCATGTCGTGCGACGCCATCCCGTAGAAGATCTCTTTGAAGTTGTCGACTAGGCCAAACAACCCCGTGCGCTTCTCATCCGGCATCGCGCACCTCCTGCGTCGGCCGCGCGGGTGTGCCCGCTGGCCCTGAGCATAGCATACGCCGTGGCGGGGGCACGAGCGGGCAAATGGTCCCGTGGGCACGGGCGCCGGCCGCTGCCCGCCGGCCCGCCGATGTGGCACACTAGCCGCACCGGCGCCCGGCTGGCAAGGGGGAATGGTGGACCGACTCGACCAGATCGGTGGTATCCTGCTGTTCTTCGGGGCCGGGCTCTGGGTGGCCTGGCTGCTCGGCGGCACGCTGATCAATCGGCGGCGGGCCGCGGCGGTGAGCCGCTGGGCCTACGCCGAGGCGCGCCCCCTCGGCAAGAAGCTGTACGTGCGCTGGATCACGATGGCGGCGTTCGAGCTGACGGTGCCCGAGGCGCGCGCGCCGTTCCGGCAGCTCAGCTTCACCGGCTTTCTCCAGTCGCGCGAGATGCCGTTCGTGTGGCTTTGGAACCGCCTGCGACGGCGCGGCGACGTGCTAGTGGTACGCGCCGAGCTACGCCGACGCCCGCTGTGGGGGCTGGAGGTGTACCGCGCGCAGAGCCTCCTCGGGGGCGACGCCCGCCGCGCCGCCCTCGAGGCGGGCTGGACGCCTGCACCAGGCCCCGACGGCCTGTGGCGCGCGAACGGTGGCGGGGCGGCCGCCGAGCTGAGCGAGCGGCTGGTCGGCGCGCTCGGCCCGTGGGCAGCACATCTGGACCGCCTCGCCGTGCGCCGCGAGACGCCCCAGCTCGTCCTCGCGCTCGGGCTGAGCGGGGTGCGCCCGGGCGCCGCGCCGCCGCTGGGCGCCTGCCTCACCCGCCTGGCCCAGCTCGCCAGCGCCGGCTAACGTCCCCCGTGCTGTCCGCGCACCCGTCGCGGTCCGCGCGTTTGGCGGGCGCGCGGGGCTTTACGTATATTGTGGGGTTCTGAGGACGTCGTGGGGGCGCGGGACGATGACACGGAGCGTGGGGGCGCACCAGGAGCGGCGGATGACGAGCGACGCGAGCGGGCGGTACGGCCGTGGGGAGCGGGGTGGAGCGCGATCGCGCGGCCGGCTGCGCCGCGCGGTCGGGGCCCTGCTGCTGCTGGCCGCGCTGCTGGCGCCGCTGCCCGGCCCCGGCGCCGCCGGCAGCACCGCGGCGCTGGCGCAGCCGGCCGCGCGCGGGGTCGCGGACGACGAGCCGCCGCCGTTCGGCGCGCCGTCGCGGTCGCTCGAGCAGGCCGACGCCTGTGCCGGCGCCGCCAGCTGCACCGAGCGCACCGAAACCGACAGCGCCACGGGCCAGCCCGCGGACGCGCTCCAGGTCGCCGGCGGGCCGGCCCAGACAACCGACCCGACGGGAGCCGCCAGCGCGTCGGACCAGGCGACGGCGTCGGCCGGCGCCGAGACGGCGAATGCGGCGGCCGCGCCCGCGCCGGCCGCGGCCCCGTCGAGCCAGCCGGCCAGCGCCCCGGGCGCGACGAATACGCTGCAGCAGTGCCCCGCCGGGCCGGCGCTGCTCGACACGCTCCGCACCCGCTGGGATGCCGGCACGCTGGTCCTGAGCGTGCAGCAGAGCGCGCTCGCGTCGCTCGCCCCCGGCCCAGACGCGCTAAGGGCGCTGACGGCCAGGCTGCGCGACGGCGAGCCCCCGCGGACCGACGATGCGCTGGGCTGGCTGCTGACGCGGCGTGAGGCCCCACGCTACCCCGACAACCCCTTCGTCACGCTCACCCGCGACCAGAGCCACGGCGAGGCGGGCGACGCGAGCTACGAGGCGCTGTTGGCGGCGCGCGTCGCGGCGAGCGACGAGGCGCTGCAGCCGCCGGACGTGCTCCGCCTGGCGCTCGACGTGACGGGCGGCGACTACCCGCTCGCCACGCTGGTCGCGCACAACCTGCTCAAGGAGCTAGCCTTCGCCAGCCGCGACGGCGCCGACGCGCTGGTCGGCTGGAGCGCCGGCGACCGCGGCAGCGCCGACGCCGCGCGCGCCGCAAGCGACCCGCGCTATACCGTGCGGACCGCCGCCGAGGTGCCGGCGCTCGTCGGCAAGCTGGCCGCCCTTCGCCCCGCCGACGACCCGCGCGCCGACGACCGGCTGGGGCCCTGGTACCACCTGTTTGGGATGCTGTTCGTCGGCGCGCTCGTGGGCGGGCCGACGCCGTTCGGCCCCGAGGCCGATCTGCTCGCCGCCTGGTTCCAGCCCGACCCGGCCCCCGACGCGTACCAGGACCAGGTAACAGCCTGCGGCACGCGGCTCGCGGCCCTGGTGGCCGCGCTGGCGGCTCCGGCCGAGGCCGCCGCGCCCAGCGCCGCTGCCCCCGCCGCTCCGCCCAGCGCGCCGCCTGCCACCCGCGCGGCCGACCCCGCCGGCGCCCTCGCCGCGCCGTTCGCGGCGCCCGGCGCCGTCGCCGGGCCGACGAGCGGCGCGAGCGCGGCGCCGAGCCCGGCGGTCGGGCCGAGCAGCGCGGCCGCGCCCGCGGCCAATAGCCCTGCCGCGCCCGCGGCCAATACCGCGGCCGCCCCCGCGCCGCCGGCCGTGCTGAGCGCGCCGTTCGCCGCGCCCGTGATCGGTCCGCTCGCGGCCGCGCCGATCGCCTACTATCCGACGCCCTTCCCGGCGCAACCCGCGCCGGTGGTGCCGGCCCAGGCGCTGCCCCCCACGCCGGTCCCAGCCGCGGTGGTGTCGGCGCCGAGCATCACCGGCCTGGTCCGCAACGCGCAGAGCGGTCAGCCGCTCGCCGGGGCGACGGTGAGCGTGACCGGCACGGGCGCCGCGGCGACGACGGATGCCGGGGGCAATTACCAGCTCGCCGGCCTGACCCCCGGCGTCGTCCAGGTCAGCGTCACGGCCACCGGCTACATCGGCGACAGCGCGAGCGTCACTGTCCCGCCGACCGGTAGCGCCACGCAGAACTTCGCGCTGTCGCAGTCGCTGGCTGCCGGCCAGTTCCGCATCGTGCTCACCTGGGGGAGCACGCCGCGCGACCTCGACGCGGTGCTCTACCTGCCGGGCGGCGGCGCCACCAACAAGGTCGACGCCTACACGCGGAGCGCGGCCGGCGCGTCGCTCGACACCGACGCCAGGAACGGCGCCGGGCCCGAGACGATCACGATCACCCAGGCGAGTCCGGGCCAGTACACTTATGCGGTCCACCAGTACAGCAACGACGGTACGCTGGCCGCCAGTGGCGCCCACGTCCAAGTCCTGCGTGGCAGCAGCACCCTGCAATCGTTTGATGTGCCCTCGGGTGTGGGGCGCTGGTGGACGGTGTTCACCTTCGACGGCACGTCGGGCACCATCACGCCCGTAAACACCATGAGCAGTCAGCCGCCCTCGCGCTAGCACCTCGTCACGGTCAACTTGTTCGGTGTTGGCAACTGCCAACACCGAACAAGTTGACCGTAGACAAGCCGCTAGCGCGCCGCGTCGGGCCGCCAGACGGCGCCCGCGCCCCGGGCTATCATGCCGCGATGCGCCAGCCGAGCCGGGCCGGCGCCGCGGACGCGCGGAGAGAGCAGCATGAGCCCCGACACCAGTGCCCTGCGCGGCATCGACGTGCATACCCACATCCCCCGCCCGCCGGACATGGCGCCCAGCCCGCGCGCCGCGCAGATGGCGCAGTACTTCCGCAGCCCCGTCATGGGCATGACCGTCGAGCAGATGGTCGAGCTGTACCGTCGGCTGCGCCTGATGGCGGTCGTCTTCGACATCGACAACACGACGACCGAGAACAGCCGGGGGGTGGGCAACGACTACGTCGCCGCGGTCATGCGCCGCTTCCCCGACGTGCTCATCGGCTGGGCGACCGTCGATCCCTGGCTGGGCCGCGCGGCCGTGCGGGAGCTAGAGCGGGCGGTGACGGAGCTGGGACTGCGCGGGCTGAAGCTTCACCCGATCACCCAGGCCTTCTTCCCCGACGACCGGCGCTTCTACCCGCTGTGGGCGAAGGCCGAGGAGCTGGGCATCCCCGTCATCTTCCACACCGGCCACACCGGCGTGGGCGCGGGCGCGCCCGGCGGCACGGGGCTGCGCCTGAAATATGCCCACCCGATGCATCTCGACGACGTGGCGGCCGACTTCCCGAACCTGACGATCATCGGCGCCCACCCGTCCTGGCCCTGGCAGGACGACATGCTGTCGGTAGCCCTGCACAAGGCCAACGTCTACTTCGACCTGTCCGGCTGGTCGCCCAAATACTTCTCGCCGTCGCTCATCCAGTACGCGAACACGCTGCTCCAGAACAAGGTGCTCTTCGGCTCCGACTTCCCGGTCATCAGCCCCGAGCGCTGGCTGGCCGACTTCGCGGCCGCCCCCTTCCGCGACGAGGTGCGCCCCAAGATCCTGCTGGAGAACGCGCGCCGCGTCCTCGGCCTCGCCGCCAGCTAGCCTCGCCGGCAGTCTACGGCTGGTAGCGGCGCTGGGAGAGGAAAGTGACCAGCGCCGTGAGCTGGTCGGTGGTGACGTTGCCCCCGTAGGCCGGCATGTTGTTGCCGCCGTTGATGATCCGCAGCGTGAGTTGATCGGGGCTCAGTCGGTCGCCCACGTAGGTCAGGTCGGGGCCGCGCCGGCCGCCCGTGCCGGCGATACGGTGGCAGTCGATACAGCCCTTGTCCACGAACGTCTGCGCGCCCCGCGCTGCATCGCCGCTGAGCGAGTGCGTCACGTCGGCCGGCAGCGCCTGCGCCTGCGTGTCTGGCGACCAGGGCGCCGCGTAGCCCGCCACGATCAGCACCCCAATCGTGAACACCACTAGCGCCACGCCGCCCACCGCCCATGGGCGCCGGCTCGGCGCGCGCTCGCCCGTGGCTCCCAGGAACGGCACCAGGAACAATACTACGCCGAGCAGCACCGGGAACCCGAGAATGATCAGGCTCTCCAGCGACGGCGGCGACAGCGCCAGCAGCGCGAACAGCCACAGGAAGTACCAATCGGGGTGCGGGTCGGCCTGGATGATCGTCGGGTCGGCCGGGCGGCCGAGCGCTGGGGCGCCGATGACGATCGCCAGCACCACCACGCACGCGCCAACCGCGAGCGCGAACACCACGTCCTTCCAGGCGGCGTCAGGCCAGAACGGCTCGCCGTGCTTCAGCAGCTCGTGGTAGCGCTGGCGGTAGGTGGCGGGATCGACGACCACGCCCGGCCGTGGCGGCTCCGAGATGCCGTGCCGCACGACCAGATAGAGGTGGACGCCGATCAGCGCGAAAATCAGCGCCGGCAGCAGGAAGACGTGCGTGGCGAAGAAGCGAGTCAGCGTCGCGCCGCCGATGGTCTGCCCCGCCACGGCGAGCTGCACCAGCCAGTGGCCCACGAGCGGCACGCGCTCGACCATGCTGGCCAGGACGGCTACTGTCCAATAGCCGTCCTGGTCCCAGCGCAGGAGCTGGCCCGTGAACGCCATCGCCAGCGTCAGGCCGAGCAGCAGCACGCCCGTCAGCCAGTTGAACTGGCGCGGCCACTTGTGGGCGCCGAACAGGAACACCTGGATGGCGTGGATGCCGATCAGGATCACCATCGCCGACGAGCCGAAATAGTGGATGCCGCGGATCATGTTGCCCAGCACGGCCCGCTGGCTGATGAACTGGATGGTGTCGTAGGCGCTGTTGGGCGCGGGCACGTAGGTGAAGGCCAGCGCCACGCCGGTGATCACCTGCACCAGGAACGCGACCAGGGTGGCGCTGCCGAAGACGTACCACCAGTTCACCCCGCGCGGGACGGGGTGCTGGATGATGGGCAGGATCGTCTCCGTGAAGCCGAGCTGCTCGTCGGCCCACCGCCAGACCCGCTTCCACATGCTTCCTGCCTCGCCTGCGGTGTCCCCCACCCCTTCCTACTTCCTTCCCGCTAGCCCGTGATCTGCAGGAAGAGCGGGCTCTGCACCTGCAGCTTCCCCTCCTGTACGCGCGCCGGGTAGTGAATCAGCGGTCGCGGCGGCGGGCCGCCGGCCACCGTGCCGTCGCTATAGTACACGCCGCCGTGGCAGGGACAGAGAAACAGGTTCGCGTCGGGCTTCCAGTCCACGGGGCAGCCCAGGTGCGTGCAGTTGACGGAGAAGACCGTGAACTCCTGCGCGCCGGTCCGCCGCACCCAGGCCGCCGTCTGCGCCGTCTGCCCGGCCCACGGCAGCGGCGACGGGTCGGCGACCGCGCGCAGCACCGTGCGACCCTGCGGGAAGCTGTCCACCGGGCCCACGTCGACCCACTCCCGACCCTCCGGATTCAGCAGCGGGTTGAGCAGGTAGGCGATCACGGGCACGCCGAGCACCAGCCCGGCCAGGCCGCTGAGCCCCAGGCTCACGTTGTTCAGAAAGCGTCGGCGCGTGATCTCGTCATTGGTCACGGAGTAGCTCCCCCAGCCAGCCCGCCAGGGCCAGCGCGAACACGACCACGCCCGCGACCGTGAAGGCGAGCGTGGTCACCAGGCCGAGCGCGATGAGCGTGATGCCGGCCGCCAGCGCGCAGGGCCATACCGTTGGCGCGGGCAGGTGCGCCGCGCCGGGCGCGGGGTGCAGCTCCCCGGCAGGAGCCTGCCCCGGCGTGCCCGGGGCAGAAGCGCCCGGGCGGCCGCTGGCAGCCGGACGCTCGTTCTGACGGGGCGGCTTGCGCGAGCGCGGGCTCATAGCAACGTCCACAAGTAGATGACGCTAAACACCACGACCCATACGCCATCCACGAAGTGCCAGTACAGCGCGACCGCCTCGAAGCCGCCGTGCCCGCGCGCCGTGAGCCGCCCCTTGACGCCCACCCCGGCGGCAATCAGCAGCGCCACCAGCCCGACCAGCACGTGCAGCCCGTGGAAGCCCGTCAGCGTGTAGAACGTCGTGCCGAACAGGTTGCGCGCGGGCGTCACGTTCTCGGCGACCAGGTGCCGGTACTCGTTGCCCTGGCCGAGCAAGAACGCCGCACCCAGCGCGATCGTCGCGAACAGCCAGAGCAGCGCGCCGCGGCGATCGTCGCGGCCCAGCCGCGCGCCCGCCCGCGTGATGGTGAAGCTGCTGGCGAGCAGCAGCACGGTGATGACCGCGGCGTACGGCACGTCGAGGACCTCGCGCGGGCTCGGGCCGCTCGTCGCGCGGCCGTGATAGACGACGTAGACGATGATCAAGGCGATGAAGAAGACGGCCTCCGACGTGATGAAGATGCCCACGCCCACCAGGTTCGTGTCCGCGCGCCGCCAATCAGGCATGGTCGGCTCTCCAGTCGGCCAGCTCGGGGTACTTGGCGTCCCACAGCGGCCGGCGGCTGCGGACCGGCGGCAGCGGCGCAGCGAAGTTCTCGGGCGGCGGCGGCGACGACGTGGCCCACTCCAGCGTGAAGCCGTCCCACGGGTCCGGACCGGCCACCGCGCCGTGGCGCAGGCTGACCAGGATGTTCCACACGAAGATCACCATCGCCACGCCGAGGATCGCCGCGCCGATCGTGGACGCCAGGTTCCACTCTGGCCACCCAGCATACGGTGGATAGGTGTAGATGCGGCGCGGCATGCCGAGCATGCCGAGCACGTGCTGCGAGAAGAAGGTCAGGTGGAAGCCGATGAGCGTGAGCCAGAAGTGCCACTTGCCGAGCCGTTCGTCCAGGAAGCGGCCGGTGATCTTCGGGAACCAGTAATACACGCCGGCGAAAATCGCCATCATGACGCCGCCAAACAGCGTGTAGTGGAAGTGCGCGACGAGGTAGTAGCTGTCCGAGATCTGCCAGTCCATCGGCACCACCGCGACGTGGACGCCGGTGATGCCGCCGATCACGAACGTGCCGAGAAAGCCCAGACAGAACAGCATCGCAGTGGTGAAGCGCAGCGCGCCGCCCCACATCGTGGCCAGCCAGTTGAAGATCTTGATGCCGGTCGGGATGGCGATGAGCATGCTCATCACGCCAAAAAACGTGTTGGCGAGCGGCCCGAGGCCGACGGTGAACATGTGGTGCGCCCACACCATCATGCTGAGCCCGGCGATGCCGATGCTGGCGGCGGCGACGAACGGGGCGCCGAACAGCGGCTTGCGGGAGAACACGGGGATCACCTCGGAGATGATGCCGAACGCGGGCAGCGCCAGCACGTACACCTCCGGGTGGCCGAACGCCCAGAACAGGTGCTGGTAAATGATCGGGTCGCCGCCCGCGGCCGCGTCGTAGAAGTGAGCACCCAGGGTGCGGTCGATGTACACCATCGCCGCCGCGGCGGTGAACGGCGGCACCGCCCAGATGAACAGGAGGCTCGCGATTACCGACATCCAGGCGAACATCGGCACGCGTCCTAGCGTCATGCCCGGCGCCCGCTGCGTGAGCACGGTGGCGGTGATGTTCACTCCCGTGGCGATCGTGCCAATCGCCGACACGGCCAGCGCCAGCAGCCAGAACTCGGTGCGGCCCGCGCCGGTGTACGGGGCCAAGGTCAGCGGCGCGTAGCCATACCAGCCGATGTCGGGCGCGGCCCCGGCGAGGAAGCTGAAGTACAGCAGCAGCCCCGAGAACAGCAGCAGCCAGTAGCTCATGGCGTTCAGCCGGGGAAACGCCATGTCGTGCGCGCCGATCATCAGCGGCACGAGGTAGTTCGCGAAGCCGAACAGGATCGGCATGCCGACCCAGAACAGCATTGTCATGCCGTGGACCGTCACCAGCTCGTTGTAGACGTCGGGCGCGAGCACCGTCGCGCCCGACGTGGCCAGCTGCAGGCGGATCAGCAGCGCCTCCAGCCCGCCGATGGCGAAGAACACCAGCCCCGTAATCAGGTACATGATGCCGATCTGCTTGTGATCGACGGTGGTCATCCAGGTGAGGAGCCAGCCGGGGCTGCTGGCGCGGGGCACGGGGCTGATGTATTCGCGCTCGGCGGTAGCCATGATTACCTCAGCTCGTCCAGGTAAGCGGTCAGCGCGGCCAGGTCGGTGTCGCTCAGGCGGAACGTCGGCATGAAGGCGCCCGGCTTGACCACCTGCGGGTTGTCCAGCCAGCGGCGCAGCTGCTCGGGCGTGTTCGGGATCACGCCCGAGGCAAGCGTCTGGCGGCTGGCGACGTGCGTCAGGTCGGGGCCGGCGGTGCCCGCGGCCGCGGTGCCCTTCACCGTGTGACAGTCGCCACAGGCGTTCGTCTGGAACACTTGCTGGCCCTGGCGTGCCGGGTCGCTCGTGGGGGCCGCGGCGGGCGCCGCCTCGCGCGCCAGCCACGCGTTGAACTGGTCCTGGGGCTCGGCGATCACGCGCAACAGCATGCCGGCGTGCTGGATGCCGCACAGCTCGCTGCACTGTCCCACGTAGACGTCGGGCGTGCTGGCCTGGAGCCACATCTCGTTCGTTTGGCCCGGCACCATGTCGGTCTTGCCGTTCAAGCGCGGGATCCACAGCGCGTGGATCACGTCGGCGGAGCGCAGCTGGACGCGCACGGGCACGCCGACGGGAATGTGCAGCTCGTTGGCGGTGACGACGCCCTGATCGGGGTACTCGAAGCCCCACCAGAAGCGGTTGCCGGTGGCGACGACCGTCAGCGCGTTCGGCTGGGCCGCCGCGGCGCCGAAGATGGTCGGCAGCTCCAGCACGGCGAGCACCGCCAGCACCACGACCGGCGCCAGCGTCCAGCCGATCTCCAGCCGCATGTTGCCCTGCACCTGCCGGGGGATCGCCGCGCCCGGCCGCGCCCGAAAGCGCCAGATGCAATAGGCGAGCAGGCCCCAGACGAGCAGCAGCACCGCCAGGGACATGAGGAGCACGATGTTGAACAGGTTGGAGATCGCGTGCGCCGGCGGCCCGGCGGGGTTCAGCGTGAAGCCCGGGTCCTGCGCGCGGGCCAGCCCCGCCGCGAGCGCGTCGGCCGCCAGCGCCAACAGCGGCGGGACCCAGCGCCGCCAGCTTCGCCAGCCGTGCTGCCGCGAGAAAATGCGGTTGGCCGCTTTCACGGTTGCCAGGCTCCGGCCGCGCTACGCTGGTACTCGAATCGTCAGGCCACCCGGTCGATGTCAAGCCTCTTAGCCATTCTATCCGCTCCGGTTCGGCTCGCGGTCGCACGCGCAGCCCGGCAGCCCCAGGCTGCTCACCGAACAGGTCGAGGGATTCCGAGGCGAGCCCTGCCCCAGTGTATATCCCCACGGGGCCATCTTGGGGTACGGCGCCCCGGCCGCCCCCCGGCAGGATACGTACCAGGTGCGGACCGAGTGAACACGTGTGGCCGCAAGCGCCAGTGCCCCGATAAGGGGGAACAGTGTACCATCGTAGCGGTCCGCCGGGGCCGTCGGCCCGCCTCCATGCCGCCCGGGCGCGACTCGCGACGACGGCTCGAGCGAGCTAGACGCTACCCGCGCTCACCAGATCTCGCGGAGGTCGAGGACGAAGCCGGGGAGGACCGGATCGCCCGCCAGCCGCTCCGGCTGATCGAGCCGGTCGACGGACGCCTCGGGGCGGTAGACGTACACCTGACGGGCCTCGGGATCGAGCAGCCAGCCCAGCCGCGCGCCGTTCGCCACGTACTCCACCATCTTGGCTTGCAGCACCTCCAGCCGGTCGGACGGCGAGCGTAGCTCCAGCACGAAGTCCGGGCACAGCGGCAGGAAGCGCTGCCAATCTCCTGCCGAGAGCGGCGCCAGGCGGCTATTCCACACCCAGCTCGCGTCCGGGGAGCGCACCGCGCCGTTCGGCAGGCGAAAGCCGGTGGACGAGCTAAACACCTGCCCCGTCCCGTCGCGCTCAGCCCAGATGCCGAGCCGCATGATGATGCGAGCCTCGCCCCGGCCGCTGCTACCTGCTACGGGGGTCATGACGCTCCAATCTCCCTCGGCGGTCCGTTCGATGCGCAGATCGCGGTTGAGCTGGCACAGCGCGAAGAACTGCTCCTCGGTGAGGTCGAGCGCGGGCCGAACGTGCAGGATGAGCGGCCACGGGTAGGTGTCGGGAGGCGCTTTCGACTTGCGGATGGTCGTACTCATGATGTGCTCCCTTCGCCCCGGTGGGCCGCCAGCATCGCCTCGTCGCGGCATCATTATCGCGCAGGGGCTCGGCGCCTGCGGCCACGCCGGGCCCGCGGCGGCGTGCGGTGAGCTGGATCATGGTGTCGCTGACCGCGTGGGCGGGCAGGCGGCGGCGGTGCTATGCTGAGGGTTGCCTGATCGGGGATCAGCCGAGGCGGCCCCGCGGGGCCGCGCGGCGAGCACGGAGGGAGCAGCATGGCGCGCATGCGGGTGATCGACGCCGATGGACACATCTTCGAGGACAGCGCGGCCATCGCGCGGCGCCTGCCGGCGCCCTGGGAGCCCGCGCGACTGAGCGCCCCCGACCGCATCACCGCGCCGCTCGACCACCTGCACAACGACAACGGCCGCATCCCCCCGGGCGCCTTCAACCGCGCCGTCGGCCCCCAGCAGTGGGTCGAGTTCATGGACGCCGTCGGCATCGAGGCCGCCGTGCTCTACCCAACCGCCATGCTGGCCTTCGGCCGGCTGCCCTACCCCGACTACGCCATCGTCACCAGCCACGCCTACAACGACTGGTTGGCCGAGACCTACCTCGCCTTCAGCCCACGCTTCCGCGGCATGGGGCTCGTGCCGCTCCAGGAGCCGGAGGCCGCGGCCGCCGAGCTGCGCCGCTGCGTGACCGAGCTGGGCATGTGCGGCGCCATGCTGCCGGTCGATCTGGTGACGGGCAGCCTGGGTGCCAAGCACTACTACCCGCTCTACCAGGAGGCCGACCGCCTGGGCTGCTGCCTGGCCGTCCACGGCGGCTGCCACGCCGGGCTGGGCATGGACGACTTCCACAGCTTCGCGCCAGTCCACGCGCTCGGTCACCCGATCACGCTGCTCACTGCGCTCGCGGCCGTCGTCTTCGACGGTATCCTGGACAGGTTCCCGCGCGTGCGCTGGGGCTTTTTGGAGGGCGGCGTCGCCTGGCTGCTCCTGGCGCTGGAGCGCTTCCAGGGCTCCTACGAGGCGTTCACGCCGCACAACGTGCGCGGCGAGCTGCTCACGCTGCCGCCCGGCGAGCGCTTGCGCGATTACCTGCGCCGCCAGCTCCGCGACGGCCGCGTGTTCGTGGGCTGCGAGGGCGACGAGCCGGCCCTCGCCGCCGTCGTGAAGGAAGTCGGCGCCAACTGCCTGCTGTTCTCGTCAGACTTCCCGCACGAGGTGAACAACGACCTCTGCCGCGAGGAGATCGACGAGCTGCTCGCGCATCCCGACCTGACCGACGCCGCGAAGGCCGGCATCCTACACGCCAACGCCGAGCGCTTCTACCGGCTGGCGCCGGTCGGGAGCGCCGCCCCCGCGCCGACCGCGGGATAGCGGCGGAGCCGGCGCGATGCGCGAGAGGTGGCCATGCGGCTGACCCTCCGCTGGGCGGGTCTGGCCCTCGCGCCGCTCCTCCCGCGCCTGCGGCCCTCGGCCGCGGCCCGCCGCCCGGGCCGCGTGGTCCGGCTCGAGGGCATCATCTTCCAGAGCGATGCGCGCAGCACGATCGGCGCCTGGTTCATCCGGCCGTTCGAGGAGCTTGACCGCCGCGTCGCGGGCATCGCGCGCAATCGGCCGGACGCGCCCCAGCCCCCCATCCACGCGGGCATCCGGGTGGCCATTGAGGTGGACGGCCGCGAGCAGCAGTACGTCGCCGAACAGCTCGTGGGGCCGCTGTACGAGGACCTCCACGACGGCCTGCACTGGACGCCGCTCGCCGAGTTCCGCGCGCGCAACCGCGGCGGCTGGAGCGTTACCGTCCCCGCCACGGCGTTTCGCGGCGTCACGGACGCCGTCGTGGCGGAGACCGTCGCGCGGCTGAACCGCATCGAAGGGCACCGCTTCCTGGGCGAGGACTGCGTGGCCTTTGTCGAGCGCGCCTTCGGGGGCCGGCGCCTGTTCGCCGACAGCCCGACGCTCCGCGCGCTGGGCCTGCACGTGCGGGTGGCCGATCCGGCGCTGCCAATGCTCCGGCGCGACGCCCCGCTCGATCCCCGTGCGGCGCGGCTGCTGCGCGTCGAAACGCTACAGCACCTCCCCGACCCGGAGGGCGCGTCCGCGCCCACGAGCGCGAGCTGGCGCGTCCACGTCGCCGCGCTCGCCCTCCTGGCCGTGGTCGGCGCCATCGGCCTGGGCCGGCGGCTGGCCCGGCGGCGCTAGCCCCGCCCGCGCCGCCGGCCGCGACCAAACCGCTGACCCGTCCTGGTGTGGCGGCGTCTCACGACACCGGCGCCGTTGTTCCTGTACTCCCTCTCCCCCTGGGAGAGGGTCGGGGTGAGGGCGGTCGTCCTCTCCCTCTCCCCCTGGGAGAGGGTCGGGGTGAGGGCGCGCCCCGGTACCCCAACCGCCGGGCCGGCTCGCGTATGATCCGATACCACCGCCACGCCAATCCGCTTAGGTGTCGCGCACCCCCGGGGCGAACAGCGAGTCGACGGCCGGCGGCTGGCGGATCAGCCCCTCGTCGAGTAGCTCGTCGATCACCGCCTGCACCATGCCGCGGTTCGTCGCCAGGCCAGGCGGGAAGGGGTCGGCCCCGAACTCGGCCGCCGCGTCGGCGAAGGTCAGCTCGGGAAACAGGAAGTACGCCTCGGCGGCCTGGCGCGCGCGCTCGTAGGCGACCTGCTTCGAGCGCTCGAACGTATCGTAGAGCTTCCTCGGCAGCGCGGGATCGTGCTCTAGCAGGCGCTCTTGCATCAGCAGGATGTGGTTGACGGGCGTCATCCCCGTCTTGGCGTAGAAGTCGCGGAAGGTCTGCCGGCCGATCTCCAGCGGCAGCAGGCGCACGTTCGGCCCCGCCGTGACCGCCGCGGCGTGCGAGTCGCCGTAGGCGCCGTCGATCTCCCCGCGCTGGAGCAGGTCGTTCAGGCTCTCGCCCGCCTGCAGCCGCCGCAGCTCGATGCCGGGCGCCAGGTTGTCCGTCGTCCCCTCGCCGTGCGTGTGCTCCGCCGTGCGGCCGTTCACCCACGCGATGTCCTGCGGCCGGATGCCGTACAGCTCGCGCAGCACGATGCGCATCCACACGCCAGCGGTCATCTGGTAGTCGGGGATGCCGATCCGCTTGCCCCCAAGGTCGGCGAAGGTGCGGATGCCCGAGTCGGCGTGGACGTAGAACTCCAGCCACATCGCCGCTTTGAGCAGAAAGGTGGGGATGGCGAGCCAGCGGAGGTGCGTGCGCTCGCCCTGGGCGATCTTGTCCTTCGTGATGAGGTAGTTCGAGATGGAGAACTCGAACACGTCGCAGGCGTTCTCCTGCAGGTGCCACTGGTGAAGCTGCGCCGCGTGGCCGACGTGCCAGTCCATCTCGTAGCCGTCCAGCGGCACCGTGCCGTCGACGAGCGGCTGGATGCGGGGGTTCTGGTGGAACGCGAGCTTGAGCTGCATGGTGTCCTCACTCGAGCTGCGCGCGCAGCTCGACGAGCGCCTCGGCGGCGGTGAGCAGGCGCGCAAACCACTGCGCCCAGGTGCTGAACACGACCCGCTCGACGTCGGCCTCGGCCACCCGGCCCCAGCCGCGGTCAGGAATCGGGCGCACGGCGCAGCAGTCGCGCAGCGCCGCCACATAGTAGCCCCGGTTGGACGCCTCGCGCACGGTCGTGTCGCAGCCGTACTGCAAGGTCGTGCCCGACACCATCACGATGTCGCGGCCGCGCTCGCGCAGGTAGGCGTCGACCGGCGTGTCCTGCCAGAGCCCGGAGATCGGCCACAGGCCGTTCGCCACGAACGGCTTCTCGAACACGAGATCGCCCGGCCCGGCGCCCAGCGCGTCCGCCGCGCGCCAGAGCGACGCGGCCAGCCGCTCGTCGCCGGGCCGCTGGATGCGCGTCTGGCCCTCGGGGATGAGCGCGAACACGGTGGGGATGGCGTGGGCGCGGCAAAACGCCAGCAGTGGCCCCAGCCGCTCGACGGCGGCGGCCGCGGCGGGCGCGTAGGCCGGCGAGTCCGGCTCGACCATGCGCTGCTGCAGGTCGTTCACCAGCAGCGCGCAGCGCCCAGGCTCCAGGCGAAAATCGGGTACGGGCATGGTTCCACTCCTGGGCCGCGCTGGCTATCTGCCATTGCCAAGCGTGCCCGGCCCCCGCCATTGGGCGGCGACGCGCCGTCCCGACGTATCAGACTGGCGTCTGCACCGCGCGGTCGGGAAGCATGCTCGGCTGGCACGGGCGCCGGGCTGCCGTCAAGCGTGTCCGACCGCCGACGCCGGCCGGCGCGGTGGCAGGGGCGCCGCCATTGTAGCAGTGCGGCCGTGGCAGCACCATCCCTGGTGGCGGGCTTGGTCAGAAGTCGAAACCTAGCTCCTGGGAAAATCCGGCGGCACCGGCGCGGGTGAGGAGCACCGTGCGCTCGCCCGGCTGGCGCACCAGCCAGCCCCGCTCCACCAAGCGGTCCAGCAGCGCCGCGCCCAAGGCGCCCGCGAGGTGAGGCCGCCGCTCGGTCCAGTCGAGGCAGCGGCGGGCGAACGACCGCCGCGCGCGGCGCGCTGCCGCCACGTCGACGCCAAAGGCGGTGAGCCAGGCGCCGCCCCGCTCCGTGGCCAGGTGCTCGATGCCCGCTTCTTGCACGATCTCCCGCTCGAGCAAGGCATCGCGAATGGCGACGGCGAGTTTCCCCGCGAGATGATCGTAGCAGGTGCGGGCGAAGCGGAGGCCTTCCGGTAGCGAGTGGCAGGGCGGCACGGCGCGCTCCGGCGACGCGCTGAGCCCGCCCAGCTCTTCCAGCACGCGGGCGACCTCGACGCCCGCCAGACGGTAGTAGCGGTGGCGACCCTGCACCTCGACGGCGAGCAGGCCGCCTTCCACGAGCTTGGCAAGATGGACGCTGGCCGTGGGTGGCGTGATGTGCGCCCGCACGGCCAGTTCCGTCGAGGTCAGGGCGTGGCCGCCCAACAGCTCCGCGAGCATGGCGGCCCGGGTCCGCTCGCCGATCAGGCCGGCGGTGGTGGCGATGGTTTCCGTACTCATGGACTCATGATACGGCGGGTGAAACCGTGTCACTTCGCCCGGCAGCGAAGTGTCCGCAGCCGGGCCGCGCTCACACTCCTGTAGACAGGCCGGCGCGACCACCGGCCCGGCCAGTGGCCGGGCCGGTGGTCGCGCCCAACGGCCATCAACGGAGGTGGAGCGATGACGACGGGAGAGCAGCGCGAGATGCAGGCGTTCGCCGAGGCGATCGCCGCCTGCCCGCCTGATGGGCTGACCGGCTGCCGCGAATGGACGGTCCACGACGTAGCGGCCCACCTCGCGGGCAACGCGGCGGAGATCGCGCGCACTGTCGAGGCCTACGCGGCCCGGCGTCCGGTGCCCGAGACGCGCGGCTTCGACGAGCGGGAGGCGCCGTTCCGCGCGCTGGAGCACCGCGCGCTCCTGTCCCGGATCGTGAGCGAGACGGAGCGGATGGACGACCTGCTCGCCCAGGTGCTGGCGCGGGAGCCGGAGGCGACCGTCCCCTGGACGGGGCGGATCATGCGCGTGGCGAGCTTCGGCACCCACATGCGCAACGAGTTCGCTCTGCACCGCTGGGACCTGGTAGGCGACGACGAGGTTAGCCGCCCCCTGCTCGCGCAGCCGGAGCTGACCGAGCATTCCGTCAAGGTGCTGGGACATATTCTGCCCCGACGCGGTATGGACGCGGCGGGCGCGCCGCCGGACGGGTTCGCCGTCTGCTTGCAGAGCCCCGAGGCGCCGGACGTGCTCCTCGCGATGCAGGAAGGCCAAGCCAGGTTGGCGCTAACCGGCGGTCACGAGCGCGGCCCCGTGCTGCGCGGCGACGCTGCCGCCCGGCTCTTGTTCATGTGGGGACGGCGGCCCGCCGATGGCACCCGGCTGCGCGCGGAGATGGCCGACGCCGATTTTGCCTGGCTCGCTCGCCTCTGCGCGGGCTACTAAGCCGGTTCACCGGGGCTGTTCGGGCCAATCTCCGACCGCAATTCTGGTCATGGCGTAGTTGGTTACGGAAGGTACCCGCGCTGGCGCCAGTAGCGCTCGGCGGCGGGGTGGAGCGGCACGTCGAGCGGATTCGCGGGCCGGTCCTGGCACATCGTGTCCAGCGGCAGCGGGCCCTGCCCCTGCCAGGGGATGCGGTCGCGCCGCTCGTCGAGCGCGTCGCAGAACGCCGTCACGAAGGCGTCGGGCGCGTCGGCGCGGCAGAACACGGGCCAGCCGCTGAAGTCGGGCATCGGCAGGTCGGCCGGCAGCTTGGGGTACCTGGCCCGCGGCATGACGCTGAAGCGCCAGCCCATGTCCTCGAGCTGGCGGCGAATCGGCTCGTCCACGGTCAGCAAGCGCATGCCCAGGTCGAGCGCCGGGTTGACCCAGACGCCCACCGCCTCGTCGAAGATGGCGTCGACCTCGCCGCGCGCCACCGCGCCGATGCGGCCGTCCACGTTCGGCAGCCCGGGATCGTACCTCACCTCACCCCCCCACGCCCGCAGGTCGTCCAACGAGAAGCCGGCGGCTTGCAGCACGAGGTCGAGCATGAAGTGCACCGAGTGGTCGGGCTGGCCGCGCAGCGACACGCGCAGCGGGTACCGCCGCTCGCGGACCTCGGCGAGCGACGTGAGGCCCGTCTGCGCCGTCACGCCGAAGGCGAACTGGTCGTAGGAGGGGATGTTCGTGATGACGCGCACCGGCTGCGGCTCCTTGTAGGGGCCGGTGCCGCGGTAGGCGAGGGTGAGCGGCTCGGCGGGGTTCACGATAGCCACGTCGGCCTCGCCGCGCACCACGGCGTCGACGCCGTTGGGCGTGTCGCTGGCGAACAGCGTGTAGGCCCAATCGGCGGCGCCCTGCTGGCGGAGCTGGACGGTCGTCTGTTTCTCCTCCCAGTCGCGGCGGCTGACCAGCTCCGACGCGACCTCCAGCATCAGCTTGGAGCGCGTGGTGACGGGCTCGGCGCGCAGGCGCCGCCCCTTCGCGTCGAATCCGGGCTCTGCTTCCATTCGAGGGCTCCTTTCATGGCGCGACCAGGCCGAGGGTGCGCTGGACTTCGAGCAGCAAGTCGCCGGCCACCATGTCGGCGACAGGGCGGTCCCAGGTGAGCGTCGGGTCTTTCTCGCGCTCGATCTCCACGCCGCGCCGGAGCGTCGCCTCGCTGAACGAGCCGTCGGCGCTGAAGCTGTCGATCGCCTCGTCATAGGCGGCCAGCGCGACGTCGGGCGACAGGTCCAGCCACGCCGCGGCGACGCGCGCCGCCCCCGCGCGGTCGGCGTGCAGGTAGCGCAGCGCCTCCAGGTAGCCGGCGGCGAACGCCGCCACGCCGGCGGGGTCGTTCGCCACGCGCTCGGCTGTGGTCGCGGTCGCGGTGAGCGCCAGGTCGGGCAGCAGCGCCGCCGCGCGCCCCACGACGTGGTAGCCGCGCCGCTCCAGCTCGGTGGACTGCGGCGGCTGCAAGCCGATGGCGTCGAGCTGGCCCGCTTCCAGCGCGGCCACGCCGCCCTGCCCCGCCGGATAGAGGTTCGCGTCGCGGTCGGGGTCCAGTCCGTTGGCGCGCAGGATCGTGCGGACGATGAAGTCCTCGACCCCGCCGGGCGAGCTAGTGCCGATATTCTTGCCCCGCAGGTCGGCGAGCGTCGGGTACTCGGGGCGCGCGATCAGCACGTGCATCGGCCGGTCGACGAGCGCTGCGACGAAGCGGACGGGGATGCCGTGCATGTTCGAGTTGATGACGCGGCTGAAGCTGGCAAGGTAGTCGAACTGGCCCGCCAGCAGGCCCGCGAGCCCGGCGTTCGCGTCGATCCGGTGGAGCGTGGCGTCGAGCCCGTGGCGCGCGAAGAAGCCCTCCGTGACGGCGATGCGCAGCGGCAGGAACTGCAGGCCCTCGGACGTGATCGAGATGTGGATCGGGCGCGGCGCCACGGCGAACGGCGGTGCCGGCTCGGGCCGGCTCGACGGCGCCGCCGCCGGCCCAGCCGCCCCGGCGGCCCTGGCCGCGGTCGCCGTGAGCGCAGCGCCTGCGGGGGCAGCGGTCGGCGCGGCGGCGCAGGCGGCGCTCCACACGGCTACGAGGAGGACGAGGCCCGCGCGTACCATGGCGCCATCCCATGCCGACGATTCGCCGTGCTCGGGGCGCCGCCATTGTAGCGCAGCGCGCCGGTCGCCGCCCAACCGCGGCGTGTTGCCGGCAGCTCCTGAGCGCCTCTCGGCCAGTCTCTAGGCAGACCGCCTGCGCTCCTACGCCTCCGGCAGGGTCGGGCTGTACAGCTCCAGGCGGTTGCCAGACGGGTCGAGGATGTAGAGCGACCGGCCGACGAAGACGCCGCGCCGCCGGATCTCCACGTCGCCCTGAAGCTCGTTCAGCGCCTCCTCCGGCACCACCGTCACGCCCCACTCGCGCATGTGCTGCGCCGCCCGGTCGAAGTCCTCGTCGCTGAGGCGGAGGGCGATGTGCGTGCGGTCCTCGCGCTGCCGGCGGACCTTGAGCCCCTCGGGCTGCAAGGTGAGCAGCAGGTCCATGTCGCCGAAGCGCACGCAGTGGAAGTGGTCGCCGACGGGGCCGCGGTCCTCCATGCCGAGGATCTCCGTGTAGAAGCGCCGCGACTCCTCCAGGTCGTTCACCCGGATCGCCCAGTGTGCGAGCCCGGTGATCTTGACGCCACGCTGCTCGCTCATGCTTGTTCTCCTCGCGGTGTTCCATTCATCCAAGGAACGCTAGCTGCCGGCGGCAGCCGGCGTGGCGGCGCCGAGGCCGAAGAGGGCCTGGGCGTTGCGGTACAGGAGCTTCTCCTTCGTCTCGCGCGACAGGCGCGGGTGGTCGCGCAGCGCCTCCAGGCTCGCCGGGAACTCGTTGTCCCAGTGGGGAATGTCGGTGGCGTACAGGAAGTGGTCGGCGCCGACGTAGTCCACGGCCTCGGGCAGCAGCCCCTCGCCCGACTCGATGCTGACGTAGATGGGCACCTGGCGGAACAGCGCGCTCGGCCTCTGCGTCAGGTGCGGCATCTCCTCGGCGCCGCGCTTCTCCCAGTGCTCGTCGAGCCGGTCCAGGTAGTACGGCAGCCAGGTCGCGCCGTTCTCCAGGAAGGCCAGCCGCAGGTTGGGGAAGCGGACGGGCACGCCCTGGCAGAGCATGCTGGTAAATTGCAGCAAGATGCCCACGGTGAAGCCGTAGGCGTGGACCTCGGCGAAGGTGGCGAGCCGGTCGCCGCCGATGTCGGTCGACGGGCTGCGGCTGCCGTGGATGCACAGCGGCACGTTCAGCCGCTGCGCCTCGGCCCAGATCGGGTCGTAGCGCGGGTCGCCCAGGCCCGGCGCCGGGTGCAGCGCCGACAGCTCGAAGCTGATCAGCCCCAGCTCGGTCACGGCGTGGCGCAGCTCGGCGGCCGCGCGCTCCGGGTCTTGCAGCGGCAGCACGCCCACCGGCCGCAGGCGCGGCGACACGCTGGCGTACTCGCGCGCCACGCAGGTGTTGTAGGCGCGGGCCACGGCCACGGCGAAGTCCTTCTCGCGCAGCCGCGACAGGGTGGCGGCGCGGGTGGGGAACAGCACGGCCGTCTCGATGCCGTGCTCGTCCATCAGCCGCAGCCAGGCCGCGGCTTCCTCCGCCGGGCTCATCTGCTGGAACGCGGCCTGCTGGGTGATCTTGCCGAACAGGTACATGTCCCAGGGCTGGTCGGCCGACGGGAACAGGCCGCCGGCGCGTCGGTCCCACGGGCTGGCGAGGTAGCGGAGCACGTCGCTCTCGCGCTCGACCAGGTGGCCGTCGGCGTCGATGACGGGCAGATCGTGGGCCATGGCGCACCTCCTCGTCCTGGTGTGCCCATTCTGCCACAAGCCGGCGGCGCGTGCAGCAGGGTAGCCGGCGGGCCGCGCGGTGTATACTCATCGCGGCCCGAGCGCCGCCGCGCTCGCCGGCGGCGTGGCCGGCCCACGCGGCCGCAGGCCCCCCGCTCGCTCGCGTCGCCACCCCGGTTGCCGCTGGCCCGGCCTCCCGAAGCTGACGAGCGGGCGTCGCGGCGGACGGCACGCTTCGATACCTTCGGCGACCTCGCGGAGAACGAGTGGCCACAGAGACGAGCGCGATGCCCAGCGCGCCGCCCCCCTCGGCGCCGGGCGCTCCGCCAGTCGGCGCGCCGGGCGGGCTGCGCTTCGCCGCTCTCCAACACCGCGACTTCCGCGTCTACTTCGTCGGCACCCTGCTCTCGATGATGGGCGACAACATCGAGCACGTGCTCAGCTACTGGGTGCTGTTCGAGCTGTTCCACTCCTCGGCCCTGGCCGGCTTCGCGGTCGTGAGTCACTGGCTGCCGTCGCTGCTGTTCTCCGTCCAGAGCGGCGCGCTGGCCGGCCGCGCGGACTGCCGCAAGCTCATCCAGGCCGCCCAGCTGATCTTCCTCAGCGTCTCGCTGTGCTGGGGCGTGCTCATCTACACCAATAACCTGCAGCTCTGGGAGGCGCTCATCCTGCTCATGCTGCACGGGATCGCGGTGGTGCTGTGGGGGCCCGCCAGCCAGCTCATCCTGCACGACATGGTGGGGCGGCGGCACCTCCAGAGCGCCGTGCGCCTCGAGGCGACGGCGCGCCAGCTGGGCCTCCTGTTCGGCCCGGGCGTCGGTGGGGCCATGCTCGTGCTGCTCGGCCCCGGCATCGGGCTGTTCTGCAACGCGCTGATGTACCTGCCGCTGACCCTCTGGCTGCTGCGCGTGCCGTACACGGGGCACCGCGATGCCGACGCCGCCCGCGCCCGCCGGCCGAGCGTGGGGCTGGGCGACGCCTGGCGCGTCCTGCAAGCCATCTCGCGCGACCGCCCGCTGGTGGCGATGATCTCGCTTACGGGGCTCAGCTCGGTGCTGGTGGGCAACTCGTTCGGGGCGCTGATGCCAGGCTTTGCCCAGGATCTTGGCGCCGACCAGGCCGGCGCGGCGTACAGTGTGCTCCTGGGCGCCAACGCCGCCGGGGCGGTCGTCGGCGGCGTTCTGCTCGAGAGCCTCGGCTGGCTGCAAGCGCGGGCGCGCACGGCGATCCTCTGCGCCGCCCTCTGGTGCCTGGCCATCGCCGGCTTCGCGCTGACGAGCAGCTATCCGGTGGCGCTGGCGCTGCTGTTCCTCGCGGGCATCCTGAACCTGGCCTTCAGCGCCATCGCCCAGACGCTGGCCCAACTGCTGCCGCCCGCCGAGGAGCGGGGGCGCGTCGTGGGCCTGTTCAGCATGGCGCAGAGCGGCCTGAAAGTGGGCAGCGGCTTCACGGTGGGCATGCTGGGCAGCGCGATCGGGTTCCACGTCTCGCTGGCGCTGAGCGCGCTGGTGCTCCTCCTGCTGCTCGCGCGGCTCTGGCAGTACCTCGGGCGCTCGACGAGCGAGCAGGCCCGCCTCGCGGCATAATGTAAAGAGAGCGGCCCGAGCGGGCGCCCGCCGCCCCCCACGCCGAGGGAGATGGCTGGCCCCGCCGGTCCCCGCCCGGGGCTGTGAGAGTCGGGGCGAGGTAGGAGCGATGAGCACGCGGCGGAAGCCGACGCTGAACGAGCGCGACGCCTTCATGCTGAAGCTGATCGCCTTTCGTGCCGAGCTGCCGCCCCGCCAGCAGCGGATGCTGGATGCGATGGCGCTCGCCGCCTTCTGCGAGGAGCCGGACACCGAGCGCGTCCACGCCCTGCTCGGCCACCCTCACCTGCCCCACGCGCGCGACGATACACCCTGGATGAATCTCCTCAGTGGCGAGTACTGAGCACGGCCTGGCGGGCCCCGAGACGATGGCCTGGCGCATCAACGGCGAGATCGCCGGGCTGCTGGGCTGGGGCCGCGCGATCCTGCTGCAAGTCGCGCACCCGCTGGTCGCCGCGGGCGTGTCCGAGCACAGCCAGTTCGCCCACGACGCGCTCGGCCGCGCGCGGCGCCTGCGCCGCACGCTCGGCGCGATGCTGACGCTGACCTTCGGCAGCTACGACGAGGCCGTGGCCGTCGCGCGCCACATCGACGGCATCCACGGCCGTATCCGCGGCACGCTCGCTGCGCCGACGGGCACGCTGGCCGCCGGCACCCCCTACTTCGCCCGCGACCCCGACCTGCTCCGCTGGGTCCACGCCACTTACGTCGATTCGGCGCTGCGGACGTACCTGCTCTACGTCGGGCCGCTGTCGCGCGCCGAGCAGGACCGCTACTGCGCCGAGACGACGGCCATCGAGCCGCTGCTGAACATTCCCGCGGGCTACTTGCCCCGCGACGTGGCCAGCCTGACCGCGTACCTGGACGCCATGCTGGCGAGCGGCCAGATCGCCGTGGGCGAGCCGGCGCGGCGCATCGCCCGCGAGCTGCTCGCGCCGCTCGGCCCGCCCGTCCTGCGCCCCCTGGAGGCCTTGCTCCAGCTCCCCATCGCCGGGCTGCTGCCGCCCGCCCTGCGCGCGGCCTACGGCCTCCCCTGGAGCCGCCGCCACGCGCGGGCGCTCCGCGCCTCCGCCGCCCTCACCCGTCGCCTGCGCCCCTACCTGCCCGCCGCTCTCTGCCGCTGGCCGCAAGCCCGCGCCGCCGAGCGCCGCGTGCGCGCGCTCCGCGCCGCTGAGTCATCCGAATCGCTGGGGGCGGCGCGGTAGTGATCAGCCGAGGTGCTGAGGCGCTCGCTGCCTGCGCGCTTCCCGAGCGCTGCGGCGCTTGTCGCGTACCAGCTTGCCAGGCGCTTCGCCACCTCGTTTGAGGCGCGGCGCTCCTCCCCGCGCGGCGCTCCTCGCCGACGCCGACGCGCGGCTAGCGTAGATTCCAAAGTTGCAACTCAAGCCACAAGTCGGACCACGCGGCGCGTCCAGGGTAAGCACCAGCGCTGGGCGAGTGCGGCGGAGCGGGCGCAAGGAAATCGCACGGCGGTGGAGCACCAAGGTGCCGAGGCCTAGAACCTGGATGGCGCGGCAAGCGGTCGGCTCGTGGATGAGAATCAGTCGGGTGTCAGCGGTGTGCAGCTACGGCCGATGGCGAGATTGCGGGCGAGCAAGCGGAAGGCGACCGCGACCGCCTTAGGATGAACCCGAGTGCTGACCAGATGATCCAGATCATAGCCATTGACCAGTTCGTCGATCGTCTGCTCGACCCGCCAGCGCTGACGGTACAGGGCGGCCAGGTGCTGGGGGCCGAGCCCTTGGATGTTGGTCACGTAGACCCAAGCGCCGCGGCCGTCGGCGCCCGAGCAGCCCTTCTCCGTCCGGTCCCGCCGGCCGCGCCCTCAGTAAGGCAAGTGGTGCGCGTCCAGCGCGGCCCAGATGCACGCAGGGCGCCGCGCCGGTTCGGCCCGGTAGGCGGCTTCGACGGCCCGCCGCACCGTCTGGGCGGGAAAATGGGCGAGACTGCGCCGCAGCGTTTCGGCCGTGGGCAACTCGGGCAAGCCCAGCAGGGTCGCCAGCAGTGGCTCTTCCAGGTGGGCGAGGTGGTAGGGGCGTCCACTGCCGTGCCAGGCGAGGACCAGCCACACCAGACTCAGCACCACCGTAGACAGGCTCCGTTCCGGGCGCCGGAGCCACTGCGCCAGGCCCAGAGCGCGAGTGTACGCCAACAGCTCAGCGAGCGGCACGACGTCGGTCGCCTGCGCGGGGACCAGCCCGCACGCTACACTGGTCATGACGATCGGGCATCCTTGAGTGTGGTGAGAGAACCCGAGGATACCCGATCTTCTTTGCGTCTGCAACCCAAGCGGTGGAATCTATGCCTAGCCGCCGGGCAGCGTGCCCGGCGGCTAGTGGTGGTGTGCTCGACAATGGGTTAGGAGAATGGCCCCTGCGGGAACGCGTCGCCGGGCGCCGCTGGGTTGTCGACCTTGGTCACCCGTGCATCCAGCTCCATCTCCCCGATGCGACCCGGGTCGCTCAGAACGGCCGCCCGCTCGTCGGGCGTCAGGTCGTAGCCCGCCAGCGCGCCCGTCGGGTCGCTCTGCAGCCGTGCCCGGAACGCCTCGTCCGTGCTCGCTCGCTCGATCACCTGGTTCAAGGCCTCTGACATCGCTGTGCTCCTTCACTAACGTCGCGCATCTCGCTCCGTCGACCATCTGTTAGCCGCTGGTACGGCCCGGTGCTCCGTGTCACTTCATGGGCTGTCCTCTCGTAGCGCTGAACGCTTACGGTAGGTCTACCAGCTATGTTAGCTGCAGGTCACGTACGGCTCGCGCTCGTGAGGGTGATCGCGGCCGTCGGCAACCCGGTGACGGCTACGGCGGCTCGACCTTCCCCATGTAGGTGGCAGTGTCCAAGTACGGCCACCAGACCCGGGCAAGCGTCGTGCCACTGAACCGCGTGTTGAACCAGTACCCTTCCACGGCGGCTTGCTCCCGGCCGCGACGACCAGAGCGTCCAGCATCGGCTGCAGCCACGAGCCTCGAGATCCGCGCCCCTTCGGCCGCTTACCTAACCGTACTTGGCGGTCCAGGCGCTACTGCCCCACCGCGCGGTCCAGCCGTGGTCGCACTCGGGTCGCGGCGAGTGCCCCGCTGGTCGAAACCAGGTACGGGACCAGGTAGGTGAGCCCCATCTTGGCAAGCACCGCGCCGGCAATCGCGCCGTGCAGCAAGACGTCGCCCTGATTGATCGCCGTAAGCGCCGTCCCGACGAGCGCTGCAGTCTTGAGCGCATTAAGGACGAGCGGCCGGTGGCGCAGGGCGCAGAGGCCGCACTTCACGATCGGACCGGTTGGCGTATCGAACCGATAGCAGCGGCGGGATGCCTCCGCCTGGCACGATGCGCACGGCGGCCGGGCCGGGGTCGTTGCTGCGGAGGCGTCCGCCGCCGTGGTCTGTGCGTACACTCATAATCTCCTCTCAGAGCGTAGCTGCGGCTGTAAGTGCTCTACTCCAGGACTCGGCACGCCGAACTCCTTGGCTTCGAGGTTTGCCAATATCTCCAGCTCCTGCGCGCCCTGACCGACGCGCGTTGCCTCGCCGGCCCCCTGACCTCGGTCGCGTTCCACGTTAGCTCTCCTGCGGTCGCCGCCGGCCATCAGCCTTGCACGACCACGGTGGCCCGCATGAACGGATGAATCGAGCAGCCATAGGCATAGGTGCCCGGCTGGTCCAGCGTCAGGTTGTAGCTCTCACCGGGCGGGAGGCGCCCCGAGTCCCAGAGCCGGTCGGCGCTCGTCACGGTGTGCGGGACGGCGTCCGTGTTGGTCCAGGTGATCGTCTGGCCGGGCGTGATGGTGATGGTCGGCTCGAACGTCATGCCCGCGATGCGAGTATCCACGCTCGCTTGCGGCGCCACCGCCGCGACGGGGCGCGAGGTCCCCGGCCCGCTCGTGGCGTTGAGCGTGTGTAGCGGCCGGGAGCGGCTAGCGGGGTCCCCGGGCTGCAGGACGATCTTCCGCTTGGGGCTCGCAGTGGCCGCGACGGTCGAGACGAGCCCGGTGCTGGGGAGGTGCGTTAAAGCTAGCCCTACGGCGAGCGCGCCTAGCACACCGAGTGCTAGGCGGGACAACCGGGTGCGGGAAATCTGCAGTCTCATGGGAAGCCTCCTCGCTACACTCGACCGATAGTGGGTTCGTGCCGGTGGACTGAGGAGCAAGCGTGTCCGTCTACCCATGAATACGCCGGCCGCTCGCGTATGGATGGGCCCGGATGGAGCCGGTGTCCCGTTCCGCTGGCCCCGCTGGCCCGGGCCCGTCAGCGGGGCCCACCATCCCGCATCGCGCGCGACCCGGCGAGAATGCTGGACGCAGGAAGCGACGACCGTGGGCGTGGGCAGCGGCGGGATCGCGCACGTCGTGCTGGCGCGCGCGTAGCTGCCCCGCCCGCGGCCACCAGCGCGCGGTGTCCGCCCGGTTGCTTGGCGAGCGGACCCGCGCCTACAATCGCTCTGACGCCGCCGCTGCGCTAGAGTATGGCGGGAGGTACGTATGCCCGAGCGAATCAGCGTTGATCCACAGATCTGTAGCGGCAAGCCCTGCATCAAGGGTACGCGCATCATGGTGCGAAATATTCTCGGTATGTTCGCCGGGGGATACACGCTCGAGCGAATTCTGCAGGAGTACCCTGAGCTGACGAGTGATGACGTGGTGGCTGCGCTACGATACGCCAGCGACGTGGTGGACGAGATGAAGGTCATCCCGTGTGCCTGATCGGCTCCGCGTTGTGCTCGACCAGAATTTGCCCATGAGTGTTGCCACCTGGCTGCGTCGGGTGAAGCCGGATTGGGCAATCTGGCATACAGCCGAGATTCGATTGGCAGGAGCCGAGGATTCGCGGATATTTCAGTGGGCGTGTGAGCATCAGGCCATAATTGTGACTTACGACGAAGACTTTGCCGATCAACGCACATACCCACTCGGTAGTCATTACGGTGTCGTACGGTTGCGGGTCTTTCCGACGACGGCGGAACAGACTCAGGCAGCGCTCGAGCGGTTGCTCGTGGTGGTCGGCGACGACGAGATGCGCGGCGCGCTGGTGGTCGTGGATCGCAGGCGTGTTCGTTTGCAGCCGCCACCTCGCACCTAGTAGTGTCACCGGCACGGGTATACCGTACTGGTACGCGGGCGGTTTGGCGGCGAATCGACGAGCAGCGCGCGGATCGCATACTCACGAGGAGGGGGCGACACGATGATGATGCTGGAGGCGCCGGCCGAGAGCGCCTGGCGCGGGTACTCGCTGGCGGAGCGCGACCGGCGCTGGCAGGCGGTGCGCGCGAACGCCGCCCAGGCCGGTTTCGACGCGATCTTCGTGCCGCTCTGCGTCGATCCCCGCAACCTCAACCTGTCGCTCGAATCGTCCCACGGCGTCCGCTCGGACTGTCGCTACCTGACGCAGATGGAGAACGCCGCGTTCATCTTGCCCACCGATGGCCGGCCGCCCGTCGTCGTCAACGAGTCGGGGCGCGGCAACGCCTGGCTCCCCGAGGTGCGGCCCGTGGCGCGCGGCATGCGCGGCTCGTGGGCCGGCGCGATGGCCGACGCCCTGCTCGACCTCGGGCTGGAGCGCGCCCGCATCGGCGTGTCGGGACTCGGGCGCGGCAAGGTCACGCACACCCGCGCGCCCGACGGCGTGGTCAACCACAGCGCGTATGCCGAGGTGCTGCGGCGGCTGCCGCACGCGACGTTCGCCGACGCCACCGACGTGGTGGGCTTCGCTCGCTACGTCAAGGGCGACGAGGAGATCGCCTGCCTGCGACGGGGCGCGCTGATCTGTGAGGCCGGCATCGCGAAGATGATCGAGGTCGCGCGGCCGGGCCTGGACGAGGCGGTGTTCTACGCGCGGATCATGGGCCGACTGCTGGAGCTGGGCAGCGAGTACTACAACGTCGCGCTGACGATGGGCCAGATCGACGAGCCGCTGGTGCGCTACATCGACCCGCCGATCGGGCGCCGCCTGCGGCCGATGCAGCTCATCACGAACGAGGTCGATGCCGTTTGGGGCGGCCTGGTCGCCCAGGAGAACCAGCCGGTGCTGCTCGGGCCGATCCCCGACGCCTGGCAGCCCGTGATCGCGCTCCACGAAGAGATGTTCGCGGCGGGCCTGGAGCGCATGCGGCCGGGCACGCTGTTCGGCGACTTCATCGACTTCATCAACGGCTACGGCCAGCAGCGCGGCCTCGCCTCCGACCTGCTGATGCACGGCCGCGGCGTGGGCAACGATGGGCCGCTGCTCACCCCGCGCGACCGCGGCGACCGTATCCGCGACGTGCCGATCGTCGAGAACAACGTGTTCGTGTTCAAGCCGTTCGCGATGAGCGCCGACCGCCGCATCCAGTTCGTTTGGGGCGGCAACGTGCTCGTCACCGCGCGCGGCGGCGAGCGCCTGGCGTTCCGGCCCCACGGGCTGGTGTCGATCACCTAGCGATGGCGTGAGGGGGCATGGCGAGAGAGGGGCGGGAGAATCGGGCCAAGGCCTCCCACACCCCTCGGCAGGGGAGCCCCCTGCATCCCCGGGACCGGGGGCGGAGGAAGTGCGATGAGAGCGGCGGCGGATAGCACCTGGCGCGGGTACTCGCTGGCGGAGCGCGACCGGCGCTGGCAGGCGGTGCGCGCGAACGCCGCCCAGGCCGGCCTGGACTGCGTGTTCGTGCCGCTGGGCAACGGCCTCGACGCGCGCTACCTGACGCAGATGTCGAACAGCATCGTCGTGCTGCCCACCGACGGCCGGCCGCCCCTGGTCTACGCCGATCGCGGCGCGCACAACGATTGGGTCCCCGAGCCGCGCCCGGTCAACCGCGCCTGGGCCGGCGCGATGGTCGAGGCGCTCCAAGACGCCGGCATGGAGCGGGCGCGCATTGGCGTGGCGGGCCTTCGGGGCGGCACGGTGACCCACGTGCGCCAGTACGACGGCGTCGTCAACCACGTCTCGTACGCCGCGGTGCTGCGGCAACTGCCACACGCGACGTTCGCCGACGCCACTGACGTGGTGGGCTTCGCCCGCTACGTCAAGGGCGACGAGGAGATCGCCTGCCTGCGCGAGGCCGCGGCGATCGCCGAGCTGGGTATCGCGAAGATGGCCGCGGTGGCGCGGCCGGGCGTGGACGAGGCAGCGCTCTACGCGCGGGTAATGGAGACGCTGCTGGAGTGGGGCAGCGAGTACTACTACCTGGCGCTGGAGAGCGGCCCGATCGACGGCCCCCAGCCGCCGCGCCTGACGCAGCCGCCCATCGGCCGCCGATTGCAGCCCGGCACGCTGATCGACAACGAGACGAGCGCCGTCTGGGGAGGGATGCTGGCGCAGGAGGACCAGCCGATCCTGCTCGGCCCGGTCCCCGACGCCTGGCAGCCGGCGATTGCCCTCCAGCGCGAGCTGTTCGAGGCGGGGCTGGAGCGCCTGCGGCCGGGCACGACCTTCGGCGAGCTAGCCGACTTCGTGAGCGGCTACGGCGCGGCCCGCGGCCTGGAGACGGCGATCCTGCTGCACGGGCGCGGCCTGGGCGACGACGGGCCGCTGCTCAGCCCGCGCGCGCCGGGCGAGCACGTGCGCGACCTGCGCATCGAGCGCGGCAACACCTTCGTCTGGAAGCCGACGGTCGCGGGGCCGGGCGGCTGGCGCCGCTTCGTCTGGGGCGGCGACGTGGTAATCACCGAGCGCGGCGGCGAGCGCCTCTTCGCCCGCCCGCACGGGATGGTGTCGATCGCCGAGTAACAGTTGGGGGGCGGCGTGGACTGGCAGCACATCATCGACTACACGGCCATGACGGGCAGCGGGGCGGCCAGTGGGGAGCCGGCGGCGGAGAGCGTACAGCGCCGGCTGGGACGGCTGGCCTACGAGCGCGTGCCGCGCCCGCAGCCGTTCTTCGCGGCCAGCCCGTCCGGCCGCGTCGCCTACGGCGAGACGGTGGCCGCCTTCCTCGTCGGCCTGCCGAACGCGGCGCTGCAGATGGCCGTGCGCTGCCTGGAGGTCGCCTTGCAGGAGCAGTATCAGGCGACCGTGCGCCGCGAGACGGACGGCGACCTGGCCGAGCTCATCCACTGGGCCGAGGGCCACCTCGCCGCGCGCGCGCCGCTCTTCCAGCGCTTCGAGGCGCTGCGCCACCTCGCCCACCGCCACCGCTCGGTAGACGAGCACGAGCTGCTCACCCCGCTCACCACCATCCGCGACGTGACCGGGCTCATCATGGAGTTCTACCCGCTGCCCGACGCCACCATCGTCCAAGCAATCAAGTGCCCGCTCTGCGGGGACACGCACACCTACTCGTTCTCGCGGCGCCAGTACTACCTGGGCAACATCGTCAGCCTCCACTGCGAGCGCAGCCGCATCGCCCACCCGTGGCTGATCGACTGGATCTAGGCCCGCGTCCCGGATAAGCTGCCTGGTGCTGCCTGCTCACAACGCCCAGCAATCCACCGGCGACCGACCACCACACGGGAGGCGAGCAATGGGACGGCAGTTTGGCCCATCCAAACCGTCGTCCCGTTGCTCGTCCGATCCCGCGGGCGCGCTCGCCGCCGAATACGACAACCTGCTCGCCTGCGTGCGCTGCGGGCTGTGCCTGACCTCCTGTCCCACGTACGTGCTGGCGGCCCACGAGGCCGAGGGGCCGCGCGGGCGCATCGCCATGCTGCGGGCGCTGGCTGAGGGCCGCCTGGCGCTGACGCCCGACCTCGTGCGCCACGAGCGGAGCTGTCTGGTGTGCGACGCCTGCACCGCCGTCTGCCCGGCGGGCGTGCGCATGGGGCCGCTGCAAGTGGCCTTCCGCGCCGCCATCGCGCGCGTCGCGCCCCGCCCGCTCTGGCAGCGCGCTCTGCGCCGCGTCCTCCTGCGCGGCCTGTTCGCCCACCCGGTCGCCTTGCGGCTGGTCGTGCGCCTGCTCTGGCTGTACCAGCGCTCGGGCGCGCAGGCCCTCGCCCGGCGCTCGGGCCTCCTGCGCCTGCTCGGTCTTGCCGAGCGCGAGGCCCTCCTGCCGCCGGTCCCCCGCCGCTTCGTCGTGCCGCGCGGCGAAACGTACGCAGCACTCAGCACCCAGCGCTCGGCGCTCGTGGCGCTCTTCGCCGGCTGCGTCATGGCGACCGGGCTGGCCGAGATCGACCGCGCGACGATTCGCGTGCTGCGGCGCGCGGGCTGCGACGTGGTGAGCCCCGCGGGCCAGGGCTGCTGCGGCGCGTTGCACGCCCACGCCGGCGACCTGGCGGGCGCGCGGGCGCTGGCGCGGCGCAACGTGGCGGCCTTCGAGGCCGCGGGCGCCGCGCCGATCGTCGTCAACGCGGCGGGGTGCAGCGCCATGCTGAAGGAGTACCCGCACTACCTGGCCGACGATCCCGCCTGGGCCGCGCGCGCCCGCGCCTTCGCGGCCCGCGCGCGCGACGTGACCGAGTACCTCGCCGCCCGCCTGGACGCGCTGCGCTTCCCGTCGCCGCCGCGCGGCCCCGCGGCCGTGAGCGTGACCTACCAGGACCCCTGCCACCTGGCGCACGCGCAGGGCATCCGCGAGCCGCCACGGGCGCTGCTGCGGGCGATTCCCGGGCTGGCGCTGCGCGAGCTGGGCGACGGCGGGCTGTGCTGCGGCAGCGCGGGCGTGTACAACGTGACGAATCCGGCCGAGGCGCGGCGGCTCCAGCAGCGCAAGCTCGACGCGGCGCTCGCCACCGACGCCGACGTGGTCGCCACGGCCAACCCCGGCTGCCTGCTCCAGCTGCGTGCGGGCCTCGCGGCGCGCGGCAGCCGCGTGCAGGTCCGCCACGTCGTCGAGCTGCTCGACGCGGCCCTGGGCGAGGACTCATGAGCGATCAGCCCTCGGTACTGGCCGCCGACCTGCGCCGGCTGCTGCGCCACAGCCAGGTGGTCGACGCGCCGGCCGAGCTGCGCACGTTCGGCTACGACGCCTCGTTCCTGACGCAGCTCAGCCCGCGCGCGCCCGACGTGGCGGTCATCGCGGGCACGGCCGACGACGTGCAGGCGCTGGTGCGCTACGCCGCCGCGCGCGGCATCCCCATCACGCCGCGCGGTGCGGCCACGGGCCAGACGGGCGGCGCGGTCGCCCTCTCGGGCGGTATCGTTCTGTCGCTGAACGCGATGAACCGCGTGCTCGAGATCGACCCGCCGAACATGCAGGTGTTCTGCGAGCCCGGCGTCGTCCACGCCCAGCTCAACGAGCAGCTGGCCCCGCACCGCCTGCTCTTCCCGCCCGATCCGGGCTCCAGCCGCATGGCGACGGTCGGCGGCATGGCCTCCACGAACGCGCACGGCATGCGGGCCGTGAAGTACGGGCCGACGAGCGCCTGGGTGCTGGGCCTCGACGTGGTGCTGCCGGACGGCGAGCTGATCGAGACCGGCTCGGCCGGCTCGCGCGCCAAGCAGTCGTCGGCGGGGCTGGAGCTGACCAAGCTGTTCGTCGGCGCCGAGGGCACGCTCGGCGTCATCAGCCGCCTGCGCCTGAAACTGATGCCGATTCCCCCCGCGCGCGCCATCGTCCTGGGCCTGTTCGACGTGCTGGAGAATGCGGGCGAGGCGGTGCAGGCGGTCTACCAGGCGGGCATTAGCCCCGCGGCCATCGAGGTCCTGGATGCGCGCTGCATCCAGGCGGCCAACCTCTACCGACCGGGGCTGGGGCTGCCCGAGGTCGAGGCGCTGCTGCTGTTCGAGGTCGACGGCAACCCGCCGGGCGTCCGCTACGACGCCGAGACGATCGTCCGAGCCATCACCTCCCTCGCTCGCGCCACCGAGTGGTCCGACGATCCCAGGCGCATCGCCGCGCTGTGGGAGGCGCGGGCGCTGGTGGGCGCGGCGGTGGGTGCGCTGCGGCCGGGTGCCAACCGCGCCTACTGTGGCGAGGACCTCTGCGTGCCCGTGGCGCGCATCCCCGAGACGCTGCGGGCGCTCCAGGAGATCGGCGCCCGCCACGGCATCCCCATCGCCACCTACGGCCACATCGGCGGCGGCGGCCTGCATCCCGGCCACCTGATCGACGGCCGCGACCCCGACGAGGTCCGCCGCGTGCTCCTGGTGGCCGACGAGGTGCATGCGCTGGCGCTGGCGATGGGCGGCACGACGACCGGCGAGCACGGCGTGGGCGCCGTCCGCGCCCCATACATGGCGCGCGAGCACGGCCCCGCGCTCGACGTGATGCGCCGCCTCAAGCGCGCCCTCGACCCGCAAGGCATCATGAACCCCGGCAAGGTCCTCCCCGATGCCCTGCCCGACCTGGCGATCGAGTACCCGCTCCCCACGGCCGTCGGCGAGCGCCCTCACCCCGCCCTCGACCCCGGCTAGCCCCTCCCTCACGAGCCATCCGCCGGATGCTCGGCGCTCACAACCCCCGGCAGTCCGCTCGCGCCAGGCCGCTGCTGCTGCCCGTACAATAGGCGTAGCAAGCCGGTGTGAGTGTGTGAGGTACGCGACATGTGGATCGATGTCGAAGAGCTGTGGCCCGCCGCCAAGGACTTGGTGGGCCTGCGGTTCGCGACCGAGGAAGACTTCCAGAAATGCTGGCTGCTGGCTCTGGAGCAGCCCGAGGCGTTTCGCTTGACCCTGCCCGAGTCTCTGGCCGCCGAGGTGCGCAAGACCCACAAGCACCTGGTGGATGAGGCCGGGCTAACTTACTCCGAGTACAAGATCGTGGATCTGGACGAGTTGCCGACGGAAGAGCGGCTACGGCAGGAGCGCGAAGCCGTCCAGTACGGCATGAAGATCCTGCTGGAGCGCATGCGTCGAGAAAACGGTGCATGAGCCGAAGGCCAATCGAGTCGCTCTCCTGCTTCCCGTCGATTCTCCAAGACATGTCGTCGCGGCCATCCAGGTCGCAATGTTTCTCATCAGGCGTATTGGACGCACCGAGCTCGATATCGAGCCGGCCGAAGGGCCGCCGTACGGACATGCTCAGGACCCTGGTCGAGTAGTGCTCCTCGCGAGCGCGACCCTGCGCTCGCGCGTCCGCAACGCCGTTTCGCGCGGCGCACTGGAGCGAATCGTACGCGCACGAGTCGAGCGCGAGTACGCCCGGCAGGGCATCGTGCCCGTCGAGTACGACTTGCAGGTGCTCTAACCGGGCGCCGCGGGCTAGAGCAAACCCTCTAGCCCTCCAGGCTAGCCGGGTCCACGCCGTCGGCGCCGCGGTAGCTGTAGCGGTGTACCTTCGGCGGCTTGGCCGGCTTCGTCGCCACTTGGTAGAGCACGGTCACCCCGTCGGTCTCGTTTGCCAGCTGGTAGTAGTAGCTCTGGTTGATGTGAACCAGCTCGCCCGGCTTCAGCACGACGTCTTCCCCGCTGTCCAGGCCGCGAATGTGTAGCTCGCCCTGGAACACCATGAACAGGTGCTCCGAGCCAGGATGGCAGTGCATCTCGTCCTTTTGGCCGGGCTGATACACGTTCATCGCCACCTTGGCGTAGCGATTGTCGGTCAGCTGCACGTAGGAGTGCCGGTTGTCGTTCTGCTGGATGGCCTCCGGGAGACTCACCACCTGCCAGCCCTTGCTGCGCAGCCGCTGTTTGCTCGCATAGTCCGTGTCCCCGAACACCCGGTCGTCCAGCCGCTGCTGGCTGCCGTCCAACGGTCGCGCCTCGGTCTCGGCCATCGCACCTCTCCTGTCGCGGGGCGGTCCGCTCCCCGCGCGCCCTGCGCCCATCCTACGCGCCGCCGTCCCGCGCCGCAAGGGGAGAGGCGCCGCGCCCGCCGATTCGCCGGACGCCGGCCACGCCAGCCCCGCCGCTGGGGAGCCCCTTCCGGTCCTGGTGCGGCGCGGCCCGGGCGCGGCGCGCGGGTTACCCCGCCGTCGGCGGGCCGGGCAGCACGTCGGCCGCCCGCAGCAGCCGCAGTAGCTCGGCGATGGCCGGGCCGGGCTGGGCGCCGCGCGGCATGACCGCCAGCAGGTCGCGCCGCAGGTCGAGCGCCGGCACCGGGACCGCCGCCAGCGCCCCGCTGCGCAGCTCGCGCCGCACGGTCAGGCGCGGCACCCACGCGACCCCGCCGCCGGCTAGGACGGCCTGCTTCAGCGACTCGGTGCTGCCCAGTGCCATCGCCGTGGCGAGCGTCACCCCGGCGCGCTCCAGCATCGTATCCACGAACGCCTGCGTCCCGGACCCGGCCTCGCGCCGCAGGACCGCCGTCCCCCGCAGCGCGTCGAGCGACAGCGCTTCGGCCCCCGCCCAGGGATGGCCGGGCGGCACGATCAGCACCATCTCGTCCGTGGCGAACGGCTGGGCGTCCAGGTCGGGATGGCCTACCGTCGCCTCGACCAGCCCGAACGCCACCTCGTCGGCCAGCACGCGGGCGACGATCTCGGCGGTCGTACCCACCACGATCCCGACCTGCACGGCCGGATAGGCTCGCGCGAACTGGACTAGGACCGGCGGCAGCAGGTAGTTCCCCACCGTCGTGCTCGCGCCGCCGACGAGCCGCCCCCGCTCCAGACCGTGGGTGGCCGCCACCGCGCGCTCGGCCTCCGCGAGCAGGTTGAACACCCGCTCGCTATAGGCGTAAAGTGCCTCGCCCTCGGCCGTGAGGTACACGCGGCGGTGGCGGACCGCGAACAGCCGCGCGCCGAAGTGGCGCTCCAGCGCGCGGACGTGGGCGCTGACGGCCGGCTGCGAGAGGTGGAGCCGGCGCCCGGCGCGGGTAAAGCTGCGCTCGGTCGCCACCGCATGGAACGTCTGGAGCCGGTAGAGGTCCGCCAGCGGCTCGGCCATCGCATCACTCCAGATGATAGATCACCGGAGAACACCCGATTGAACTAAGTAATAGCCTGCCCTTACAGTGAGAACGAAATGTTGCACTCACACCGCCTGCTCGCCGAGCGCCCGCCCCTCGCGGGCCTGGCCCAGTTGTCGTACTACCGCTGGCTCGTCGTCGGCACCGTCTGCGTCGGCGCGTTCCTCGGTCAGCTCGACGCCAGCATCGCCAGCCTCGTCCTGCCGACCCTGGAGGATGTGTTCGACGCGCCGGTGGCCACCGTCGAGTGGGTCGCGCTCGCCTACCTGCTCACGCTGGCCGCCCTGGTCGTCCCCTTCGGGCGGCTTGCCGACCTGGTCGGGCGCAAGACGCTCTACGCCACGGGCTTCGTCGTCTTCATCGTCGGCTCGGGGCTGTGCGGGCTGGCGCCCAACCTGGGCTTGCTCATCGCCTGCCGCGTGCTGCAAGCGGTGGGCGCGGCGATGCTCCAGGCGAACAGCGTAGCCATCATCGCCGCCGCCGTCCAGCAGCGCGAGCTAGGCCGCGCCATCGGTGTGCAGGGCGCCGCCCAGGCGGTGGGGCTGGCGGTCGGCCCGTCGGTCGGCGGGCTGCTCATCGCCGCGCTGGGCTGGCAGTGGGTGTTCTACATCGCCGTGCCGTTCGGGCTCGTCGGCGCGGCGCTCGGCTGGCTGGTGCTCCCGCTCACCGTCCACACGCCGCGCGCCGAGGCCGAGGTCGAGCGCTTCGACTGGGTCGGGGCGGGGCTCTTCGGGCCGGCGATCGCGCTGGGCATGCTCGCCCTCACCTACGGCACCGCCTGGGGCTGGACCAGCCCGCGGCTCGTCGCGGTGGCGGCGCTCACCGTCGTGCTGCTCGCGGTCTTCGGGCTGGCCGAGCGGCGCGCGCGCTCCCCGCTCGTCGACTTCACCTTGTTCCACAACCGCCTGTTCACCGCGGGCATCGCCGCCGGCCTCCTGTCCTACGCCGTCCTGTTCGGAGCCCTGTTCGTGCTGCCCTTCCAGCTCCAGCGCATCATGGGCCACGGCCCGGCCGAGACGGGCCTGCTGCTCAGCCCGATCCCCGTCGCGCTCGGCCTGGTCGCGCCGTTCGGCGGCATCGTCGCCGACCAGGTCGGCTCCCGCCCCCTCACGGTCGTCGGCATGCTCGTGGCCGCCGTGGCCCTGGGGGCGCTGGCGCTGGCGCCCGCGGCGCCGCTGCCCGCGGTGCTCGGCCTCCTCGCGCTGCTCGGGGTCGGCGTGGGCCTGTTCACGCCCGCCAACAACAGCGCCATCATGGCCAGCGCGCCGCCGTACCGGCGCGGCATCGCCGCCGGCCTGCTGAACATGACGCGCAGCCTCGGCACCAGCCTCGGCGTGGCGGCGGTCGGCACCCTGCTGAGCCTCAGCCTGGCGACCCGCCTGGGCCACCCCGTGCCGAACACGCTCGACGCCCCCGTCGCGGCCCTCCAGGCCAGCTTCCAGCAGGTGCTGCTGGCGCTCGCCGCCCTCGCGGTCCTCACCGCGCTGCTGTCGGCTGCTCGCGGCGCGCGCGTCGCCCCGCCTGTCCCCACGCCCCAGCCGGTCCCCAACGGCAGCCTCGCCGCATCCCCCCCGCCGGCCCCCGACGGGAGCCGCGCCGCGTCCCCCGCGCCGCTGCCATCGCCCCGCGGCGGACAGCCCACCGCATCCGAGACGCCAAGCCCCGGGGCCAGAGACCTCTTCGGTCTGTAGCCGCGCATCGGCTCACCATGGCATAGGCGCCGTGGAGGGGCGCTGCTTGCTGCGCCCGCGCGCCCGCCGGTCGCAAGCGGGCTGTGCCCAGACAATTCCTCGAACTCCATCACGGCGGGCCAGGGAGACGGTTTTGGCCCGGCATGTGCGGCGGCTGTTGCCCGCGCCCGGCCTGGAGCCACCGCGCCCCCGGGCGAGCCCGGAGCCCGCCCCCGCGCGGCGCGGCTCACCCGCGGCGCGGGTTCGAGTAGACGCGGTCCATATCGACGAACACCGCGGTGCGCCGCTCCTCCGCCATCACGCGGTCGTACTCCGGCCAGTTGTCGTGCGCGCCTCCGGCGGCCGTGAACACGTCGCGCAGCAGCTGGGGCACCGCCCCCGCCGCGAAGCCCGCCGGCAGGTCGTCCGGCCCGATCAGCGACACCGCGCCCTCGACCGTCACCCACTCGCGGCCGGCGCGGAAGACCACCGTGGCGCGCGGGTCGCGGCGCAGGTTCCGCAGCTTCACCGTGCCCCCGCGCGCCACGAACGCCACCGTCGGCTGGCCGCCCAGCGGATGATTCATCACCCCGGCCGTGACGACCGTGGCTTGCACCGAGCCATCGCGCCGCGCCGTCGCGATCACCGCCCAGTGGTGGTCGGCGCTCGCCACCTGTCGCACCAGCTCCAGGTCGGCCGGCGCTGGACCGCGCCCCTTGGACGCGGAACCGGAAGCCTGCATGGCACCCTCTCCTCCCTTACGTCGAGCGGCGCGAGCACCCTGCCGCCCCGCCGCGCCCGAGGATGGCACGCGCCAGCCACAAAGTCAAACGCGCAGCCCGCAGGATGCACCGGCCGACCCGGAGCGCGATACGGACCGCACCCTGGCGAACGACAGAGACAGCGTAGGGCCGGGGCTCGTCCCCTGCCGCCCGGCGGGACCGCCCGAGCGTCGGGGCCCTGCCCCAGCGCCCCTCCGTATGGAACGCCGTGCTCCCTCTCCCGGTCAGGCGCCCAGCCCTACCGCCGCCACGCCGCAACCACCGCCAGCCCTGCCAGCCCGGCGAGCACCACCGCGCCGCGCTCCGCCTCCGGCACGACCGGCACACCGACCGGCACCCCTAGCGCCGGGGCGCGGCTACCCCTCTTGACGGATCGGCCGGTCGATATTACGATATTACTTGATGTATCGCGATAGCCTGAAAGGAGGCTCTCATGTTTGGACGAGGCTGGCAGCGCCGCTACGACCGGCACGACCTGCGCGTTCCCCTCTTGCGGCTCCTCGCCGAGCGGCCCCGCCGCGGGCCCGAGCTGGCCCAGGCGCTGGAGAACGAGCGGTGGGGCCACCGCGCCGCGAACCCGGCGGCCGTCTATCCCACCCTCCAGCTCCTCGAGGACCTGGGCTACGTCGCCGTGACGGAAGCCGACGGCAAGCGCCTCTATACCATCACCGACGACGGGCGGCGCTATCTCGCCGACCACGACCGCGCTGCCCCCGAGCGCTTCGACCCGGCCGAGTGGTGGACCTTCGCCTGCGACGGCGAGCGGCGCGCGGTGTTCCGCGAGCTGGGCGAGTTCGCGCGGCTGGTCGGCAAGGAGGCGGGGCTCGGCCGCCACGACGCCGCAACGCTGGAGCGCGTGCGGGCGACTATCGCGGGCGCGCGCCTCGAGGTCGAGGCCATCCTGGCCGGCGAGCGGTCAGCGGCCGCCGCGCGCGCCACTCCGTCGGCCACGCCGCCGGGCGGCCCCAGCACCAGCCCGCCGCCGAGCGCTCTATAGGCTGGGCCGTCGCCCGCTACGCGGGTAATCGGCCCGCCCGCCCCGCTACAATGACTGGGGCCTGGCGCGCCGCGCTGCGCGGCCCGTGCGATGGGACGGTCGATGGACAGCATCCGCGTCGAGCATCTGGTCAAGCGCTACGGCTCCCTCACGGCCGTGGACGGCATCTCGTTCACGGTCGCCGAGGGGGAGCTATTCGGCTTCCTCGGCCCGAACGGCGCCGGCAAGAGCACCACCATTCACATGCTCTGCACGCTGCTGCGGCCGACCGAGGGCCGCGCCTGGGTCGCCGGGCTCGACGTGGCCGCGGAGGCCACCCGCGTGCGCCGCGCCATCGGCCTCATCTTCCAGGACCCCAGTCTCGACGACCGGCTGACGGCGCTGGAGAACCTCGACTTCCACGCCCGCATCTACAACCTGCCGCGCGCCGTCTGGCGCGAGCGCAGCGAGCAGCTCTTGCGGATGGTCGACCTCTGGGACCGCCGCAACGACCTCGTGCGCACCTTCTCCGGCGGCATGAAGCGGCGCCTGGAGATCGCCCGCGGCCTGCTCCACCAGCCCGCGGTGTTCTTCCTCGACGAGCCGACCATCGGCCTCGACCCCCAGACCCGCGAGCACATCTGGCGCTACCTGCTCGACCTGCGGCGCCGCGAGGGCGTCACCCTCTTCCTCACGACGCACTACATGGACGAGGCCGAGCGCTGTGACCGCATCGCCATCATCGACCACGGCCACATCGTGGCGCTCGACACGCCCGACGCGCTCAAGGCCGGCGTCGGCGGCGACGTGGTCACGCTGCGCACCGCCGATGCCGACCAGGCTGCGGCGAACCTCCAGGCGCGCTTCGGGCTGGCGCCCAGCCGCGAGGACGGCACGCTGCGCCTCGAAGTCCCTGGCGGCGAGCAGTTCATCCCGCGCCTGGTGACCGAGCTGGGCGTGCCCATCCAGGCGATCAGCGTCCACCGCCCCACCCTCGAAGACGTGTTCCTGAAGCTCACCGGCAGCGCCATGCGCGACGAGGAGGGCGGCGCCTGGGACGCCTTCCGCGCCCGCATTCGCAGCGGCTGGAACCGCGGGAGGTAGCAGCATGGCGACGACCGCCGCCCCCGAGACCCGCCGCCTGGCGGCGCCCCGCGCCGGCGGCGAGCTATCCGCCGCGCTCAACGGCATCTACACGATGTGGTACCGCGACGTGCTGCGCTTCGGGCGCGACCGCAGCCGCATCGTCGGCAGCCTGATGCAGCCGATCCTCTTCCTGATCGTCTTCGGCCTCGGCCTCTCGCCGGCGATCGGCTCGCTCGGCCGCGGCGGCGACCTGAGCTACGTCCAGTTCATCTTCCCCGGCATCATCACCATGGCCGTCCTGTTCACGGCCATCTTCTCGGCCATCTCGATCATCTGGGACCGCGAGTTCGGCTTCCTGCGCGAGGTGCTGGTCGCGCCGGTGCCCCGCTGGGCGGTGGCCGTGGGCAAGATGCTCGGTGGCAGCACCACCTCGATGGTGCAGGGCCTGCTGATCCTCGTGTTCGCGCCGCTGGTCGGCGTGCCGCTCACCCCGCTGACCTTTCTCGAGCTACTGCCGGCCGTGTTCATCACCGCCTGCGCGCTCAGCGCCCTCGGCCTGGTGATCGCCGCCCGCATGCGCAGCATGGAAGGCTTCCAGATGGTCATGAACTTCCTGCTGATGCCAATGTTCTTCCTCTCCGGCGCCGTGTTCCCGCTCGGCAACCTGCCCGCCTGGCTCGCCGTGCTCACGCGCGTCGACCCCGTCAGCTACGGCGTCGACGCCATCCGCCAGGTCGTGCTCAGCCAGGCCGGGGTGCCGCCCGCCGTGCTCGGCCAGCTCGGCATCAACCTCTTCGGCCACCCGACGAACGTGCTCGCCGACCTCGGCATCGTCGCGGCCTTCGCCGCGGTGATGATCGTCTTGGCCGTCCGCGCCTTCAGCGTGCAAGAGTAGCCGATGCCGCCCGCCGGAGGCCGCGCCGCCCGGAGCGCGCGAAGCGGCCCGGCAGCCGACCTGCCGGGCCGCTTCGCGCGCTCCGGGGCAGTGCCCCGGGGCGCGCGTTACCTCGTACCGACTTCTACACTGGGGTTCCCATGCTCCCTCTCCCCTTGGGAGAGGGTTGGGGTGAGGGCGCCCCGGTACAGCGAACGCCGATAGCCGGCGATCTGCTGTTAGACGGCGCCGCGCTGCACCGGGCGCGTGACCTCCGTGTCATACGCGCCGTTGCGGTTGAGGATGTTCTCCGCCTCGCCCTCGCGCCCCGTGGCGAACACGCTCACCAGCACGCTGCCGCCCTGGATCTCCTGCCCGTACCACTTCGCGCGCTCCTGCGACACGCCGAGGTCGGCGATCGCCCCGGTCACTGCGCCCACGCCCGCGCCCAGCGCCGCGCCGCCGATGGTAGTAGCCCAGATGCCCGCCGCGACGAACGGGCCGACGCCAGGGATCGAGAAGGCCGCCAGCCCGACCAGCCAGCCCGCGATCGCGCCCAGCACCCCGCCGGCGACAGCGCTGCCGCCCACGCCCAGGTCGGTCTTCTGGCCCTCCGTTCCTGTGAACGTCCGGTCCGGGTGGCGCATCAGCACGCCCACCGAGTCGGCGGCGAAGCCCGCGTCGCGCAGCGCGGTAACGGCGTTCTGCGCGTGCTCCTGGTCCCGGAACATCCCAAATACTACCATTTGGCCTGCGGTCTGCATCGTGGTGTCCTCCTGTCGGTCTGCGGCTGCCGTGATGCTAAGGGGCGCGGCGCGGTCGTCTGTCGTCGGGTGCCCTCCTCTCCCCGGGCGCCGGGCCGCCGGCCGGCTCCTGCGGCGCGGGGCCCGGGGCCTCGTTCGCTGCGAATGCGCCCGCGGGCCTTACGCTCCCAGACGATCGCCCACGCGGCGCGAGCCAAGCGCGCTCACGATGCCCAGGACGAAGACGATGATGCCGAGGATGACGTTGTTCCAGAACGGCGTCGGCATCGCCATGGTGGCGAAGACAAACGCCGAGATGAACAGCCAGATCCCGATCAGCACGTTGATCCAGCTCAGCCAGGGCGCGTCGTAGGCGCCCCCGGCCCGGATACCCGCCAGGATAGCGGCGATGATGCCGAAGATGACGTTGTTCCACATCATCGGCACGTCGGTGCGCGAGAAGCCCAACACCCATGGGGAGATGATGAGCCAGATGCCGGCGAGTACGTTGAGGCCGCTGGCCCACTGTACTTGCGCGGCGCGTGCCATGGTGCGCGGCGGATTGGCGTGCATGGGGTGCCTCCTATGGGGTGAATGGTGCCGGATGCCTCCCGTTACTTCGGTCGTGGCAGTCCGTGTGCCACGACTCGACGCAATCGGCTGCGCGCCGCACTTATTGCAGATTTCTCACGATCCAGATCGCGGCGTAAACAGCCATTCGTATATAGAACGCCGCCCGGTTGAGGGGATACTAAGTGTAGATGCCGTCATATGGCTCGAACAGGGTGCTCTGGAGTAGCGCGCCGCACCCACCCAGGCTGCCGCCGGCTTGTTAAAATCGGCTGGCGGTATCGTCAGCCGCCGCTGCCAGGGTGACGCGGCGCGCGGCCGACCCGAAAGGAGCGGCGATGGCCCACGACACGGCGCCCGTGCCCAAGCGGATCACCTATGCGGACTTCGCGCGGGTCGACGTGCGGGTGGGCCGCATCGTGCAGGTGGACGAGTTCCCCGAGGCCCGGAAGCCCGCCTACAAGCTGCGGATCGACTTCGGGCCGGAGATCGGCGTGAAGCGGTCGTCGGCGCAGATCACGACTTACGCCCGGGACGAGCTGCTCGGCAAGCAGGTCATCGCCGTCGTCAACTTGCCGCCGCGCCAGATCGGGCCGTTCCTGTCCGAGGTGCTCACGCTCGGCCTGCCCGACGCCGGCGGCGCCGTGGTGCTGCTCACGCCCTCCCGCGACGTGCCCCTCGGCGGCAAGCTGTTCTGAGTGTCCGGCTGGAGCGGGTGTAGCGATTTGACTCCGTCAAACCGCCACACTCACTCCGATCATCGTTCTTGCCGAGGTGTGATGGACGACGGCGCGCAATTCTGGGACCGGCTCCTGGCGGCGCCCGCGCTGCCCTGGGGGCGCGCCGCCTCGCCGGCCGTCGAGCGGCTCGCCGCCCGACTCCCCGCGGGCGCGGCGGTGCTCGTGCCGGGCTGCGCCTATGGCCGCAACGCCCGGGCCCTCGCACGGCGCGGCTTCGCCGTGACCGCCTACGACTACGCGCCCGCCGCTATCGCGCGCGCCCGCGCCGAGTTTGCCGACCCGCGCGTGCGCTACCTCGTCGCGGAGGCCCACCACGTGCCCGCCGGCCGCTACGATGGCGTGTTCTGCCACTTCCTGCTGCACCTGTTCCCCGCCGCCGCGCGCCGCCGCCTGATCGCCGCACTCGCCGCCGCGCTCGCCCCGGGCGGGCTGCTCCTCGCCAGCGGCCTCTCGACGCGCTGCGCGTTCTACGGCGCCGGCGTCGAGCTAGAGCCCGACACCTGGTCCAATCCCGGCTGGGTGCCGATCCACTTCTACACGCCGGCGAGCCTGGCCGCCGAGCTAGCGCCCCTCGAGGTGCTCGACGTCGTCGCGGGCGACGAGCCGGAGGACAAGCCCGAGGGCCGCGTGCTCACCCCGGCCGTCTACGCGCTCGCGCGGCGGCCGACGTAGGCGCCGCGCCGGCGGCCCGCGGGCGGCTCCCGCCGGCGCGGCGACGGTAGCAGTTGGCGCGATTCTTGCAGCACCCTGGTCATCTTGCTCATGGTGGTTGGCATGGCGCCGAACGTCTCGCCGAGCGCGTCGTCTGACGCGTCTGGCCGCGCCCTCCATCCCCCCGTGATGGTCGTCGAGGACGACGAGAGCTTGCGCGAGCTGCTGGCCCACTATCTCGGCCGGGAAGGCTACCCCGTCGAGCAAGCCGCCGACGGCGCGGCAGCCCTCCGGGCGCTCGAGCGCCGCCGCGCGCTGGGCGCCCCGCCGGGGCTGGTCCTGCTCGATCTGATGCTGCCGCGCGTCAGCGGGCTGGACGTGCTCGCCCACCTGAACGCCGCGGGCGCGGACGTGCCGGTCGTCGTGATGAGCGTCTACGACCACCTGTTGAGCAAGGCCGCCGCCGGCGCCCAGGGCGTCCTCATCAAGCCCTTCGACCTGGAGCAGTTGCTGCCCGTCGTGGCGCGCTACTGCGGAGCCGCCGGCGGCGATACGCGCCCGGCGCCACGCCCAGCTTAGCGGATCCGAACGAGTCGGTCGACCGGCGAGGTAACGCCGATGCGCGCGGGAGCCGTCAGCCGATCGGGCCGACGCCGGGCACGAACTCGGCCACCACGCGGCCGATCGCGTAGCCGACCACCGCCGCCACCAGCCCGAAGCCCATGATCTCCAGGCCGCTCGTGAGCCAGAAGCGGTGCGTGAGCCGCGCCTTGGCCGCGCCGATCCCGAACAGCGTGAGCATCGCCAGCCCGATGGCCAGGACCAGCGACACGCCCGGCGGCAGGAAGAAGTACGGCAGCAGCGGCACCAGCGCGCCGAGCGCGAACGACGAGCCGATATAGGCCGTGCTGACGAGCGGATGTGTCTCGTGCTCGGGGAAGAGCCCCAGCTCCTCCTCCATCATCACCTTCAGCCACACGTCGCGGTTCGACGTGATGTGCCGCACGATGCGGTCCAGCTCTGCGCCCTCGAAGCCCTTCGCGCGGTAGAGCTGGCGCACCTCCTCCGTCTCGTGCTCCGGCATCGTGGCCATCTCGTGGACTTCGCGGCGGATCTCGCTCTCGTAGAACTCGCGCTGCGCTTTCGTCGAGACGTACCCCCCGATCGCCATCGACACCGTGCCCGCGACCAGCGCCGCCAGCCCCGCCGCAATGATCGGCCCCGTCTCCTCGAACGCGCCGCTCACGCCCGCCACGAACCCCAGCTGGCTGATGAGCCCGTCGTTCATGCCGAAGACGATCTCGCGCAGCACGCGCCCCAGCGGCTCGTGCCAGCTCTCGCCCCGCAGGATCGCCGCGCCCCGCGTCTCGCGCTGCAAGTGTGCGGCCGCCAGCGCCTCGATCTCCGCCCGCAGCGGCCCCGGCACCGCATCCCCGCTCGCCGCGGCGTACTCCTCCGTGCTCACCTCGGCAGGCGACGGCCCGGCTACCGGGGGGGCGGCGCTCGCCGGTGGCGGCGCGGCGGATCGCTGGCGCTCGGATATCTGCTCGCTCACGTAGGCTATCCTACACCGTGACGCCCGCGCCCGGACGTCGCGCGCCGGCTCAGCACTGTATCAAACCAAAGTATAGGCGCCCGGGCGCCCCCGCGCCGTCAGCGCACCGGCGACAGGCGAAGGATGGGATAGGGGCGAATCACCGGAAAGCCGAAGTCGAGCGGACCGCCCACGCGCTCGACGAAGTAGCGGCCCTGGCTGAAGAAGTGCGGCCCGACCACGTGATCGTCCGCCATCAGCCAGCCGAACAGCAGCAGCCCGTGGCGGTCCATCGAGAAGAGCTGCGCGTCGTCGGGCGCCGACGGGTCCGGCACCGCGTAGCTCAGCCGGTACACGCCCCCCGGCGGCGGCGGCCCCGCGGTACTCGCGTTCTGGCTCAGCACGATCTCCGCCCGCCCCAGGTACAGCCGGGCCACCGAGCCGGCATTCACCGCCACGTCCGGGTCGAGGAGGATCCGCATCCCCTCCCCGCCGTTCAGGCGCTCCGCCGCCTCCGCCCACTCCCTGAAGCCCAGCTTCATCGCGCCGTAGTCCACCAGCGTGATGAACGCCGCGTAGCCGCAGGCGCCCGCCACGAGCGCGACGCGCGCGACGCGCCAGGGAACGCGCCGGATCGCGGCCGCGGCCAGGATCGTCCCGAACGGCAGCAAGAACAGCAGGTAATAGCTGTGCTTGTGGGCATACAGGTAGAACGCTGTGTAGCCGAGCAAGGGTACCAGCAGGTACAGCGTTCGCGGGCGCGGCCGCGCCAGCGCGACGATCGCGCCCGCCAGCATGAGGAGCGCGATCGGCGGGCCACACGCCCACCATGCTTCGCCGAGCAGCGCGAGCCATTGGGGCGCGCTCGAGGGCACCGTGGTCGCGCCCGCCGCGCCGCCGAACACCTCCCTCACGAAGTAGCCGTAGTCACGCAGCGCGTGGTAGCCATAGAACAGCCCCGACGGGAGGACGACGATGACGGCCGCGATCCACCGCCACGGATCGCGCAGCGGCCGCGCGCCGTGGACCAGCACGTCCCACGCCGCGACCGCCAGGACCGCCACGCCGGCGAACAGCTTGGTGAAGACGGCCAGGCCAAACAGCGGGCCGGCGAGCAGCCGGTTGGCCACCGGCCGCTCGCGGTCGGCGCGGTAGTAGGCCACCATCGCCGCGATCGCCAGCAATAGGTACAGCGAATCGGTCTGAACGTTGCCCCCGGCGATCACGGCCACGGGCGCGGTCGCCATCAACGCCGCGGCGACGAGCCCCGTCTCCGCGTCGAACAGCTCGCGCCCGAGCGCCGCCACCGCCCCGACCAGCAGCACGCTGCTCAGCAACGCCACCACCCGAGCGATGAGTATCGCCGGACCGCCCGCCGCGAACGCGAGCGCCAGGACGTAGGGCAGCAGGGGCGGCGTCTCCAGGAAGACGCTCGACTGATCGGCCGTCGGCTGGAAGACCCAGCCCCGCAGAACATTTTGCGCGATGAGGATGTAGTGCGCCTCGTTGAAGCTGTGGAACCCCCCGATCGGCGCATCCAGGCCAGGCAGCCGCAGCAGCACGGCCACGGCCAGCACGGCCCCGAGTCCCACGCGCCACGCCCGCCGCGACCGCCCTCGCCCTGCCCCCGCCGCGGGGCTCGGCGCCACCGCTCGCCGCCGCCCGCGCTTGCCGTCCCGGCCGCCGCCGCCCCCATCGCGCCTGCCCCCGCGGCCGCCGCGGCGGCTAGTGTCCCGGCCGTCGCCCTCGCCGTGGGCGCGTGGGAGCCGGGTCCGCCCAGGCGTCTCCGCCGGTCGCTCGTCCGTTTTCATCGCGCGCCCACCGCCGCCGGCTGCTCATCCATCTTCATCCCGCGCCCACCGCCTCCGCCTTCCACCGCCGCCTCGCGCTGCCTCTAGCGCCGGGCGCGCTGCGCTCGCGGGCCGCTTCGCGGCCATGCCTGGTATCCTACAACGCCGCGCCCGGGTCGTGCAGGCGCGCGCTATCGCCTTTGAGCCACCCTACTATGCGTCTATCCCCTCCTCTCCGCTGCGATGACCCTGCTCACCAACTCCACGGGCGGCCCGGGTCGCATCCCAACGTCATAGTGGCGAACGCCACCCACGACCCGCCGACGCCGCTCATTAGCGCGCTCTCCGTCTGGCTGCAGATCCCGGACGCGCGCCTGCTGATCGCGGACGTCGACGGCCATCAGAGTCTGACCCAGTCGCGCTGCGCGTACGAGGCCATCGCGCACTTCCTGCACGACCCAACCTCGGTGTCGACGACGACTATCTGCCCCACTGATCCGTTCCGCAGCTACAGCGGTTTTCGCGGCCATTGAGCTACTATACGTCCGCCGCGCCGCTTATAGAAGAAACTCTCTGGGCACACCGTCACCCCGCCGACGCATTGGCGATAGGTCGCGGGCAGATGCCGCCGGGTTCAGTGGCGAGTTCGTAATGCCACATCTCGTTGGCATAGATCTGGCAGAGACCGTATCGATTGCCACGCTGACGCAGCCAGAGAGCGGCAGCCGTGGGGCCGATGTCGACCGCTTTTCCGGTCACGTGGGTCGACTTCTCCGGGGTGTTCACCCATCTCCGCGCCTCGGCCTCGCTGCCATATTGCGCGATGGCGGCATTCAGGAGGGACTGCTGGTACCGCACGCTGCGCCACCCCGAGGTAATCATCAGGTCCACACCATCGCGCGCGGCGTCGGTCGAAGCGTGCTGCACCGCCGCAAGCAGTTCGGGGGCGAGGTTGCCCACGGCGGGATAGTCGGTGGCGAACGGGGACAGCCCCTCGCCATCCGCGATGTAGCCGTCTGCCGCGGTGAGCCGGACTCGGCCCGCGCCGGGTTCGGGGGAGGCGGGCAGTCGCCTTGCGGCTGGTAACGGGGGTCTGGGCGGAGGCAGAACCCGGCCCGCGCCGCGTGCGGGGAAGGCGGGGGCGGGCATCGGCGTGGGGGTTGGCTCGACAGGAGGAGCAGCTGGCGTGGCCAGTGGCCTGCTCGCGCACGAAGTCAACAGTGCGAGCGCCAGCGTCGCGGCCGCAAGACCGCCGGCCGCCTTCAGGGTCTGTGTCATGTGCCGTTCCAGGCGCACCAGGCCAATCCTCTCTTGCTCGGAACCCGGGCCGTTCCCAGGTCTTGGAGCCCTCGCCCTGCCCGGCGGCGTGGTGCAGCGGCGTCCACGATGCTGTGAACTCGACCGCACCGCGTCGTCGACCACCACGGCCTTGGACTGTCCATCGTCAGGGCCACCGCTATCGCCCACGATGCCACGCGCACCGCGAGCGCGCGGCCGGGGGGTGGCCTCCCGAGAGAGATCCACGTCCCGCTCGGACCGTGCGCAATGCCACGGTAGGTGGCAGCCGAGACGCTCGAACGGTCGGTGTCAGGCCAGCGAACGCACCGATCAGGCTGGCCGCGGCGATGCCGCCCGTTTACAGATTCTCCGCCCTGATCGCATCCACGATGTTGTCGTTGCGGATCATCGCCCCGGAGACCGTCATGGTGGCGAAGACGATCGCCAGGACGCCGGCGATGCAGGCCAGGATCGCCCCCCAGGGCAGGGTGAAGGCAAAGGAGCTCACCCCGCCGAACTGGTAGTAGATGACCACGCTCAGGGCGATCCCGAGCGGCAGACCGTAGAGCAGGGCGGTCAGCCCGTAGAACAGGCTCTCGTAGCGCAGCATGCGCCGGAAGCCACCCGGCGTCAGCCCGACCGACCTGAGCATGGCGATCTCGCGCCGGCGCAGCTTGATGTTGGTGTCCAGCGTGTTGACGATGTTGGTCACCCCGATCAGCGTGATCAGCGTCAGGAACCCGTAGAAGAACAGGTTGATCAGCAGCGTCTGCAGGTATTGGCTCTTGTTGAACTCCTTCATCGAGAAGTATGAGATATTGCCGCCAGCCGTCGCCTTGTAGAGCCGTTCGATGGCTTCCACCGCCGCGTCCGGGTCATCGCTCTTGATGGTCATGTGCCCGGGATTGATCGGGCCCAGCTGCAGCATCCGGTCGCTCCAACCGTCGAAGACGGCATCCGAGACGATCAGTTCCGGCACCAGCCCCACCCCCAGGAAACCCAGGGGTGTCTCCCGAGCGACCGCGCCCACTGTCCAGTTCAGGCTGGCCGGTGTTTCGTCCCCAGTTTGGGGGGAGGCGTAGCCGGACATCCTGGAGGCAGACAGCGTGTCGCCCGGCTTCAGGTTGAACAGGTCGAAGTCGTACAGCTTGCCGCCCTGGCGCAGGGTGCTGTGGTTGAGCAGGATCCCCCGCGGCGCGGATGGATCGGCATACGACTGCACGTCCAGGCCGAGCTGCACGGCGTAGTGGTTGAACTCGGCCGGCCCCACGGCACACACCTTGAGCACGAACTCGTAGGTACCGCCTTCTACAGCGCGGGGTAGATTCTCACGTTCAAGGCTGTTCAGCTCCTGCAGGGCCTGGTACGCCGGGTCGGTGATCACCGCGTGCGGGGGGACGTACGCCTCGTGGGCGCAGCGGATGTAGGAGACCCGCTGCACTTCTGGCAACCGGCTGACCAGGTCGGCAAAACCCTTGGCGTGGCTCTGGCGGTAGTCCAGGTCGATCTGCAGGTCCCAGTTCATCGCTTTGCTCGCCATGCGCTGGGTGGTGTCGGTGTACAGCCTCAGGGCGTTGAAGGCGACGAACAGGACGATGCTGAGCATGAGCGAGAGCACCGTGGTGAGGTACTTCTTGCGGTCGCGCTTGAGGGATTTGAGCGCCAGCTCGCCCTCGAACCCGAACGCGCGCCGGATCAGCGGGCTCGTGCGCAGGTTGAGCGGCTTGCCCTCCCGGACCTCGCCGCTCTGGCGGATGGCATCGATGGGCGAAACCCGGGCGGCGCGCCGGGCGGGGATCCAGGCCGAGAGCAGGATGGTCGCCGCGGAAAACAGCACGGTCAGTCCGATGACCGACGGCGAGACCACCAGCGGCATCCCCTGCTTCGCGTCAACGATCAGCTGGGAGACGATCCCCTGGGTGAGCTTCAGTAGGATCCCCACCCCGGCGATGGCGCCCAGGATGCCCAGCGGGATGCCGATCGTCGCGATGACTCCGGCTTCGGTCAGCACCATGCGGCGGATCTGCGCCGAGGTGGCGCCCACGCTGGCAAACAGGCCGAACTGCTTCGTGCGCTCGCCGATCGAGATGGCGAACGCGTTGTAGATCAGCAATGCCGAGCCGCAGACGATCAGGGCGATGAGGGTGGCGAGGACCACCAGGAAGAAGCGCACGTAGTTGGAACGGCCGCTGCCGCCCAACCAGGGCAGCAGCCGCTCGTTATAGGTAATGCTCTCCTGCGCCGGTTGGCCGTCCGGACCGGGGGTCAGGGTCAGACCGGCGCCTCTGGCAATTTCGGGCGCGCTGGTGTTAATGGTGCGCGGATCGCGGGCCAGGATTGAGATGTCTACTCTGTCGGTGGCTGCCAGCTGCGCCGGGTCGAGGTACGTGAAGGCCGGGAAAGCCGCGGGCATGCTGGTCTCATCGACCAGCGGCGCCATCATGCCTACCACCGTGTAGGTCCTGGACACGGACGGGGTAAAGGTCTCCCCATCGTGCAGGGCCACAAATTGTTCGCCTCCCCATGCCTTGACCATTTCGTCGTAGTTGGGGATATTCCGCTGGCCAAAAGCCACATGCACTGTGGAGCCAGGTCTCAAGCCCAGGCCAGAGTCCCGAGCCATCACCCCCGAAATGAGCAGCTCATCCGTCGTTTGAGGAAAGCGCCCGGAGATCAGCTTGATGGGGTGGTTCCGGAATGAAGGCGCGTCGTAGGCGGTGAGATACAGGTAGGGCCGAGCGGTGTTGTGGCTGCCGTAGGTGGCGCTCCCGAGCGAAGCGCTGAGCATCGCCGTCCGGACGGCGCTGTTTTCGGTGATGTTTTTCGCCTTTGCGTAGGGCACGTCGGGGAACCGGGCATGCCAGTTCCCCGACATGAAGATCTCGTGGTCGATCATCACCTGCTGGAAGCTGACCCCCAGCAGGAGCACCCCACAGATCATGGCGGAGGACACGATCACCCCCACGATGGTCACCGCAGTACGCTTCCTGTTCAGGCGCAGATACTTCAGCGTATACGTCGTCAGGACGTTCATGCCCGCACCGCCTCGTCACGTACGATGCGCCCGTCGCCGAACGAGATGATGCGGTCGGCCTGCAGGGCGATGTCGCGGTCGTGGGTCACCACGATCAGCGTCTGGTGGTATCGCTGGTTGGAGAGCTTGAGCAGCGAGAGGATCTCCCTGGAATTGACGCTATCCAGGTTGCCGGTCGGCTCGTCGGCCAGGACCAGCGCGGGGTTGTTGATCAGCGCCCGCCCGATGGCGACGCGCTGCTGCTGCCCGCCGGAGAGCTGGTTGGGCAGGTGTCCGACCCGGTCCGCGAGCCCCAGCGTGGTCACGAGCTCCTGCAAGCGCCCCTCGTCCAGGCTGCAGCCGTCCAGCAGCAGCGGCAGGGTGATGTTCTCTTCGACGTTGAGGATGGGGATCAGGTTGTAGAACTGGTAGATGAGGCCGATCTGCCGGCGGCGGAAGAGAGCCAGGTTCGTCTGATCGAGGGCGCAGATGTCCGTGCCATCCACCAGCACCCGGCCGGAGCTTGGCGTGTCCACCCCGCCCAGGATGTGCAGGAGAGTGGATTTACCCGAGCCGGAAGGGCCGACGACGGCGACGAACTCACCCTTTTCCACGCTGAGGCTGACGCCATCCAGGGCTTTGATCTGTGTGTCGCCTTTTCCGTATACCTTAGAGAGGTTGTTTACCTTCAGAATTGCCACGATTTGCCTCCAATGATTTGTGTAGTACCACGGTAGATCTGGCATAAGCCGTACTTGGCGCCGTGTTCGGACAGCCACGCCGTGGCATTGTAGGGCCCAATGTCGACCGCGTCCCCCGACACGTGAGCAGAAGCGGTGGGGGTGCCGACCGATCGGGCCGCTTCCTTTTCTGAGCCGTACTTCGTGTTGGAGCCGGGCCGCGATCTCGGGACCCTCTAGCGTGCGGCGATTCGGGGCCGGTTGCCAGAGCCGCGCCACGGTGCTCACTGCCAAGGATGTCGATGGGTGATGCGGCCCTCGCGGACGAAGACGCCAGCAACCGGTAGCCGAGGGCGGCGGCGATCGCCGCGATGACGACGTGCAGGCCGGCGACACGGATCCTGGGAATCCGACGGGTCGTTGTTCGTGCTGGTTCGCTGTAGGTCATGCCTGCAGTCTAGGCAGCGCGATGTTGCCAGCACGTATGTGGTTTTCGATATGCCGACGATATGCAACGGGTGGTAGCATCGAGCGTATGCGGGTGTTGATCGTCGAGGACGAACCCTATCTGGCAGAAGCCATCCGCGATGGCCTACGCCTGGCAGCGATCGCGGCCGACATCGCCGGCGACGGCGACACCGCTCTGGAGCTGCTGAGCGTCAACGCCTACGACATCGCCGTCCTCGACCGCGACATCCCCGGGCCCTCCGGCGACGAGATCGCCAAACGCATCGTCGCCTCCGGCAGCGGCATGCCGATCCTCATGCTCACCGCTGCCGACCGGCTCGACGACAAGGCCTCCGGGTTCGAACTTGGCGCCGACGACTACCTCACCAAGCCGTTCGAACTCCAAGAGCTCGTGCTCCGTCTCAGAGCACTCGACCGCCGGCGCGCCCACAACCGGCCACCCGTGCGAGAGATCGCAGGCCTGCGACTGGATCCGTTCCGCCGCGAGGTCTACCGCGATGGCCGCTACGTCGCGCTGACCAGGAAGCAGTTCGCCGTGCTCGAAGTGCTCGTCGCCGCCGAAGGCGGTGTCGTCAGCGCCGAAGAGCTCCTGGAACGGGCGTGGGACGAGAACGCAGACCCGTTCACCAACGCCGTGCGCATCACCGTCTCGGCACTGCGCAAGCGCCTCGGCGAACCCTGGATCATCGCCACCGTGCCCGGCGTCGGCTACCGCATCGACACAGCACCCGGCACCGGGCGTGGGGGAGGGGACGGTGGATAGGGCGCCTGGGTTGAGTGTCCGCCTCAAACTCACCCTCAGCTACGCCGGCTTCCTCATGCTCGCGGGCGCCTTGCTGCTCGCCGCCGTGTGGGTGCTCCTCCTGCGATACGGACCCGACGATGGGCCCGGCGGCTTAGTGCCCCCCATCGTCATTCAGGGCGGCGCCCTCACGGCGCTGCGCGTCCTCCGCGGCGCGTACGGTTCGGCCGCGGCCATCGCACTGACGTTCCTACTGGTGTTCGGCCTCGCGGGCGGGTGGCTTCTCGCCGGCCGGATGCTCGCCCCGCTGACCCGCATCACAGACGCCACCCGCCTGGCCGCGAACGGATCGCTCGCCCACCGCATCCGGCTACAGGGCCGCCGAGATGAGTTCCGCGAACTCGCCGACGCCTTCGACGCCATGCTCGCGCGGCTCGAAGCGCACGTCGCCGAGCAGCGGAGATTCGCCGCCAACGCCTCCCACGAACTGCGCACCCCGCTGGCGATCACGCAGACGCTTCTCGACGTGGCCCGCAACGAGCCGAACCGCGACACCGGCGAGCTCGTCGAGCGCCTGCGCGCCGTCAACACCCGGGCGATCGGCCTCACCGAAGCGTTGCTCCTGCTCAGCCGCGCCGACCAGCGGTCCTTCACCCGGGAACACGTCGACCTGTCCCTCATCGCGGAAGAAGCCACGGAAACGCTCCTCCCCCTCGCAGAAAAGCATGGCGTCACCATTGAGACCTCCGGCGACATGGCCCCCACCATCGGCTCCCCCGCGCTCCTGCTGCAGTTGACTACGAACCTCGTGCACAACGCGATCGTCCACAATCTGCCCGAACAGGGCACCGTGCGGGTCACGACCAGCGTTCACCTCAAGAGTGTGGTGCTCACGGTCGAGAACACCGGCGAGAAGCTCACCCCACAGGTAGTTGCCACGCTTGGCGAGCCGTTTCGTCGCGGCACCGGACGCATACGCACCGACCACGCGGGTGTCGGCCTGGGCCTGGCCATCGTCAAAAGCATCACCCAAGCACACGACGGAACCCTCATCCTCACCCCCCGGGCCGCTGGGGGGCTCTGCGTCACGGTGCAGCTACCCGCCGCGCCACCGCACACTGGCAGATGATGTTCAGGGGCATTGCCGCACGGCCCTGAGAGGAATAGACAAGGCCTGTGGATCAGCGTGTCATGCGGCGTGAGTGTCACTGCTTCTTGATTCGTCGGCTCGTTCGACGAGTAACCTGCCCCCAGAGTGGGGTCCAGGGATTATGAGAGTCCCGCCAGGGCAGGTTGTTTGTGCTCGCTGTAGACCTCGGCGGGCGTTCGGTAACCAAGCGCGCTGTGGGGTCGGGCCCGATTGTAGTCCAGCCGCCAGGCCTCGACGAGCTGGCGCGCGTCGGCCAGGCTGAGGAACCAGTGCTCGTTGAGGCACTCGTCCCGCAACCGCCCATTGAAGCTCTCCACGAAGGCGTCCTCGTCGCCGGACGGCGAGCACGGCTTCGCGGTATAGCCGCTCTACTCGCTTGTGGTTGACAGTGTGGCCTTCTCGCAGCAGCAGCACGTGCAGGCGGCGGGAGCCGAACCGGCGCCGCTCCAAGGCGAGTTCGCCCAGGCGCTGCCGCAGGATCGCCTCATCAGGGCGGGGACGGCCCTGATAGCGTACCGTCGAGCGGCCCACTCCCACGAGGCGACAGGCGTGGCGCTCGGAGATCCCGAACCGCGCCTGCACCTGCTCTACGGCGGCTCGGTGACTCGCCGGGCTCACTAACCTTTTCCCAGCAGCTCCTTGAGCATCTGGTTGTCGAGCGCCTGCTCCGCCACCAGCCGCTTGAGCCGCGCGTTCTCCTCTTCAAGAGCCTTGAGCCGCGTCGCGTCCCCGCTCTTGAGGCCCCCGTACTTCTGCTTCCAGCGGTAGGTAGAACGTCTGCTCGCTGATCCCGTGCTGGCGGCAGAGGGCCCCAGTCGGCAGCCCGGCCTCGCGCTCCTTGAGCACACTCACGATCTGCTCTTCCGTGAACCGGCTCTTCCGCATCCTGTCCTCCTGGGCTCTCTCTGCCCGCGGAGGACTCTCACTTTACTTGGACCAGTTCTCGGGGGGCACGTCGACCGGCCCACCGCGCCCCGACCGGACCCTACGCCTCCCGAAATCGCGTCTATATATAGCGACACCCACACCCCGTTAATGACAGGAGGTGCGCCCGACCCGAACCAGCCTGGCAGCCCGCCCGAGCCACCCGAGCGAAGCCGCCGTCCCAGGCGCGGCCGCCCCGCTCCCACCCGTCGCGGCCCTCCCAGATGCCGGGCCCCTGCTCAGAGACAGGCTGGCCCCATCGCTCCGCCCGGCCGCGACTATGTCCCGGCA
>Ga0070738_10000673_pt1 | contig 89323 bp, 70 predicted proteins | sample Coa_R2_2_FD_66446 | JGI IMG/M metagenome (GOLD analysis project Ga0070738, IMG submission 66446) | Surface soil microbial communities from Centralia Pennsylvania, which are recovering from an underground coalmine fire - Coalmine... | ecosystem: Environmental > Terrestrial > Soil > Unclassified ...
CAAGCCACATTTCTTGTACTGGCACGTAAGGCCGGCTCAATACGCAAAGGCGAGTCGGTGGGCAGCTGGCTTTATGCCGTTGCTTATCGGTTGGCCCACAAACTACGCATCCGCGCCGAAAAACGACGACGCTGCGAGCATCAAGCGGTGGTACGTTCCGAGCAGACACCGATGGATGCGGTGACATGGAGCGAGTTGCGCGACATCCTTCACCAGGAAGTCAGCGAACTTCCGGAGAAATATCGCGCCGCCGTCGTGTTGTGCTATTGGCAGGGCCGCACGCACGAGCAAGCAGGCCAGCAACTCGGCTGCGCTCGCGGCACCATCAAGGACCGACTGGAGAAAGCACGCGAACTGTTACGCAAGCGGTTGGCGCGTCGCGGCCTGGCGTTGTCGGCGTCGTGGTTTGCGACTTCGCTGTCGGAGGGCATGTCGGCGACGGTTTCGGCAGAATTGATGCAAACGACGGTGCGCAGTGCCCTCCTCTTCTCGATGGGGCGATTACCGGCAGGGATTGTTTCCGCTCCTGCGGCTGCCTTCGCACGGGAAATCGTGAAAGACACGCTGATGAACAAGCTGAGAATGAATCTGGCAATGGTACTGATCCTTGGCATGCTGGGCGGCGGCGCGGGACTGACCGCGTTGCGGCACCCAGCTAATTCCGCCCCTCCGGAACCGCCGTTCGAGAAACCGAAAGAAAAATCGCCGAAGCAAGAACAAGAACACGTCGATGGCCACGGCGACCTGCTGCCCCCTGGGGTCGTCGCGCGTCTGGGAACGGTGCGGTTCCGGCACGGCGATCCGGTGGAAGCAATCACCCTCGGTCCGGATGGCAAGAGCATCGTGTCCGCCGCGGGTAAGATTGTCTACGTCTGGGACATGACGACCGGCAAGGAATTTCGCCGTTATGATGGCTTCAAACGCTTCCTTTCCTCGGTCGCCATCTCGCGGAACGGTAAGCTCCTCGCGGCGGGGTGCCGGGATGGGAGCATCATTCTTTGGGACATCAACGCCAATCGGGAAGTCCGCCGCATCGAAGCCCACATGAAACCCGACCCGAATCGACAAGGGCCACTCGGTACCCTCCTTTTACAGTTCACGCCCGACGGAGGACGGCTCGCCTCAGTGGGTGCGGATAATGCCCTTCGTCTTTGGGACACGGCTACCGGCAAGGCGATTCCCGGCGTCGGCGGCCATTTCTACTCCGTCGGTCGCTTCGCTCTTTCGCCGGATGGCAAAACATTGGCTTGCATCGTTGAGGAAAAAGGGATTTGGGAGGTCCGTCAATGGGACATTGCCATTGGCCGCGAGGGAAAACGGCTGGCGCGAAAGACAACAGGTCAGATCGCTGAAGTGGCTTTTTCTCCCAACGGCAAGCTGCTGGCCGTAGGCGAATGTGGAAAAAACTGGGACACGCCGTGCCCGATTCAGTTGTGGGACATGGACGGCGCGAAAGAGGTTCGCACCCTACGCGGGCTGAAAGGCTGGGCGAGTTTCGCTTTTTCTCCTGATGGCAAATCATTAATCGCGGCGGGAAGTCTGGAGAGGACCGTCTACGTCTGGGACGCGAACACGGGTAAAGAACTCCGTCGCCTGCGGGGAGACCCTTGGACGCCTATCAACGGCTTCCTGATGTGCGCCGATGGCAAAACGCTCGTTTCCAATTACCAGAGTGAACACAGCCTCCGTGTCTGGGATCTCGTTAGCGGCAAGGAGGTACTTTCATCGGGCGATGCCGTCTGCCCCGTCGTTAGCGTCAGCTTTTCGCCGGATGGCCGCTTGATGGCTACCGGGTCATATGATGGCGTCATCCGTTTGTGGGATGTGGCGGAAAAGAAGGTAATGTGGCGCTTCCGGCAAGATCCGAGCTGGCTGGCTTCCGTGCAGTTCTCTCCTGATGGTCGCAAGCTGGCCGCGGCTGGCCTCCATGAGACAAAGATCTTGGACGCTGCCAGCGGCAAGACGCTGCAGCGAATCAAGGGAACGAAGGACCGATATGCCACGATTTGCAGCCTAGTATGGTCGAGCGATGGCAAGGTGCTGGCGGGATGGCTCCGCGAGCAGCGCCGCCTTTGCTTGTGGGATGCAGGCACGGGGGCGGAGCTGCGCCGCTTGGATTGCGGCGAGACCTCGATCAACGCCCTGGCTTTCTCTCCCGACAGCAAGACGCTGGCGGCCGCCGGCGGGACATTCGGCCGGGGTAACTGCCTGCTGCTCTGGGAAACGGCTACGGGCCGGTTGTGGCGTTCGTTGGTGCCCAGGCACACCTTGCACGGTGTCGTTTTCTCGCCGGATGGCCGCATGTTGGCCGCCAGTGGCAGGCGCTCGCAGCTTGCCGGAGACAGCCTGGAGGATCGGGAGATTACTGTGTGGGAAGTCGCTTCCGGCCGCCAACGGCTGACACTCAAGGCTGATGAGGGTGTCACTGACTTGGCATTTTCCCCGGATGGACGACTGCTGGCCGGAGCTTGTAACAAAACCTACACCTACACCCATATCCGGGGGGATGGATGTGTCGATGTTCTGGAGCAGGGAAAGCCAAAGCGGCCGAGCGTGCGTCTTTGGGACGTATTTGCCGAGAAGGAACTTGCTCCGTTGGGGGGTCATCAAGGTGCGATTACCTCGCTCGCTTTTTCCCCGGACGGCAAACTTCTGGCCACGGGAAGCAACGATACGACAGTTCTGCTCTGGGACGCAACGCGCTTCAAGACATATCGCCCCGCGGAAGTGCAACCGCCAGCCGAACAGCTCGAATCGCTCTGGTCCGATCTCGCTAGCGCGGATGCAGTTCAAGCGTATCACGCCATCCGCACAATGGCTGCCGCACCCAAATCCAGCCTGGCGTTTTTCCAGAAACATCTGCGACCGATTGGGCTAGCAGATGCCAAACGGATCGCCCATCTTCTCGCGGCTCTGGACAGCGATGAGTTCGCTGTACGCGATAAAGCGATGAAGGAGATCGAAAAACTCGGCGAAAGCGCCGTCCCGGCGCTGCACAAGGCGCTGGCGGGAAAAACCACGCTCGAAGCGAAACGCCGCATCGAGCAGCTGTTGGAAAAACAAAACGGCGTGGAACACATCCGCAAGGTGCGTGCCCTGGAAACGCTCGAACGAATCGGCACGCCCGAGGCCCGCGATTTGTGTGCGAGACTGGCGGACGGCATCGCCGATGCCCCGTTGACACGCGAGGCGCGAGCGACGCTAAAACGCATGTCGCGGTAGCCGAGCCTGAAGCGTAAGCGAAGAGGTACGCCCCTTCGCTTACGTCTCCTGCGCGTTGGTTATCATTTTTTCAGTTGATCCGCTGCCAAACGGCTGTGCAGCAGAATCATTGTACCATCACGTCGGATTTCGCCGGAGCCGAGCAATCGCAGCAGCGGCAGCATTTCTTTCTGCCGGACCAGCAGCGAGGCTCCTTCGCCGGCCAAGTCGCGAATACTGAGGAGGGACTTTTCCAGACTCGCGGCATCTTCCTCGGTCGCAGCGCGGAAGCATAATTCGGCCCGCACATCCTCGGCACAAAGGATCCCGCCGTAAACGCTCTCGGCATGCGCCATCAGCGGACGCAGGAGCAGCCGGAGCCAGTAATCTTCGATCCCGCTGAGGGAGCCGAGGCCCTTGAGCGATGCGGCCAACCAGACGGTTTGCCGGCGGTCCACCTGTGGCAGCACTTCGCGCAACGTCCCGTCGCGCACCGCGATCGGTCGTGGATTGCTCGCGTGCTTCAAAGCCGCCCGCACACGGCCCCTCGATTCGCCGGCAACGAATAGGTCGCCCACCGGAGCAATGATTGTGGACCGCTTCGCCCGGCGATCGATATATTCCCAGACACGGTACGGATCGAGCTTCGTCTCTTGCAGCTTGTCGGGGCCAGTCTGAATGCGCGAACGGTCGAATCGGCCGCGGATTAGCCAGAGTGGTTCACCGCTGGAGGGAGGCACAAAAGAGATTTGCAGATAATCGAGATCGTCAATAGGATTTATGCCGAGCAAATCCATCCAACGCAGCCGGCCCCCCGCATGCCGAATGAGGTATTGCAATGCCGGCGCCATCTGTTCTCGTCCACGGGGCGAATCAAGCAATTGATGCACGTTCACGGCCAGCACGGCCTGGCTGTCCTCCGGCACATAATCGGCCAAAGCGCCGAGCGGAAAACCATTTCCCAGATCGTTCTCGGCGTGCCAGAGATTTGATAGTCGATCGCCGAAGAAAAAAGCCACAACGACCAAACCGGCGAGGACTAGACCGGCCAGCAGAAACAAACGCCCCAAACGGCGGCGAGGACGGCCATCCGTGGCGACCAAGGCATCGTTCCTATCGTGTTCACCCATGCTCGCAGCCACTCCGGAGACAAGGGTTATCGTTCCTACCATCCATCCTACCTCGCCGCTCTCCGGCGGGCAAACGAGGCAGCCGGCCGTTCCCTTGTGATGCGTAACGCAGAATGGTAGAGAGTAGAAATATCATTTGCTTGCGAGGGGAACTCGGTATGGCGCAACGTTCCGTAGGAAAGGAAAACGGCGATGGTGCCAAAACTCGTGCTGACCGGCGGACCTTGTGCGGGAAAAACCCGTTGCCTGCGCGCCATCCGCGCCGAATTCGGGGAAAAGGTAGTCACCTTGCCGGAGTCGGCGACGCTTCTGCTGGACACGGGCGTTCCACCGCCCGGTCATGAACGCATTCACACTTCGCTCGACGACTGGGTCCGCACTTTCCAAGCCGCGATCGTGGCCCTTCAGCAGACCCTCGAAGAGTCAAGCGAGCGGCTGGCGCGGAGCTGCGGAGCGCGGCTGATCGTTTGTGATCGCGGCGTCCTCGATGGTGCCGCCTACTGGCCCGGTGGACGGCAAGCGTTTCTGCATCACTTCGGAATAACGGCCGAAGAGTGTTTCGCGCGCTACAAGCGTGTTTTGCACTTGCAATCCCTGGCCGATGCGCGGCCGCACTTATATGGCCCAGAGAACAACGCCATCCGCTATGAAGGCGTGGCGGACGCTCTCCGAGTCGAGCAAGCCGTGCGAAGCGCTTGGCAGGGCCATCCGGGATTGATCGTCATTCCGGCGGAAGAGGAACTTCAAACCAAGATCGCCCGTGCTCTCGAACACGTCCGGGAGTTGTTGGAAATGTCGTAAGGTGGGGATTGGCCCACCCTACGACAGTATCGTTTCTTAGCGGCTGAATCCCAGCCAGTAATTGAATACCTGTCCTCCGGCAGGAGCATTGAAAGACGAGGAACCAGTCGAATTCGCGGGCTGCGGCGTGTTGAAGGGGAAATTATAAATACTGGGGACCGTGTAAGAAGTTGGCACAATGGCATCGCGGGTCGTGGCCGGACGAATGGCTTTGAAACGTCCGTTCCACACGTCATCCTTGCCGTCCGCATCGTGCGCCTTGGCATCGTGGATAATTAACGCGCCTTCGTCGATGCGGAAGCGGAAACTGAACGGTGCATCGAATAGGGTCTTGGTCGCGTCCGCTTCTTCGTCTTCCTCGCACTCAATGCTGGTAATGACGCCGTAAATGAGACCATCGCGTGTCATCGCGTAATCGGCGTGCAAGGTGCCGGGTTTGTCGCCGGCATAGCTAATATGCAGCCGATTGTCCTCGACAGTCAGCGTGAGATGATTTTTGCCGAGTTTGCGTTCCCATTTTCCTAGCGGTTTGGCCATCTCCTGCGCGCCCAGAGCGTTCAGGCTTGCCAGATATACCGCCAGCGCAAGTGCCGGAGTGAATTTTGCCATCGACCTGCCTCCTTCTTCGTAACCGGGCGTTTCGCCTCGTCTCCCCAAGCTTCCTCCGCGTCCGCTTCAACGCTTGGCCAATCGGCGCGGGAGAGTACGGATTTGCCGGGGGAAAAACAAGGCAGAGTTGGCAAGGGCGCTTCCGAAATTCGGCACGAACCGTCATTGCGGGCGACCTTGGCCGGTGAGTAAGATAGATTGATTTGTGTCCGATCGTGATTCGCCGCCCGCCACCGCCTGACAAAGTGGTGTCAGGGCGAACCCCACCCTTCAACCCGGTGTCCAACTCACCATGAATAGCCAGCTCAAACAATATGCTGCCGATCACCGTTTTCTCCTGGAAACCGTGGCCCGCGAAGCGGGCTTCACGTCGCCGGTGGCCGTGGACATGGATGAGTTCTATACACCGCTGGTCAAGGCCGCTCGCCGTGGGCCGCTGTTGCCTATCGAGGGCGTCCTGGTGCGCGACTGGGATCCCGATAACCGCCGCTCCGCGCCCGGACTGCAAATCGGCATGCGCTTCTACGACATCGAAGGCATTCGCTTCGTCCGCATTCGCTTCGCGCACAGCGACTCGATCAACAGCTGGGGACTCGATTTCGCCGTCGTCGATGGCAAGGACTATCGCCGACTGTACAAGATCGCCCTACGCTGCCGCCGCGATACGGAACCGCCCTCCCAGTCGCCCATTCTCCCCCAGGACCAGCTGGAATTGCTGTGGAAAAACACAATTGGCTATCTCGAAAGTGATAATTTGGAGCGCATCAAAGCCTACGGCGGTCGTGCCAAACGCGGCGTGATGCTTACGGGAGCGCCCGGCAACGGCAAGACGATGGCTTGCCGTTGGATCTGGGAGGCCTGCCGGCAACGCCGCTGGGAATATCGTCTCGTCACGCCCGATAATTATCGCGCCGCCCGCGCCCACGACAACATCGAAGCGCTGTTCAGCGTCGAGCGCCGCGGCATCGTTTTCTTCGACGACATGGATCTTGCTCTCCGTGACCGCGATAAAATCGCCGAGACCGAGGATCAGGCCGTCTTTCTCAGCGCCATGGACGGCATCGAGATCAACGAGGGAATCGTTTTCGTCTTCACCACGAATTGCTCGCTCGACTTGATCGACCGCGCCTTTAAGCGACCGGGCCGGCTCGATCTCGTGTTGCACTTCAAGTCGCCCGATGCGCCCTTACGCCGCCGGCTGATCGAACGCTGGCACCAGGACATTCGCAGCCACCTCGACATCGAGCAGGCCATCGACTCGACCGACGGCTACAGCTTCGCCGAGATCGAGGAACTCAAAAACCTTCTCGTCATGTGCTTCATGGAGACGAAGGAATGGAACTGGAACTGGGCATTGAAACAATTCGACATCAACCGTCACGAGCTAAATAATCGTCCCCGCCGCCATGTCGGATTCGGCAACAACGTCGCCGAGCGCGAAGGGTACGATCTTCCCTTCTAAATCCGGCCGCGTGGAAAAACCGCAATATCGTTCGAGAGATACTTGCATCTCGTTCGGTCTCCGCGCACAATAAGAGAGAAGTTGAGCTTGCCTACCGACCTACCCCCGCTGAGCCGCCCGCCCTTAAAGGATGCACGATAGTCGTCTGCCATACTGCTCGCTTTGCGGACGACTCGAGAAACAAGGAACCTGCCATGCGGTTCATCCGTCTGATTCCCTCACTTGTCGCCATCCTCTGCGGACCATCCCTGGTTCGCGCCAATGAGTTGCTGCCGCGAAATTTACCTCTCGAACAGGTCATCGATCACTACGTTGAGGAACGCCTCAAGGAAGAAGGCATCGAACCGGCGCCGCCGGCGGGCGACGCCAACTTCACCCGCCGTCTGACTCTCGACCTCGCTGGCCGCATCCCCACCCTTGAGGAAACACAAACATTCGTCGCTTCAGCCAAAGCCGATAAGCGGATCGCGCTGGTCGAACGGTTGATGAACGCTCCGGGTTTCGTCCGCCATCAGGCGACCGAATTCGACACGATGTTGATGAGCGGCACGCGCGGCAGTGTGCGCGGCTACTTGTTGGAGGCACTGGCTCAGAATCGACCGTGGGACCTGGTCTATCGGGATTTGATGCTGCCGGATGAGAACGATCCGAAGCGTAAAGCTGCCAACGAATTCCTCCGCCAGCGTGTGCGCGATCTCGACAAACTCACGGCCGAGGTCAGCTCCATCTTCTTCGGTGTCAACATTAGCTGCGCCCGCTGCCACGATCATCCCCTTGTGGCCGACTGGAAACAGGATCATTTCTTCGGCATGAAGTCGTTCTTTAGCCGCACTTATGAGAGCGGCGGGAAGCTCGCCGAACGCGAGACGGGACTGGTGAAGTTTAAGACAACCAAAGGCGTTGAACGCCAGGCTCGCCTGATGTTTCTGACCGGCAAGGTGATTGAAACGGATACCTTGAAGGAATCGCCGGGAAGTGACACGAAGAAGGGCAAGAAAACCAACGCGAAGAGCACACCGCCGCCAGCGCCGCCGAAATTCAGCGCTCGTGCCGAATTGGTGAAATTGTCGCTGGAGCCAGGTCAACGCGATTTCTTCGCTCGCTCCATCGTCAATCGCATCTGGCACCGCTTCTTCGGCTACGGCTTGGTGATGCCGCTCGATCAAATGCACTCGGAAAACGCACCCAGCCATCCCGAATTGCTCGATTGGTTGGCGCGCGATTTGGTCGAACATCAGTACGACGTACGGCGTCTGATTCGCGGTCTTGTCCTGAGTCGAGCCTATGCCCGCGAAAGCCGATGGGACAAGGGCGAAGCTCCCCGAGCAGCCGTGTTCGCCGTGGCTCGCGTTCGGCCCTTGACACCGATGCAGCTCGCCATGTCGCTGCGTCTGGCGGTCACGGATCCTCAAACTCTATCGGCATCGTTGAAGTCCGAGGAGTTTGACAAACGGCTGCAAGCGTTGGAATCGAGCGCCGGTGGATTGGCTCGTCGATTCGATCAGCCCGGCGATGATTTTCAGGTCGGCGTCAGCGAGGCATTGCTTTTCAGCAACGGGTCGGAAATCGAGAAAGATCTGTTGGCTGACGGTGGCGACCGCTTGCTAGGGCGGCTCAAACAGCTCAAGAATAGAGAAGTAGCGATTGATCTGGCGGTGCGGACAATCCTGTGCCGCCCATCCAGCGATAGCGAGCGCCAGCTGCTCGCCGACTACCTCAAGCAGCGGGCAGATCGTCCAGCCGAGGCCTTGCGGCAGATGATATGGGCGCTGCTGACCAGCGCGGAGTTTCGCTTCAATTATTGACAAGACGTTTCCTTCAGAGCCTGAAGTGTAAGCAAAGGAAAGTCGCCTTCACTTACGCAGGCTCTGAAAGATTCCGCGAGTATAGGAGCAACTTCATGGCCCTCAACCAACGTTTGTGCGGCTCACCGCTGCACGCGATAGATCGCCGTGGTTTCCTCGGTACCGCCGTTGCCGGCGCCGCGGCCTTCGCCGCGGACATGACGCAGCTCAATGTGCTGCAACATCCGGTGCTGGCCGGCGAGTTGAAAAAGCAGCAGAAACGTTGTATTCTTCTTTGGCTGGCGGGGGGAGCGAGCCAACTGGAAACATGGGATCCCAAGCCGGGAGCACCCACGGGCGGGCCGTTCCGTGCGATTCCCACGTCGGTTCCCGGAATCCACATCTCCGAACTCATGCCGCAGATGGCCAAGCGAATGAAGCACACCTGCATCATTCGCTCTTTGAATACACGCAACGGCGATCACGGCGGGGCAGCTCAGCTTATGATGCGCGGAAGGCGCGATGAGCCGAACCTGAAATATCCCGACCTCGGCGCCGTACTCGCGCGGGAGTTGGGCCGGCGGGACAGCCAAGTGCCTGATTACGTGTCGTTCTACTTTGCCACGGAAGGCCGCGGCATGTCTCCCGGCACGGCCGGTTTCCTCGGTTCTCGCTATGCGCCGATGGAAATGTATACCAGCATGGTCCCCGAAAACATCCGCCGTCTCGATGGCATCAACGACCTCGACCACAAGCAACGCGCCGAGCTGCGCGACCTGCTGAGCAAACAGTTCGCGGACGGCCGAGCGTCGTCGAGTCTCGGCAGTCACAATGAGGCATATCAGCGGGTGCGCGGCTTGATGGCCAGCGAGAAGCTGTTTGACGCCGCGCAGGAACCGCAGAAAATCCGCGACCGCTATGGTCCGACGCTGTTCGGCGAACAGGTGATGGTGGCGCGGCGGCTGATCGAGGCGGGCGTGCCGTTCGTCCGGGTCGGCCGAGCCTGGTGGGACAGCCACGGCGAGAACTTCGAGACGCATCAAGAGTTGGTGCCCGAACTGGATCATGTCATGTCCGCGCTGCTCGACGATTTGCAGGAACGCGGTCTGCTCGACCATACACTGGTCATCACGCTGTCGGAGTTCGGCCGCACGCCGCAGATCAATCCCAGCCTCGGACGCGATCACTTCGCCACGGCCTGGAGCGCCACGCTATCCGGCTGCGGCGTCAAGGGCGGCAGCGTCTACGGCAAGACCGACGCCAAGGGCCAGCACGTGGTTGAAGGTGAAATCGGCGCGGCGCAACTGTTCGCCACCATCTATCGAGCGCTCGGCATCAACCATCAAAAGAACTACTACGTCGGTTCACGGCCGGTACCGTTGACCGAACCGGGCACCAAGCCAATCAAGGCAGTGTTGGCGTAAAACGCGAGGTTCCCCATGAAGGTCATCAAGGACATCTCCATTCCCAGCATTGCCTTCGCGCTGGCGCGAGTACCAGGCAGCAACCGTCTGTTGTTCGGCGGCTCCGATTTCAAGGTGTACGACCTCGATCTATCGGCGAGCAAGCCGGAGCCGAAGGCGCTGGGCGAACATCAAAGCTACGTTACCGGCCTGGCCGTATCCGGCAAAACAGCTGTCTCCGGCGGCTACGATGGTCGGCTCATCTGGTGGGACCTCGAAGCGCGCAAGCAAATCCGTACTATCGAAGCGCATACAAAATGGATTCGCAAAGTCGCCATTTCTCCCGATGGCAAGGTGGTTGCTAGCACAGGCGACGATATGGTGTGCCGGCTATGGGACGCCGCCGACGGCAAATTGCTCCACCAGCTACGCGGCCATGCGGAAAAAACGCCGCATCATTATCCGTCGATGTTGTTCGTCTGCGAGTTCTCGCCGGACGGCCGATTCGTGGCCACGGCCGATAAGGTTGGCCACATCGCCATCTGGGACACAGCCAGCGGCAAGCAGGTGAAAACGCTGGAAGCGCCCGGCATGTACACCTGGGATCCCGTGCAACGCAAACACTCGATCGGCGGAATCCGCTCGCTGGCCTTTTCGCCGGATGGCAAATACCTCGCTTGCGGCGGCATCGGCAAAATCAGCAACATCGACCATCTCGACGGCAAGGCTCGCATTGAGATATTCGATTGGCAGAAGGGCGAGAAAATACACGAGCACGCCGATAACAAGTTCAAGGGATTGGTTGAGCATCTGGCATTTCATCCCAAGGGCGATTGGCTGCTCGGCGGCGGCGGGGCCAACGACGGCTTCTTTTTGTTCTTCGATCTCAAGTCAAAAAAGGCCATCCGTCAGGAGAAGGCGGCGATGCACGTTCGCTCGTTCGTCCTCGACGAGAAGGCGGAGACCCTGTATGCGGCGGGGCATGGTAGAATTCAAATCGTGGATCTGAAGAGTTGACGAGGAGGTTTCCGGACGTGGCCATCCCTTCTGTTGCCCCGCTTCGCCAGACTGCACCCCAGCCCGTGATCGCCGATGTCGCCGCCGAAGTTCGGCAGCAATGGCGCGAATCGCGCGTGGCCGGCCGCATCCGCCGCGGCAGCCGTGTGGCCGTCGGCGTCGGCAGCCGCGGCATCGCCAACATATCGACTATCGTCCGTGCCACTCTCGACAGTCTCCGCGACCTGGGCGCACAGCCGTTCGTCGTTGCCGCGATGGGCAGCCACGGCGGCGCGACGGCAGCGGGTCAACGCGCACTTTTGGCCGACTACGGCATCAGCGAGCAAGCGCTGGGTGTGCCGGTCAAAACCGATATGACCGCGGTGCAGATCGGCACCAACAGCTGGGGCGAACCGGTGTGGTGGGACAAAAACGCCCTGGAAGCCGATGCGGTCGTCACGGTATCGCGCGTCAAGCCGCATACCGATTTTCGCGGCAAATTCGAGAGCGGTATCGCCAAAATGCTTGTCATCGGTCTGGGCAAGCGCGACGGTGCCGCGCAGCATCACCGTTGGGGTTATCGCGGCTTGCGCGACATGCTGCCGGAGACCGCCCGCGTCATCGTCGAGAAAACACCGTTCATTGGCAGCCTGGCCGTCCTGGAGAATGCCCGCGAACAGACGGCGCGTCTGCAAGTGGTCGATCGCGATGAGGTATTCGAGGTAGAGCCGCGTTTGCTGGAGGAAGCACGGAAGCTGATGGGCCGATTGCCGTTCGAGCAACTTGATCTTCTCGTCATTGGCGAAATCGGCAAAAACTACAGCGGTGCCGGCATCGATCCCAACGTGATCGGCCGGCTCTTCATGGAAACGCAGCCGGAACCGGAAACGCCGAAGATCACGCGCATTTGCGCTCTCGATTTGTCGCCGGAAAGCCACGGCAACGGCACCGGCTGCGGCCTCGCGGATTTGACCACCGAGCGCCTACTCGCCGCCATCGATCCCGTACCGTTCCGGATGAACACCCTGACGTCGTGTTTCCTCCGACGCTCGCTCTTGCCGTTGGCCTTCCCGACCGATCGCGCCTGCATCGAGGCTGGGCTGGATACTTGTTGGCAGCCTAAACGAGACGCGATCCGGATGGCAATTATCCCGAATACGCTGGAAGTCGAGGAATTGTGGGTGTCGGCATCACTGGTCGAGGAAGCGAGAAAGAATCCACATCTGGAAATGACAGGCGATTGTCAGCAGCTTCCGTTCGATGATAAAGGGAATTTGGTGCAAGATAGACTATTCCCGCATTCGGTGCGCGGCCGGCGTGGTCGGGCGTGAAATCGTAGAGAATCGAGTCATGATCGAACTTAGCGATGAACAACGGCGGCAACTGCAGAGCGGCAAAGCCGTCGAAATCGCCGACCACCCGACAGCCGAAGTCTATGTAATTCTGCGCAAAGACATCTATGAGAAGGACCGGTCCTTACTTGGCTGCGAAGCCGAATGGACGGAAGAGGATTTGCGGTCACTCCTGGCCCGCTCGGCCAAGGATAATGGCTGGAACGGAGCCAGCATGGATGCCTACGACTGTTACGATGAGGCCTGCTTTCCGCATGCAGGGCAGACAAAAGTAAAGAGTCCCGCGAGTGGATAACCACAATGCTCACAACGGACATCGTTTTCAGTGGCTCGGAGTTCCAGAGCCAATCCGCGAGCAATGGTTCTGGCCTCTTGCAGATTCCACTTCTGAGCAATGATCAATACAGGGACAAGTAATTCAACCAAGCGATTCCATCCAACTCGGAGTCCCTCCTGCGACTCGGAAATGACGGCAAGAATTAGCTCATCGTATAACTCTCTGAGGGCTGTTCCGCCGCTCGACTCGAAATACGCCGCAGGTAAGACCGGAATCGTCGAGAGATGTTCCCCCTTATCGCCCAAAGGGTGTTCGATCGAAACCGGCATGTCGATATGACCGAAACGTTGGCGGCGTGCATCCAGCGAGGTCACTTTCACACCGCAGATATCGCAGATCATGTTTCGATGACGTGGTCCCTGGTACTTGCCGCACGCGCATTCCAGATCTTTTCGTGGTCCAAAAATGCTCTGATCGTCGAGCGTCCCTCGTTGTTGCTCCCAATTGGTCGCCGCGAGAAAACGGATAGACTTGAGTGAGCCGAACGACCAAGAGTGCACTTCCTTATCCGTCGCCGGTCGATACAGTTCCGCAAGAGTTAATCGATACCGTTCGGTGAGAGTTGAGGGCAGTTGGTACGGTGTAACCCGGCGGCGATATTTTTCCTGAACGATGATCGATTGGCACAGTTCGGCGCATTCCGCGCAGATGTACACATTGCCGGGCCCTTCGCCTTCGACCAGCGGGCCGACATCGTGATAACTCTTGCGGCAGAAGGAGCAATGCGGATCGTGTGGTATCTCCATCTTTACCTCTCTTTGCGCGTGTCTGCCCAAGCGCCCGGCGTTTTCGCCATGTCCCAGAGCAACACGCGGCCGTCGCCGCCGCTGGCCAGCGTCTTGCCGTCGGGACTGAAACACAGCGACACAGCGATTCCCGGCGGTGCCACGAGCGTTTCTCGTATTTCGCCTGTCGCCGCCTCGATGAGATGGATGCGCGGCTGCGGCAGCGACACGACATCTTGCAGTTTGGCGTCTGGCACACGGTCGGGCACTTCCTGGAAGATGGCCGCAATCCATTTGCCGTCGGGACTGAAAACCGGCTGACGGAGAACGCCTTTCTCGCCGAAGTCGAGTGTTTTCAGAACTTGACGCTTGGCCACATCGATGAGCAGCAATTTGCGTGGGCCTACTCCCCAGTTAACCAAGACGAGTCGCCGGCCGTCCGGAGAGAACAATGGTTCATGATACGGAGTCTTCTGCACCACGAACGAAGCGACCTCCCGGCCAGTCTCCGCATCCCAGAGCATCAGATGCACTGCTCCTGCCGCACCCTGCCGAAGCGTACTGGCCAGCAGCTTGCCGTCCGGCGAATACACCTTGTAACTTCCACGCAAGTGTTCTCCGTTGAGTGAAACCGAGCGGCGAACGCGTCCGGTAGTCGCATCGATGAACCGTAGGGCTTTCGTCTCGTATTGGTCGTTCTCCTCGTCCGTCACCAGCGTTTTGCCATCCGGAGAGAAAGAGGCCATCCGTGCCTCGGGCAATACGGAAAGTCGCCGACCGCTCTTGGCGTCCCACAGTACCCGGAAGTCCTCAGGACGCTTATCGTATTCGCCGGAGACACCCTCGAAGGTTAAAAGTTTGGATCCGTCCGGCGACAATCTCATCAAATAAATGCCTCGCGGGGCGGGATGCCCAATGGTAAATCGCAGCTTCCCGGTTGATAGATCCCACGCTTTGACGTCGCCAGAAAAATTCCAGTGACCCAGCCTCTTTCCGTCCTTCTTGGTGCTCCAAGTGCGGATGAAGCCACGAGCCGCGTACAGGAACTTGCCATCGGGGGAGAGCTGGAGGAAATCGTTGTAAGTGGGGCTCCCCGGTCCGGTCTCGATGCTCCGGAGTTGCCGTCCGGAATTCGCATCCCAGATCTGCACGACCCCACTGGCGTGATGGCCGGCCACGATGTGGCTGCCGTCGGGTGTGTAGCGCAGACCCAGCAAGATGCCGCTTTTGTCCGGATGCACAAGCGTCTGCCGCAGTCGGGGCGATGTCGCCTCCGGTTTCGCGTTCCGGGGCGGTGCGACAATCGACAGTTCACTCTCTGAAGGGGCGACCTTCCCATCTCTCCAATCATCGAAAGAAACGGCGACTTTGGCTGGGCCGGTGCCGATCGTCTCAGGGACCCGAACCGGGTCGTGTAAGTTGAACGTTCAGCAGCGCTCTTTCAGCTCATAGAACATTTTCACCGGCGGTTCGCCGGCGATTTTCGGGGGGTAAGTGATTTCCACCCGCGGATGGAAGCGTTCGGGGATGATGCCGTCGTAAGCAATCGCAGCGAAGGTTCCGGCGCCGAGTCCCGGCGTACCCACACGCAAAAACAAATCCTGCTCGCGGCCAAGAATCAGACGATTCGGCTCCGAGACCGCTATCGTCCAGGGACCAGCGAAATGGATAACGGGGGCATCACCTGGTTTGTCGGCGAAGGTCAGAAAACCGCGCGAGTCGCACAATGTTACTGCTTGGAAAACCCGCCCGCCGATGCCATCACCCTTCCAACCTGGCAGCTCAACTTCGGCTTGAAGGCTGAGACCGCGCGCCTGGGGAGTTTTGGCCAGCCACGCTTTCACGTCGGCGTCACGGACGGCGAGATAGTCAATTTTTCGCACGTAAAGAGCGAGTTTTTTGTGGAGGCGCGGTCCATCTTGGATGTCGCCGATGCCAAAAATAAGCTCACCGCCTTCGCCGAAAGTGAAGCGGCCATCTTTCGCGATAACTTTCTCGCCGTCGTCGGTCAAATCGCCGTTGCCGTTGCGATCGACGTAGAGCGTCTTGCCGTCGAGCACCAGCCAGACGCGTGTTTTCGCTTCGGGACCGAACACCAGCAAACAATACCGCGGTGTTTTGCTCTGGTACGCCGGCTCCTTGCGGATCGAGCGCTCGACCTTTGTCAGATCGGCGGCTTGGAGCTGCGAAGCGAGAAGGACAAGCAGGGGCAGGAGGAAGACGGTGCGGCGCATGGCGGCGTGCCTCGGAACCGGGGGTTGTTGCAAAAAATGCCGATCAAGCGGATAAACCCCAAGGCTACGCCTGTGTTTCGGAAAACGCAAACGGATTTCTGGTGAAGCATCGACTCGCCCCGAATGACCCTCGTTCCCACGCTCCTGCGTGGGAACGCCTGTTGGCGACGCTCCGCGTCGCGGCTAGCCACCACGGTCCTGCAGGACGGGCCGCAGAGCGGCCGGACGTGCGTTCCCACGCAGGAGCGTGGGAACGAGAGCCGGCGTGATATTCGCGTTCTTCGTGCTCTTGGGGACAGGTGTAGCGGCCATTCGCGTTGAATCCCTATAATACTTCGTGAACAGTTTCACGAACCCTCAGGCACGGGCATTCGCACGCATGGCCTTCGCACTGTCTCGCCGGCGGGCGCCGGCGCCTTCCTCTCCTTGGGAATTGGCCGCCGAAACCATCGCCGTCAAAATCCGTTGGTTCGGCCTGCTGGTCGGCTATGTTCTGGTCAACCTGAATCCACACGATCCGGGAAGACAAGCCGTCCTCAATGCCCTCCTCACGCTCGGACTTGCTTATACGCTGATCGATACCTATTTCAGCGTGCGCGGCCGCGTCTTCTTTGGACGTTCGCCGCTGGCCGTCTCCGTCATGGAAGGGCTTTTTATCGGCCTGTTGTGCTATTTCGACGCCGGACTGAACAGCCCGTTTCGCTACTACTATTTCCTCTCGCTGATTTGCTGCGCCATTCGCCATGCCTCGCACGTCACCTATGCCACGTGTGCTCTGCACTGTCTCAGTTATGGCGCGTTGTATCTGGCCCTGCCGCCGGAGGGCAAACAGCTGGTGCCCTTCATGCTCACCCTCGTCATCCTCGGCTGGGTGACATGGGCCAGCAATGCCATGGCGCTTCTTCTCAAGCGCGTCGGAGAATACCTTAGCCATCTCAATCACGCCTTGCAGGAGAACAAGGCGGAGCTGGAAGCCCGCATCGCCGAGCGCACGCGCGAATTGCAGGAGGCGCAGGCTCACGTTCTCCATCAAGAGAAGATGGCCGCGTTCGGATTGCTTGCCGCCGGGATCGCGCACGAAGTCGGCAATCCGCTCACGTCCATTAGCTCGATGGTTCAGATGCTCCAGCGCCGCGAGAACGATTCGTACACGCTCAACAAGCTGTCTCTCGTCAGCGGCCAATTGCAGCGCATCCGCAGCACGTTACGCGAGTTGATCGAATTCAGCCGGCCGGCCAGCAGCGAACGCACGCGCGTCGCACTGGGGGAAATCCTCGACGAGGCACTGAACATCGCCAAGTATTACAAGCGCATGCGCGGCCGAATTCCCACGCCGGAACTGCCGCCCGATCTCCCTCCCTTGTTCGCCGTCCGCGACCAACTCGTGCAGGTGTTCCTCAATCTTGTCCTCAATGCCCTTGACGCAACCGACCGCGATGGCCGAATTGATTTGCTGGTGATGCGCCGGGGCGGCGGCGTCGAAGTGAGCGTGCGCGACAGCGGCAGTGGCATCGCTCCCGAGCATGCGGCCCGGCTGTTTCAACCGTATTTCACGACCAAGAAACACGGCACCGGTCTGGGGCTATTCGTGACGCGCCAACTGGTCGTCGATCACGGCGGCACGGTAACGTTCGAGTCCATTGTCGGCGAGGGTACCACTTTCCGCGTCTTTCTGCCCTTGGCCGGGCTTCCGGACAAGGATCGGTTTGCGGTTTGTGGTTTTCCGCTTTCGGAGAAGGAACAATGCAAAGCCTAGATTCCATCCGAAAACCGAAAACCGAAAACCGAAAACCGACCGAGGAAGCGACTATCCTTGTCGTGGACGATGAGCTGCTGATCCGTGAGACGCTGGGCGAATACCTCTGTCAAGAAGGATTCACCGTCGTTGCGTGTTCCACCGGCGAAGAAGCGTTGGAGCGAGCCGGCGAACGGCGTTTCGACATCGTGCTCTGCGATGTCCACTTACCGGGTCTGGACGGTCTGGAATTGCTGGACCGCTTGCAGCGCATCAGTCCCGAAACGTTCGTGTTGCTCATCACCGCCTACGCCACGGTCGAGAACGCTGTCGAGGCTTTCCAGCGCGGCGCCCACGATTATCTCATGAAGCCGATCTTGCTCGATGAAGTGTTGAGCAAGCTTCACCGTTTGCTGGCCCACCGGGCGCTATACCTGGAAAACCAGTGGCTGCGCCGCGAGTTGAATCTGAATCGGCGCCTGGAGAGCGAGCAGATCATCGGTCAGAGCGGCGGCATGATGCAAGTGCTGGAGATGGTGCGCAAAGTGGCGCCGACACGCTCGACGGTTCTGATTGTCGGCGAGAGCGGCACCGGCAAGGAGTTGGTCGCTCGCGCCATCCATTCTGGCAGTATCGAGCCGACGGACTCCGGCGAGTCGCCGCGCTTCATCGCGGTCAACTGTGCCGCCATTCCGCACGATCTTCTGGAAAATCAACTATTCGGACATCGCAAGGGTTCTTTCACGGGCGCCGACCGCGATCAGGCCGGCGTCTTCGTCCACGCCGGCAACGGCACGGTGTTTCTCGATGAAATCGGCGAGATGCCGTTGGCGACGCAGGCCAAGCTATTGCGGGCGATCGAGCTAAAAGAGATCCTGCCCGTTGGGGCCAACGAGCCGATCCACGTCGAGGCGCGGGTGCTGGCGGCGACCAACAAGGATTTGCTCAAGGAAGTCGAGGCCGGGCGTTTCCGCGATGATTTGTATTATCGGCTCAACGTGGTGTGCATTCAGATTCCACCGCTGCGCGAACGACGCGAGGACATCCCCGACCTGGTGGAGTTTCTCCTCGCACGGCATGCGCGGACCTTGGGCAAGCGCATCACCGGCGTCACGCATGAAGCGATGCAGCTGCTGCTGGCCTGCCGATGGCGCGGCAACATCCGCGAGCTGGACAATGCCTTGCAGCGCGCCGTGATCCTGGGCGAAGGGCCGCTCATCACGCCGTCCGACCTGCCGCCCGACCTGGCTCCCGTCGAGGGTGATCCGGCGCTAGTGGATGATCTCGGCGAGGCGACCAAACGCTTCGAAAAACAGCACATCGAGCGCATCCTGCGGCAGACGCCGGACAAGAAGGAGGCGGCCCGTCGCCTGGGCATGGGGCTTAGCTCGCTCTATCGCCGCATCGCCGAACTGGGCATAGGTGGTTAGGTGGTTGGGTGGTTGGGTGGTTAAGAGATAAACAACCTAATCACCCAACAACCTAACCACCTAACCACCCAACCACCTAACCCCCCAACCACCTATGAATTCGGAAACCCTGACTTGTCCCTACTGCAACGCTTCGCTCAACCTCCAGGCCGATTGGTCGCCGGGGCAGCGCATCGTGTGTCCGCGTTGCGGCGACGCTTTTCCGCTGCGTTTCAGCGATTCTTTCACGGATCGGCCGCGTCCTCCCGAGCCTTCCGAGACGGCCATTAAGACCAATGGTCCAAACATGCCGCCGGCCCCAGTCGCTGGAATCTCGTTGCCCTCACGGAGGTCGAATCGCTTGATCGCGGGCATGGTACTCGGCCTCATGCTGCTTATGGCTGGCGGCGGGCTGGTTTTCATGCTGATGACCCAGGAGCAACGCCGCGCTTACGATACCAGCCGCCCGCCGCGGCGGCCGGGAAAGCAGCTCGGCGTGCCGGAGGCCGAAAGCGTGCCCGTTGTCGCCAACGTCGCGCCTGACAAGTTGGCTGCTCTGGGTTATCTGCCCTCAGGGGTCAATTTCCTCTTCGCCGCCCGCATCCCCGAGCTCCTTGCAAGCCCGATAGGGACACAAGTCTTGCGCGGCCCCATCCAGCTGGGCGAATGGCCATTTCGCTTGGATAGTTTACCTAAATGGCTCGGCTTCCGCCTGGAAGAGATCGATCATCTTGTCTTCGCCGCGGAGGTCACGGATGCCTTGCTTCCGCCTTTTTACATGGTCTTTCGCACCGTCCAGCCTTATGACGGAGAGCAGCTGCGTCAACGTCTCAAATGCACGAGTCTCGCCAGCCCGGGCAAGAAGAAGCTGTATGCTTTCCATCTACCGAAACAGGATATTCAGCTGAAAGCCTGGTTCGCGGATGAGCGCACGATTGTACTGACCGTCTATGCGGATCTGGAACCGCTACCACCCCAGCCTATTGAGGATCTAGGGCAATTGCCGGATGAGTTGCGCACGGTACTCAAGCAGCGCCGGGAACTTGTGGCTCCCGTCTGGCTCGCCGGCCATTCGCGCGATTGGAGCAAGACTTCGGCGTTGATCTTTCTTAACCGGATGAAGAAAGAAGAGTTACGCAAGCTCTCGTCCTTGCGGACTTTTGGCGTCTGGATAGTCCCGGAGAATTCGGTGGTGGTCAAGGGCGTCTTCGCCTGCAAGGACGATGCGGGGGCGCGGGGGCTGGAGGAGTATTTTCGCGCACTGCACGGCCCGGATGCGAACTTCAAAACGGCCGTGGACGGTCCCTGGCTCAATATGCAATTCCAAACCGGCCCGGATTTTCTCACACGCGTGTTGAAACGATAAAAATGCCGCCGTCACATACGATTCGATATTCCCTGGAAAAAGTCATTGCGGCCTGCATCGACTCAGTTACAATCAGAATGTGAAGTAGAATTGAGATGCCCAAACCGTACTCGCTTGGGATAGTTCAGGTCAAGTATAGCCTATGCACCTGCTCCAGCACAGAAGGCGTTGCGCCGTGAGAAAGCGAAGGTGCGCGGACTGGCTCACGAACTCATCCCCGATTCTTTTTTCGTAGCCTTTCTCCGCCTTGAGGTCGTCACCCATGAGCCAATACCCTATCGAATTGTTCAGGACGAGCTGCGGCGCGGCCTCCCCGCTGGCGTTGAAAATCGCAGGGCCTGGATGGGCGACGGTGGAACAGCGCGTCTTCGATCAACCCTTCGTCCTGGTTGGCCGGGATGAGCATAACCGCCTCCGCCTGGAAGATGAGGCGGTCAGCCGGCGGCACGCCTACCTGCAACAAATCGGCGGAGGGGTCTTCTGCATAGACCTGGGCAGTCGCACGGGCATCCGCTGGGGGGGAGTGCCGCGCCCCGCAGGTTGGATGCGTCCGGGACAAGGCATTGAGATCGGCCCCTATGCTCTTGAGCTTGCGATGGCTGCTCAAGTTGAAGGGGGGCTGGGGGATGGGGCCGCGGAAGATTGGGATCCTCTCCGAGATCGGACAAATGACCCCCAGCCTCCACCGCAGATCACCGTGAGGGCCGGCAATCAGGTACTCTCGCAGCTGCGAATGAACCGGGCGATGGTGCTGGTAGGCAGCGCGCCGGATTGTCGAATCCGCCTGCGCGATTCCCGCGTATCGAGATACCACTGTAGCCTGATAAGGACACCAGTAGGGGTCTGGGTGATTGATCTGCTCAGCGGGACGGGGACGTGCTTGAACAGCCAGCCGATCCGCTGGGCATTCGTGAAAGAAAGCAGCCGCTTGCGCGTGGGGCCATATGTCCTTCGCGTCAAGTATCAAGACGAACGAGAGGAAACGTCTCCCTCCGACCTTTCGCCGGCCACGGTGAGCGTACCGGCGCAGCCGGCGGAAGACACCTCCGAGTCGGGATCGCAGCCGGATATTCCATCCGAGCCAAGCGAATTCCCCGTGCCGGTGGGCAATGATTTGGTGCAGCCCCTCGCCGCGCCGCTCGGGGAAACGTCTCCGGCCCCAATACCCGATCGAGTGCTTGCACTTCAATCCGAGTTGGACCAGGCTCGCGAGCATCTACGGATCACCGAGGATCTCAGACAGCAGTTGGCCGACAGCCAGGCCGAATGCGATCGACTCCGCGAACGAGCTGTCGCGCTGGAGGCTCAGGCCGCCGAATTGACCGTTCTCCAGGCCCGGCTCGAAGCCGCCGAAGCGCGGGAAAAGGAGCTGGAGCTGGTCCGCGCCGAACGCAGCCGGTGGCAGGACGAGGCACAGGCATTTAAGGCCAAGACCGATTCCCATTCGACCGAGCGCGACGAGTGGCAGAGTCAGCTTGAGACGGCGCAGCAGCAGCTCGCCGCGGAACAAGAGGCCGTCCGCGCGGCCATCGCGCGCCTGGATCAGGAGTCCGCCGCCTTACAGGAGGTGCGAGCCGACCTCGCGGCCCGAAATACCGACTACAGCGCGGCCCTGAAGCGGCTGCAAGAGATTCAGAATGAACTTGCTCATTCGCGGGACGAAGTAAGCGTCCTCAAGACCGAGCTAGACCAGGCTTTGGAGCGCCACGGAGAAATCGAAACGCTTCGGCAGCAGCTGGCGGATGTTCATACCGAACACGAACAACTCACCACCCGCATCCCGGAACTGGAAGAACGGGCGGATTCGGCTGATCGCCTCCGGGACCAAATCCGAACCGCGAGGGCAGAAACGGAACAATTGCGCGTGCAGCTGAGAGCGGCCGAGTCGCTCGCCGCCGAGTTGGAGACTGTACGCACCGAATGCGATCAACTCCGCGAGCAGGCCCACGCGCTGGAGTCCCAGGTCGCCGAGGCAGCCGCCTTACAGTCCCGGCTCGAAACTGCCGAAGCGAGTGCATTGCAGCTAGACGGAGTTCGCGCCGAACGGGAACAGTGGCACGCCGAGGCGCAGACCCTTCAGGCCGAGATCATTTCGCACACGGCCGAGCGGGAAGAATGGCGGCGTCAACTTGAGGCGGCTCAGCAGCAGCTTATCGCCGAGCGCGAGGCCGTCCGTGCCATGCGCGAACGTCTGGAGCAAGAGTCCGCCATTCTACAAGAAGTCCGTGCGGACCTCACGGCCCGGAACGACGATTACAGTGCTGCGCTAACACGGTTGAAAGAGACTCAGGATGAACTGGAGCGCTCACAACAAAACCTGCGTGTCCTCCAGGCGGAAGTCGATCAGGACTTGGAAGACCAATGTAATATCCAGGCCTTGAAGCGCCAGCTGACCGAGATGCAGGTTGAGCACGCACAACTCTGCGCCCGCGTTCCGGAGCTTGAGGAACGGGCGAATTCGGCCGATCAACTCGGGGACCGACTCCGAAGTGCCTACGCCGAAACAGATCAGCTGCGCATCCAGTTAAGAGCGGTCGAATCGCGGATCGCCGAGTTGGAGACTGTGGGCGCCGAATGCGACCGGCTCCGCGAACAGACCCGTGCATTCGAGTCTCAAATCGCCGAGGCGGCGGGCTTGCAATCACGCCTCGGCACCGCGGAAGCCAGGGCATTGGAGCTGGACGCGATATGCGCCGAAAGGGACCGCTGGCAGGCCGAGGCGCTGGCTCTACAAGCCAAGCTCGCCTCGAACGCAGCGAACCAGGAGCAGATCGAATACCTGAAAGCGGAATTGGACGCCGTCCAGCTGGAACGGGATCGGTTGATCGAGCAGCAAACATCCTCGCATTTGGCGGAAACCGAAAGACTGCATGAACAACTGAGAGCTGTCGAGTCGCAGGCAGCCGAGTTGGAGACCGTTCGCGCCGAATGCGATCGGCTCCGCGAGCAAGTCCGTGCGTTCGAGTGCCAGGTTGCCGAGGTAGCCGGCATACGGTCCCGGCTCGAAACGGCGGAAGCCAGAGCATTGGAGTTGGACGGCTTACGCGCCGAACGCGATCAATGGCAGTCCGAGGCGAAAATCCTTCAAGTTAAGCTCGCCTCGTACTCGCCTGACCAAGAGCACATAGACCGCCTAGCCGCGGAACTCCAGGCCGCTCACTCAGAACGGGACCGGCTGCTGAGCGAGCAGCAGGCATCTCTGAATTTGGCGAATCAGGGAAATGCCCGCGTTTCCGAATTGGAGCGAGCGCTAACGGAGACGGCCGCGGCCCACGAGAAGACCCTGGCGGAAGCTCGTGCCTGCTGGGAATCGGAACGACAAACGCTGGAAGCCCGTCTCGAGGAGATACGTCAAGCTGCGCCCGGCGTCGCTGAGACTTCGGAAACCGATATCCAGGCTCGGATCGACGCCGCGATCCGAACTGTTCAGGGACAGTTTGCCACGGAGCGCGAGGAATGGCGGCAGCGGCTTGTAGGTGCCGAGTCGCAGATCGTCTGGGAGCGCGATATGGCCAAGGAACAGAGCGAGCAACTGCGGAGGCAAGTCGCCGCTCTCAAGGCGGAGCGAGACGGACTCGCTTCCCGGTTGGGGCAAATGGAACCGTCCCCTCGGAGTACGGAAGGACGCCCCCGCGAGGAGCCAATCCACCACCCCGCCGAGTCGGAACAAATTCGGCAGCTAGCCGCTCGAGATCAGCTGTTCGCCGAGTTGTCCAACATGCAGCTGGGAAACCTGTTTCGACAAGTTCCCCAGACGGCCGGCCCCAGCAGGCCGGTCGAACCGGTCCGCCCCCGCGCTCCACTCGCCGGCGATTTGTCTCAGGTCAAGGAGCAAGTCAGCCCGGCCAGCGGCGAAAAACCCGTCGAACACCGATCCCCCCCCAGCACTCCGCCGGCCGTTGAAGTGGATGTGGAGGAGACATCCGTTTCGACCGACACCCCGCACAGTCCCACCGAACCGCCTGGAGAGGGCCAATCGGTAGAAGAGCTGCGCGGCTGGCTTAATCAGCAGGAACTCGAACAACGCCGAGGGATTTGGCGGAAGGTCCTCAACTTCGTGCAGGGCAAATAAAGGATGCTCGCCTACGCCGGGGGATTTGAAAAAACGATTGATGGCGCAGGCGTCCAGTCTCCCATCTCATCCCACGGCCACATTGGTCGTGGGATGTTCCGATACTCGTAGTTCCAGAAGTCGGAAGGCGCACAACCCGGCGCGCGCACGACAAGGATTTCGCGCGCGTAGGGCGCGTAGGCAGCCCGGAATCCACAAGGGCTTTTGGCCACGAGGACGGCGGCCGCGAACGGATCGAGTCCCCCTGCCTGAAACAGCTCCGGCGCGAAGTGCGGCCCGGATCGGCTCGTGACGACGATATGCACCTGGCCGCAACGCAAGACCGCTGACAGCCCCATGTCAATGGGCATATTGCGGGCAAGATGCCCCGATAGGACGAACCGCGCCTCGAACAATTGGTGAACTCGCGCCGTTATGCGCAACGGTTGGGCGAAGCGCCGATCGCGTTTGCCGCCAACCTCGGTTGTGATCTCCGCTCCCACTCCCCGCTGCCTGGCCAGTTCGACCACTTGGGGGTCCACCAATGTCACCAGCGCCGGCCGCGGCCAATCGTAGCGGAGCAATTCGCGCAAGAGAGTCGTGCTATCGCCGGTTGCTCCCGAAGTCGTGGAATCGGCGCTATCGCTGAGCACAACCAGTCCTTCCGGGTTCTCATGGGCGGCGCGAACGCCGTCGGCCACGGACACCAACTCCGGCAGATACTCGCGCCGCCGCCGCCAGACTTCTTGAGCGATTTCGCCACATCCTCGGCTCGCCCGTTCACCGTCCCCCTCGCTGACGACGACGACGGAGGATCCCAACTCCGGAATGTCGAGCCACGGTTGCACGGTTGCCAGGCCGGCACAAAGAATGCCCGGCTCGCGCTCCAGGGCTTGCAGGCGTTCGCGCAGCGAGTAGCTGACGCTCGCCGGATCTTGCGTGTTGGCGCGCTCGGCCGGCACGACCAGCGGCATCTTCTGAAATGCCGTGACGAACCGAACGTCATCGATGAGGATGCGTCGAAGAACGGCAGCGCCGCGCTGTCCCGTCTCGAACACGTCGATATGCGGAGCAGTGTGATAGAGCACCAGAGCATCGGCGCAACGTACCATGCGATCGGTGATGTTAGCGTGCAAATCGAGCGTCGCCACCAGCGGCACCGAAGGACCGAGGAGCGCGCGAAGGGCGTGAAGCACTTCGCCCTCCACATCAGGCGTTTGCTCCGCCACGAGCGCGCCGTGCAACGCCAACAGCACCGCATCGACCGGCAATGCCCTGCGAAGCGCCTCCGTCATTTCCTGGAGAATCCAGGCGAAACAGTCCGCAGTGGCCGCGCCTCCTGGCCAGGCCGGCAGGCGAATCAAACCCGCAATCTCCGGCTGCTCCGGCCAAGACCGCAGCGATTGGATAAATCCACCCAGCTCGTTAGTCTCCGCCATGCTCTCGATCAGCTCGGTGCCGCGAACGATGCCGAACTGCTCGAAGTCATCGCGGGTAGTGGGAATGGGATTGAGGGTATTGCTTTCCTGCCAAAGCTGGCCAATAGCGATGCGCATGAGTACCCTCGCGGTTCGTCGACCAAGATTCGCGGTGTTTCCTTCTTTCCTTTACTCTAGATGGAATTGCTGGGATGGGTATCGTGGTGCAGCGCGATCGCGGAAACGAATGCGTCCGAGAGCCAGATGGAATTTACCGTTTCCGGCATGGATTGCGTGATGAAGAAAGCATCAACGCTTGTTGCCTCGGGCGAAGTCGCGGAAGCGGCGGAGGAAGTATCCGAGTTGACCGGCATTACCGTTGCGCGAGAAATGGAGCCGCCCGTCGCGGTTCCCGGCGCGGCATAGGCCCAGCCTCCCAGGTCCGTGAAGTAAGTCTCCAGGAACGACGCGGATGCCTGGAACTCACCCCATATAGATTGGCCGTTATACCATCCGCCGTTGATTCCCCAGGGATTGAACAGCGTGTACATGCCCGTGGATGAGTCGTAGCTGAGGACCGCGTAAGCATGATCGGGCGCGATATGAGGACACACATTCTGGATGTTGCTGCTGCTGCCCAACACGACCAGGTTCCCATAGTCGAGCGCCTGGGCGATGGTGTAGGCGTTGGAGGCGGAATAGCCGGCGTGGTCCGTCAGGGCGGTCAATACCTTCGAGGGATCGAGGCCATCGAGAGCCGTGTAGGAGTTATAGCCTTGTAGATTGGCTTGAACGCCGTCCTGGGGATCGAACGCATTGAGTTCCGCGTAAGCCTTCTCTGCCAGAGCCACCCACAGCACGTTCTTCTGCGGCTGGTCAAAGTAGTTTCCTCCAGCGGGCAGCATATTATTGACCGTCACGTAGACGGGCGAGCCATTTTCGTAGAATCGAACCGTGAAGGTATTGTTGCCGTTGAAAGCGAACATACCTTTTATGGCGCTGGGATCGAGGGCGGCAGTTTCGGCCATCGAGGACAGCAGAGAGCAATCGCCAATCGCGCCCTGATGCACATCGGTATACGAAGGAGCACCGCTGGAGCCGAACAAGTAGCCGCCGACGGCGCTGTAGGACACGCCTCCCGTGTAGGGAAGATCCTGGCCCAGGAACCATTTATCCACCAGCAGCTGCAAATGCTGGGAGGAGCTGCCGGGTTGCAGATAGCCAAGGGTGTGGCCCTGGTAAGTGCGATTGGCGGGGTTGGTGTTGATGACCTGCGTTTCCAGATAACTCACGGACGCCGGCGTATGCAGCACCGAGGCGTTGGCGGCCAACGACTGCAAACTGGTGAACGCATTGGAGCTGACGTAGCCTTCCTTCTCGATTTGGCTGTAGATGCCGAGCATATCGTTATAGTTGATCGAGCCGTGGTTGTTCCAATCGGAGCGAGCCAAGTTCGCGATATTGGGATCGGGCAAGTGCTGGCTGAACCAGTCTCCGTTGAGGACTTCGCGCTTCTCAAGCGTTTCCAGAGAGAGGATCGTCACCCTTCGCTTGGCAGGGCAGCGAGCATTTCCGACTTCGCCAAGCAACGACTTGGTCCAGTCAACCAGACGGTTCAGGCTGTGAGAAAGCGAACGTGTCATGTTTCATCTCCCAAATGGCGTTGATTTCTGATGGTGCGTCGCAGCGGTTACCGAGCCGCTCGCAGCTTTCTTGACCCCTCACTTCCCTGTACGGCCGATTTGGCGTCTGTTCCGTTTTTTTCTTTTTTTTCGCACCCCACCTGAGCTTGCCAATCCACAGCGGAGCCAGAGATTTCGCTGGCCTCGCCGCGTCTGTCTGTTACAATCGGGTTCATCTCCTACATCCTCGGTAGTTGTTCGGTCGGCTGACATAAAGGCCGCATTCGTGAGTCGTTGCCATGGAACCTCATCTCAGCCAGCTAGCGACCTGCTGGACCCTCATCAATCAAGCACATGACGCAGAGGCACCGGCGGAAATCATGCGTGCAGCCCGCACCCAACTGCTCCAGCGCTATGAGCCGGTCGTGCGCTGCTACCTGGGCAAGTTGTTACGTAGCCTCCCCAATCATGGGGAGGCTGTCGAGGAGTGCGTGCAAACCTTCGCGCTGCGGTTTCTCAGCGGCAACTTCTGCCGAGCCGACCGAAGCCGCGGCCGCTTTCGCGATTATCTCAAGACCGCCGTCCGCAACCTGGCCTTCAGCTACCAGCGTGCCGACCGCGTTCGCTCGCGGCCTCTGGAGGAGGACTATGAGGCCGCCGACGAGAACCCATGCAGCAGCGAGGAGGAAGCAGAGTTTCTGAAGGTCTGGCGCGACGAGCTATTCAACCGCGCATTCCGGGCGTTGGCCGCGGAGGAAGAGCAGAGCGGCAAGAAGCTCCATTTGGTACTGCGCATGCGGAGGGATTACCCGGACCTGCGCTCCGCCGAAATGGCCGAGCGCCTCTCGGCTGTCGTCGGCAAGCCTGTCGATGCCGGCTGGGTGCGCAAACGACTATTGCTGGCACGCGAACGCTTCACGCGGTTGTTGCTGCGGGAAGTGGCGGATTCGCTGAGCCAACCGACCCGCGAGCGGATGGAAGACGAGTTGCTTGCGCTGGGGTTGCTTGATTACTGCCGTGCCGCCTTCAAGTAAAAGCCGGGGAGCTACAGCGCATGCCGGGATCGTGTACTGGTCAGCAACACTTCTATGCTCGCGAGGCGGTCGCGGCCCTGAAGAAAGCTCTGGAGAAGGGATTCGCAGATGCGGCTGTCGTGCGTGCCGATGACGTCTTCGCCACGCTCCGTATGCGCGAAGACTGTCAAGACGTGATACGGAGGCTGACAACGAAGGATCAGACTGAGCGCTCTTGCCAGCCCGCAGCGCAAGCAAGGGAAACCTTCCTAGCAATTGTTGCTAGCTGTTTACCCGATCGACAAATTCGTTTAGCTTTAACAGTTCGATAGGAACCTTTCTCTCTTTCTCATTGTCGCCCCCATTGCAACCGCGCTATTTCCTCATTACATTAAAGAATTAGCTGGTATCCTGGCTAATACCTCCCTTTTTTCTCTCCCTTAAGGAGAGGGAAGGGGCGGAGACGGCAAGGTCTGCGAGTGGTTCCTGCCTGAATTTACGCATCCCATCCCACATGTCAGAGACGACCGGGATTGCGGTGCTTTGACGCCTCGTAGTGGTTAGGTCTCGAAGGAGCGTGCCTGGCTGGTTGACCATGTGCAAGGGGGCACAGTCATCCGGCGGCAGGCAAGGTGCCGACCGGCGCTTTTGCGCCTCGGTAGCGATCTCCGCGGATCGCCAACAGAACATGGGTTGCGATTATGGTCTGCCGACTCCGTGTTCGCCCCCGTCGATACGCGTTCTGCCGCTTACTTGCTGCTTTCTTGTTGCCCTTGCTTGCGCTGCGGGCGGGTTGGGCGGGAGAGTCGAAACCATCCGATTGGCCGTTCGCTCCCCCGAAACGTCCCATCATCCCAAAAGTCCGTAGACGGAATTGGGTGCGCAATCCGCTCGATGCTTTTGTATTGGCCGAGCTAGAAAAAGCGGGACTAGAACCGAATCCACAAGCGGATAAGCTCACCCTTCTGCGCCGAGCCACTTTCGACCTTACCGGATTGCTTCCGACCCCGGCCGAGCGCGAGGCATTTCTGGCCGACCATGCTCCCGATGCTTACGAACGGCTGGTCGATCGCTTGCTCCACTCGCCCCAGTTCGGCGAACGCTGGGCGCAGCACTGGCTCGACGTGGTGCGCTTCGCCGAAACCGACGGCTTCAAGCTCGACCGGCTGAGGCCTAACGCCTGGCGCTACCGCGATTACGTTATCCGCTCGTTCAACAACGATTTGCCCTATGATCGCTTCTTGGCTGAGCAAATCGCCGGCGACGAGCTGGAGCCGAATAATCCCGACGCTCTCATCGCCACCGGCTTCTATCGGCTGCACCCGGAAGAAAACAACGGCTCGAACTATCGCATGGTGCGCCAGGACATTCTCGATGACATGACTGATGTTTTCGGTACCACGTTCCTCGGCCTGACCTTTGGCTGCGCTCGGTGCCACGATCATAAATTCGATCCCTTGACACAGAAGGATTATTTCCGCCTGCAAGCCTTCTTCACGCCCCTGATGCAGCGGGACGATCTGCCCTTGGCGCCTCCCGAAGAGCAGGAGCGCTATCAGCGCCGACTGGCCAAGTGGCGGGAGGATACAAGGGCATGGCGCGCCCAGTGCGATGCTCTTCTCGCCCAGCCGCGTAAGGCGATCCGTCAGGAAGTGATCGACACTTTCGATGCCGACACGCAGAAGGCGCTGGCGACGCCGACCCGAAAACGAACGCCGTTGCAGCGGCAGCTGGCGGCGTTGGCGAGCAAGCAGATTGATCGCAAAATGGCGCGAGCCTACCGCCGATTATCGAAGGAGAAGCGGGCGATCTACGATGATTTGCAGAAGAAAATCGAGGCCGGCAAGCCGGAACCGCTACCGGTAGCAATGGGCGTGTCCAGTATCGACGGCGACCCGCCGCCGACCTATCGCCTGGCAACGGGCAACTATCGCCGGCCGCGCGAGCGCGTCAGGCCCGGATTTCCCTCCGCCTTTTTTCCAGACAAGGATCCAGACAAGGAGACAAGCAGACAAGCAGACAAGGAGAAAACGTTTGCTGATGCTGTCTCCTTGTCTGCCGGTCTCCCAGTCTCCCGGTCTCCCGATGGGGAGGGACAGCGAAGAGCGGATCTAGCGCGCTGGTTGTGCCGGCCCGATCATCCGCTAACCAGCCGCGTCATCGTCAATCGCATTTGGCAACATCACATGGGGGTCGGCATTGTGGGAACGCCCAACGATTTCGGCGTCCAGGGCGAGAAGCCGACCCATCCAGAGCTGCTCGATTATCTCGCCTCAGAGCTGATTCGGCAGGGCTGGAAACTCAAGGCGATCCACCGGCTGATCGTGACCTCGGCAACCTATCGGCAGGCCTCGCTCCCCGCGTGTAACCCCACGGTCGAGAAGTCCCTCGCGGCTGATCCCAGCAATAAACTCTTGTGGCACGCCCGGATCAAGCGGCGGGAGGCCGAGTCGATCCGCGATGCCGTACTTCAAGTATCGGGGCAGCTCAACCCGCGCATGGGCGGACCCAGCAATTGCCCTCTCTTGCCCGCCGTCGTCATGGAAGGCAAATATGCTTGGGATCCCGACGAAAAGCCATGCGATCGCAACCGACGTTCTGTCTACGTATTGGCCAAGCGCAATTTCGCCTATCCGCTTTTCGCGGCCTTCGATCAGCCCGATCGCGTGAACAGCTGTCCGGTTCGCCCCGTTACCATCACGGCGCCGCAGGCCTTGGCCATGCTCAATGGCGAGTTCACCCTGGACCAAGCCCGCCATCTGGCCGGCTCGCTTCTGGCGGAACATGGGCACGTTCCCGCGCAGCTGATCCGCACCGCCTACCTGCGAGCCTTCAGCCGTGAGCCAGATGCCCAGGAGATCGCCGCGGCGGAGAAGTTCCTGCTGCGTCAGGCCCGGTTGGTAGGATCGCCAGTTGGGCGAGCGGGGGCAGTAATGCCCCCGGTCCCACGGCAAACCGCGGGGTTGACACCCCCTGCTCGCCAACCGAATCCACGCGACGCCGCCTTCGCAGCGGCCTTGGTCGATTTCTGCCATGCCTTGCTGAACTCCGCGGAGTTCCTTGATGTCGAATGAAGCACTCGCCCCCGGTACTTCGCCCCCTTGATGGACGCCATGAGTCTTCCCCCTGTTCCTCGATTGAGCCACTTCGCTCAGCCCGCATCTCGCCGTGAATTCCTCCTGCGCGCCGGGGCCGGCTTCGGCGGTCTGGCTCTGGCCGCGCTCCTGGCGCGCGACGCCAAAGGCAGCGCGAGCGGTTCGGCGGCGAACCCGCTGGCACCGCGCGCTCCGCACTTTCTCGCTCGCGCGCGCAGTGTGATCTTCTGTTTCATGGATGGCGGACCCAGTCATATCGATCTGTTCGATCCCAAGCCGCAGTTGAAAAAACTAGCGGGCAAACCCTTGCCGTCGAGCTTCCCCAAACCGATGACGGCGATGGGCAGCACGGCCAACACGCCGCTCTTGGCATCGACGCGCACTTTCCGCCAACATGGACGATCTGGTTTGTGGGTCAGCGACTGGTATCCGCAAATCGCTACCTGCGCGGACGACCTCGCGGTGATCCGAAGTTGTCGCGCCGACGGGCAGACGCACGTGGCCGGCATCTGCCAGATGAACACCGGTAATCTTCGCGCCGGCCGGCCCTCGCTGGGAGCGTGGGCGCTCTATGGCCTGGGGACGGTGTGCGATAATCTGCCCGGTTTCGTGGTGTTGACCGACTCCGATGGCGAGCCGCCAGGCGGCGATCGCAACTGGGGCACCGGCTTCATGCCGGCCACCTATCAGGGCACGCACTTCGCGCCCGGCAAGACGCCGATTCTCTACGCCGATCCGCCCGCAGGAATCAGCGCTGCCCGCCAACGCGCCAAGGTCGATTACATTAACGAGCTAAATAAGCACTATGCTTCCCGTCTTGTGGGACCGACGCGACGCCGATCCCGTGCCCGCGTCTTACTGGATCCCCAACCGGAGACCGAGACCATCGAGGCCCGCATCGCCGCCTACGAGTTGGCCTATCGCATGCAATCCAGCGCCCCCGATGTTGTCGATCTCTCACGGGAAACCGCCGAGACGCAACGGCTCTATGGACTCGACCGCCCGGAGACAACGCTCAATGGCCGCAACTGTCTGTTGGCACGCCGCCTGGTCGAGCGCGGCGTGCGTTTCGTGCAACTGTACATGGGTTCGGGTAGCCGGTGGGACGCCCACAGTGATTTGGATAAGAACCATGCCCAGTCGTGCCGGGAAAGCGATCGGCCGATTGCCGGCTTACTGAAAGATTTGAAGCGTCGTGGCATGCTCGATTCGACGCTGGTGGTTTGGGGAGGTGAGTTTGGCCGCACACCAATGAGCGAAAGTGGCAACGGGCGCGATCACAACCCGTTCGGCTTCACCATGTGGATGGCCGGCGGCGGGATCAAAGGGGGGACCACCTACGGCACCACCGATGAAATCGGCCTGTACGCCGTGGACAAACCCGCCCACGTTCACGACATCCATGCCACCATTCTCGCTCTGCTCGGACTCGATCACAAGCAATTGACTTTCCTGCACGATGGCCGCGATGAACGGCTAACGGAGACGAGCGGCCAGGTGATCGAATCGATTATCCGCTAACCGCTATCCGCTGACCGCAAACCTATGTCGGTGATGTCTGGCAGATGGCGGATAGCGGACAGCGGTTGGCGGTGTCACGCTTTTTCCCAATAGATTGTGCGGCAGCGAGGGCACTGGGCCATCTCATACTCAACCTGTTCGCCCGTCTGAAAAGTGAAACAGTAGCTCTCCAATATGGGCAACTGCCGACCACACACGCACAGGTGCTCTTCCGCCTCCTCGCGTCCCCAGAAGGGATTGGTCAGAAAGTGAATCCAACCGTGAGAGCGCCGAGAGTGATGGCCCTTACGGCACCAGCGAACGTCTTCCGGTTCGTTCATGCCCAGTTTGCGACAGGCGCGGACGATCGGATAAGGAGGGGCGTCGCATTCGACTTGCAATGGTCCCAGATAACTCGACATGACTGTGGCCTCTTTATTTGTCCTTTCCTTTATCAGACTGCGGAAACCGCTTATCATCTGAATGATTTTATTGGCAAATATCGTGCCGAGCATTGTTGTCCGAGCCGCGCACGCAGCGCAGCAGGTGGAGAGCCGCGACCGTAAGGGAGCGAGAGACAACATCGCTCCCTTACGGTCGCGGCTCTTCGCGCCGCTTCCTCCGCTGCGCTGCGTGCGCGGCTCGGACAAAACACATCGTGCATGTCCCCTCGTTGACATCGGCGATTACAGACACACAATAGCAAGCAACACCGTTTCGGCATCGCTTGAGTAGCTGGAGAATCATTATGTGTCGGGTCCTTGGTTTTATTATCGTTGCTATCGTGTCCTTCTTGCCCGCGTTCGCCGCGGATGAGAAAGCTCCCGCGACGCCGCAAGAGGGGGTGCGGCCGGTTGGAGCGGATGGCAAACGGCTCAACCTCGATTTTGAGACGGGCACACTCAAGGACTGGACGGCGGAGGGCGAGGCTTTTCGCGGCCAGCCAATCAAGGGCGACACGGTGGCCCGGCGACGCGGCGATATGAAAAGCCAGCATCAGGGCGATTATTGGATCGGCAGCTATGAGCTGCATGGCGACGCGCCGCAGGGCACGCTCACCTCGGTTCCCTTCCGGGTGACGCATAGATGGGCGTCGTTTCTCATCGGCGGGGGAGCGCATCCAGAAACCCGCGTCGAGTTGGTCCGCAACGACACCAAGGAAGTCATTTCGCTTACCTCCGGTGTGGATGAGGAAAACCTTCGCCGGGTAATGGTGGATCTGCGGCAACATCAGGGCAAGGAGATTTTCATTCGCCTGGTCGATAAGCACTCCGGTGGATGGGGCCACATCAATTTCGACGATTTCCGTTTCTACGCCGACAAGCCAAACTTGCCGGTGCGCGCGAGCCTGCCGCCGGACGTTTACAAATATGCCGGACTGCCGCCGGAGAAGGCCGCCGCCGCGATGACTTTGCCGGAAGGCTTCGTGGCGACGCCGTTCGCCGGTGAGCCGGACGTGCAACAGCCCATCGCTTTCTGCCTCGACGATCGCGGCCGGCTCTGGGTGGCGGAGGCGTACAGTTACCCCATTCGGCGACCCGATAAGGAGGCGAAAGACCGCATTTTGATCTTCGAGGACACGGACGGCGACGGCAAGTTCGACAAACGCACGGTATTCATGGAGGGATTGAACCTCGTGAGCGGGCTGGAGGTCGGCTTCGGCGGCGTGTGGATCGGCGCGGCCCCGTACTTCATGTTCGTGCCGGTCAAACCGGGCGAGGACAAGCCGGCCGGCAAACCGCAAATCCTGCTCGATGGCTGGCACTACGAGGACACGCACGAAACCCTGAACGCTTTCCGCTGGGGACCGGACGGCTGGCTGTACGGCTGCCACGGCGTTTTCACGCATTCGCGCGTCGGCAAACCCGGCACGCCTGACAAGGACCGCGTGCGGCTCAACGCCGCCGTCTGGCGCTACCACCCGACCCGGCACGTCTTCGAGGTGTTCGCCCACGGCACCAGCAATCCATGGGGATTGGACTTCGACGCCCACGGTCAAGCGTTTGTCGAAGCCTGCGTCATTCCTCACGCTTTCCATATCATCCAGGGCGGCCGCTATTTTCGACAGGCTGGATCGCATTTCAACCCCTACACTTACGCCGACATCCAGACCATCGCCGACCATCTGCACTGGCAGGGCGCCAATCCGTGGGCGGCGATCAACACCTCCAGCAGCCTCGGCGGCGGCCATGCCCATTGCGGCCTGATGCTCTATCAGGGCGGCGCCTGGCCCCAGGAGTACAACGGCCGCATGTTCATGGGCAACGTCCACGGCCATCGCCTTAACATGGACGTGCTGAAACCCCAAGGCTCCGGCTTCGTCGCCTCGCACGGCCCCGATTTCCTCTTGGCCAACGACGCCTGGGCGCGGTTCATCAATTTCCGCTACGGCCCGGACGGCAATGTCTACCTCCTCGACTGGTACGACAAGCAAGCGTGCCACCACACCGACCCGAACATTTGGGACCGCGGCAACGGCCGCATCTACAAGATCAGCTATCGCGGCACCCCGTCGGCGACGGGTGTGGACCTGAGCAAAAAGAGCGAGAAGGAGCTGGTTGAGCTGTTGTTGCACAAAAACGAGTGGTATGTCCGGCACGCCCAGCGATTGCTGCAAGAGCGCGGCAAGCTCGAACTGAGGACGCACGAAGCGCTGTCCAAAATCGCCTTCGAGCACAAGGACGAGACGCGGCGGCTTCGCGGTCTGTGGGCATTGCACGTCACGGGCGGATTGACGGAAGAAAGCATTTGCAAAGCGCTCGGCGATGAGGCGCCCTATGTCCGCGGCTGGGCGGTGCAACTGGCTTTGGAGTGCGGCAAGGCTTCCGAGACACTCTTAACGAAAATGGCCAAGATGGCGGTCAACGACACGTCGCCGGTGGTACGTTTGTATCTCGCCAGCGGCATGCAACGCTTGCCGCTGGCGCAACGCTGGGACGTGCTGCGCGGACTGCTGATGCACTCCGAGGACGCGGGCGACCCGAATTTGCCGCTCATGTACTGGTACGCGCTGGAGCCTTTGGGCGGAGCAGAGCCGGAGCGGGCACTGCAACTAGCTTCTGAAGCGAAGACGTCGCCCTTGCTGTTGCCGTTCATGGCCCGGCGGATCGCTTCGGCAGGCACGCCAGAAGCGTTGGCGCTGGTGGTGAAGACGCTCGCCGCCGAGGAAAATGCAGGGCGCCAGCTAGTGGTCTTGCGTGCCATCCACGAGGCGCTGAAAGGCCGGCGGCGCGTGAACATGTCGAGCGAATGGTCCGCCGCCTTCACCAGGCTCTCGCAGAGCAACGACGCCGAGGTACGGCGACAAGCCACGTCTCTGGCCGTGATTTTCGGCGATAGGGCGGCCTTCACGGAGTTGCGGCGCGTCTTGAGCGACCATGCCGCCGACGCTGGGGCGCGGCAAGCCGCCCTTGCCGCGCTGCTCGACGCGCGGGACAAGGATCTTGCTCCCGTCTTGCAGCGATTGATCGGCGAAAAGGCGCTGCGTGCCGCCGCCTTGCGCGCCTTGGCTTTCTACGACGATCCGAAGACGCCGCAAGTGCTCCTGCAGGTATTCGGTTCTCTGACTCCGGAGGAGAAACGCGACGCTTTGAGCACCTTGGCCTCGCGGGCCGCTTACGGCAAGGCGCTGATCGAGGCCATCGCGGCCAAGACGGTACCGGCCTCGGATGTGCCCGCCGAGATCGTGCGCCAGCTCCGCAACCTCCACGATAAGACGCTGGACGAACGCATCGCCAAGGTATGGGGCATCGTCCGCAGTACGCCGGCCGATCGTCTCAAACTCATTTCCTTCTGGAAAAAGAAACTCTCCGCGCCCGCAAGAGCGCCGGATCTGTCGCTGGGCCGGGCCGTCTTCGCCAAGACGTGCCAGCAGTGCCACACGCTCTACGGCACCGGCGCCAAGGTCGGCCCGGACATCACCGGTTCCAACCGGGCCAATCTCGATTACCTGCTGGAGAACGTCCTCGATCCCAGCGCGGTGATCCCCAACGATTACAAGGCGACGGTGCTGACGCTGCAAAACGGCCGGGTCATCACCGGCATCGTTCGGGCCGAGACGCCCGCCGCTCTCACGGTCCTCACCGCCAACGAGACGCTGACCGTCCCCGTCAACGAGATCGACGAGCGCTCCACCAGCCCCACGTCGATGATGCCCGACGATCTGCTCAAGACGCTAAGCGACGAGGAAGTGAGCGCACTGATCGCGTATCTGCGCAATCCGACCCAGGTGCCGATCCTCGCCACGCCGGACAACGCCAAGGACTTTTTCAACGGCAAGGATCTGACCGGCTGGGACGGCGATGCGAAATTGTGGTCGGTTGAAAACGGCGAAATCGTCGGCAAAAGCCCCGGTTTGAAGCGAAACGAATTCCTGAAAAGCCAAATGGCGGCCGCCGATTTCCGTTTGACGCTGAAGGTGAAATTGGTGCCGAACAAGGAGAATAGCGGTATCCAGTTCCGCAGCGAGGCGTTGCCCGAAGGCGAGATGCGCGGTCCGCAGGCCGACATCGGCGCCGGCTGGTGGGGCAAGCTCTACGAAGAGAATGGCCGCGGTCTCCTGTGGGACAAATCCGGCGAGATGCACCTCAAGACGGATGAATGGAACGATTACGAGATCATGGCCCACGGAAGCCGCGTGCGGACGTACATCAACGGCAAGCTGTGCGTGGACATGAACGACGCGAAACTCTCGCGCCGCGGCATCTTTGGTCTGCAAATCCACGCTGGTGGGCCGATGGAGGTGCGATTCAAGGATCTGAAGCTGGAGGTGTTGCCGGCACGAAAGAATGCGCATTAACTTTCAGAGCCCGAAGGGTAAGCGAGGGGGCTTCCCTCGCTTACGCTTCGGGCTCTGAAGTGTTGTCACCGCGATTTTGCTCTAGGAAGCTTCACCCCTGCGGATCTTCTCAGACGCATTGGCCGATTGCAATTGCCTGACTTGTTCTGCCAGCTGCATCAAGTTGAGATTTATTTGCTGCAATGTCGCGCGCCGCGAAGCGGTGACGAGCGAGACAGTGCAGAGTGCAGCCAGAAACAACGATCCGATCGAGCCGGCTACGTACCAGATGGTCTGATGCAATAATTGTGTGCCATGTATCCTCGCCATCGCTCGGGGATCGGCAAGGAGCCTGCGGGAATCGGAGAGCGGCACTACCTTCGCATCGTGCGGCTCGGCATCGTCCGGTTGCGTGTTTGGATAATAATCGGCGATGCGGACATAGATGACGAAGCGATCGAGACCGACGCAAAGGAGCACCAACCCCGCCGCGGCGAGCAGCCAGAAGAAGATGCTTAGGCCCGCCAGCAGCCGTATTCGCTGCTGATCGCGGCGGCTGATTTCGCGAGCCATCAGCCGTGGGTCCGGCGCGCCGGCAGATGCCTTGGCGATTAGCTCCCGTAAGGCCTGGATCAATTCGTGCTCAGTCATAATCGTTCATCCTTTCCAGAACATCACGCAGGGCGCGTTTGGCATAGTGAAGCCGCGAACGAACGGTGCCGACCGGACTTCCCGTGACGCGCGCGATGTCTTCGTAACTCATCTCCTCGATAAAGCGAAGAAGCAGCACCTCTCGATGTTCCGGACCCAGAGAATCGAGCGCGGCATGGAGGTACTCAGTATCCTCCGCCGACCAGCGCGATTCGTCGTCGTCCTTGGCTGGTGGGTCGATGTCGTCGAGCGAGCGCGGCGGCTCTCGCCGCTTCCGCAAGACGCGGAACGCTCGATTGCGGGCGATGCGGTAGAGCCAGGCGGAGAAGGCGGATGGCTGGTTCAGCCGGCCGATGCCGCGGTACACGTCGAGCCAGAGCTCTTGCAAGTGGTCTTCCAGGTCGCTCTCGCCGCGCAGCATGGCGCGCAGGAAGTAACGCAAACGCGGCTGGTACAAGAGGACAAACTCCTCGAAGGCGACGGGGTCGCCGGTCTGGCAGCGAAGCACCAGTAGCCTTTCATGGAGCCAATCCGCCGGGCCGGTCATTGCTACGTCCTCCCGGAATCACGACTGGCGACTCCAAAAGGAAAGGTGCGCGGAGGGGACGAAAAGTTCAAGCCGCATAGATTCGTTGACAGGGAGTTCAGTGGTCGCTACCCTCAAATCGTTCACTTCGTGCCCTGTTGCAAGGAGGAGAATCGTGGAAATGGATATGCAGGAGTATGTGAGGAATCGATTGAAGTTCCCCTTGCACCAACTGGCTCAACACGCGGGCGAATGGGTGGCGTGGAGTCCAGATGGGATGCGGATCGTGGCTAGTTCTACGGACCTTGCGAACCTCGACAACCTCATCCGAGCAGCGGGCGAAGATCCCGAACAGTGTCCAATCGAAGGCATTCCAGACACGGATTCGGTGATTGGAGGCCTAAATTGTCCTTGAGGTTCCCCTATCTTCCTTTAGAGTGCATTTCGAGATCATATAGTGATTAGCGACGCTTCGCAGAAGCGTCGTGCGCCTCCGACGCTTCTGCGAAGCGTCGCTAAACGGGTATGTTTCCTAGCTTGCGGTCGGCTCCGTCTCCTCCGGCCGATACAACACCCGTCCCTCCATACCGCCGGACACGGTTACGATTTGCCCGCTGACGTGCCCCGACAGATGGCTCGATGCCAGATAGATAACCGCCATCGCCACGTCGTGAGCGCGAGCGATTTTGCGGAGGGGAATAGTCTGCTTTACGCGTTCCAACTTCGCCGGATCGAGTGTGACCTGTTGAACATGCGGTGTCAGCGTCCAGCCAGGGCAGACGACGTTGACCCGGCCGCGCGGAGCGATGCGGCAAATCTCGTTTTTCAGACTGCGGGCCAGGCCGTAGGTCAGGCCCGCCTTGGCGGCGGCGTAATCGGCGTGGCCAGCCTCGCCGAAAATGCCGGCTGTCGAGCCGATTAACACACCTGCAGGGTCCGCGATTTGGTGCCGGACGATGCCGCGAAAGAATTCACGCATGCACAAAAAAACCGAGGTGAGATTCACGGCCAGCGTGCTGTCCCACTGCTTGAGCGTCATATTCTGCAAGGGCACATCCTCGGCCGGCCAGTAACCGGCGTTGGCTATAAGGACTTCCACCGGGCCAAGGCCGGCCTCAATTTCGGCGAATAGCCGTTCGACGTCGGCCTCTAACGTCAAGTCGGCTCCGAAGGGGACGCAGGCCGCGCCCAGCTCGTGGGCCAACTCGCGGACAGCATCGCCGTGCTCGTTAAAGTGAGCGACCACGCGAGCGCCTTCGGTCGCGAAGGCACGCACCAGCTCGCCGCCGATGCCGCCGGATGCGCCCGTCACCAAGACGACGCGATTCGATAATTTGCTATCCATCCCATCCTCGTGTCAGGTTGCACCCCTTGCCGCCGTGCGAACCGATAACGACAATCATCTCTGGCGAGAGGCGCGTGTCAACCCCCTGCCGGATAGCACAATCCCGTTTATCGGTATTCTCAACTAGGCTTGCTTACCTTGCCTGGCTTATTTTTAATCTGTCCTCGGCAAGTTCAGGTGCTATCTTAAATTAAAGAGAGTCCCACGGACGAGCGTAGGCCGAGAGACCAGCATCACAATCGGAACGGCTCGCGGAACAGAAAGCCCTCAAAAATCTCAAATATGGAGCTGGCGCGAAATCTCAAGAGCGAAAGCGTCTGTCGCTTGCACCCAACGCCGCCGTGGCGGATTCGACCAGAACAGAGTGTGGCGGAGGCCGTCGCCCTGATGCGGCAACAGCGCGTCGGCTGTGTGTTGGTTTGCCGAGGAGACGATCTCCTGGTCGGCCTCTTCACCGAGCGCGACCTGTTGCGGCGTGTATTGGCCGCCGGCCTGCCCTTGAGCGTGCCTGTAGCCCTGTGCATGACCAGCAACCCCGTTGTCGTTCATCCCAAGGATCCCATTGGTGCTGCCGTGCGTCTGATGGAGGAGGGAGGTTATCGGCATCTGCCCGTGGTCGATGCGGCGGGGCGACCGCTGGGTGTGTTGTCCGTTAAACGCATCGTCCACTACCTTGCGGAGCATTTTCCTTCTACAATATATAACCAGCCTCCCGATCCCAATGTCGTGCCCCTCGAACCGGAAGGGGCCTGAGACGAGAGGCCTGGTTAGGTTGTGAGGTAGTTCGGTGGTTGGGTCGTTAACCACCAAACAACCCAACCACCTAACCACTCAATTTTCCGCCCGGAGGCTTCTTTTTCATGACGGTTTTGAATCCTGGCACCGTGCGACCGCGTCAACCCATTCCCGTCGAAGAAATAGGCGAAGCAACGATTCGATTGGCCGGCGATTCCGGCGACGGCATGCAGCTGGCCGGCACGCAGTTCACGCACACCTCGGCCATGCTCGGCAACGATATCAGCACGCTGCCCGACTATCCCGCCGAGATTCGCGCTCCTGCCGGCACCCTCGCCGGCGTTTCCGGCTTCCAGATCCATTTCAGCAACAGCGACATTCATACCCCCGGCGACCAGCTCAACACGCTCGTCGCCATGAACCCCGCCGCCCTGAAAACGAATTTGAAAGATCTGGAACCGGGCGGAATCCTCATCGTCAATTCCGACGCCTTCGGCGCCGGCGACCTGCACAAGGCCGGCTACACCAACAATCCGCTAGAGGACGGTTCGCTCAAGGGCTACCGCGTCTTGGCCGCACCCATCACCAAGCTCAATCGCGAGGCCGTGGCCGAGCTGAAGCTGAGCACCCGCGAGGCCGATCGGTGCAAGAACTTTTTCGCGCTGGGTCTGGTGTATTGGCTCTATGAACGCTCGCTGGATCCAACCCTGCGCTGGATCGCGAGCAAGTTCAGCAAGAACGCGAGCGTGATGGAAGCCAACTCGCGCGCGCTGAAAGCGGGTTACAACTACGGCGATACGACCGAGGCGATGCCGGTGCATTATCGCGTCTCCAAGGCGAAAATCCCGCCGGGCCGCTATCGCAAGATCACCGGTAACGAGGCGTTGGCAATCGGCCTGACCGCGGCGAGCAAGCAGGCCAATGTGCCGTTGGTGTATGCCAGCTATCCCATCACGCCGGCCTCGGACATTCTGCATCAGCTGTCCGAGCTGAAACGTTACGGCGTGCGGACGCTGCAAGCAGAAGACGAGATTGCGGCCATGGCCGCGGCCATCGGCGCTTCCTTCGCCGGCACGCTCGGCGTCACGGGCACGAGCGGCCCCGGTATTTGCCTCAAGTCCGAGGCGATCGGCCTGGCCGTCATGACCGAATTGCCGGTCGTCATTGTTGATGTGCAGCGCGGCGGACCTAGCACCGGCTTGCCGACCAAGACCGAGCAAGCCGACCTGCTACAAGCGATGTTCGGCCGAAACGGGGAATGTCCGGTTTGCGTCGTCGCGCCCTGCTCGCCCGCGGATTGCTTCAACATGGCTTTCGAAGCTGTCCGCTTGGCCGTCGGTTTCATGACGCCGGTGTTATTGCTGTCGGACGGCTATCTCGCCAACGGCGCCGAACCGTGGCTGATTCCCGACCCGGCGAAATTGCCGAAGATCCCCGTGCGATTTGCCCAGCCTCATGCCAGTAGCAATGGCAACGGCAATGGCTCGGGCGAGTTCCACCCCTACGAACGCGACGCTCGGCTCGTGCGGCCGTGGGCCGTGCCCGGCACTCCCGGCCTGGAGCACCGCATCGGCGGCCTGGAAAAAGAAGACATCACCGGCAACGTTAGCTACGATCCCGCCAACCATGAACATATGGTCCACACACGCGCTCAGAAGATCGCCAATATCGCTAAAGAGATTCCGGAGCTGAGCGTGATGGGTCCAGCCGAAGGCGATGTGCTTGTGCTTGGCTGGGGCGGCACTTATGGCTCGATCGTTACCGCTTGCCAACGGGCGCAGCGGAAGGGCTTGAAGGTCGCGCAGGCGCATCTGCGCTATCTCAATCCCATGCCGCGCAACACCGGCGAAGTCCTCAAGCGCTATCGCAAAGTGCTGATCCCCGAACTGAACGGCGGCCAGCTGCGCACGCTCATCCGCGCCACCTACCTGATCGATGCCGTGGGACTGAACAAAGTCCAGGGCAAGCCGTTCCTGGTCAGCGAGATCGAGGAGAAAATCGAGGAGTTATTGAAATAATATCATCCACAGATTACGCAGATTACACAGACAAGAACGATCATTTTTTTGCCTATGTAATCTGTGTAATCTGTGGATGAATGATTCTGATTGAACCATACGCCCCACCAAAGAGGTTGCTTCCATGTCCACGATGACGGCCCTGAACACTTTACAGCCAAAAGACTTGGCCAGCGATCAAGAAGTGCGCTGGTGTCCGGGTTGCGGCGATTACTCGATTTTGGCGCAGATGAAGAAAGCGCTGGCCGGTCTCGGCATTCCGCGCGAGAAGTTCGTCTTCATCTCCGGCATCGGCTGCTCCAGCCGCTTCCCCTATTACATGAACACTTATGGTTTTCACACCATCCACGGCCGCGCTCCCGCCATCGCCACCGGCTTGAAGCTGGCTCGGCCGGACCTGAGCGTGTGGGTTATCACCGGCGACGGCGACGGCCTGTCCATCGGTGGCAATCATCTGATTCACGCCATCCGCCGCAACATGGATTTGAAAATCGTCCTCTTCAATAACGAGATTTACGGTCTGACAAAGGGACAATATTCGCCCACGTCGCGCATCGGTACGCGAACCAAGTCGAGTCCGCTCGGCTCCATCGACACGCCTTTGCGTCCGATTTCGCTTGCCTTGGGCGCCGACGCCACCTTCGTGGCCCGCACGCTGGACGTGGACATCAACCATCTGACCGAGACACTGAAGCGCGCCGCCGCTCACAAGGGCACCGCGTTTGTCGAGGTTTATCAGAACTGCAAGATTTTCAACGACGGCGTCTTCGAGTACGCCACCGACAAGAGCGTCAAAGCCGATAACGTACTGTATCTCCAGCACGGCCGGCCGCTCGTCTTCGGCAAGGACCGCAACAAGGGGATCCGCCTCAACGGATTCAATCCGGACGTGGTCGATCTCGGCAACGGCGTCGCCCTTGACGATTTACTTGTCCACGACGAAAAGGCCCACGAGCCGTGCCTGGCCTACCTGCTAAGCCGCATGGTCTATCCGGATTTCCCAGAATGCCTCGGCGTCTTCCGTTGCGTCCAGCGACCGACCTACGAGGACGTCCTCAACAAACAAATGGAGGACATCATCGCCACGCGCGGCGCCGGAAAGCTCGAAGACCTGTTCGCCAGCGATGAAACGTGGACCGTGGAATAGTTTTCAGTTTTCGGTTTTCGGTTTTCGGTTCCTAAGTGCTTGGATTCACTCTTCGACCGAAAACCGAAAACTGAAAACCGAAAACCGAAAACCGTTATGATTTGTCCTCACTGCGCACACGACAATCTTCCGGGCAGCGAACAGTGCCAGAACTGTCTCGCCGATTTAACACAGCTAGATCGGCCGGCGGCACAAGACCGCGTCGAGCGTAGCTTGATGGAAGACACGGTGAGCCAGTTGGAGCCGCGGCAGGCGATCACCCTAGCGCCGACAGCGACCGTGAAGCAGGCCATCGAAATCATGCTGCCCAACGACATCGGGGCGGTGCTGATTGTAGATAACGCCGGCAAATTGCTTGGTATTTTCAGCGAGCGCGATCTGTTGACCAAGGTGGCCGACCCTATCGTGGACCGCACGGATCGGCCAGTGAGCGAGTTCATGACCCCCAATCCGACGACCGTGCGGCCAACCGATACGCTGGCATACGTGCTGCATCAAATGGATGTCGGCGGCTATCGCCATCTGCCGGTGCTCAAGGACGGCCAACCCCTCAGCATGATCTCGGTGCGCGACATGCTGCACCACATGACCCGCCTGTGCAAAACCTGCGGTAAATGATGGCGGCACCCCCGCTCGCTCTTTTCCGAGGACATTATGCAATTGGCAACCATTCAAACTCCCGCCGGCCCGCGAGCGGCCGTGCTTCAGGGCGAAACGTATATCGACCTCCATGCCACCCGACCCGATCTGCCCAAGAGCGTACGAGAGTTGCTAGCCGGCGGGGCCGCCATTCTCCAGAGCGCGGCTGAGGCGGCGGCGCGGCCTGATGCGGTGCGCTATCCCGCTTCCGGCGTCAAGCTCCTCGCTCCCATTCCCGATCCGCCCAAGATTATTTGCATCGGACTCAACTATCGCGATCACGCCGCGGAGAGCGGCGTGCCCATCCCCCGAGAGCCGGTCCTTTTCAGCAAATTCGCCACGGCCCTCATCGGACCCGGCGAAGCCATCCGCTTGCCGGCCGTCAGCCGGGAAGTCGATTACGAGGCGGAATTGGTGCTGGTCGTCGGCAAGAAGGGACGCCATCTGAGTGCGACCGCGGCGATGGATTATCTGGCCGGCTGCACCGTTGGACACGATGTCTCGGCCCGGGACTGGCAGCTCAAGAAAGATGGCAAGCAATGGCTGGCCGGCAAGTCCTTTGATACCTTCGCACCGATCGGCCCCCACCTGACGACAATGGACGAGATAGGAGATCCACATAATCTCTCCATCCGTCTACGGCTCAATGGGCAGATCATGCAAGACAGCAACACGCGCGAGCTGATCTTCCGCGCGGGCGATCTGCTCGCTTACATCTCGCAAGTGGCCACGCTGGAACCGGGCGATCTCATTTTCACCGGCACGCCCTCCGGCGTTGGCCTTTCACGCAAGCCGCCCGTCTTCCTCAAGGACGGCGACGTGGTCGAAGTCGAAATCGAAAAACTCGGCACTCTGCGCAATCCTGTGAAACAAGAAGACTAACCACAGAGCGGCGAACGGCCGGCGTCAGCCGGCTGGTAAAACCTCCACCAGCCGGCTGACGCCGGCCGTTCGCCGAAGGATCTCCACCAGCCGGCTGACGCCGGCCGTTCGCCGAAGGATCTCCACCAGCCGGCTGACGCCGGCCGTTCGCCGAAGGATCTCCACCAGCCGGCTGACGCCGGCCGTTCGCCGAATCACGGAATGACGGCGAACGGCACCGGGCGGACGTTGGAGGTTTCCGTGGGTTGCGCCAGTTGCGGAGGGCGCGGTTCTCCGGCGGCGGTGCGCGAGTTGAGGAAGCCCCATTCGGACGGCAGTTGCGACGGCATTTGCTTAACCTGATCCGGAGTCAGGCGGCGGGGTTTGGGTATCTCATCTTCCAATTCGGGCGGCAGCGGCGGCACCTTCTCAACATAAGGGACTCGCGCGGCCACCAGGGCCAGCTCGCGGGCTAGCAACTCGCGCGTTTGCGGATGCGTCGGCGAGCCGAAGTGCCAGACGTTGTTGTAATGGAGGTTCTCCGCGCGGTCTAACGAGGCGTCCCAGAAGCAGCCCAACGCCAGGATATGGACGACGCGGGCCACGTGCTCGGGTTGCGTGCGCGGCGTATTGCCCAGGGTCCAGCCGCCCAGGTAAACCAGCAAATCGATGACGATGCCGTCTTCCTTTACGGCGTTGATAAGCTCGCGGGCCACGTTGGCCCCGAAGCTGAAGCCGACCACCACGAAACGCGCCTGCGGTTCTTGCTTGTGGATACGGAGCATCTCTTTTTTGAACTCCCACAGGTGATAGAGCTGCCCGTAATGCGTTTTGATGTAGCCGAGCTGTTGGATGTACTCCGTCAAGCCGCCGAGGTTCGCCAGGTCGAGCGGGTCCATGCCGTGGATGAGGAAGACATGGACGTGATTACGGCAGGGGCCGGGAATCATCTCTCCCTGGGCGATCTGCTCCTTGGGCGGCAGATCGAGCGAATGCACGAAACTGAGGCATCCCTGCCCGCCTACCAAACACAGCGCGGCGAGCAAAACAGCGCCCCGCCGGCGCCCCCAACATCCCAGTTGCATCATTTCCGCCTGTCCTTCCCTGGTCTACCTCGCCTGTCGGAGCCGCGACCGGCAAGGGCGGTTCCTTCCGTCTTTTCGCCGGTTGACCCTCTTGCGGATCTTTCTCCTTTTTCGGCGACTAGCGAATCTTCCCTGCATGCGGAACGCCCGCGTCCTTCGCCAATCTGGGCTGGACAGCGCGAAGTATTCCGAGAATAAGCATAAATCCGGCGCGGCAAGTTCTGTACGAAAGGCCCAAAGGAACCGAACGAAGAGAAGAAAAAATGCTCAAGCGGAGAGAAGAACAAGCAGGCGAACGGCCGGCGACAGCCGGCTGGTGGAGGTTATTACCAGCCGGCTCACGCCGGCCGTTCGCCGCTCTACTTCTCTGTGCTCTCTGTGACTCTGTGGCTAGCTCCTCTTCTCCACCTTCGGCTCCGGTCAAGGTTCTCGACGCGGGCAACGTCCTGGCCGCCTTGGGCGGCGGTTCGATTGATGCGCTGGCCGGTTCGCTGCGCGGCGTTCTCGTCAAGTCGATGCCGTCGCCTCTCTACGAGGATCTACGGCATTGGGGTTTGCAAAAGCCGGTGCCCGAAATCAAGTGGCGCGGCAAGGGCGTTCACGTCCATCCGGAAAGAATCGAGGTGATGAAGAACGATGGCCGTTGGTGGAAGGTACGCGTGACGGCTGACCGCTTGCCGGACACTCTCGTTTTCGATTTGCGCGACGCCCGCGTTCTCGAACCGGGCCGAATGACCTTCACCGCGTTCGTCTCATTTGACACGCATGTCGAGTACGACAAACAGACTTGGCATGGGGGACGGCGCACCTATTCGGGCAGTACCCGTGCGCGGCTGCGCGTCAAGCTGACGCTGCACTGCGAGGCGACGGCGCGGCTGGATGGCAGCGGCGGCTTGCTGCCGGATGCGGTGTTTCGCTTGCGTGTGCTGCAAGCGGAGTCCGACTACGATAATTTCGTGGTCGAGCACATTGCTGGCCTGGGCGGTGAGGCCGCGAAGCTGCTCGGCGACGCGGCACGCGGCAGCATCAAGCAATGGCGTCCGTCGATGGAGCGCGAGCTGCTCGCCAAGGCAAATGCCGCCATCGTCAAGGCCGGCGACACCAAGGAAGTGCATGTCAGTTTGTCGAAGCTGCTGGGAAAAAAGAACTGAGCGTTTGGCTATTCTTGTCCGAGCCGCGCACGCATTTTTGTCTGAGCCGCGCACGCAGCGCAGTGGAGTAAGCGACCGTCCCCACGCCGTCGCTTACTCCGCTGCGCTACGTGCGCGGCTCGGACGTGCTTTGCATGTGGAGGCGGTTCCTGCTATGGTTAGCGGAAACGAATCCAGGAGAAGTTGTCATGCTCGTCGTCATGCACAGCCACGCGACGCCGCAACAAATCGAGCAAGTCCTTGCCACCATTCGCCGAATGAACCTGACGCCGCATCCAATGCCGGGCGCCACGCGCACGGCCATTGGCATCACCGGCAACATCAGCACCGTCGATCCGCGGTCGTTGGAAGTGCTGCCCGGCGTGTTCGAGCTGATCCGCGTCACCAAGCCATACAAACTGGCCAGCCGCGAAATGCACGAGGCCGATACCTACGTGCGTTTGCCGCACACGACCATCGGACCCGGCACCTTCACGCTCATCGCCGGGCCGTGTTCGGTCGAGAATGAGGACATGATCCTGCGCACCGCTGAGCTTCTCCGCCGGAACGGCATCAACTTGATGCGCGGCGGAGCATTCAAACCGCGCAGCAGTCCCTACGCCTTTCAGGGACTCGGCCAAGAAGGTCTCGACATTCTGGCGCGTGTCCGCGAGCGCACCGGCATCGGCATCGTCACCGAATTGATGGACACCGAAAACGCCGACGCTGTGGAGCAAGTGGCCGACATTATCCAGATCGGCACGCGCAACATGCAGAATTTCAGCTTGCTGCGGCGTGTGGCACGTTCCGCGAAGCCGGTGCTGCTCAAGCGCGGCATGGCGGCGACGCTGGAAGAGTGGCTGATGGCCGCCGAGTATGTCATGGCTGGCGGCAATTACAACGTGGTTCTGTGCGAGCGCGGCGTCCGCACCTTCTCCGACCATAGCCGCAATACGCTCGATTTATCGGTGATTCCGCCGGTCAAACACTTATCGCATCTGCCCATCATCGTCGATCCCAGCCACGGCACCGGCAAGCGCGATTACGTGCCGGCGATGGCCCTGGCATCGCTGGCTGCCGGCGCCGATGGTCTGCTCATCGAGGTCCACCCTGACCCGGATCGCGCCCTTTCCGACGGAGCGCAGTCGCTGAATTTCGAGTCGTTTACCTGTCTGCTCTCGGCCCTGCGCCGCCTGGCGGAGCCGTTGGGTAAAACGATCAATTAGCCTCCGCGAACGTGGTTTGGCTCGGATGGCACGTTGGTAATTCCCAATCCGCGCGGTATTCTGTGGGAATGAGGACTTCCCTCACTTCTGGGAGGACATGCCATGAAACACCTACTGGGTTTGTCATTACTGGCGTCGATGGCCTTGGCGCTGATGGGCACCCCCGCCCATGCAGTCGATGAGGACGCGATCAAAGCGGCCATCGATAGAGGCGTCAAGGCGCTCCGCGGCATGCAGAGCCGGGAAGGCATCTGGCAGCACACATACACCGGAGCCACGGCCTTGGCTGGACTGGCGCTCTTGGAATGCGGCGCCGCGCCGGATGATGACGCCGTCCTTCGTGCCGCCGATTACATCCGCAAGGCCGCCGTCAACAATGAGACGCACACCTACTCCGTGTCACTGGCCATTCTGTTTCTCGATCGCCTCGGCGACCCCGAGGACGTACCGCTGATTGAATCGCTCATGGTGCGGCTGCTGGCGGGGCAGAATACTCAAAGCGGGGGGTGGTCGTACTACTGCCCGAAGATCAGCGATTCGGAAGTGAAGCGCTTGGAAGCCAACGTGAAGGGCCGCAGGAAACTCGTTGGCCGCCGCGAGGCGATCAAACCCGGTACCAAACGGAAGGTCGCAGATTTAGCGCCGGAGATCCGCGAGCAACTTCGGAAAGTGGAACAGGGCGAATCGATTGCCCAACAAGAAGGATCGGCTTCGGGCACCCCTGGGGGAGAGGGATTCGTGCCCGGGAAATTGCCCTCCTACATAAAATTGCCGGGCGACAACTCCAACACGCAATTCGCTGCACTGGCACTGTGGGTAGGACGCCGCCACGGTCTGCCAGTGGAAAAAGCGATCACTTTACTGGACCGTCGATTTCGCAATACGCAATTGGAGGACGGCGGCTGGACGTATACCCCCCTATCCCCCTCGCCAATGCCGGGACACATGGGCCATCCTCCCGGCATGGGTTCGGAGGCGGCCATGACATGCGCCGGAGTGCTCGCCTTGGCCATTGCGGACGGCGCTACCCTGGAATATCTCCGCGAACACAAGCCGGACGCCAAAGTGCCCGACATCAGCAAGGACCAGAACCTGAAAAAGGCACTCGAAGCGCTCGGCACCGTGATTGGCAACCCCAAAGGGATTGATCCCCCGAAACGCGGGTATCATCCCCAAGCGCCTCAGCCTACCGGCGTTGGGGGGAGGACTTATTACTTCCTGTGGTCGCTGGAGCGCGTGGCCGTCGCTCTCGATCTGAAAACCATCGGCAAGAAGGACTGGTACAACTGGGGCGCCGAGATTCTGTTAGAAAATCAGACGCCCAACGGCACCTGGAACGGCAATCACACCGAGGGCGGGGTCGATACGGCCTTTGCTCTTTTATTCTTGAAACGGGCGAACCTGGCCCGCGACCTGACCTCGGAAATGCGGGGCAAGATCTTCGATCCCGGTGAGCGCGTGCTGCGTGCCGCGGTGGGCGTCAGTAAAAGCCGCCTTGCCAAAATGAAATCCGGCATCGAATCCGCGGACGCCAAGCCGCTCGACAAGCAGGCCCCCCGAGCCATCAGTGCGGAGGGTACTCAACTGGCGGACGCGATCCTCAAAGCCCGACCGCCGCGGCAAATGAAGCTTCTGCAGGCAATGGAGAAGGAAAAAGGTCCAAAATACACCGAAGCGCTGGCGGCAGCCATCCCGAAACTGGAAGGCGAAGCCCACCTGAAAGCACGGGACGCGCTGGCCAACCGCCTGACCCGCATGAAGGACGAAACGCTGGTCGAGTATCTCCAGGACGAGGACACCGAGATCCGCCGCGCCGCCGCGATTGCCATCGGTCAGAAGGAAAGCAAGACGCTCATTCCCAACCTCATCGAGCTTCTGCGCGATCACGAAGCGAGCGTGGTCCGGGCTGCTCACGCATCCCTCAAGGCGCTATCGGGGAAGGATTTCGGACCCGCCGCCAAGGCCACGCGCGACGAACGCGATCAGGCGGTGCTGCAATGGATCGCGTGGTGGAGCAAGCAGAGGAAGAAAGCCGAAAAAGAATAACAAGAATCGGCGAGCGGGGCGTGTTAACGCAAGAATCCGGCGAGCGCGGCGTGTTAAAGAATCCGGCGAGCGGGGTCGCGTAAGCGCCCCGAGTAAGACGAAGCACTCGGGGCGCTTACGCGACCCCGCTCGCCGGGTTTCCCTGTTAGTGACTCCCCACTGGAGTCTGATCGCCGGCCGTCGTCGCCGACGCGGATTCCTCTTCCGGAAGTGTCTGTTCTTCCTTGGGAATTCGCATGGCATAGAACGACCGCCACACGAACCACAGGGAGATAAGCAGCATCACCACGCCCACCAGCGGGGCGTAGTCCATCTTGCCGTATTTTGCCGCATCCAACCGCAGATGGACGGCGATTTCGACGGCGAGCAGTCCGAACAAGGTCGAGAACTTGATGATCGGGTTCAGGGCCACCGAGGTCGTGTCCTTGAACGGATCGCCGACCGTATCGCCGACGACCGTGGATGCATGCAGCGGCGTGCCTTTTTCTTTCAAATCGACCTCGACGAGCTTCTTGGCGTTGTCCCAGGCGCCGCCGGCGTTGGCCATGTAGATGGCCTGGAACAAGCCGAAGATGGCGATGGACACCAGATAAGCGACGAAGAAGTTCGGATCGAAAAAGGCGAAAGCCAACGTGATGGTCATCAGGGCGATAAAGATGTTTACCATGCCGCTTTGGGCGTACCGCGTGCAGATGCGGACGACCGTTATGGAGTCCTCGATGTCGGCTTCTTTCTTGTCAAGGTTCATGTTCTTCTTGATGAAAGCGACGGCGCGATAAGCGCCCGTCACCACCGCCTGCATGGAGGCACCCGAGAACCAGAAGACGACGGCGCCGCCGCAGATGAAGCCGAGCAGCACCGGGGCGTCGGTCAGGCTCAAGGCCAAGAGGCCCACGCTCTTGAGCAGCAGAATGATCGAGAAAATCATGGTCGTGGCACCGACGACGGCGGTGCCGATCAGCACCGGCTTGGCCGTGGCCTTGAAGGTGTTGCCGGCCGAATCGTTGGCTTCCAGATAATGCTTGCCGCGCTCGAAGTCCGGGGAGAACCCGAAATCACGCTGAATCTCGTCGTGAATGCCGGGGATCTGCTCCGTCTGCGCCAGCTCGAAAACCGATTGAGCATTATCCGTCACGGGTCCGTAGCTGTCCACCGCGATGTTGACCGGCCCCATGCACAGGAAGCCGAACGCCACCAGACCGAAGGCGAAGACGGAGCCATACGAACCCATCACCTTAATCAGCTCGGCATGGTAGTACTGAGGCGAGTCCACGGAACTGACGGCGTAGGCGACGGCCATCAGCCCGGCGATGAGCATTCCCTTCCAGAACGCGCTGAAATTGCCCGCGACGATGCCGGAGAGGATCGTCAGGGACGAGCCGCCTTCACGCGAAGCGGTGACGATCTCGTGAACATGCCGGGAATGCGAGCTGGTGAAGATCTTGGTGAATTCTGGGATAAGCACCGCGGCCAAGGTACCGCAACTGATAATGGTCGCCAATTGCCACCACAAGTGCGGCATTGCGTGGGGAACTCCCTCAACCACCACGGCAAGATCCTTGAGCAATAGCCAGCTCATGCCGAACGAGGTCGAGATGCACAGAATCGACGCGATCCAGATGAGGCGCGTCAAGGGCTGCTCAAAATCGAACTCGGTTCGTCCTGCGTACTGCTTTTCCGAAATCCACTGGTTCAGGAAGTAGGAAACGCCGGACATGAAGTCCATCAGGAAGCGCATGGCGAAGATCCAGACAATGAGCTTCGCCTGCAAATCGAGATAGTTCGTCGTGGCAACGGCAGCGTCCGGCCGGGCGACGGGGTTAGGAGCCAGGCCGAAGAGGCCGCGAATGACGTTTTCGGTGACGGCTAGCGTGATGAACGTGATGAGAGCGACGCCGGTGACGCCGTAGGTCTCGAAACCGTCGGCGGTCGGGCCGACCGAGTCGCCGGCGTTGTCGCCGGTGCAGTCGGCGATGACACCGGGATTGCGCGGGTCGTCTTCCTTGACCTTGAAGACAATCTTCATCAGGTCGGAGCCGATGTCGGCGATTTTGGTGAAGATGCCGCCGGCGATACGAAGCGCGGAAGCGCCCAGCGATTCGCCGATGGCGAAACCGAGGAAGCAGTAGCCCACGATCTGCCGCGGCACGAAGAGCAAGATGATGACCATCATCACCAGCTCAAGCGAGATGAGGAACAAACCGACCGACATGCCGGCCCGCAGCGGGATGTTGACGACATCCCACGGCTTGCCGCGCAGCGAGGCGAAGGCGGTTCGGCAGTTGGCATAGGTGTTGACGCGGATGCCGTACCAGGCCACGGCATAGGAGCCGCCCATGCCGACGATGGCGAAGAACAAAACGAGAATCAGCGTGGTGATAGGACTAATATGCTCGGCCGCCGTCGCCTCTTTAGCACCCTCGTCTCCGCTGAAGCCGAGCAGGTAGTAGGCGATGGCGCAGGCGATCAGCACGAACAGCATGAGCAGGAATTTGCCCTGCTGAATCAGGTACGTTTTGCAAGTGGCATAAATCGTGTCCGCGACGTTGAGCATCGAGCGATGCGCGGGAAGCCGGTGAATCTGCGTGCGCAGATAGAGACTGATGCCGAGTGTACCACAGATGACCCAGGCGCCGATGAACAACAGCCACCACGCGCTGATGCCGCCAAGGCTGGTGAAGGTGCCTTCGTGCAAATCGGGAATAGCAAGATCGGCTTCGCTGGCATGGGCCGATGCCGCGCTAAGAAGCAGCGCCGCCAGGACGCCGAGGATCGCGGCCAGCTTCGGCAGCAGAGTCCGTCGCGAAAAGTAAGGGGTAATCATGAGCGCAAGAATCTCCTTGAACTGATTTCCTACCGAGTCGATACTTTACCCACGCAACGAGAAGCCGGGGGATTCGGCGTCAATTGCAGAATACGATAAGGATAGGGGACGTTGGCGGAGAAGTCTACGGAAAGTAGACGATTGAGAGGAAGGTTGAGTTATCGTTTCGCGCGAACCGCGTATCGCGCGAAACGATAACTCAACAGGGCGGCTCACTGTCGCGTTTTGATGGCCTGGATGGCCTGCTCGGCAAACTTCGCCACGATATGGTTTGGCCCCGAGAAGGGATCTTTTCCCGCAGCGACGACTTTTTCCAGAGGGGCAATGCTTTGCTTGGTGCCGATCACGCCTAGAATTTCGCATGCAGTTTGGCGAATCATCCAATCGTGGTGATTCAAGCGGGCGAGAACGGCCTTCTCCGCCATCGGTCCCATTGCTTTGAGCGCTTCGGCGGCATTGTGGCGGTCGAACAGTTCATCCAACCGCTCGGCGATCGGCTCGACGGCGCGTTCATCCTTAAGGCGTGCCAATGCCTTCATGGCGACTCCGCGTGTTTCTTGTTCCCGCATCGCATTGAGCAAGAGGGGCACGGCGTCCTTATTGCCCCAGATGCCGAGCGATTCGATGGCCCACTCGCGCGTGAAATGATCGTCATTGCCAAGCAAAGGCTCCAACGCCTTGACGACTTCCGCGCGGTGCTTGTCGTCGGGCAGCATGCTTTTCAATTTGCGAAGGGCCTCATGCCGCTTGAGAACGTTGGGCGAGTTCAATTGATACAAGAGCTTGGTCAAGGCATCGGCGTTCGCCGGCGGCCCTTTCACCTTGTGGGCCGTCATGGTGATGAAGCGGTCCTTCACGCTCTCTACCTTGCCAAAATCCAGCTTTTGGGAATAAGCCTGGACATCCGGGACGTTCATGATGACCACCGTCATGCGATCGCCTTTACGCCGCGAATGCATGGCAAACTGGCCCGCCTTCATACCGAGCGCTTGCAACTTTTCGGATATGGCTTCCTGAGTGTTTTCGTCTGCAACGCCGCCAATGCGCAGCACCACGGAGTCGGGCGGAGCATGCGGCGGTACAACTTCGGGCCATGCGGGATCGGTATTAACGAGGAAGCCGGCCTCCTTGTTCGGATCGCCCATCCCGGGCAGAGGCGGCGCCGGCGCATTGTTCGCCCCCGCGTTCGCCATGGCGACAGACTCGGCTTCCCTGCTTGCCTCGGAGCGATTGACGAGAACGACGATGAACACAACCAATCCACCCGCCAGCAGCAGGAGCAGTCCCGCACAACCGGCGATCAGGCCGATCACCAAGCCGCGATTGCTCCCGCGCTGCGGCCGCCGAATATCCAGTTCGTCCTCATCTCGATCGCGCCGCCGCGGTCTGCTCGGTTCTTCTTCCGTCCGTGCGAGTGGACGTTTGGGCGCGCTCGCGCGCGTCTGGATTTTCTCTCGTTCGCCGCTATCGCGGCGAGATTCTCTTTCGTCCCCTTCCTTTTCCGCGCGTCCCTTGGCTGCCCGGACGACGATGGCCGATTCGCATTTCTTGCAACGCACCGTCTTTCCGGCGAGATGATCAGCGAGCGAGTAAACCGTTTCACAACTGGGACAGCGGACTCGGATGGCCATGAGATAGATTCTCCGTGGGGAGCGGCTGGCTTTGAGTGAGGAAGGACTAGGTAAAATGATTGTAGCGTGCCTGTTTTGATCTGCAATCGCTTTCGCCCGTTTTTCCCGCATTTCGGTCACGAGGGCGCGATTGTTTTCAGATATGTTGTTTTCGTTAGCCCAGCCCTTTTGGGCTGAGCTAACGAGGAACGAAGACCTGACACGATTCGGGCATCCTTTTTTCGGATCACTCCTACTGCGGCATTTGTTCCTTCCACCAGAACACGAGGTCGGTTTCTGCTTGCTGAATGCCGAAGCGTTTGAGTTTGGAAGCGACTTGGCCGCGGTGGTACGTCGTGTGATTGACCACATGGCGCAAGAGCGCCCACGGTGGCATCGTAATGGTCCGGCCGCGCCGTTGCAGCGTGATGGCGGTCGCCAACTTTTCCGGCGTCAGCGTGGGCAACAATCGATTGAACCGTTGATATGCTCGGTCGAGCAGCCGCTCGGCATCATCGACGGTGGCAATCTCGGCCTCCGTTGGAATGGTGTCGTCCAAATCGCCTTCCAGACCGCGCAGCCACATCTCGGTAACGATGACAATGTGGTACACCGTCGCGCGAACGGACGGCCAGCCAGGCACCGGCTCGGCAACATATTGCTCCTGGGTGAGCTTCCGGCAGGCGTCGAACATCTTGGCATTCGCCCATCGATTGAAAGCGAACAGGGAAGCGAAGTCGTCGTGCATGGGATTCCCTCCTCCTGATGCTGGGACAGGGCATTTGTACGAGTGTTCACGTTGATCGTCCAATCGATCCTTTCCCCTCATGGCAGCCTGCGGAATTCTTCGCGCGAAGCTGTCACAGTTCTTCACCACGGCCGTAAATGGAGTAGCGTCGAAGGAAGGGCAATTCATCCACGGACAACCCACAAGGAACCACCTCATGGACGCGACACGCAGGAGACGGACAAAAGATCAGGCCCGCCGCGTGTACTACGCTTGTCATCGGCAGCGCCGTTTCGCGCAGCATATGGGATTCGTGGCTCCTTCTCCGGCAATCTCCTTACCTGTCGGCCCCAAGGAACCACAAATGATACTTCGGGCTGGCTGATAGCACCCATTGGAACCGGCGCGAGACTGGATACTGCTCAACGACTCTCGCCTCGCGTAGCGATCACCAGCCGCGCTGCCGGCCACATTCCCTTAAACCCCATCTCGCGCACCTCCACATCAAAACCGTGCTGTCGCAAGAGCGTCTCTACCTCCGGCAGCAAAAACGTCAGGTAATACATGATGAATTCCGGTTTGATGAGAAAGTTGCGCACGTGCATCGCGGCGTTAAACAACCGCGAGAACCAATAATGCGGCGAGATCAAGGACGGCATGTACGTCGTGATGAAGACGAATCGGCCGCCGGGTTTTAGCACGCGGGCGATTTCGGCAACGAAACGCGGCTCGTCTTGTTTCAGGATGTGCCCGAACGCGCCGAAGGAGACGGCCAGGTCGAACGCAGCGGCGAACGGCATGGCCAGCACATCGCCGCGCACGAACTCCAGCCGCGTCTCACCGGGCGCAGCGGCGGTGTGTTCGCGGGCCACTTCGAGCATGCCCTGGCTGAAATCAATACCGGTGACACGCTGGCGACAGTAGCGGCGAATCATCGCCATCCCCGCGCCGGTGCCGCAACAAATGTCTAGTCCAGCGTCAAACGGACCCAGCGCGGCGAGCTGCTCGCCACACGCATCAAGGAGGATCTGCGGCGTGCGAAACGGCGTGTAATCGAATTTCGGCGCAAGCAAATCGTAGCCCCGCTGCGTCGAAGACAGCGCTTGCACGGCCAGTTCCCAGAACGTCGGCCCCTTGGGATGAAACATCGCGGCTTCCCCTTGCTTGCCAGCCCGCAGCGCCAGCAAGGGCATCCCTTGCTGGCGCTGCGGGCTGGCATAATCTCTACGATAGCAACGGAGACGGTGCTATGTCGTATCGCTGGGAACTCGGGTAAGGTTGCGCTTTGCCCGCGTTGGCGTCCGGCATCGGCGTCAACCCTCTCTTCCTAGATGGGAAGGCGAAAATAGGTCTATTTTAAGGTCTCTCCGCGGACCGCCCGCACGAATGCCTCGAAGTTGGCGACGGGCGTGGCGCGATCGACGCCGTGATTGAGATTGACGATGTGTCGCCGGCATCCGCCGGCCGCCACGCAAGCGCGCGTCGCAGCCGTCACTTGTTCCGGCGTTCCCGAACGCAGAATCTCCTCATCGACGTTGCCTTGAAATACCAGATGCGGATGATCGCGCCGTGCCGCTGCTAAATCGTGCCGCACGCCCAGCGAGATCACGTCCGCACCCGACGCCGCCATGAGCGGCAAATACGGCCCCTCCTTGACGAACAGGATGCGCGGGATTCCCGTCGCTTCGCGGAAGATGGTCTCATGATGCGGCTGCGCCCAGGCCTCGTATTCCGGGCGCTCCAAGAGACCCGCCCACGAGTCGAAGAGCTGGTACACGTCGGCACCCTCGGCGATCAGCGTGCGCAGGAAGTGAACCGTGGCCGCGGCGAGACGCTCCAGCAAAGCGTTCCACACGCCCGGCTGCTCGGCAGCAAACCGTCGCGTGGCGGCGATGTCCTTGCCGGTGTTGATGCAGTACGTCGCCACCGTGAACGGCGCCCCCGCGAAGACCAGCACCGGCAGTTCGCCGCGCAGTTCCTCGCGCACCCGGCGCAGCAAATCGCGGACGTGCTGGAAGCGCCGTGGATCGGGCATCGCTTCCAGGCGCTCCACATCGGCGAGCGTGCGAATGGGGTGGTCAGGCACCGGTCCGCGCGCCGGCTGCAAGACGAAGCGCTGTCCCATCGCCACCGGCAGCGTGGTGATGTCGTAAAACAGAATGATGCCATCCACCCCGAACCGTCGCGGCAACAGCGACGCCCTCGCGCTCAGCTCGACATTTTCGGAAAACTCGTAGAACGACAGGCCGTCGCGAAGTCGATTGAATTCGGGATCCCAGCGTCCGGCCTGGCGCATCGCCCAAACCGGCGGCCGCTCCACCGCCTCGCCGCGCGCGGCACGGACGAGCAGATGAGGAGAGGAGGCAGGTGGCGGCGTGGCATTAGTCATGAGTATTCCTTCGCGGTGGGCCGATCCGTGCCGCTCATTCTATCGCAAACGGTTTGGAGTGGGGTGGTTTTCGGGAGAACGGTTCGAGTATGATACGCGGCGATTGCCGTGTTGTACGAAGGAGCGGAGCAATGGTCACTATCGTGATCGAATCGGATGAAGTGAATATTCCCGAGTGGGTCACGGATCTGAATTCGTTCCGACGTTGGGCCGACAGCGAGGATTTCCCAGAGACGGGTCGGATCTGCTACCTCAACGGAGAGGTGTGGGTTGACATGAGCAAAGAGCAAATCTTTACTCATATAGACGTCAAGTCGGAGATTGTTGCAGTATTGAGGCCCCTTGTGAAAACAGAGCGGATGGGCGTCTTACTCGGCGATGATGTGTTCCTGAGCAACGTGGATGTGAATTTCGCCGTCGTCCCAGACGCGGTCTTCGTGTCTAATGCCGCGCGCCAAGATCGTGTTCGCTTGCTTGAAGGTAGGAAGAGGGGCTATGTCGAGATGGAAGGCTCCCCCGACATGGTGCTGGAAGTGGTTAGCGACAGTTCCGTTCACAAGGACACGCAGCAACTCCGTCGCTGTTATTGGGAAGCCGGCATCCGCGAATATTGGCTGATCGATGCCCGGAAAGAACCTCTCGTCTTCGATATTCTGCGGCATACACCTAAAGGCTACCGGGCAAGTCCCAAAAAAGATGGCTGGATCAAGTCGAATTCATTCGGCAAATCATTCCGACTGACACAAGCGACGAACGAATCCGGCGATCCCGAATACACTCTCGATGTACGCTAGTGACGAGGTTCCGCAGTCATCTCATACAGACCTGACGCTGAGGATCGAATAACCGTCAATCACCTCTGTTTTGGCCCGGTCTCCGGACCGTGCCAGTCCGCCGACCGCAGGTCTCCACGGGACGCGGGAGACCTACGGTCGGCGATGGGGGCACGGTCGGGAGACCGTGCCCCAACGGGGGAAGGTTCCGTAGTCATCTCATACAGACCTGACGCTGAGGATCGAATAATCGTCCGTTGTAGTGCCCGTGTTCTGTCGCGCCGGGTACGGCACTCTGCGGTCAGAACCACCCTATTGATTTGGCCCACGCGAGCATTTCCCGTCGGTACTGCTCATAGTCCGCGGGCCGGTGTTCATCTTTCCCGAACTCTTCGATCTTCTCTTGCAGCGGACTCAGGCCCACCTGCGATCGGTATTCGTCAACTCGCTCGGGGTCTTCCAGCAGCCACGGGCTCATTCGGCCTTCCGCGTCCCAGTCGAACTGCGTCCCGTACCGTTGCGGCCGGCGCTCGAAAAAGGCGATCTTGTCCTCCAGATACGCCGCCTGAGCCGGTGCCGCTTCGCCCCGTGCCACGGCCGCGCGAAGGAGCAGCAAGCCCCGGCGTTGCAGGTCCGGCCTCTCGATCGCATGTTGCATAAGGAACCACGCCGCGTGGCTACCGTCTTCTCCGACAAGCGACTTTCCCGGCCAGCCATGCTCCTCAATGATGGCCTCGAGCGCCGACACGTGCCGGCGAACGACCTCAGCGAGGCGAGGCACCATGGGCCGGCCCTGATAGAGCTCCCCCGTTTGACTCAGCTCTGTATGAACGCGCCGCTGCTCTGCAACCATGTCCAGAAGTCGCTCCCTCAAGTGTACGTCCATGAGAACCGTCTCCCTTCTCGGTGCGAGACCCAGCCCCAGGATTTCTCGCATCCGTCACTCTGCGGACTGTTGCCATCCCAAGGCAAACAAATAATGCTGGCTGCGCACGAACAGCGAGCCGCCGGAGACGGCTGGGGTTGCCATGCACACATCGCCCATGTCATTGACAGCAAGTAGTTCGAACTTCGGGCCGGCTTTTACCACCCGTACTTCACCCTGCTCCGTAGTGAAGTACAGCCGCCCGTCTGCCGCGACCGGCGAGGCCGTGTAGCTCACGCCGCCCAAACGTTCCTTGTAGATCTCGCTGCCCGTGTCCGCGTCATAGCAAGTCAGCATCCCGGCGTTGGAGCAGACATAGAGATAGCCACGATAAACAATGGGCGTTGTCATGTAAGGTCCGCCTCGTTTCTTGCTCCAGGCGATATACTCGTTTCGGTCGCCGTTCGGACCCAGCGAGATATCGCCGGCCGCGCCGGGACGAACGGCGATGATCGGTTGGATTGGGCGGTTGCCGCTCGTGATATACACCACCTCGCCGCCGATGACGGGCATTGGGATCGTGGCTTCGGATTTCTTCGCCAAACGCCACAGTTCCTTGCCGGTCGCCGGGTCGTAGCCACGGGCGTACTGCGAAGCGTTTGTCACCACTTCGGCCCGGAGGCGGTTGCGCCAGACGACCGGGCTGCTCCACGAGGGGATCTCGTCGCGCGGGGTGGACCAGGCTCGCGAGCCGTCTTCCAGGCGGTACGCGGCGATGAAGGAGTCTTTGCTCAGGTCGCACTGAAGAATGACCAGGCCATCGTGGATGATCGGGGAGCTGCCAAACCCCCATTCGTATTCTCGGTCCATGGCGAAGCTGGAGTCGATGGAGCTAAGATCGCGTTTCCAGAGCAATTTGCCCTCGAAATTGTAGCAATAGAGTCCCTCGGGTCCGAAACAGGCGACTACACGCTTTCCATCCGTCGCTGGGGTGCAGTTGGCCTGGCTGCCCTTGAGATGCCGTTTGATCTTGGGCACGCCCTCAAACGAAGTCCGGGTCCAGAGGATCTTGCCGGTGATACGGTCGAGGCAGATAACCTGCCAGGTGTGCTTGCTCGTATCGTTAACCGAATCTACGGCACCATAATTCCCGATACGGAGTTTGGGATTGGGGTCGCCGCTGATAGCGGTGGTCACGAAGACGCGATCGCCCCAGACAATCGGGCAGGAGTGGCCCAGGCCCGGGATCGGGGTTTTCCAGCGGACATTGGTCTGCTTCTTCACATCCCAGGTGAGCGGCGGGTGCTGTCCGTCGGCGACGCCCGAGCCGTCCAGCCCACGAAACGAAGGCCAAGGCAGCGGTGCGGCAGTATGGACCTTGCCGTCCTCACGCGGCGGGGTGACGAGCTTGGGTGCCGGCTTGGTTTCCGAACGAAAGAGGATGACTTCGGCGGTGAATTGCTTTTGGATCAGTCGCTGCACTCCCCCGTCTTTCCGCTCGAAAACATAGGTGGGGAAGTCGAGGCCGAGCGGCCGGAAGGCGTCCGGGCCGACCGGCTGGAGAGCTTGATAAGAGCCGGCGGCCCGGCGGATGGCGACTCCGGTCGGTAACACCTCGATGGTTACCTTGCCGCCGTTATCGCTCTCGTATGTGCCGGCCAGGGGTTTCCAGTTTTCGCGGTCTTTCGGAGAGGCCGGTTGAAGCGCCATGGCCCCGGCCTTCTCGAGCGCCTGCCGGATGTCCTTCTTATCCTTGGCAGCAACGAACAAGGCAGCATCGAGTGCGGCCTGCCGCGGCTTGGCATTATCGAGAACAGCCTTGAGGACAGCCAGTTTGCCGGCCGCCGCCGCGCTGACGACGGCTGCATCAATATCCTTGGCCCCCGCCTTGAGTAGGGCCGTTACGACGGCCGCATGCTCCCCGCCGACGGCCAAACTAAGCGGCGTCTGGTACCAGATGCCGTCGCGAGCATTGACATCGGCCCCAGCGTCAAGCACTGCCCTGACTACCTCGAGTTGGCCCTTGCTCGCGGCGATCCAGAGGGCGGTGATGCCTATCTCGTTTTTCGCATTAACGTCGGCCCCCTTCGCGAGCACGGATTTTACTGCTTTCGCGTCGCTATTGCGGACGGCCGCCCAAAGCGAATCGCGGGCTTCGTCCTTGGCATGGGCCGTGGAGGCAAGTACGAGACTGGCTATCAGCGCAATAAATACGAACGGACGTTGGGGCAACATGTTCTCTCCTTATCGCCACGCCTTTTTTCTCTAGCGGAGTTCGGGAGAAAAAACAATCAATTTCCCCAGTCCGCCAGACCCGTGACCTTAGTAATAATACCGACGGCACAAACATGAGGTCCTTCCACACAAAAGAAGCCAACTCCAGGGTGAACTTGCTGGCGGTGAAAATCCCGCATCTCGTCCGCGATTACATAGAACTTCGCGCGCAACAAGCCGGTCAATGGTTGATCGATGGGCAAAGTCTCCCCGTTCTCGTCAACAAATTCCGGCCGGATCATCGATAACTCGGTATCACTCTGATGGAAGTATCGTAGATCCCAGCGAATTCCGTTATATACGGGAGTGCATCGGCCTCCCTCTCTGGCGGTCAAAATGCGGATGATCGCTTCAAAATCATCCCGTCGCTGGTACATCCGCGCCATGAGAATTGCCTCCTTCACACTGAGAATTCTCTGTAACGGCACAAGTTGTCTTCATGCCCACATACAGTGTCGCGATGCCAAACGTCAGCGGATACCAGCGCACTTCCGTCAGTCCGTGGCCGCGCATCTTCGCCGCCAGCGCTTCGCCATCGGGAAACTCCATCACGCTGGCTGGGAGATAATTGTAAGCGTTGTCGCGGCTGCGCGAGACCGTCTGGCCCACGCACGGCAAAATCCAACGGAAATAGAAACGATAGAGCCGGCCGAACAGCCAATGGCGCGGCTGCGAAAACTCCAGGATGGCCACCCGGCCGCCCGGCTGCGTCACGCGCACCATCTCGGCCAAGCCGCGATCCGTGTCGGTGACGTTGCGCAGACCGAACGCCACCGTGGTCAATTGGAAGGTATCGTCGGGGAAGGGCAGGCGTTGTGTGTCGGCCTCGACGAAGCGGATGCGGTTGGCGGCGCGGCGGCGCTCGGTCTTGTCGCGGGCCGGCAGCAGCATCGGCAAGCAGAAATCGGCGCCGACGATGGGCACACGGTGTTTCGCCGCCCGATCGTAAGCGAGAGCCAAGTCACCCGTGCCGGTGCAAACATCGAGGATGGGGGCGGCGGCGCCGGCGGCAGGGACATGCGGCGGCGCCAGGCGCGTCGTTCGCCAGCGCCAGTAGCGATCAATGTTGAGGCTGAGCAAGTGGTTCAGCAGATCGTAGCGGTGCGCGATGTTGCCGAACATCGTGCGAATGCGTGTTTCGCGCTTGTCGAGCAGGCTGGTGGACACGTTGGCTACCTCCCTTGTCCGCTATCCGCAATCCGCTATCCGCTCCTCCCGCGGCGCTATACTATGAGGGAGGGCGGATTCTCTCCCATCGTTATCCTTACTGCCTAGAATGGATAGCGGACAGCGGATAGCGGACAACGGACAATGGCGGACATCGCACTGACATTCCTATGGCATCAGCATCAGCCGTATTATCCCGATGATGTTAGCGGCGAAAATCCCATGCCGTGGGTGCGCCTTCACGGCGTGAAGGATTATTGCGGCATGGCGCTGCACCTCCTGGAATTTCCGGAGATGCGCTGCACCATCAATCTTGTGCCCAGCCTGCTGCTCCAGCTCCGCGCCTATACCGAGAAAGGCGCCAGCGACCGCTTCCTCGACGTGTCGCGCATACCCGCGGAGAGTCTCTCCGAAGACGATAGCCTGTTTCTGCTCGAGCATTTCTTCATGGCCAATCCGGATCACATGATTCGGCCGTTTCCGCGTTACGCCGAGCTGTATCAGCGCCGCGCTCTGGGGCGGAACAGCGCCCGCGATGTGCTGCGCCGATTCCAGCCGCGCGACTTGCGCGATCTGCAAGTGTGGTTCAATCTGACGTGGATTCATCCGTTGGCCATCGAGCAGGACGAGTGCTTGCAAAGCCTGCGCGATAAGGGCCGCAATTTCACCGATGAGGAGCGCGATGCGCTCCTGGACAAGCACCTCGAGATCCTCAGGCGAATCATCCCGCTGCACAAGGAGCTAGCCGAGCGCGGGCAGGTCGAGTTGACGACCACGCCGTACTATCACCCGATTTTACCTCTGCTTTTCGACAAAAAACTGGCGCGAGAAGCCATGCCGGAAGTGAAGCTGCCGCGCTACACGGGCGGCTATCTCGAAGATGCCGCTGTCCACGTTCGCCGCGCCGTGGAGGAACACGAACGCATTTTCGGCCAGAAGCCCAAGGGCATGTGGCCGGCCGAGGGTTCGGTGTGTCAGAGCATGCTGCCGCTTTTGGCCCAGCACGGCATCCGCTGGATCGCCACGGATGAGGAAGTGCTCAGCGCCTCGACGCACGGCGCGGTCAGTCGGGATGGCCGGGGCCATGTCCGCAATCCGGAAAAGCTCTATCGCGCCTATAAAGTGCGTGAGGGCGAGGCCGAGCTGGGCATCGTCTTCCGTGATCATGCCCTAAGCGATCTGATCGGCTTTCACTATCAGCGCAGCGATCCCAATGCCGCAGCCGACAACTTCATGAGCTGTCTCTACGGCATCGGCCAAGTCATGCAGGGCGATGAGCCGGCGCTGGTCAGCATCATTCTCGACGGCGAAAACTGCTGGGAACATTATCCCGGCGGGGGAGTTGATTTTCTCCGAGCCCTTTACCAGCGCTGCACGCAGACGCCAGGCGTCAAGCCGATGAAAGTCGGCGAGTACCTCGAGCGCTATCCACCGAGCGAGACGCTGCCGCGCCTGTTCGCCGGTAGCTGGATCAGCCACAATTTCGCCATCTGGATCGGCCACGAAGAGGACAACACCGCCTGGGACGCCCTGCATCGCACGCGCTCCTATCTCAAGGACAAGGGGACCCTCGAAGACCGGGAGACTGGGAGACAAGGAGACAAGGAGAAAGAAGCGTCGGTCTCCTTGTCTCCCAATCTCCCGGTCTCCTTGTCTGCTTTGGAGAGGGCGTGGGAGGAGATGTACATCGCCGAGGGCAGCGATTGGTTCTGGTGGTTCGGCGACGATCACTCCAGCGCCCAGGATGCCTTGTTCGACTACCTGTTCCGCAAGCATTTGCAAAACGTCTACGTCCTGCTCGGCGACACCCCTCCGCCGGAATTGGGCCGGCCCATCAGCCGCAAGGGCCAGCGCGTCCACTACACCACGCCGCGCGCCTTTCTCGATGTCAAAATCGATGGCCGTTATACTTTTTTCGAGTGGGTCAGCGCCGGCCGCTATATTTGTCAGAACGAACGTGGTACGATGGCGATGGCCACGCAAGGGCCGCTCGAAGAATTGTACTTCGGCTTCAACCTTTCGCTCTTGTTGATCCGCATCGATTGCAACCGCCCCGCCAAGAGCGCCCTGGCGGATTTCGATGTGTGGCGCATCGGCTTCGTCGAGCCGGCCGGTTTTGAGGTGCGCGTAACCAATCCGGGCCGAGCTGAGCAGCGAGCCGAACTGCTGCGCGACGGCATGCCAGTGGCGGATGTTCAGGTGCCGGTGGGCATCGATCAAATCGCGGAGTTGGCCGTCCCATTCGACGCCTTGGGCGTGGCCGTGGAGGGGCATTTGCAGTTCTTCGTCGAGCTGCTGCGCGATGGCCAAAGCCAGGACCGCGCCCCCCGCGAAGGCGCCATCGTGCTGACACGCCCCTCGCGCGACTTTGAGCAGATCATGTGGAATGTGTGAGGTAGAAGAGGACTAACCACAGAGTCACAGAGAAGACAGAGGAAGACACCGAAAGGAAAGAATGAAAATGCAAGGAATTTTTTAATTCTTTTCTGTCCTTTTGCTGTCTTTTTTTGTCTTTTCTTTGTTCTCTGTGGCTAGCTCTCCTGAAACATTGAAATGGATCAGACGTTGCAAGAGTTTGCCGATTTACTTCGAGGATTGCCGATGCCGGAATTGCGCAAGGATCCCATCGTTGGACGCTGGGTCATCATCGCTACCGAACGCGCCAAACGCCCAATACCACCAAAAGAAGAACCGCTGCCCGACGACGCCTTCTGCCCTTTCTGCGAGGGCAACGAAGACAAGACACCGCATGAAATCCTCGCTTATCGTGACCGCAACACGCGCTCGAACGAGAAGGGCTGGCGCGTTCGCGTCGTGCCCAACAAATTTCCCGCGCTGCAAATCGAAGGTGATTTGAACAAGCGCGGCGATGGCATTTATGATAAGATGAACGGTATCGGCGCCCACGAAGTCATTATCGAATGTCCCTTTCACGAACTCAGCATGTCCAATCTCGCGGAAGAAAATATCCGCGAGATTCTGTGGGTCTACCGTGATCGCCTTGTCGATTTGAAAAAAGATCCTCGACTTGTTTACGGCATGGTGTTCAAAAACGTCGGCACCGCCGCCGGCGCCTCGCTGGAGCATTCGCACTCACAGCTTATCGTCACGCCGATTGTGCCCATCAACGTTTGGGAGGAGATGTCCGGATCGCTGGAATTTTTCAATTACCGCGGCCGTTGCATTTATTGCGACATGATCCATCAGGAATTGCAGTCCGAAAAACGCATCGTGCTTGACACGCCCAATTTCGTCGCCTTCTGCCCCTACGCCGCCCGCTTCCCATTCGAGACGTGGATCCTGCCCAAGACGCACAATAGCCATTACGAAAACATCCAGAAGAACGAAGTCGACGAATTGGGCACGGTGCTGAAAACAATCTTGCTGAAAGTCGAGGCGGCGCTCGACAAGCCGGCTTACAATTACATCATTCACACATCGCCGTTCGATACACAATTGTTGCCGCATTATCATTGGCACATGGAAATTATCCCGCGTCTAACGCGCGTCGCCGGCTTCGAGTGGGGCACGGGCTTCTACATCAATCCCGTGCCGCCGGAACAGGCGGCGCAATTCCTGCACGAAACCGAGGTTGATCCCACGGTGGTGCGACGGAAATAGGGTGATGCCATGACCGAGGCGGAGTGGTTGGCTTGCACGGACTCTTTCGATATGCTGTTGTTTCTCCACGAGAAGGCGAGTGATCGGAAATTGCGCCTGTTCGCTTGCGCCTATGTACGTGAGGGTTGGCACTTGTTGGCCGATGAGAGAAGCCGGCGGTCGGTTGAAATCGCCGAGCAACACGCAGACGGTTTATCAGATGATGCATCGCTCGATCGAGCGTGCGATGAGGCGGATGACGCTATATCCAATTCACGTGAATTATTTCTGAATTCAGGAAAGGGAGAGGTGGAAGGGCGGGCATTTGAAGGGTCATGTGCAGCCCATTGGGTTGCTGTGGAAGAAGCATGGGAAGCGGCTCTCCAGCAACTTCATTGGCATTTTATCGAAGATGAATCCACAATTCAATCAGCATTACTCCACGATATTATTGGGAATCCATTCCGCACGGCCACCATTACCCCTGAGATGCTTAACTGGCATGGTGGGCTACTTGTTTCGATGGCCCAGAGAATGTACGACAGCTATGACTTTACTGACGTGCCGATCCTCGCAGACGCCCTCGAAGAAGCCGGGTGCACCAATGCCGACATCCTCAACCATTGCCGTCAACCCGGCGAACACGTCCGCGGCTGCTGGGTGATCGATTTGCTTTTGGGCAAGGAGTAAGGTTCAACTTGGGTAATGGCAACGGCCGTCGTCCGTCCAGCACTCGTTGGGGTCGAGGCCATCCATCAGAGTTGCGTCCCACAAATTCCGTTCCTCAAATTCTTCGGCCCACGCTTGCGGATCGGCCCGCAGCGCGGCATAGCCGGCATTCAATTGCTCGAAGAAGAGCTTACGACGGTACGCATCGAGCGCCTTGTCGAGAATATCGGTTGTAGTTTGGCCGGTCTGTTCGGCCAACTCCCGCAGAATCTGGCGGGCTGTTTCACTGAAGGGAATTGTTGTCGCGGACATGATATAACGCCCTCCCGTAGTCCCAAGAGAGAAGTATAGCCGATGGCGTCGAGCGGCAACATAACGATCCAGGCGAAGCAGAGCAACGACCGTAAGAGAGCTGCCTTCCGAACTGCTCCCTTACGGTCGCGGCTGTGCTAGCAGATGATCGAGCGTGCGCAACACCTCCGCGAATGCTTCCTCGCTCAGCACCGGCGTTGCTCCTTCCGTCGGCAAAGCACGGTCGAGTTCCACCCAACTCCGGCAGCCGGCGTACTCGGTGGTATCGGGCAGACCGAACGCCTGCGCCACACGATAGACGCGCACTGCCAATACATACAATCCCGGCCCTCGATACTCGAAACGCGCCTGTACCGTTTGCTGGGACCAGCAGTGCAGCCCACTCAACTTCAATGCGTCGGCCAACTCGCGGATGTGATAGATGCCCGCGGCCTCGGCGAAATGGGTCAGCCGCACGATGCCCGGCGGCGGTCGGTCCGCCTCGGCCTGCTCCAGAAGCGGTGCCGCCTCCGGTACGATGCCGTCATGCTGCTGATGGACGTAAGTTGGAAACAGCCAAAATCGCCGATGCTCGACTTCGAACTCGCCGCTCTTCTCGGCGATGCCGCCCTTTCGCAGGAGCAACGCTTGCCGGCCGTCGGCAAGCGCCCGGCAAATGACCGCCCATTCTTTCAACGCATGTTGAAATGCATTCATAGCGATTCCATCTCCCCTTTCGGCTCGCGCAGCATCAGATCGTTAACGGCGAGGCGCGGATCTTTGTTTTCATACAGGACGCGATAAACTTCGGTGGTGATCGGCATGTCGATGCCCATCTCGCCGGCGCGTTCGTGGACACTGCGAGCGGTGAAAGCACCCTCGGCAACCATCGTCATGCCGGTCAGGATGTCGGCCCAACGTTCGCCCTGGGCCAATCGTTGGCCGAGGCGGTGATTGCGGCCGTGCGGGCTGACGCAGGTGGTGATGAGATCGCCCAGACCGGCAAGGCCAGAGAAGGTCCGCGCCTGCGCCCCCAGGGCGACGCCGAAACGCGTCATCTCAACCAGGCCGCGCGTCAATAGCGCCGCCTTGGCATTGTCACCCAGGCCCAGACCGTCATTGATCCCGGAGGCGATGCCGATGACGTTCTTGAGCGCTCCGGCCAATTCGACGCCCACCGGGTCAGGATTGGTGTAGACACGGAAGCGCTCGGTGCTGAAGCGCTGCTGAATCGACTGGGCCAGCTCGACATCGCGGCTGGCGACGACGACGGATGCGGGTAGGCCGCGGCTGATCTCTTCCGCATGGCTTGGTCCACTCAGGACGGCGGTTTTCTCGATGCCCAATATCTGTGCCAAAATCTCCGTCGGCCGCAGAAACGTGCCGATTTCCATTCCCTTGGCGAGGCTGAGGACAGGCGGTCCTGACGGCACAGCCGCGGCGATGCGCGTCAGGGTGGCGCGCAAATAAACGGTGGGGATGGCCGCCACCCATAGGTCGGCCCCGGCAACGGCTTGGACAATGTCGGTGGTCAACTGGATGGCCGGCGGGATGGGCACGCCGGTCAGCAAACGGACATTTTCACGGCGTTCTTGCAAAAGACGGCCGTTCTCCGCCCGCGCGCTCCATAAAGAAACGCAGTGCTCCGGATTGCGGGCCAGGAGCAGGGCAATGGCCGTGCCCCAGGCCCCATCGCCAAGTATGGTAATTGTCGTGGCCATGCTGCCATCATATCCAGAAAATCCGAGCCGCGCACGCAGCGCAGCGGAGTAAGCGGCGGCACGGGCGACCGCTTACTCCGCTGCGCTGCGTGCGCGGCTCGGAGGGATTGTAGTGAAGGCAACGGCGAAAACGCGCTCGTTCGCGACAGAAACTCGCAAGTCGCCCGCCCCCGTCTGTCGATGGAAGAGGAGAGCGATTTCCGGCCTCGCTTAGCGATGTCTCGCAGTGGCATCGCTGATCGAAGGTAATCTGGGATGAGTTTTTGTGGCCTGGAGGAACAACGATGGCCGCGCATCTTCGTGTCTATCCTTTGCCGAAAGACGATCTCGACGTTGCCGAACAGAAACCGACCGTTCGCGTCAGCTTGGGCGATCTGTTGCCCCTGGTCGCTCTGGCTCACCGGCACAATTATCTGTGGCTACAGGATTTCCTCGAAGACGAGGTGGCCATCACCTCGGATTTATACGAAGTCCTCCGCGCCTTTCGCTGTCATCGCCCCTCTGCTTGAACGAGTACGCGGGCGTCTCGCCCGCACGATTGGCGGGCGGGACGCCCGCGCTCCGACAGCCTCTCCCAGCTTTATTCCTTGTCGTCGGGTAGATCGGACAGCAGTTCGGGCTTGCCGAACTGGCTGAGATCGACTTGGCCGCGCAGCTCGCCCTCCACCAGTTTGAGCCGCGCATCCAGCTCGCGCAGACGGGCCTGGATCACTTCCAGTTTCGCCGAGATGTCGTCGCGCGGCTTGGGGCGCGGCACTTCCGGATAATTGAGCTGCCGCTGCAAGGCAGCGAATAGATAGAGCGGATCCTTGCCGCGATTGGCCCCGGCGATCTTCCCCTCCTTGGCGCCGAAGACCGCCGGCAACGGCGGCTCATAGTCGGGTTCCTGCCGGCGCCGCTCGTTGACGTATTGCTCGGAACGCAGGAAAAGCATCTCGGCGAGGTCCACCAACCCCACCTGCTGCCGGACCATTTCCAGAAACTCGCGCCAGTCCGGTGCATAGAAGGGATCGCCGAGCATGGCGGTCAATCCCTCGGCATAGCCGAGCCGATTGCGGCACAGCACCTCAAATTGATAGACGAACAATCCCGAAGAAGTCGGATTGCCGGCCCGATACTCGGACTCGCGCTGCAAGACCAGCAATGCGGTTTCCGCGGCGAAGCGGAGTTTTTCCACTTCCGTGCAGCGGACGACAAATGCTTGAAAGGGTGTGAAATAGTGAGGCAGGCGAGCGAAACCGGATGAGAGCAGGCCGGTATGCTTGACCTCGGCGGTCAAGAACTGCACGGCGTAGGGCAGCCGGGTTGTGGCGAGGATTTCCTCGCCGGCCTGTTCGAGCACTTCTTGCAGGGCCAATCCCTCGGCAATGCGCTCGCGCAGGACGCGGAACAGATACGCCTGTTCGATGTATTCTTCACGATTGAGGACCGTGCTTGTACTCATGGCGCCATGATAGTCGAGTGCGGCCGTTTCCTCAAGAAGCTCGTCGATGTGGTGGAATGTCGGCGGGCAGTCGCTTGAACAGGCCACGGATCAATCCCGATGCCGCTTCGGACTCTGGAGTGTCAGGGTTGGCCCCCTTGACATCCACAGAGAAAGTGAAGCCGCCGATGCGGAGCAGATCATCCTGGCGCAGCGTGGCCTGACGAATCGGCTCGCCGTTGAGAAAGACGCCGTTGAGACTATTCAGGTCGATCACTTGCCAAACGCCTTGACCGAAAAGAAGTCGGCAATGACGGCGGCTCACATCCGGCAGCGGCAAACGCATATCGGCTTGGCTGTGCCGGCCGATGAGGATGTCCGGCTGGGTAAATTCCACGGTCGCGCCGGTGGGTTGGAGAACCAGGCGCAGCGGCACGAAGTCGGCCGGCACCGGCAAGAGCGGACGCGTCCGCCAGGGTAGAGCAGTCGCGGGGAGGCCGCCGGCCTCGGCTGAAGTTCCTGAATGCTCCATTTTTGCTTCCTGTTCCGTTGGCAGGAGGGCGATGTCTTCTCCGTCCGTGCGGCTTATACCAGAAAGAAGAGACGCTCGGAAAGGGGAATATATGGGTTCGTCTGAGCCGCGCACGCAGCGCAGCGGAGTAAGGGGCCGTGTCACGATGCCGCTTACTCCGCTGCGCTGCGTGCGCGGCTCAGATCGCCTTGCTCTCCTTCAACATTCCAGTCTTGCGCAAAACTCTACGCCTACGGCAAACTCCTAGAGATACGACGCCCTTTAGCCAAACTTCTCTTTTTTTCTCTGTGGTTGACTTTGCGCAGCCCGCTTCATCGCGCACATTCTATGCGACGGCAACGGGCGCGCGCCAACGCAATCCGAGGCCGGCATGTCGAACCGGAACTGTATGGCGAGGAGTCCAGAGATGAGACAGAAGGCCGTATTGCCGCTATTCGCCGTGTTCTGCATGGCGGCGCTAGCGGACCCAGCACGCGCGTCGCATTGCGGGGCGTGTTGCTATCCCGCTCAGTGTTGCAGCCCCGAACAGTGCTGCATGCCCACTATTCGCTATCGCGTTTGCTATCAGACTGTCTATGAGGATCGGACCTGCGTGTGTTATCGGCCGGTCTATCGCACGGTCATGAAGGAATGTCGCTCGATTTGCTACCGGCCCGTTTACGAGCAGCACGAGCGTCCCCAATGCTACACCGTATGCAAGCCGGTGTACGAAAAGTACAACGTTGTTCAGAAATACACGGTCTGCAAGCCTGTCTATGAGCAGCACATCCGTAAATGCTGCTACACCACGTACAAAACGTGTTGGCAGGAATATCAGGTGCCGCAGTATTACTGCACCTATCATCCCGTGTATCAACAGCACGTCCGCAAGTGCTGCTACACCACGTACAAGACGTGCTGGCAAGAATACCAAGTGCCGCAGTATTACTGCACTTACCATCCCGTGTATCAACAGCACGTCCGTAAAAGCTGCTACACGGTGTATAAACCTGTGTGGCAGGAATATCAGGTACCGCAGTATTACTGTACCTATCATCCTGTGTATCAGCAGCACGTAAGGAAATGTTGCTACACAGTGTACAAACCGGTCTGGCAGGAATATCAGATGCCACAGTATTACTGCACCTATCACCCGGTCTACCAGCAGCACGTTCGCAAATGCTGCTACACCACGTACAAAACGTGTTGGCAGGAATATCAGGTGCCGCAGTATTATTGCACCTATCACCCGGTCTACCAGCAGCATGTTCGCAAGTGCTGCTATACGGTGTACAAACCGGTGTGGCAGGAATATCAGGTGCCACAATATTACTGCACCTACCATCCTGTCTATCAGCAGCATGTGAGGAAATGCTGCTACACCACGTACAAAACGTGCTGGCAGGAATATCAAGTGCCGCAGCGCTATTGCACGTATCGGCCCGTGTACCAACAGCACACCTGTCAGGTGCCCGTCACTTGCTATCGCACGGTGACGGAGCAACGTCAGAATGTGTGCCGCTACTGCACGTATGAGCCGGTTTGGACCGAAAAACCCATCACGATCTGCACCGGCTGCTGGCAGACGAAACAGCACTACTGCCCTGGTCCGGTCGTCCAAAAGTGCTGCCGGAAGCCGGGGACCTGGACGTTTGATCCCTGCACGTGTTGCTCGCGTTACTGTCCAGGCCCGGTCGTCAGCTACTCGGTGCAATGCCCCGGTCATTGGGTATGCGAGCGCGTCTGGGTGCCGCGCACCGAGGTGCGGACCATCCGCTGCTGCCATCTGGTGCCACGCGAGCACTGCCGTGTCATCCCCTATACCGCCTGCAAGCTCGTGCCCTACACGGTCACGAAGTCGTATTGCTACACGACGTGCAAAATGATCCGCGAGGAGCACTGCCGCATGATCACGTGCCGGCGCTGCTACGTCGTGCCGCAAGTGAAGGAAGTGTCCATTCCGTACACGACCTGCCACATGGTTACCAAGCAGCATTGCCGCATGCTCACCTGCCGGCGCTGCTACATGGTGCCGCAGGTCAAGGAAGTTTGCATCCCCTACACGACTTGCCACATGGTCACTAAGCAGCACTGCCGCATGATTACGTGCCGGCGTTGCTATATGATTCCGCAGGTGCATGAGGTGTGCATCCCCTACACCACCTGCCACATGGTCACGCAGCAACACTGCCGCATGATCCCATGCCGCCGTTGCTACATGGTGCCTCAGGTGAAAGAAGTGTGCATTCCGTACACCACCTGCCACATGGTGACGCAACAACACTGCCGTATGCTCACGTGCCGGCGTTGCTATATGGTGCCCCAGGTCAAGGAAGTGTGCATTCCCTATACGACGTGTCACATGGTCACGCAGCAGCATTGCCGCATGATTACGTGCCGGCGCTGCTACATGGTGCCGCAGGTTAAGGAAGTGTGCATTCCGTACACGACTTGCCACATGGTCACCAAGCAGCACTGCCGCATGATTACGTGCCGGCGCTCTTACCTGGTGCCGCAAGTGAAAGAAGTGTGCATTCCGTACACCACCTGCAAGCTGGTGCCGGAGGAGCGTTGCCGGGTGATCCCCTGCACGCGCTGCCATCTGGTGACGGAACAGAGGACGCGTATGGTGCCCTACGTCACATGCAAGATGGTCGCCGAGGAGAAGGTGCATCTTGTGCCGCACGTTACGTGTGAGATGCAGCCGTACTGCGTCAGCTACAAGGTCTGCCGTCAAGTCCCGGTGTGCGTGCCGGTGTGCCCGCCGCCGTGTCCTCCGGCTGTGCCCATCGGTCAACGCATGAACACGTCGGAATGGTTCGCACGAGTCACCTACCGGGCGACCCAGGAATCCGGTGGGGTCGTTCCTGCCGCCACTCGTTAACCCCCAGGGTGCAAGTCATCTCTGGTTGGCCGCTTGGGCTTCATTCTGAGGTCCCAAGCGGCCTTTTCGTTTAGAGTCTGTTCCAGAGGGGGTGAGCAGAGCCGCGACCGTAAGCGAGCGGGGCGGAATAGCTCGAAAAAAAACCGCTCCCTTACGGTCGCGGCTCAGCTGGAACTAATCTTTCCGAACAGACTCTTAGCCGTGGAGCGAAGTGGCGGGATCGACCGGCGTCTTGCCGATCGATCCCGCCACTTCGCTCCACGGCTTAACCAAGTGCATCAATAATCCATAGGGACTTCGCCGCCCGCGCGGGTGGCCATCGATCCGATCACGCACAGGCTGGCGCTCTGAGAGATGAAGTGAACGGAGCCGTCTGCGCAGAGGAAGTTGCAGCCGGCGGTGTGGAAGCTGTAGACCTCGTTCGTGTTATTGCATTGCATCGAGCAGGTGTTATTCGGCGAGCCATGCGGCTTGACGGCGCCGGTGAGGGGATTGGCGCCCTTGACTTTAAACTCCCCGTTGGGGTCGGCCCAGCCAGCCTCGCCATTGGTTCCCAGAACTTGAAAGCGCGGCCCATAAGCTGTGGGACGGCCCGCGCTCTCAGCGACCATGAAGGTATTCGACGTGCCGTCGGTAATCATGGCGATGCGCGTCTGACCGGATCCAATGCGGCACAGGACGCCGACGCGTGACGGATCGAAATCGTTGCCGATTTGGAAGCTGGCGAAGCTTGGGAAGGCATTGACGCAGTTGCCGACGGTGGGAATCCAGGTTTCCATCGCATTGATGCCCCAATAATCCGTGACGCCGCGCGGCTCAGTTCCACCGCTGAAGTTCACCCCCTCGTCCGGCGTGGTATCTTGGCGCGGCTGGTTCGGTGTGCTGGGACAGTTGTAAATCTTGATCTGCATGGCGATGGCGGGGTAGTTGGCTGGGTTGTTGTAGTCCAGCTTGTAGTTGTAGATGTTGGCGACGTTTTGCTGCTCAATGAAGGGCAGGACCACCGCCTTCCAGTCGGTGTAGACGCCGCCGGTCTCGTCGCGATTGTCGCCCACCGGAAAAGTGCTATACGCGCTCTCGTAGTTCATCAAGCCCAGGCCAATCTGCTTGAGATTGTTCTGACACTGCACACGCGCCGCGGCGTCGCGCACTTTCTGCACGGCCGGCAGCAACAAACCGATGAGGATGGCGATGATGGCAATCACCACCAGCAATTCGATCAACGTAAAAGCATCGCGACGTTGCAAACGGGGTCGAGTCATGGTACACCTTTTCCTCGGAGAAAAATGAACGGGCAGCGGATGAAGACGATTTCCGCGGCGAGTGAACCGGTTAACGGGTCAACGCGAACGGCTGGAGATCGTTCGCCCCCTCGTTGATGGTAACACGCACGCCCGAGTTCTTCGGGTCCATGTAGCGTGCCGGCAACGGACTCCATTCTTTCTTTGTCTTGGGGTTTTCTATCAACCAAACGAAACTCACGTTGTATTCGCCCGGCGGAACGCCGTCGTTCTCCTTGTACGTACTCATCTCGAACGTGCCATCCCTTCCAACCGTGCCCTGGGGACGAACCACGTTTGGGTCGTTCTCCCCCACGGGGTTGAATACGACCAAAGCGCCATCCGCTGGTTTTCCGCCGAGGAACACTTTGCCGCGAACAGGAACAACGGATTTACGGCTTGAGCAGCCAACGAGCGCCAGCATCAGGACCGCCGCCGCCAGCGGCTTGGACAAAGAGGAGAGACTCCGCCAGACGATCATAAACTCCTCGTGGTTAAGACTTTCGCCGAATGTCGGGGTTGCGACAGAGCAGCGAGTATGTCGTTCTACCCTGTTAACGAAGTATTTGGCCCCAGAGGACACGCTTTCTCCGTTTTCACGAAACCTTCATCTTGGCGGAAAACCTCATCATTTCTTCACAAAAAAAGAATAGCTGTCCCTTCCTCCCTCGGTCAAAATAAACGGAAGCGTCCTTGGCTCATCTCTCAGCCGTTTGAGTAGGATAAACTCCGTGCGTTTGATGGCAGCGACGAATTCGAGAGCCGTCATGACCACCCTTGCGACCATCGGCCAATTTCTGGATTGCATCCGAAAAAGCCAGTTGGTCGAGGAAACGCGCCTGGCTGAATTCCTGGAAACGAACGGCGGCAGCGAAGGGGGGACGCTGACGGCGGAGCAGTTGGCGGATCGGCTCATATCAGAAGGATTATTGACGCATTTCCAGGCTCGGCAGCTGCTGCGCGCGCGCTGGCAAGGGTTTTTGCTTGGCGGCAAGTATCGCATCCTGGAGCTGCTCGGCAGCGGCGGAATGGGCCGCGTCTTTCTGTGTGAACACACTCGGCTCGGCATTCCGATCGCTGTGAAGGTGTTGCCGCCGGAGAAGATGGCTGACGAGGCCGTCCTGGCGCGCTTTCACCGCGAGGCCCGCGCCGCCGCCTCCCTATCGCATCCCAACCTGGTGCGTGCCTTCGACATCGACGAGGACGGCGATTTCGCCTTCATCGTCATGGAATACGTCCACGGATATAGCCTGCAACACCTGGTGGAAAACCGGGGGCCGTTCCCCGTCGCCTGCGCTGTTTCCTGCATTCGCCAGGCAGCCCGCGGACTCCAACACTTCTGTGAGCAAGGATTAGTCCACCGCGACATCAAGCCGGGTAACATCCTGCTGGATCGACAGGGGACCATCAAGGTCCTCGATATGGGCCTGGCTCGCTTCTTCCGCGATACGCGCGATAAATTGACGCAAGAGCAGCAGGGCGGCAGCATCCTGGGCACCGCCGATTACGTGGCCCCGGAACAGGCCCTCGATAGCCACCAGGCCACGATTCAGGCCGATGTCTACAGCCTGGGAGCGACCTTTTATTTCCTGCTGGCGGGACGCGCGCCCTTCGAGGAGGGGAGCATCGCGCAGAAAATGCTTTGGCATCAGGTGCGGCAGCCGCCGTCATTGCGAACGTGGCGCGACGATGTTCCTGCCGAACTGGAGGCGGTCCTTCTGAGGATGATGGCCAAGGAGCCGGCTCAGCGTTTCGCTACCCCAGCCGAAGTTGTTGAGGCGCTCGGCCCGTGGGACCGCCCTTGTCCTCCGCTGCGGGACGAGGAGTTGCCGCCGCTCTGTCCAGCGGTCCAGCGATTGCTCCAGCGAGCCTCCGCACCCGTGAATTTCCAACCGTGTCTGCCGGCGTCCTCGTTCGCCACAAGGTCGTCCAGTGAAGGAATCCTCACCGACCTTCTGGACGACAATGCCGCTCTTGAAGCCGTTTGCCTCACACCCAGGACGACACCAGCCCCCGCGTCGCGGCTCCTCATGCCGATCGGGAGCCTTCGGCGACGCCGTCTGATGTTGGCGTCCGGCGCGATGCTTTTTGTTTGCCTCCTTGCCTGGGGGAGCTATCGCGGCTATGTCCATTTCTTCCCCCCCGCTTCTCGCCGAGCCCAGCCTCCTCAGCTGAACGGGTTCGATCCGCTGGCGGGCATCAACCCGGCCACGGTGATTCCCGACTATCTGGCCGTGGGTCAAATCGGCCAAACCCGAACCGTGCGCCTGACGGTGCGCGATCGGGAGCGCGACGAGGCCGGCACTGTCTATCTCTACTCCGCCCTGGTTGTCCACGGCGATACCCACGCAAAGGTATTCACCATCACCATTCCCGCGACCGCCCGAGCCGCTTTCAAGCAGGCAAGTGTCGCCGACCCGTATATCTTTTACATGGGGCAGACTATCGATGTGAAAGGTTCGGTCAAATACTTGACGCAGGGCTTCAACCGCCCCGGCATCGAGGCTACCCAACCTGGCCAAATCAGACTCGTCAATCCCGAATGAGGTGGTTAGGTGGTTAGGTGGTTGGGTTGTTAACCACCCAACCACCTAGTAATCGTTCCAGTCCACCGTCTCGCCGCCGGCGCGCGTTACCAGCCGAGCCAAAAGATATGTGGGGAGATCCTCGCGGAGAAAGCGGACGGAACCATCGCCGAAGACGGCTTGTGCGCCGCCGTGGTGGAAGGCGTACACGCCCTCGATGTTCGAGCAATTGATGGCACAAGGTCCGGAGTGGATGTTGGAATACGTCTGGGTCGCCTCGTCCCAGGTGAAGCCGCGCAGGCTGAAATCGTTGTCGCGGCTGGCTAGCACGGCATCCCCCGGCTTGATGTCGCTCCGCGTTTGCCGCCTACCCATCCACTCGTAAGGCCGGCCGGCGGCTTCGACGACCATGAGGGTATTGCTCAGTCCATCGGGGACATCACCGCGGCGGGGGAAGAGATCCTCGGCCAGCATGCCCGGACCCGCTTTTTCGGCGAAGCCGCGAACGAAGGCTTCCTTGCGGACCTGGTGCATCACCGCGTAATCGGTGCAGGCGGCATCGGAGAAAGGGAACCGGGTTCGGACGCGGTCGCCGTTGGGGTCGGTTGTTTTGATGTTGGCGATGCCCGAGGCAGTGCGCGGTCCGTAGGGCGAGGAAGGACAATAGAACAGCGGCACCTGCTGGCGGACGGCCTCGGCGTTGGCGGGATCGTACCAGGGCTTCTCGTAATCGTATTTTCGGGCCAACTCCTCTTGCTCGATCCAGGGCAGAATTTGCATCGCCCAGGAACGCTGTGGTCCAAGCTCCTTGATCGAAGAAGGGAAAAAGCCGTAGGTGTTCTCGAAGCCGAGACAGGCTTCACCGATGCGGCGCAGGTTGTTGGCGCAACGGGCTCGCTCGGACGCCTCGCGCGCCTTGCCCACGGCAGGGATCGCTAGCGAGATCAAGACGAAGACGATGCCAATCAGGACCAGCAATTCCCGGAGGGCGTAACCGAACCGCCGGGGAGAGTGAGTGAGCATAATTACGCCTTCCGGCCCGTCGTTTGCGCTCCGGGCGAGTTCAATATACCCAATGTACTAACGCCATTTACACAATCGGTGGGACGCTAAACCTGCATTTTCACTAAATCTTCACGCTCCGGCCCGCACGACCTCGCCGGGAAACTGGCCAGCGCCACGGCGGAGGGGTACAATGAGCGGCAATGCTCGGTAGTAAATGAATCGAAAGGCGTGCAATGCCGGACGAACCGTCCTTCCGCGATCTGCTGCGGCGCGTCCGCGCCGGCGATCCCGAAGCGACGCGCGAATTGGCATTGCGATATGAACCGGACATCCGGCGTGCCGCCAGTCGACCCCTCAATGATCTTCATTTGCGGAACCTCCTAGACTCGATGGACATTTGCCAGGCCGTGCTGGCCGAGTTTTTCGTCCGCGCGGCCGACGGTCAATTCGAGCTGACCGAACCCGACGAATTGCTTAAACTATTCGTAACGATGGCCCGGAACCAGGTGCTGGACGAATCGCGTTATCACAAAGCCGCGCGCCGTGACCATCGTCGCCAACGGGCTGATTTATCCGAGCACTGCTTGGGCGGCCTCGCCGACGATGGGCCGACGCCCAGCCGCATCGTCTCGGCGCGCGAGCTGATCGAAGAAATATCTCGCCATCTCTCCGCGGAGGAGCGCGAGCTGCTCGAGCAGCGCGCCCAGGGACACGAATGGAACACCCTGGCCGAACAGCGCGGCACCTCCGCTGTCGCCCTTCGCAAAAAGCTCAGCCGGGCGTTGAGCCGCGTCGTATCCGAAATCGGGTTGCTCGACTCCCTTCAGGCATGACTGCGGTTGTCTCGTTGCCCGGATCGCGGTTATCCTGATGGCCCCAGCGCAAGCCGGTTGTTGGGTTGTTAGGTGGTTAGGTGGTTGGTCGATTCGGTTGATGACCACGCAACCACCTAACCACCTAACAACCCAACACCCAGCAAAGGGAACAATGGTGAAGGAGCGGAGGGAGAGAGATTCATGGAGCATCCGGTTCGTATCGGCGCGGTCAACTATCTCAACACCAAACCACTTATCTGCGACCTGGAGCAACTTGCCCCGCAAGCGGAGCTGATCCTCGACGTGCCTAGCCGCTTGGCAGATCTGCTCGCGGAGGGACAGCTCGACGTGGCCCTGATCCCGGTGATCGAGTATTTCCGAGCCGGTTGCTACTCCATCGTTCCGAACATCGCCATCGCTTCGCGCGGTCCGGTGTTGAGCGTGACGTTATTCAGCCGCTTGCCGTGGGCCTCGATCCGCCGCGTCGCCCTCGACGCCGGTTCGCGCACCAGTGCCGCGCTGACGCGGATTCTGCTCGGCAAGCGTTACGGCGTGTCAGCGGAGGTAGTATCGCTTCCCTTGGACAGCGAAGCCGAGGATGTCGATGCCGACGCCGTGCTGCTGATTGGAGATCGCGCCATGCGGGCCTGTCTGCCCGGCTTCCAACACGCTTTCGATCTCGGTCAGGAGTGGTTCGATTGGACGGGTTTGCCGTTTGTCTACGCCGTATGGGCGGTGCGTGAGGGCGTCGATTTGTGCGGCGTGGACGAGGCGCTGCGTCAAGCCAAGGAGCGCGGTCTGGATCGGGCCGGTCCCATCGCCTACGCCGAGGCGCCGCGCCTTGGGCTGGACGCCGGCTTCTGTCGCCGTTATCTCTCGAACATCCTGCACTTTGATCTCGGGCCGCGCGAGCAGGCCGGTTTGCACCATTACTACATGTTGGCCTGCGAATTGGGACTATCGCGGAGAGGAGTCAACCTTGAATACTACCATCCAGCGCATCTTGCAAAAAGCCGTTGACGGCCAGCGCCTGACTTTCGATGAAGGCGTCGCTCTGTTCGAGTGCCGTGATCTGCCGGCCCTCGGCCGCGCTGCCGATGCCGTCTGCCGCCGGCTGCACCCCGAACCGTACCGCACCTACAACATCGATCGGAATATCAACTACACCAACATCTGCGCCGCCGTCTGCGATTTCTGCGCGTTCTATCGCAAGAGCAACGATGCCGACGCCTACGTCCTGCCGCGTGAGGAGATTTACAAGAAGATCGAGGAAACCATCGCGCTGGGCGGCGATCAGACGCTGATGCAGGGCGGCATGCACCCCAGTCTGAAATTGGAGTGGTACGAGGATCTGCTGCGCGATTTGAAGGCCCGCTATCCGAATTTCAATTTGCACGCTTTCAGTCCACCGGAGATCTGGCACTTTCACAAGATCAACAAGCTGCCGCTGCGCGAAGTGCTGCGGCGTCTCAAGGAAGCGGGATTGGGCAGCTTGCCCGGCGGCGGCGGCGAGATCCTGGTCGATCGCGTGCGCAAGGCCATGACCGTGAATAAATGTTTAACGGATGAATGGCTGGAAGTGCATCGCGTCTGGCACGAGCTGGGCGGCAAATCGACCTGCACGATGATGTTCGGCCACATCGAAACGCTGGCCGAGCGCATCGAGACATTGGAGCGGCTGCGCCAATTGCAAGACGAAACCGGCGGCTTCACGGCGTTCATTTGCTGGACGTTTCAGCCGGAGCACACGGCGATGGCCGACGTGCCGCCGGTCGGGGCTTACGAGTATCTCAAGACGCAGGCCATCGCCAGGCTCTATCTCGACAACATCCCGAACATTCAATCCTCGTGGGTAACGCAGGGATTGAAGATCGGCCAGATCGCGCTGTTCTTCGGCGCCAACGACATGGGCAGCTTGATGATCGAGGAAAACGTCGTCGCCTCGGCGGGCACCGTGCATTACTTGACGCTGGAGCAAATTAAAAACGCCATCCGCGAAGTTGGCTACGTTCCGCGACAGCGCAATGTCTTCTACGAATACATTGATGACGCGCCCCCGCTGCACCTTCAATCCAGCCGCGGATAAACGTCGATGAGCTGTTCCTCATCGGCCAGCTCATTCGCGGGCAATTGTTCGAGTGCGGAGATGATGTCATTGGGCGCGCCGTTCTTGCGGGCGGCGTGAACGAGATCATCTTTGTGCGCGGGGAAGGATACACCCCGGATATACTCCAACACGCTTTCCCTCGTTTTTCCTCCGGCTAACCGCTCCATCTGATCCTCCTTTCGCGTTTGCTTATTCTGGCTCTATACCACCTCCTTGCAAGTTAGGCGCCAACTCAGAGGGATAGATGCGGAGTCACGCCCGGAAGCAATCATGGCTATAGGGAATCGGAAACGATCCGGATGGATATAATGCCAGGTGAAGGACCGTTTACAGGTGAAGGATCGTTTCATCCCTTGCCCTGCGGAGAATCAACTCGAAAGAAGGTACCCACTATGTACTCGAATCCCCTCCTCCGCCACGCATTGGCAAGCCTACTCTGCCTCGCCGCGACAACGATGGTTCATGGACAGCAAACTGTGACACCCGGCTCGCGTCAGGAAAAAGCGCCTTCTCCCCGAGCCGCCGAAGCGACTTCCGGCTCCGTCCACCGCATGGTCATTGAGGAAGGCCCTAATCGCCGCGTCCAATACATTGCCACGGGCAACCTGTCCACGAGCGACCGCCTGGCTGTCCACGATTTGGAGCGCGCCGAAAACGAATTGGCCTATGTGCGTAATCTCCAACACCTCAAGGAACAGTACGTCAACAGCGAGCGCGTCCTTGAACCGCATCGACGCATCGTTCAGCAACAACTGTATGGCACGCAGCAAAGTTACAGCAGCTACAGCTCAAGCTATGTTAGCTACATGCCCTACGAGGGTTACGGATATCCCGGCGGGCTTTATGGATATTACGGAGCCTTTTCTCCATTTTTCTATGGTCCCTTTTCCTACGGTTCCTATGGCTATCCCGGAGGTTTTGGCTATTCCGGAGGAGTCGTTGGATCCTACGGTTCCTCGACGCCTTCGGAGACACGCAGTTTGCAATACGGCGTGGGTGACGAGGGCTCCATGAAGGAGTCCCTGGCTCAGCTCATCGCTCAGCAATCTACCCCCGAGTACGCCGCTACCGTAGAGCGCGACTACGAAGAGGCTATCGCGCGGGCCGCCGAGTCGCCGATTCTTTCGCGCGATCTTCATCTGCGGAAAAGCGCGGCCCCGGCTCCGCAGAAGGAGCTGAGTTTCACCAAAGGCAGCAAGGAAACCATCTGGATAGGCAACGAGAAATACGAAGGCACCGTCAAGGATGATCGGCCCGGCTGGGTCGTCCTTCAAACGGACAAGGCTGACGTGACCATACGCAAGTCGGAGATCACACGGACGGAAACGCCGCCCAAACCTTCTGGTTTCCCTACAAAGAACCCCGAGCGCCGGCGTTGAGGCACCCCCTCTTTTCACCGACGCTCCTATAATCTCTACTTCTCCTCGCTCGGAGTCAACTGTTATGCAAGCCGTTGCCAACACCTCCGTTCTCTTGACGGAATTGCGGGAGGAAGTTCTGTATCTGACGCTCAACCGTGCGGAGAAACGTAACGCTCTATCGAAGGAAGTGTTGCTGTGCTTGCATGACACCCTGGATGAAATCGCGGCGGATGCTCGTGTGCGCGTCGTGGTGCTGGGCGCGGAAGGGCCGGTCTTCTGCGCCGGCCACGACCTCAGCGAAATGCTGGGATGCTCCGAGGAAGCGTATCGGGAGTTGTTCACGCTTTGCTCAACGGTGATGCAACAATTCCGGGCGCTGCCGCAGCCGGTGATCGCGCGGGTTCAAGGAATGGCGACGGCCGCCGGCTGCCAGCTTGTCGCGGCTTGCGATCTGGCCGTCGCCGCCGATAGCGTCAGCTTCGCGACTCCGGGAGTGAGGATCGGCCTCTTCTGCACCACACCGATGGTGCCGCTGGTGCGAACGATTCCGCCGCGCGCCGCAATGGAGATGCTGCTGACCGGCAAGCCCATTTCCGCCCAGCAAGCGCTTACCTGGGGACTGGTTAACCGTGTCGTTCCCGTGGATCAGCTGGACGACGCCGTCCGTGAATTCACCGAAGCGATCCGCGCCGCCAGTCCCTTGACGGTGCGCATCGGTAAGAAAGCCTTTTACGATCATCTTGCGCTCGATGAAGCCAGTGCGTACGAATGTGCCACGGACGTGATGACGAGAAATGCCTTATTCCGCGATGCCCAGGAAGGCATGAGTGCATTTGTACAAAAGCGCCGGCCGACGTGGACCGGACAATGAGCCAACGCAGCCGCTATCTTGCGGGGTCGCCGAACTGATGCTCGGTGAGAATGCCGGACGGCCAATCCAGCCACAACAGGCGTTTGAAGTGATAATCGCCGCCGACATTGTAGCCGCGGATGCCGTGCCAGGTTCCCTGTCTCGCTCGGTGCGTATGACCGCAGAAGGCAAAGGAGATTCGCTCGGCATGACGCGCCAGCAGTTCCTCCATCGCTCGGTTGCCGCCGAACGCCTCCCATAGGAGATCATCGATCGTCAACGGCGGCTGCTTTTCCGGGAAACTGATGCAGCGCATCGGGGGATGATGCGTCACGACAATGACGCGCTCCGCTTTCTCCAGCGCCTGGCGCAAATGCTGGGCGAGCGTATCCACAACGCGGGCCGTGAAACGCGCATCGTCCAGGGGCCAGCGCACGAAGTTGACATCGTTGTGCCGGCCGCGCGTGAATTGCTTGCTGGACAGGCGTACTTCCTCTCCGGGATAATCGCGCCGCAGTGCCTCCAGCGACCATGAGTAGTCGTACCAGTTGATGGAACCGACAAGGGCCAGGCCGAAGTCCGGGAAGAGCAGCGGTCCTTGATCGAGATAGTCAAATCCATGCCGCCGGCACATCTCGGGAAGATCTTCCTCGTAAAGCTGGAGAGAATCACGACGATCTTCGGGCCGAACCCAGAGATCGTGATTTCCCGGAACCAGCGCTTTGCGGCAGGGCAGTTCGTCAAATAATCGCAGACATTCATCGAAGAAAGATCCAGTGCCGATGTCGCCGGCGAGAACGAGAACCTCCGGCGTCTGAGTGTGGAGAAAGGAAGCGAGCAAGCGCGTGGCCTCGTCGCCGCGGCCGCCGTGGCCCCAGTGCAGAGCGGCTATGATTGCCAAGTGCAGCTCCGCACTCATGAGATAGCTCCTCCGACTCGTTGAAACTCACCGCCGGGTTGTCGAGTATCCACTGTCGATCCCCGTGGCCTGCCGGCTCGTCGTATTGTACAGGAGTTTCCCTACCATGCGTTGCTTTCGCTGTGCCGCGAGCTGTCTGATTGCTCTCACACTCGGCGTCGCCTTCGTTCGCGCCGACACGCCTCCCTCCCCGCTGCGTCTGTTGCCCGATCAAAGCGATCTGCTGATTCAAGCGCCGGAGCCGCGCCGTCTCGTTGAGACCCTGACGAATGCGGACACGCTGAAGCAATTGCAACAACTTGCCCCGGTTCGTGAATTCCTGGATTCCACCAACGCCCGCCGAGTCTTCCAGCTCGTGGCGTATGTCGAGAAAGAGCTGGGCCTGCCGTGGCCGCAGCTGCTCGATCGACTGGCCGGGCGCGGGATCGCCTTTGGGGTGCAATTTGGGGATAATCAGCCCCTCGCGCTGCTTGTCATCGAAGGCGAAGATGAAAAGCGAATGCAACAGTTCTTTGAGCTAGGAGTCAATCTCTTGGGTCAGGAACTGGCACGAGAAGAGGCGAAGGAGGCGCTCGTAAAGGGAACGTATAAGCAGTTCAATACCATTCGCATCGGCACCGAGTTCCACGCCGCGATCGCCGGCCGCGCCCTCCTTCTGAGCAATTCCGAGAAATCTCTACACGCCGGACTCGATCGACACCTGAATGGCGGCGAGAAGAGCATGGCCGGCGTGTCGGGCGTTCATGAGGCGGCTCAATTGATGCCGCCGCAGTCGCTCCTCACAGTCTGGCTCAACATGGCAAAGTTTCACGAAGGACGCCAGGCAAAGGCCGTTTACCGATCCCCTCCGCGCGATGATCCCGCCCTGACGGTCTTGTTTGGGCATTACCTCGATCTCCTCGGACGCTCGCCCTTCGTCTGTGCCTCGGTCCAGAAAGGCAGCCAGGGACCGGAGGCCAGCATTTTCTTGCCGCGCGGCCGCGAAGGTATGGGAGCGGACAAATTGTTGCATGTTCCCTCCACCGGCGTGCCCGGCTCACGCCCGCTGCTCGAACCGAAGAACGTCCTCTATAGCGAAAGCGACTATTTCGCGCTCGCGAATATTTGGAGCGAACGAACGACGCTCTTCAACGAAAAACAAGTGAAGCAATTGGAAAAGTTCGAGAAACAAACAGCGCCGTTCCTGGTCGGGGCCAAGCTCAGTAAGCTCTTGACGCAAACCGGGCCGTACTATCGCTTCGTCGCCGCTCATCAGTCGAAATCAAGCTACAAAATCGCTCCAAAAATCTCCATTCCTGCCTTCGCCCTCGTTTGGGAGCTGCGGGAGCCGGAAAAATTCGTCAAATCGTTGGAACCGATTTTGCGCGGCGCCGCACTTCTGGGCGGGTTCCAGGTCGACTTGAAGCTCGTCGATGAACAATACAAGGGGTGCAAGATCATCGGCTATCGCTTCCCAGAGGACAAGCCACTTAAAGGAGACATCAACGATCTCCGTTTCAATTTCACTCCCTGCTTCACGCGCGTCGGTGATCAACTCGTGATCTCTTCGACGATGGACCTGTGCCGCGAATTGGTGGATCTCATTCAGAAAGAAGACACTTCACCGGCGCGCGGAGACCCTTCAACCGCGCGCATCCGACTTTACGGTTCCGGTGTGGCTGCTTATCTGCAAACCATTGAGGATCTGCTCATCACGCAGACGACGCTCGATCAGGCGGTGACCCCGCAGGAGGCGCGGCACCAGGTCAAGGCATTCCTCGACATCATCCGCGGACTCGGCGTGCTAACGCTGGAGCCGCGCTTTCATGAGAAAACGTTTCAATACGATATCCGCCTTCGGGCTAAGAGATAAGTTCCGGTTAGCGACGCTTCGCAAAAGCGTCTTCGGCACGATCGCAGAGGAGACCCCTTATGACCGATGCTTCCGCGAACACCATCGATCCGCGCTGGGCATGGCAACCGTATCGCCCCAGTTCGCAAGCTCCTTGGAACCTCCAGCGTGTCGGCCATCTTTATCGCCGCGCCGCCTTCGGGGCGACGTACACGGAGTTGGAGGCGGGAGTAAAAGCTGGACCCGAAGCGCTCATCGCCCTGCTGCTTAAGGGCGGGACGGGGCTAGCGGAGTTTGATGCCTCCATGGAGCCGCTGGCGCAAAACATCGCCCGCTACAACGATGGGGGGCATCTGAGCGCTTGGTGGCTGACGCGAATGCTTCACAGCCCTCATCCATTACAGGAGAAAATTACTCTTTTTTGGCATAACCATTTCGCCACCAGCTACGCGAAAGTGCGAAGCGCCCGCTTCATGCTCGGCCAATACGAATTGATGCGCCGCCATGCTTTGGGGCATTTTTCCGAGCTGTTGCGCGAGATGTCGTCCGATCCGGCCATGCTGATTTGGTTGGATGGACGCGATAGCAAGAAGGGCAACCCGAACGAAAACTATGGCCGCGAGCTGATGGAGCTATTCAGTCTGGGCATTGGCCATTACACCGAGAAAGACATCCGCGAAGCCGCCCGCGCCTTCACCGGTTGGGGAATTCAAGAGACCAAGGCAGTCTTCAATCCCAATCAACACGACGAGGGCAAGAAAACGGTCCTCGGCCAGACCGGCAACTGGTCCGCCGACGACATCGTTCGTATCTGTTTGGAGCAGGAATCGGCGGCGCCTTTTATCGTCGGCAAGCTGTATCGCTTCCTGATTAGCGAGTCCATCGAACCGACTCCGGAATTGTTAGCACCGTTGGCCCGGCAATTCCGCAAGAGCGGTTACGACTTCGGCCTGCTCGTCAAAACCATTCTGTCGTCGAACCTGTTCTTCTCATCGCAGGTTTACCGGACGCGCATCAAATCACCGGTGGATTTCCTGCTGAATATCGTCCGCGGTTTGGAAGGCAAGATCGGCACGACAGCTTTAGCGCAATCACTGGAGCAACTGGGACAGAACCTGTTTTCGCCGCCGTCGGTAAAGGGCTGGGACGGCGGGCGAAGCTGGCTCAACGGGCAGACGCTCCTGTTCCGGCAAAACCTGGCGCTGGCCCTGACCTCAACCGAAGATGCCCGTTTCGGCCGGCGTTGCGATCCGGGCGCATTGGCGCGCAAGTACGACAAGAAGACGGATACCGAGTTGGTGGATTTTTTCCTGCGCGTGTTCTTGCAGGGAGATGTCTCCGCCGAGGAGCGAGCGCGGCTACTCGATTATCAACAACATGCCCACAAACTTCCGGCGCCTGTGTTCTGGACAGAGCAAGAGGTAGCCGATCATCGCGTGCGCAGCCTGTGTCATCTTGTGTTGACCTTACCGG
>Ga0070738_10000678_pt1 | contig 89017 bp, 76 predicted proteins | sample Coa_R2_2_FD_66446 | JGI IMG/M metagenome (GOLD analysis project Ga0070738, IMG submission 66446) | Surface soil microbial communities from Centralia Pennsylvania, which are recovering from an underground coalmine fire - Coalmine... | ecosystem: Environmental > Terrestrial > Soil > Unclassified ...
CAAAATCGCTCGGGCTATTCTCTTTAACAATGGTCAGCGTGCCGTCGCCCTGGGAGCTGAAGGCCTCCATCGTCTTGGGGTTGAAGACCGCGCCGTCGGTTCCTTGGCCAATGGGGAGCGCGGTGATAATATCGCCGCTGTCCGCCTTCAAGATCACCATGTTTTGCGGATTGCGGCACGCGGCGAAGAGAATGCGATTCTTTACGTCCATCGCCAGTCCGGCGCATTGGCCGCCTTTGCCGGCAAGATCGTAATGCGCCGTGACCGCCAGCGTCTTGGCGTCCACGGCAGCAATCTGGCCCTTGTCTTCCAGATCGACGTACAAATGGCCTGCGCCATCGGAGACGGCTTGCTCCGGCGCGCCGCCCAGATCGAGCGTTCCGACCACTGAACCGTCCGCGGCATTGATCACGGTCGCGTTCGGAGCGATATGGCTAAACACCCACACGCGGTCATTAAAAGCGTCGTACATGATGCCGTCGGGCCCGCCCTGAACGTCAATGGTTTTGATGGGCATCAACGTCTTGGAATCCCACATGGCGACGGGTTTGCTGCTCCCGAAACCATGACCGGACTTAGGCGAGACCGCCGCGCCGCGAGCGTTCGCATTGGAAATCTCGCCGACCGGCTTCAGACTGTCGAGATCGAACACCGTGATGCGTGCGCCCTGGCCGGTGCGCGGAATATAGAGGCGGCGACCGTCGGAGTCCGCGTAGACGTAGTCGAAGCCGCCCGCGCCGCCAACCCTGGCCACGTTTTGGACTTTATAAGGACCCGTTTGCTGAGCCATGACGGCGGGGGGGAAGGCCGCGGCCGCGATCGCGAATGGGAGACAGAAGCGCTGCATGTTCATACTCCTTGGCGGAACAATTCGATATGCCTGTCCGAGCAGTATACACCGGCGCGAGGGGTCCAAAAATTTGGCGGCGCCGGCGCGGTCTATTATGAGTGAGATGAGCATTTACAAAACCGCATTGGCCCTATCCGCCGCGCTGCTGGCCGGCGCCGCGAGCGCTCAAGTGACCCTGAACTCGGTGCGCGTCGGCGCGAAAGACACGGTCGCGCTGGCGAAGTTCTATCAGTCCGCGTTCGGCATGCAAGAGATCAATCGGATCGATTCGCCCACGGGGCCGGAGATTTTCGTGAACTTCGGCGCCACGGCCGACGCCGCAAAGGCCAACAAAGGCGAGCCGATCGTAATCATGCATCGCGACTCCGACGACCTGAAGGACCCGATTCCACACATCATCCTCAACGTGAAGGACATGGCGGCGACGACCGCCGCGATCAAGGCGGCCGGAGGATCGATGGCGAGCGAACCGCGGCCGTTCCGAAACACCGGCATTGTCATCGGCATCGCGGCCGATCCAGCCGGCAACCGCATTGAGCTCATTCAACGGCCCTGAGCGGCGACGGAAGTTTTCGGGGCGCCGCGTGAAGGGATCGCGGATGAGTCCGGCAAGGCGCTAGCGGGCTTGTGTCTTGAGAAACGTTCCCCGCTCCAGTTCCGTAAACGCCTGGCGGAGCTGTTCCTGGGTATTCATCACGATCGGCCCGTACCAAGCCACGGGTTCTTCGAGCGGCTTGCCTGACACCAGAAGGAAGCGGATGCCGTCCTCGCCAGCCTGCACGGAAACCTCATCGCCGTTGTCGAAGAGAATCAGCGAGCGATTGCCAGCTTCAACGGGAGCGGCTGACTCCGACTCTCCGACTACTTCGGTGCGCACGGCGCGGGGACCCGAGGCGTTCGAGAATTTTCCGCCGCCAGCGAAAACGTAGGCGAAGGCGTGGCGGCTGGTTTCGACCGGCAGGGTCTTGGCGCGGCCGGGGGGAACGGAAATGTCCAGATAGATGGGATCGGCGGCGACTCCTTCCACGGGCCCCTTGGCGCCCCAAAAATTTCCGCAAACGATGCGCGCGCAGGTTCCGTCGTCGTCGGTGACCAGGGGAATATCGGCGGATTTGACCTCCTGGTAACGGGGCGCGGTCATCTTGAGGGCGGAAGGGAGGTTGGCCCACAACTGAAATCCGTGCATGCGGCCGGCCGCATCCCCCTTGGGCATCTCCTGATGAATGATGCCGCTTCCGGCGGTCATCCACTGCACGTCGCCGGCGGAGATCACGCCGGAGTTGCCGATGCTATCGCCGTGCTCCACGGTTCCGGCGAGAACATAGGTGATGGTTTCAATGCCGCGGTGGGGATGCCAAGGAAAGCCGGCGAGATACTGTTCGGGGTTGTCGTTGCGGAAGTCGTCGAGCAGGAGGAAGGGATCGAAATCGTTGGTATTGCCGAAGCCGAAGGCGCGGCGCAGATGCACGCCGGCGCCTTCGAGGGTGGGCTTGGAGTGGATGAGCCGCTTAACCGGGCGAAGGGACATATACACTCATATTGCCATTAACAGGCTTTCGGCGAAGGGCCACTCGCGGTCGATCCATTGAGCCATGCAGGCGAAGCCGGCGCCTTCGGCCATGCGCACGATCTCTTGCGGGGAATACTTGCGGCTATTCTCGGTCCAAATGGTTTCGCCTTCCTCGAAATGAACGGAAAGGAGAGCCTGCCGGATTTCGACGGTTTGGGTTTTTTTGGAACGAAGGTGCATCTCGACGCTGCCGGTGCCGGAATTAAACCGGACCAAGTGTTCGAATTGAGACAGAAGAAAATCGCCATCGAGCTCCCGATTAATGCGGGCCAGGAGATTCAGATTGAACGCGGCGGTGACGCCCAAGGGATCGTCATAAGCCTCCAAGAGCTGGGGAATGGGCTTTTCGAGATCGCTTCCGAGCAGAAGGCAGTCGCCGTGTTGCAGGGTCAGCCGCACTTCGCGGAGGAAATTGAGATCGGCGGGGTGGCTGAAGTTTCCAATGGTGCTGCCTAGAAATAGGACCAAAATGCGCTGGCCCAAATTTCGGCGGGCGGCGACTTCGAGCAATCCGCCGAGATATTCGCGCTCCAAACCGACAATGCCCACCGATTCGATGTCGGCCAGCTCGCGCTCGCAGGTGCGCAGGGCGGAGGGAGAGATTTCGATGGGGAAGTAATAAGTGTGGCGCCGGCGGGAGAGGGCTTCGAGGATCCAGCGGGTTTTCGAGCCGTTGCCGCTGCCCAATTCGCACAGGATCACGTCGCCTGGAATTCGCTGGACGATTTCCTGGGCGTAGGAGCGAAGCAGGCGCTGGTCGGCGCGGGTCAGGCCGTATTCGGGGAGTTCACCGATGACTTCGAAGAGTTTGGAGCCGACCGCATCGTAAAGATATTTGGAAGGCAGCTCCTTCTGCCGCCGCCCAGCGAGACCTGCGCGCACATCGGCGGCAAACGCGGTTGCAGGGCCGGCGGCGATGGCGTTGGTGAGCATAGATGTAACCTCCAGAGAACCGCGGCCTCAGGATTGCGGCCCGGTTCGGCGCGAAAGGGCTGTGTCGCGGCCGCGGCTTGCGCAGCGGAAGCCCGCGTAGGCGTATTGGTAATGCGCCTGGAACCAATTCCTAAAGGAGCGGCGCAACATGCTTGAGGCGGTGCGAGGAGAGCCGCCCTTCATGACGTAATGCAAGCCGTCGAAAAACGCGGCCGAATATCCGGGATAGAACGGAAACGGTTCAAAACCGGGGAACGGCTCAAACAAGCTGGACGTCCATTCCCATCCGTTGGCCAACATTCCTTGGACTCCGAAGGCGCTGGCTGATCGAGGGAATGCGTTGACAGGCGAGGGGTCCCATCGCTTCAATCCGAAATAGCCGTGTTCGGACCGAGGCGCTTGGCGGCCCCAGGGAAAGGCGCGCTCCTCGCCATCCGGCGCGCCGTAGGCCGCGCGATGCCATTCGGCTTCCGTTGGCAGTCTTTTGCCGGCCCAGGCCGCATAGGCTTGGGCTTCCGCATGACTTACATAAACGGGCCAGTGGGGCGGCAGAGGAATCTCCTCAAACATGCCACGGTAAACCCACGCATCCCCCTGTTTCCGCCAGAAAACGGGGCGCTCGACACCGTGGCGCTGGATCCAGGCCCAGTCCGCCTCTGTCCACAATCCGCGGTCGCGGTAACCGCCCGCGCGCACAAACTCGAGAAAATCGCCGTTGGTCACTTTGTAGCGGTCGATGGCGAACGAGGCGACTTCCACCGAATGGGCCTGAAATTCGTTGTCCCAGCCGAAGTTTCCGGCGGCGCGCGGAATCCCGAGAGTTACGCGGCCCGCCGGGATATCAACCATGCCGCAAGCGGGCGGAGCGGTTTCGGGAACGGCCGTCTGGACCTTGGGGCGCTTGGCGTCCATGGGAGCCTGATGGAGCATATAAGCCAGAGTTTCGACGTGCATCATCCGATGCTCGATGGCTACATTCATCAGGACGTGGTCCGCTCCGGCCGCCAAGCCCGAATCCAATTCCGCGCGCGCGCGGCGGGCGTAGCGTTCTACTACGGCTAAGGGAGGCCAATCGGCGGGCCGATCGGAAGGCAGGCCGCCGCCGACGGGATCGATGCCGAAAGCAAAGAGCCGGTCGAGAGCGGCGTCAAACGACTTCAACCCGGCAAGCCTGGGATAAAGGAGATTCCAATCGAAGGCTTCCAAGTGGCCGAGGTAAAAGATAATGCGATGCCGTTCGGGGATGGGGCGATGGTAGATGGCGTCCGGCTTGACGAGCCGAAAAAGCCGGTCCGATTCCGCGCGCGCGGCGTGCAGGCGCGCCAAGGGCGTTGAAGGAGACATTGTGTGAATCGTCTATTGGATTTCTTGCGCTGGCGCTCCCAAGGGCTTGAGTTCCCCGAGCATAGCCGGGATCAGCTCGGAGACAGTAGGGTGAATATGCATGGCGCGCCGAATCACCGTATAAGGGGCTTTGGCGTACATCACGTCCAGAAGGGAATGAATCACTTCGTCGCCTCCGGTTCCCAGGATGGCCGCACCGAGAATCGCGCCCGAACCGGCCTCCACCAGGATTTTCATAAAGCCCAAGGTTTCCCCTTTCTCCACCGCGCGCCCCACCTTGGTCATAGGCCGGCTGGCCATCCAGACCTGTTTCCCCGACTGCCTGGAATAGGCAAGGGCGTCCCTTCCGGTCATTCCAGCGCGGCCTAGCGGCGGATCGATATACAAGTTGTAAGCGAGGATTCGATCGCTGACTCGCCTGGCATCGCCGTCGAGAAGATTCGCCGCGATAATCTCGAAATCGTTGTATGAAGTATGAGTGAAGCCTCCCTTCCCGTTGCAATCTCCCAGGGCCCAGATGCCGGCTCCGGTAGTGCGAAGCTGATCATCCACGAGAATATAGCCGCGGCCGTCCATGGCGACTCCAGCCTTTTGCAGATCCAGATCGTCCGTGTTGGGCCTGCGGCCGGCGGCGACCAACAAATGCGAGCCGCGGATTTCGGATTTCCGGCCATCCGATTCCAGGCTCACGATGATATCATCTCCATCCTTTCCGAGCCGCACACAGTGGGAGTTGAGGCGGACATCCACGCCTTCCCGCTTCAGAATATCCCGAATCGCCGCCGATATATCTTCGTCTTCACGGGCAATGAGCCGAGGCCCCTGCTCCACGATGGAGACGCGGCTGCCAAAGCGGCAAAACATCTGGCCAAACTCCAACCCGATATAGCTACCGCCCAAGATCACCAAATGGCGCGGAAGGAAGTCGACTTCCATCATGGAGCTATTGGTCAGGTAGGGAACTTGCTCCAAGCCCGGAATGGCGGGGATGGATGCGCGGCCGCCCACGTTCACAAAGATGCTTTCCGCAGACAGGATTTCACCGTTCACCAGCATTTGGCGCGGGGACAGGAACCGGGCATGCCCCCGGTAAACGGTACAGTTCGGCATTGTTTTCAAAAAGTTCTCGACACCGGATCTGGCCTGACTGGAGATTTGATCTTTCCGAGCCTTAATGCGTTGCATGTTTACGATTACTTCGCCGGGGATTTGGATTCCAAAATCTGCGGCGCGGCGAGCCATATGAGCGGCATAAGCGCTGGCCACCATGGCCTTGGTAGGGATGCAGCCGGTATTGACACAGGTTCCACCGAATTTGCCCCGCTCAACCACGGCGACGGTCTTTCCCGCGGCGGTGAGCCGGCCAGCCAGGGAGGGGCCGGCCTGGCCGGTCCCGAGGATAATGGCGTCATAGGTGGAGCTCATGTTTTCCAAGCATCTCATGAAGCGCGAGAGCGGGCTATGGGGGCGAGACCGAGGCGAGCTAATGCTGCATCTCGTCGAGGTATCCCGCGCTTTCGGGATAGGCGTGGGAACCCAGCTCGTGCAGATCCAAACCCTGGCGCTCGGCCTCCGGAACCGCGCGATAGCGAACGAAGCGGTTCAGAATCCAGTTGGCCCCGTAGATGAGGGGGAAAATAAATCCGAGGAGCGCAGCGATTCCCATAAGCTGAGCCAAGACTTGATCCGGCTGAGCGGAGGGAAATCGGGCGAACAATCCGGCGGCGAGCAATCCCCAGAGGCCGGCGACGCCGTGGACCGAAGCGGCGCCGGCAGGGTCGTCGACGCGCAGGCGCAACTCGAACCATTCGATGCATATCGGAACCAGCGCGCCGCTGACAATTCCCACGATGAGAGCCGCGGCCGGGGGAAGGAACGGCGAGCCAGCGCTGGAGGCAACCAAGCCGGCCACCCATCCATTTGCGCTGAGGGAAGCGTCGGGCCGTGAAAAGCGGGCGCGAGTGATCAGGGAGGTGACCAGCAAAGCGGAGCCAGCGGCCAGAAAAGTGTTGACGGCGATGAGGGCTACGCGGGCGGGGGAAGCATGGTAAAAAAGAATGGCGCCGGCGCCGTTCAGGCCGGTCCAGCCAGTAAAGGCCAGCAAGCAACCGATTAAGACGAATACGGAGTTGTGCCCGGGAATGGCGGCGGGGAGGCCATCAGGGGAAAACTTGCCGCGGCGGGGCCCTAAGATCCACGCGACGGATAACGCCGTCAGTCCGCCAATGGTCTGGATGGCGCCGGCGCCGCCCGCATCGGCAAAGCCGATTCCCAAGCCGTAATTCAGGCCGAGTTGTTGGAGCCAGCCAGCGCCCCAGACCCAATGCGCAAACAGAGGAAAAATCCAGCCGCCGAGCACGGCGGAGGAAGCGATGGAGCCGGCCAGGCGCCAGCGTTCCGCGCCCGCGCCTAGGGGAATGCAGGCAGCCAGAGCGGCGGCGAAAACTCCAAAGCAGGACGCAAGCGCGGCGGGCGATCGATCGAAATCGAGGCCGCCCAGAAAGAAGCGGTCCGCTCCGATCCAATTCCAAGGCTTTCCGGCTACAAGCAAGGCGTAGGCCGGGCGATCCGCGAAGCTTTGCCAAGCGAATCCGCAGATGGCGTAAGCGATTCCAGCGACGGCGGCCACGGCCAGCGAAGCCATCAAGACGTGGGCCGCGCTTCGAGATCTGGTCAGGCCGCAATTCATCAGCGTCAGCCCCACAAGCGCCAAAGGGATCAACAGAATCAAACCCGCGGCGAACGGCGCGGCGTCCAAAGCGGGCGTCACTCTCTTTCCTCTTGGGATTCGCGGGAGGGGAGGTGAGAGCGGAACACGAGGAGCAGACCAAGGATCTCCACCGCGATTCCCGCCAGCAAGAATCCAGTCATGGCGGCCTTGGGGGCGAGAATGGCGACGGCGGCCGCGCAGATGACGGCGCCGCAGACAAGCAGCAGAAATCCAGCAAATTTCATGGAGATGGACTTTAACGTATCACAACTGGACCCTTGTCCCGCGCGGCATTCAGTGGTTTGGCATAATGATGCCTTATGGTGATCGACTGCCACGGCCACTACACGACGGCCCCGAAACAAGTAGAGGCCTGGCGCAAGAGCCAGATCGCCGGAATCGACAATCCGGCGCTAAGCCCCACGGCGGGACCGAATGTCAGCGACGATCAAATTCGGGAGAGCCTGGAGAACGCGCAGCTTAAGCTCCAGCGCGAGCGAGGCACGGATCTGACGATTTTTTCGCCGCGGGCCTCGACCATGGCGCATCATATCGGCGACGAGAAAACCAGCCTGGAGTGGTCGCGCGTGTGCAACGATCTGATTCACCGGGTCTGCACTCTGTATCCGAACAATTTCGCGGGAGTGTGCATGCTGCCGCAATCGCCGGGGGTGAAACCGGAAAGTTGCATCGAGGAGCTGGAACGGTGCGTCAACGAACTTGGCTTTATCGGCTGCAATTTGAACCCCGACCCTTCCGGCGGCCATTGGAATTCGCCGCCGCTGACGGATCCATGGTGGTATCGGCTGTACGAAAAGATGGTGGAGCTAGATGTTCCGGCCATGGTTCACGTAAGCGCGTCCTGCAATCCGAATTTCCACGCCACCGGCGCCCATTACATCAACGCGGACACGACGGCGTTCATGCAATTCATCACGGGCGATCTGTTCAAGGACTTTCCCACGCTGCGGTTCATTATTCCTCACGGCGGCGGAGCCGTTCCGTTCCACTGGGGCCGCTACCGGGGGCTGGCGCAGGATCTAAAGCGGCCGCCGATCGAAGAAGGGCTGCTAAACAACGTCTTCTTCGATACCTGCGTCTATCACTATCCGGGGATCGAGCTGCTGCTGAAGGTGGTCCCGATGGACAATATTCTTTTCGGCTCGGAGATGGTGGGCGCAGTGAGGGGCGTGGACCCACGCACGGGCAGTTATTTCGACGACACCAAGCGCTATATCGACGCATGCTCGTGGTTGAGGCAGCAGGACCGCTACAAGCTGTTTGAAGGAAACGCGCGGAGGGTTTACCCGCGGCTTGCAAAGAAGCTGGCGGCCGCCCAGGGCTAAGGGGCCGCCGCACGGCGGCGGGCGGCGGCCGATGCGGCCGGCTAAAAGCTATAGTGAAACTGAAGTATGCGGGAGCCTCTTGCAGCGGCGGCCTCATTGCCCGAAGTGCATTCGAGCGTGCATACGGCGCGCTCCACTGTGCTCCGGCGCATGCTGGCGTTCGCGGGTCCGGCCTACCTGGTCAGCGTGGGCTACATGGACCCGGGCAATTGGGCCACCGATCTTCAAGGCGGCGCAAGCTTCGGCTACAAGCTGCTGTGGGTTATCGTGCTTTCAAACGCGATGGCCATCTTGCTGCAAACCCTGTCGGCGCGGCTGGGGATCGTGGCCGGGCGCGATTTGGCGCAGGCCTGCCGGGAAGCTTATCCCAAGGCGGTTTGCCACGCGCTTTGGGCGCTGTGCGAAATCGCCATCGCGGCTTGCGATTTAGCGGAAGTGCTGGGGGCGGCGATCGGCTTAAAGCTTCTGTTCGGACTGCCGCTGACGATCGGGGTGCTGGTTACGGCTCTCGATACGCTGCTGGTGCTGTGGCTATCGCGGTTCGGGATCCGCGTGATCGAGGCGGTGATCCTCTCGCTGATCGCGACCATGATGGCGTGCTTCCTGATCGAGCTCCGCTTCGCGCACCCGGCGCTTCACGAAGTTCTCTGGGGCCTGACGCCAAGGCTGAACGATAAAAGCATCTACATCGCGGTGGGGATTCTGGGCGCGACGGTAATGCCGCACAACCTTTATCTCCATTCGGCATTAGTGCAAACGCGGCGAATCGGGCGCACGCCCGCGCGGCGGCGGGAGGCATGCCGCTTTAACCTGATCGATTCGGTGGTGGCGCTGAACGGGGCGATGGTGGTAAACGGCGCGATTTTAGTGCTCGCCGCGGCGGTGTTTTTCAAGCACGGCATCGAGGTCTACCAAATCGAACAGGCTTATATGCTGCTGCCCTCGTTCCTCGGCACGACTTTGGCCAGCGCGCTTTTCGCAATCGCGCTGCTCGCCAGCGGCCAATCCTCGACGCTAACGGGGACTTACGCGGGCCAGATCGTAATGGAGGGATTTCTGGATCTGCGCCTAAGGCCTTGGATGCGGCGCCTAATTACGCGCGCGCTAGCCGTCATTCCGGCGGCCCTGACGGTGGGGTTGCGAGGCGAAGGCTCCACGCTTCAGTTGTTGATTTTGAGCCAGGTAATCATCAGCATGCAACTTCCGTTTGCGGTGATTCCGCTGATCCGCTTCACCGGCGACCGGGAAAGAATGGGCGATTTCGCCAGCGGGGCGTGGCTGAAGCTGCTGGCGTGGTCATCGGCGATTTTGATTCTGGCGCTGAACTTCTGGCTGGTGTACGACGCGACGCGCTCCTGGGTAACGGAGGCGGCATGGCACGCCTTGGCCGCGGCGCCGCTGCTGGGGTTGGCTTTGCTGTTGCTGGGTTGGACGCTTTTTGCGCCGATGCGGCCGCACCCCGGCTCGGAAACAACTCGGGTCGAGGCGGCGGGCGCGGCCATTCCGACGGCGCTGCCCGCGCCGGTTTACCGCAGGATCCTGGTCCCTCTGGATCATTCCAACCGGGACCGCGCCGCGATCGCCCACGCGGCCGCCATGGCGCGGCCGCACAAAGCGGTGCTGCACCTGCTGCACGTAGAGGAAGGGGCCACCAGCCGCTTGTTCGGCGCGCTGGCTTCGACCGCCGAGGTGAACGCGGGGGAAGAATATTTTCGCGGAATCGTCGAGTCGCTAGGGAGCCAAGGGATCGAAGCGGAGCTAACCATCGTGCACGGACGCCAGCCCAAGGACGAAATCGTCCGCATGGCGCGCCGCCTTGGCCCGGATTTGATCGTCATGGGCGCGCATGGGCACCGCGGCGTGAAGGATTTGATGTTCGGCAACACCATCAACGCGGTCCGGCACGAAGTTTCCGCGCCGGTGCTGGTGGTGGGCGAGGAGCCTCAGCAGCGATGCACATTTTGATTCGTTGGGCCATTACGGCGGTTTCGCTGGTGGTGGCCGCGTGGGTCGTGCCGGGAATTCATGTCGCCTCCAACGCGTTTGTGGCCTTTGGCGTCATGGCGATCGTTTTGGGCCTAGTCAACGCGATCGTTCGCCCGATCTTGAAACTTCTTACCTGCCCGGCGATTTTGCTGACGTTGGGGCTGTTCGTGTTCGTGATCAATGGGTTCACCCTTTGGCTCGCTTCGGCGATCGCAGTGAACTTCTTCCACGTTGGGTTCTATGTGAACGGATTCGTCCCGGCGTTTTTCGGAGCCCTGATGGTGAGCATCGTATCGGTGGTTCTGCACGCGCTGGTGCGCGAAGCGGAGGGATAAGGGATCGGGTTCGGAGGCGGCGAGGAAGATGGAACGCCGCACTTCGCGCTCCGCTACTTCGCCGGCAAGTGGGGGATGTCTCGATTATTTTCGTTGCAGATAAATTCCATCAGCTCGCCTTCCGGCAGCAAGGCCGCATTATAAGTTACGGTCCAGGGCCGGGTGTAGGCTTTGGGATCGTCGATGGTGACCTGAACATCGAGATGGCCGAAATCCTTGCGGCGGAAGCGCTCGGTGACATGCAGGGCGTCGGTGGTAGGGCGGCCGAGTTGATCGAGCCAGGCTTTCCCATTGAAGCCGCGCGATTCAACCACAAGGGCGCCATCTTCCCACTTGCCGGTGGAGTAGCCCATCCAGGTGGGATTGAGATCGGGGGCAAAGTCGCGGCCGTCCAGGAAGATCTGCCGCCACAGGTTGAACGCCTCGTACACGACGACGATGAGATTCGGGGTCTGGACGAGTTTCCAGGGGGCGGGAGCCGTATCAATCTTGGGCACGCCCTGCGGCAGGCAATTCGCGTCCGGCTCCATTGCGGCCTGGGAACCGTCGGCGCGGCGCTCGAATAACGCCTTCGCCCAGGGCTGCAAGGGGACGTTGTCGGCCTTCAGATCGGCTGCGATGTCGCGAAGGAAACGCGGATTCGGGTTCCACACGCCGGAGAGGTCGGGATGGCCGTTCACTTGAGGGGCCGGAGCCGAGAGGTCCGGCTTGCCGTCGGGGGTGCGGGGGACGTTGGCGGGCGGCACGTGGACCCACTGCGCGCCGGCGGGCGCGCAAAGAGCCCACAGAAGAACCGCGGCGAGGCTGGTTTTCATCGACGGCGATTATATAACAAAGGCGGAAAAGCGGGAACCGTCACTGAGCCGGCTCGATCCGGATGAGGGCTCCATCGTTCTCGGCGGTCAACAAGTACAGCAGGCCATCCGGACCTTGCCGAATATCGCGAACCCGCTGCTGCAAATCGCGGAACATCGATTCGCGATGAAGCTCTTCCCATTTATCGTTGAAATCGACGCGCTCCAGATGGCCGGATCGGGGAACCTCGCCCTGACGCATGCCGCCGACGAAGAGATTGTTTTTCCAGTTCGGGAATTTATCGCCGGTATAAAAGGTAAGGCCGGAAACCGCGATGGCCGGAACCCAGAAGATCACAGGCGGCTCCATGCCTTCGCGCCAAGGATTCTCCGAGACGCGAGGGCCGAGGTAAAAACGGCCGTAGCTGACGACCGGCCATCCATAGTTCTTGCCGGGCTGAAGGATGTTGACTTCGTCGCCGCCATTCGGGCCGTCTTCACATTCCCAGATCGCGCCTGTATCCGGCTGGAGGGCCAAGCCGAGAGCGTTGCGATGGCCGAGGGTATAAATCTCCGGCCGGTAGCCGGCGCGGCCCACGAAAGGATTGTCGGGAGGGACGGATCCATCATCGCGGAGACGAAGGACCTTGCCGGCGAGGTCGTTGGGGTCCTGCGCGCGCGCGGCTTGGGGCGGGTCGGCGACCCCGACGGTCATGTACAGCATGCCGTCGCGGCCGAAGATGATGCGCGAGGCGTTCCCGCTGGGAATGGCGGAGAAGATGTCGCGCACATCGGCCAAGGCGGCGCCGTCCCAGCGTCCGCGGGCCAGGGTGATGACGCCCTGACCGCCTCCCTTTGCGGCGCCGGGCGCGGCTTGGGCCGAAGGCTTATGGTAGGTCAGGTAGACCAGATGGTTCTCGGCGAAGCGCGGATGGAGAGCCAAGTCCATGAGACCGCTGAGACCGCCGGCCTGCACCTGGGGCGCGCCGTCCACGGGTTTGGGATCGAGGACGCCGTCGCGCACGATTCGCAAACGGCCGGGACGTTCGGCGATAAGGATGCCGCCGCCGGGAAGAAAGGCCATGCTAAAGGGCTGGTTCAATCCCTTGGTGATCACCAGCCGGAGATGGCGCTCCACGCCGGTTTCGGCGAGAATCGGCCCGTCGGCGAGGGGCGGAGAAGGCCAGTTGATGGGCGGAGGCGCCGTCGGATTTTTTCCCTTTGCGCCTGCTTTGCCCTGCCCGCCCGCGGGCTGCTGCCCAAACAACGCCGCTCCCAGCAGCACGGCGCCCAGGGCCGCGATTGCCGATGCGATCCAATGCTGTGCTTTCATGATGGCTCCGATACCTGACGACTTTATCACCGCTCGGCCAACTCCACAAGCGCTACGCGCGAACGCTCGCGGCGATTCCCGGCGTTTTTCGGCTCTAACAAGACCGACGACTCACGATCGGCGGGTTTGTTTACGCTAGCATGGGCGCGGTCACGTTCACCACACCCGGCAGGAGGACACCGGGGCCATGGGCTGTCCCTGCTTGCAGCCGAAGGCCTGGCGGAACTGCGGCATATTCGAAACGGCGCCGTTTACGCGAAACTCGGGGGGCGAGTGAGGATTGGTGAGCGCGAGCTGGCGCTTGGACTCCGGCGTTTCGTTTTCGCACCAGATCTGGGCGAATCCTAGAAAGAAACGTTGTTGGGCCGTAAATCCATCGACGGGAGCGGGCTGCCGGCCTGCCAGAGAATCCATGAGGGCCATGTAGGCGAGCCGCAGTCCGCCGTTATCGGCGGTATTTTCTCCGAGAGTCAGCTTGCCGTTGACATGCACGTCGTCCACGGCGAGGTAGCCGTCGTATTGTTTCACCAGACAGTCGGCGCGCTCCTGGAACGCCTTGGCGTCTGCTTCGGTCCACCAGTCGCGAAGATTTCCTTTGGCGTCGAACTGGCGGCCCTGATCGTCGAAGCCATGGGTCAACTCATGGCCGATGACCGCGCCAATTGCGCCGTAATTTACGGCGTCGTCCATTTTGTTGTCATAAAACGGCGGTTGAAGAATTCCGGCGGGGAAATTCACGTCGTTTTCCTGAGCGTCGTAATAGGCGTTGACGGTGGGCTGGGACATTTGCCAATCGGTCTTGTCCACCGGTTTGCCGATTTTTCCAAGTTGCCTCGCCAATTCGAAGGCGCTGGCGCGGGCGGAGTCTCCATAAAGGTCGTCGCGGGCAATCTTGACGCCGGCGTAGTCGAGCCAATGAGCTTTGTCTCCGATCTTGTTCGAGATGGCGCGGAGCTTCACCAACGCCTCGCGCTTGGTTTTGGGAGACATCCAATCCAGCGACATAATATCGGCCGCCAAGGCGCGCTCGATTTCCGCCACCATCTTTTGCGTCCGCCGCTTGCCTTGCTCGCCCAGGGTCTTTTGCACGAAGATCCTGCCCAAAGCGTCGGGAAGCTGAGCGTCCACCAGATCCACGCAGCGCTTCCAGCGCGGGCGCATTTCTTTCTGGCCGCGCAAGATTCTGGCGTAAAAATTGAAGTTTTCCTGGACGAAAGCCTGGGGCAGCAGCGGGGCGTTAGACCGGAGCAAATGCCAAGTGAGGTAGGCCTTCAAATCGTCGATGGCGCTTTTTTCGAGAACGCCGTTCAAGGCTTTGGCGAAGGGAGGGACGGAAACATCCAGGCTGCGAATGGCGGGCGCGCCGACGGCTTTGAAAAACGCATTCCAGTCGAAGCCGGGCGCCAGCGATTCCAACTCCGTCACGGTCATTTTGTGATAAACCTTTTGCGGATCGCGGCGGGTGACGCGGTCAAAGGAGCCTTCGGCCAAGGCCGTCTCGATGGTCATGACGGCTTGCGCCTTATGGACGGCTTCGGCGGGCGGAGTTCCCAGCAACTGGAACATTTTGGCCACATGCTCCAGGTATTGGTTGCGCAGCATAATTGACGCCGGATCGGATTTGAAGTAATAGTCGCGGTCGGGAAGGCCGAGGCCGCCCTGGTCCAGGGCGGCGATTTCCTTGGAGGAATCCTTGGCGTCCTGCTCGGAAGAAAAATTGAAGAACACCGGCGTCCCCATGCGGAACAGGCCTGCGGCTACGCCGGCGAGGCTCAATTTGTCCATCACCGCCGCGATGCGGTCCAGTTCGGGCTTGAGCGGAGCGATGCCCTTGGCGTCGACGGTCTTTTCGTCCATGCAAGCGGCATACATATCGCCGATCTTTTGCTCGAGAGCAGTCCGGCCCGGCCTTTCCACCATGGCCATTTCGAGCACTTGGCGCAGAGTTTCGCGGTTACGGTCCTGAAGCACGTCAAAACGGCCGAAGCGGGCCTGATCCGGGGGCAACGCGTTCGCCGCGATCCACCCGCCGCAAGAGAACTTGTAGAAATTCACGCACGGGTCGACGGACCGATCCAGGTATTTCGCATCGAAACCAGGATTCTGTTGAGCGAAAGCGGCGCCGGCCGCCAGAAGCAAGAAAAGGAGGAGGCGCATAGATGATATTTTGAACCTTCGCGCTCTTTTAATGTTGCATAAACGCTGACGCTGGAGGATTTACAGCTACGCGCCATCGTTGGCGAACCAGAACGCCGGTCCCGGCATCAGACGATAACCTAAGAAGAATAGGCGGTTTCCCGATTGGGCGGCGGCGGGAAACCGCTTACAATGCAACATAAGGATGGGATTGGCTGAGCCGGAATACACGGAGATGGAGGCAGCAAGGAAACTGGGGATCTCGGTGAACCAACTCCGGGCCTTGGTTCGCCGCCACATTCTTCAAAGCGACGACGATGCGGAACGCCTTCCGACGATGGTGTTTCAGCGCTCTGATCTTGTGATTCTTCGCCTGCTTTTGGCGCGGTAAGGCACACAAAGCGTTACAGGATCGGGCGAGGAAATCCCGCCCGCCTGGCCGTTTGCTCCAAGGGAAAGGGTAGGTTTGCTTGGGTGGTCCGTGATACTATGCAGGGTTCAAACTTCTGCATCTAAATTGGTCTGGAGGTTTCCCTTGGCAAAACTGGGATTTTTGGGTTTAGGCATCATGGGATACCCCATGGCTCGCCATCTTCTTAAGGCCGGTCATGAGGTTGCGCTGTGGTCCAACACGGCTGAAAAAGCTCGTGAACTGGCGAAAGAGGGCAAGGGAGCGGCTTGCGCCACGCCCAAAGAGGTAGCAGAGCGCGCCGATCAGGTTTTCTATTGCGTCGGGGATAGCGCGATGTCGCGCGAAGTGGCAATCGGAAAAGCGGGCCTGATTGAAGGCGTGCGGCGGGGAGCGGTGGTCGCCGATTGCAGCACGATCTCGCCGAGGGTAAGCCAGGAGATCGGCGAGGCTTTCTCGTCCAAAGGAGCCCACTTTTTAGACGCGCCTTGCACCGGCTCCAAACCGGGAGCCGAGAAAGCCACCCTGACGTTCATGATCGGCGGAGAGAAGGCGGCCTTCGAAAAAGCCAAGCCGCACTTTGAAATCATGGGCAAGCTGTTCTATTATTGCGGCGGACCTGGCCGCGGACTGCAGGCCAAGCTTACCCAGAATCTCATTCTCGGCAACTTGTATCAGGCGTTCGCGGAGGGAATGGTTCTGGCGGCGAAGGGCGGAGTGGCGCCGGAACTGATGCTGGAAATTCTGGACAATAGCGCGGCCAAGAGCGGGCTGATCGCTTTTAAGGCTCCGTTTGTGCTGGCGCGCGACTTCAGCACGTATTTTTCAACCAAGTGGCTGCACAAGGACATCGGGCTAGCATTGCAATCGGGCGAGGAGATGGATGTGCCGCTGCCGCTGACGGCCCTTACCCACCAAATGCTGCGGGCGGCCATCGCCAAGGGGTGGGGCGAGGCAGACTTTGCCGCTTCGATACAAGTTTTAGAAGAATGGGCGGGCGTTGAGGTAAAGAAGGCGTGATAGACGGGGCAAAAGGGTTCATCTTTCTGTAATTTTTCGTAGGGCAAAGAGCACATGTTACTGATTTAAAAAGGTAATCGGAGCTATCCAAAAAATCTCTCGATTCCTACAGAAAACTGTTGCATTCCCACCGAGAGTATTCTAATATTGGAATTAAGCCGGGGAGGAAACTCCCACCAAAGCGAGACTAACCTCATAAAGACCCCTGAAGCAACCCTCCCCGGCGCCCCTTAGGGGTTGTTCCCAAAGAAGTTAAGGAAGAGAGACGGGGTGTTTTCTCCTCCGCAGTGATATGATTGGGAAAGCAGCGGTGACCCTCCTCACTCTCCTCGGATCGACAGGCTCCATTGGGACCAATACGCTGGATGTTGTGAGGCGCCGCCCGGAGCGCTTCGGAATTCACGCTTTGGTCGCGGGCCGCAACACGCAATTGCTGGCGCTGCAGGTTGCGGAATTTCATCCAAAGATTGTAGTGGTTGCCGATGCCGAGGCGCAGGACGAACTGGCAAGCCTGCTTAGAGCGGCGGGGACGAAAGTTCCCGAGCTGGCTTGGGGCGCTCAAGCGAAAGTTGCGGCGGCGACGGCCGCCGAATCCAGCTTTGTCATGTCGGCGATCGTGGGAGTGGAAGGGCTGGAGGCTACTTATGAAGCGGTCCGGAGAGGGAAGCGCGTAGGGCTGGCAAACAAGGAAGTTCTGGTGGCAGCGGGGGAGTTGGTGAGGGAGGCGGTGAGGGCATCGGGCGCCGAGTTGATTCCGGTGGACAGCGAACACAATGGAGCTCATCAGTGCCTTCGCTGCGGCCGGCGGCAGGAAGCGGCGCGGTTATTTCTCACGGCCTCCGGCGGCCCATTCCGGGAAACGCCGGCGGCGGATCTGGAGCGGGTGACGCCGGAACAGGCTTTGGATCACCCAACCTGGAAGATGGGGCGGCGAATCACCATCGATTCGGCTACGTTGATGAATAAAGGCTTTGAAGTCATAGAAGCCTGCTGGCTGTTCGACTTCGAGCCCAAGGATGTTGAGGTGGTAGTGCATCCGCAATCGAAAGTACACGCCATGGTGGAGTTCAGCGACGGGAGCGTGATGGCGCAGATCTCGGCGACGGATATGCGGATGCCGATCCAATACGCCTTGACGTACCCGGAGCGCGCCGACGCTCCAGTTCCGCGGCTGGATTGGCTGCAACTGGCGCAATGGACGTTCGAGCCGCCGGATTTTGAAAAATTCCCGGCGCTAAAACTTGCCTACGCCGCTCAGGAAGCGGGCGGCGGCGCGACGGCCATTCTCAACGCCGCCGATGAGATTGCCGTGGAGGCTTTTCTAGAAGGGCGCATCCCGTTTACCGCGATCTCCGAGACGGTGGCCGAAACCCTCGATCGAGAGCTCCGCTTTCGTCCGAGCAGCCCACGCTCGATCGAGGATGTGCTAGAAATAGATCGGGCCTCCCGAGTGACGGCCCGGGAGGCGATCGTGACGCGGTGGGGTAGCAAAGCGGGTGCAAGGCGGAGCAGCGAGGCTGCGGCCAAAGCGTAAGCAAACAGAAAAATGGCTTCCTTTCTTCAAAACATCTGGTGGTATCTGGTCCTCATCGGGGTCATGATTCTGATCCATGAATTGGGGCACTACTGGGCGGCTCGCTTTTTCGACGTGAAGGTAGAGACGTTTAGCTTCGGCTTCGGGCCGCGCCTGTTCGGATTCCGCCGGGGGGAGACGGATTTCCGGTTCTCCGCCATATTGTTCGGAGGTTACGTCAAATTTCTGGGCGATCAACCCGGCGACGAAGCGGCCTCGGATCCGCGTTCCCTTTTCGCAAAGCCGCGTTGGCAGCGCACCATCATCGCTTTCGCCGGACCGGCTATTAATATGGCGCTGGCGGTGGTGCTTCTGACCGGGCTGTTCATGGTGGAATACCCGAAGGTTCCCATGCCTCGGGATCCGGTAGTGGGTTTTGTGGCTCCGGACGGAGCCGCGGCCAAGGCGGGAGTCCGGGAGGGCGATCAGGTGGTGCAGGTGAACAACACCGCGGACCCGACCTGGGAAGATATCGCACTGATCGAGGCGACCAGCGCTCACCGGGCGATGGACGTCTGGGTGCGACGCGCCGGAGAGCGGCTGCATTTGACGATCACGCCCAACTACGACGAAAAACAGGATATCGGCAACGCCGGCTGGCTTCAGGAGAGCGAAGTTCAGGTTTCCGATTTTTATGCCGGAATCGATACGGCCCAGAAGGCGGGGCTGCAAAAGGGCGATGTGCTGATCAGCGTGAACGGGCGCCCGATCCGCAGCACTTCGAGGATGCGGGAGCTCATCGATGAAGCGAAGGGCGTCCCCGTTCGCATCGTTTATTCCCGCAAAGGCCAGCAGCACGAGCTCACCGTAACTCCGGTTCGCAAAGAAGTGGATGGCCAGCAACGGTGGATGATCGGGGTGGAGCTGCAAGCCAAGTACGAAGTAGTGAGGTTGCCCTTGCCGCAGGCGGTTGTGGAAGCGTGGAAGACCAGCCTTCAAAACGCCAAGCTGATTTTCAACGTGATCGAGGGCGTGGTGGAGCGGCGGATGTCTCCGCGCTCGTTCGCCGGGCCGGTGCGCATCGCTCAGATGTCGGGACAGGCTGCGCGCGAGGGACCTGCCACGTTTATCGGCTTGATGGCCGCGGTCAGCCTCAATCTCGCCGTGGTGAACCTGATGCCCATCCCCATCATGGACGGTGGAGTGATTCTGATGCTGCTCATCGAGATGCTGTTGCGCCGGGATCTGGATTTGAAAGTGAAGGAAGCGGTGATCAAAGTCGGCTTCGTATTTCTGATGGTAGTGCTGGTCTTCGCGATTTATAACGACATCTCAAAGATCCTGCCGCCGGGCTGACGATAAATGGTCATCGCAGTCAGACGCAGACCGCGGCGGAGGAGCGCCCATTCCGGGTCGGAATTGAAGCGGTCCCAAGCCTGGCTTCTTTGCTCCAGCGAATCGAACGGAATTAGAAATCGCATCCGGCCTAACCGGCGCGCGGGGAGCCCCGCGCGCGCGAAAATTCTCTCTATTTCGGCGAACCCGGCGTAAGTCCGCAACTCGAAATAGGGGTGATGGGACGCCAAGCGGCCGCCGAGGCGCAGCGTCGCGGGCAGCCTGGCGCCGTGAATCGCTTCGAGAACGACAGCACCGTCAGCCGCGGCCGCGAGCCCCGCAGCCAAGGCAGCCGTGAAGGAGCGCCGGGTCATCGAATTCATACTATCGCGGGCTGCTATTGGTCTACCAAATGGGGCAGGTCTTTCTCGCCCTCCGAGCAGAAGGATTCGAGCAGTTCGGTATCCGGCACAAGGCGGAAGCCGACGCGAATCGTGACCGGCATGAGGTACGTCCTCGGATCGTCGATCGTGATGCTGGCCTCCAGATGCCCGAAATCGCGGCGCCGGAAGCTCTCCGTCATACGCATGGATTCACTGCGAGGATGCCCGATCACGTCCAAGGGGCCTTTGTCGTTGAAGCCGACGGTTTCGACCACGAACGAGTCTCCCATCCACTTTCCCACCGAATAGCCAAGCCAGCCAGGTTGCGGGTCTTCAGGGAGCTTGCGGCCGTCGGTGAAGATCTGGCGGAATACCGAGTCGGCCTCGTAGAGAAACAGCGTGGCGCGGGGCGTCTGGACGATTTTGTAAGGGACCGGAAGCAAGTCCGTAAGCGGCAGACTGGGAGGGGGACAAAGCGTAGGCGGCTTTCTGCGATTTTGGGCCAACCTCCGGAATGCGGCAGCGGCTTCCGGCTGAAACGGCTCCATTCCGAACGGAACATCGGCAAAGAAGTTGAAAAAATACTTCGACGGAAGATCCTCGCCCAAGCCGTTAATGTCGCCGGAAAGCAAGAATTGCCGTATCTCGGCGACAGGAGCGCTTTCCGCTTGCCAGATGCCGGAAAGGTCCGGCTTGCCATTGGCGCGAGGCGCGGGCGCAGAGAGGTTCGGCCTGCCGTCCTTGGTCCGCGGCGTGGTGGGATCGCGATACGTTGCCCATTGGGCGTCGATGTTGAGCGGCGCTGCGAGGAGCGCCAGCAGAATAACCGCGTGTCTTTCCTTCATGGTTCCTCCGATGGACTCTCGTTAACTGTTCTTTTTAGTCTTACTATGCCGTATGACCTATGCCTTTTAGCCTACAGCAATATGATCTCGCAACACAACAAGCCGACCGGAGGAAGGAACAAAGAAGGACTACTCGGGCGAGGAAGCGCTAATTTCGGGCTGTTGAGCACCATGCGCGGCATAGCTGAGGCGCTAAAGGCGCCCTACGGTGGGCGGGCGGGAGGGGCGCATAAAATAAGGTCATGGACGCTCGCTCCGCCAGCTCAGCGCACGACGCAGCAGGGTGCGGCGGAGAGTCAGAGACACTTGGGAGGGCCCGTTCGCGCGCTGGGCGCAGCGGGCTGAAGGCCGCGCCGGCGCCGCTGCAAGCCGCGGAGCGCTATTTCCAGTTTTCGCTGCTTGGACTTCTTGGGACGGGTTATCTAGCCATTGCGAGCTCGGGCCTGCTGGATGGCTTAGCGCATGCGGCGGGGCTTGCCGCTCTCGTGTTGCGCGCCGTGGCCGTCGCCGGTTGGACGCGCGGCCGACTGACGGCGCATGCGGCGGGCGCTCTAACTTTCGCCGCGCTCGTCTTGTTTCCCATCGATTATCTTTGGGTATCCGCCTCACTTCCCCAAAGCGTGCTGCACCTGACGTTCGTGTTGGCGGGGCTGAAACTCGTGACGGCGTCGACAAATCGCGATTATGCGTACCTGAGAGCGTTCGCCACGGCGGAGTTGCTGGTGGCGGCGATGATCGGCCCCGGCCCGAGCTTCTTTGGCTTTCTTGTGCTGTTCCTGTTGTTCACAGTTTCGACATTCGCGGGCGGGGAGATTCGCCGTTCCAGCGTGGCGCCGGGGGCGACCGCGCGCACTGGCTTGCGCTTTTTTAAGCGGCGGCTCGCCGTGCTTTCCTTGGCCCTGAGCGGCGGCATTGTCACGCTCACCGGCGGAATGTTTTTCGTGCTGCCGCGGACGGCCCGCGCGACGATAGGGCGATTCGGCGCCAGCCGCTATCACCTGCCAGGCTTCACGCGGGAGATCCATCTGAGCGAGATCGGGAAGATCAAGCAAAGCAGCCGGCCCGTGCTACACGCGCGAGCATACGGCGGAGAAAGGCTGGACGGGGCCTACTGGCGGGGCGGATCGCTTTCCCGATTCGACGGCAAGGCATGGCTGGCGCCCCCGGGCGGGCCCACGAAGCTGCGCGTAGATCGGGGCGTTTTAGAGCTGGGGCGTTCGGCTCATCCGCGCGCGGGACGTGAGGTGGCCTACCGAGTCGAGCTAGAGGAGATCGCGGCGGATACTCTGTTCTTTGCTGGATCGCCGGAAACCATAAATATCAACCTGCGGGAGGTGTACGGCTGGCGGGGCGGATCGATGAGCGTGCCGCGGCTGCCAAATGGAATCGGCTACAGCGTCTACAGTTTTTTCGAGGATGGAACCGCTCCGGCGCGCGCCGCCGTTACGCCTCTGCCAGAGAACCTGCGCCAAGATTTGTTGCAACTTCCCGCGGCGTTGGACCCGCGCATTTCAGCGCTTGCGCAGGAAATGACGCAAGGGGCGGAAACGGATGAAGAGCGCGCGCGACTTCTCGAGCGGCGATTGCGCCACGATTACTCCTATACGCTGGATTTGCCGAGCAAGCCCGTCATTGATCCACTCGCCGATTTTCTTTTCGTTCGCAAAAAGGGGCACTGCGAGTACTTCGCTTCCGCCATGGCGGTGATGCTAAGGACGCTCGGCATCCCTTCGCGCGTCGCCATCGGTTTTTTGGGCGGGAGCTACAACGCGCTTACGGGCTGGCAGGTGGTGCGCGCCTCGGATGCGCACAGTTGGGTGGAGGCGTGGCTGCCGTCGAGCGGCTGGACGCGTTTCGATCCGACGCCGCCCGATCCACACGCGAGTTCCGGCGAAATCGCGGCTCGAATCGCGATGCTGAGCGACGCCGCTGACCAGTTTTGGCAAAACTGGGTGGTGAGCTACGATTTGCCGCACCAATCGGCTCTGGCGTCGCGGATCGAACGAGCCACGAGCGGGCTGGGTCTCGCCGGGATGGCGAGTTGGCTTTCCGCCGCAACCGGCTTCTGGCGCGACGCGGGGCGGCCGCAGTTGATGTGGGCGGCGTTGGGGCTGGTCGCGGCCGCCATTGTTGTGGCGCCGCTCTGGCGGGTGTTGAGAACGATGGCCCGGCGGCGCGCGGGAGTGCGGCGGCTGGCGCGCGGCGAAGGGCAGGCGTCCGACGCGACCATGTTGTACCAACGGATGCTGACCCTGCTTGAGCGGCGCGGCTTCCGAAAACCGGCTTGCCTTACACCCGCGGAGTTCGCCCGAGCCCTTCCCATGTCGGAGATTTCGATCCTGGTGGAAGACCTCACTTCGGCCTATAACGAATTCCGCTTCGGGGGCCGAAGCGAAGTGGCTCCGCGAATGATGCGGCTGCTGGAGCGGCTGCAAGACACGCCAAGCGCTCCTTCTGCGCCACGTCTGTGAAGAAGGGCCTTTCGGCGGGCCGGCGGGAGCGGTGGGGTTGGTACCTCTACGATTGGGCCAACGCTCCCTTTCACACCAGCGTCGTCACGGTATTCCTCGGTCCCTATTTGACGGTCATCGCGAAGGCCGCGGCCGACGCCGGCGGCCTTGTGCACCCCTTCGGCATCCCGGTGGATGCGCGCAGCCTTTGGAGCTATACGATCGGCATCTCCGTGGCGGCGCAGGTGCTAATTCTTCCGCTGGCTGGCGCAGTCGCCGATTATGGACGCCGGAAAAGGGAAACGCTGGCCGCCGCGGCTTTCCTGGGCGCGGGGGCGACCATGGCGATGTTTTTTTTGCGGGGCGGGCATTACCTTCCGGGAGGAGGATTGTTCGTAGTGGCCAATGTCGCTTACGGGGCGTCGATCGTGGTTTTTAATTCCTTTTTGCCGCAAATCGCAGCGCCGGAGCAACGCGACGACGTAAGCTCGCGCGGTTGGGCCTTCGGATATTTGGGCGGCGGCCTGCTGCTGGCGTTGAATCTGCTTTTGTACTTGAACGCCTCTAAGATCCAAATTCCAGAAGGGCTGGCCGTACGTCTGAGTCTTGGTTCCGCGGGCGCGTGGTGGGCGCTCTTCACGATTCCCACGATTTTGGCTCTTCGCAACCGGGGGAAGGCGCGCGAGCTTGCTCCGGGCCGCTCGGCCGCCTCCGCGGTGGTGCGCCAACTTTTGCAGACGCTTTCCCAGATGCGCCGGTATCCCGAAACGCTAAAGTTTCTGGTCGCCTACCTGCTGTATAACGACGCCATCCAGACGGTGATCGCGCTGGCGACGCAATTCGGCTCGGACGAGCTGAAGATCCCGGTGGCGCAACTTACGGGGACCATTCTAATGGTGCAATTGGTGGCGTTCTTTGGCGCGATAGGCTTTGGCGCGGCGGCGCGAGCCATCGGCGCAAAACGCGCCATCGCAGCAAGCTTGGCGATTTGGATCGGCGTGCTGATTTACGTTTATGCGTCAGTGAAAGGGGCGGGTCAGTTCTTTTTCGCGGCGGCGGCGATCGCGGTTGTGTTGGGAGGGAGCCAGGCGCTCAGCCGGTCGCTTTATGCTCAGCTTGTCCCCAAAGGCAAGGAAGCCGAATACTACGGGCTGTATGGGATCAGCGACAAGGGAACAAGCTGGCTCTGCCCGATTATTTTTGGGTTGGCGCTCCAGTTCACGGGAAGCTACCGGCTGGCGATTCTGTCGCTGATACTATTTTTCGGCGCGGGTTTGATGGTGTTGCTGGAAGTAGACGTGCAGAAGGGCGAAAAAGAGGTGGGCGTGGCCGCGGAGGGTCTTCCAAGCCGGGATTCGCCGTAGGGCGATGGCGGCCGATTTAAGCCGCGTTCCGGCAGGTCGTCCGACCAAGCTCCGACTTTACAAATTCCCGCAAAGCCTTACACTGGAAGGGATGTCCCTACCAACCGCCAGCGGCCCGAGAGTCGAAATCGCCGCCCCCGTCCGGGGCGCACATGCCGAAATACTTACCCCAGAGGCAGTGAAGTTTCTGGCGGGTCTCTCAGCGGCCTTCGAGGACCGGCGGCAAGAACTGCTGGCCCGCCGCAAGCAGCGGCAGGCCGAAGTCGACGCAGGTCATTTTCCGGACTTTCTGGCTTCGAGCGCCGCGATCCGCTCCCAAGAGTGGACGGTGGCCCCGATCCCCGCCGATCTGACGGACCGCCGGGTGGAGATCACGGGCCCGGTGGATCGCAAAATGATCATCAACGCGCTGAACAGCGGCGCAAACGTTTTCATGGCCGATTTCGAGGACGCCAACGCTCCCACCTGGAGCAATAATCTCGACGGGCAAGTGAATCTTCGGGATGCCGTCAACAGGACGATTGAATTCACCAGCGCCGAGGGCAAAGCCTACAAGCTGAACGACAAGACTGCGACGCTGATGGTGCGGCCACGCGGCTGGCATCTTGAAGAAAGGCATTTTAGGGTGAACGGCGCTCCGATTTCGGCCTCGTTGTTCGATTTTGGTCTTTATTTCTTTCACAACGCCAAAAAGCTCATGGCGCGCGGGAGCGGGCCGTATTTCTACTTACCCAAGTTGGAAAGCCATTTGGAAGCGCGGCTATGGAACGATGTTTTCCATTTTTCGCAGGACGCCCTTAGCATTCCCCGCGGGACCATCCGCGCGACGGTATTGATCGAAACGATCTTCGCGTCTTTCGAGATGGACGAGATCCTGTGGGAGCTGCGGGATCACTCCTCCGGCCTGAACTGCGGCCGCTGGGATTACATGTTTAGCTTCATCAAGAAATTCCGCAATCATCCGGCTTTTGTGTTGCCGAATCGAGCGGAGGTGACCATGGAGCGGCATTTCCTGAAATCCTACGTGGATCTTCTGATCCAAACCTGTCATCGCCGGAATGTCCACGCCATGGGAGGCATGGCGGCGCAGGTGCCAATCAAGAACGACCCGGCCGCCAACCAGCAAGCTATCGACAAAGTCCGCGCCGACAAACTGCGGGAAGTAAAAGCCGGCCACGACGGCACGTGGGTGGCGCACCCGGGCCTGGTTCCGGTGGCGAAAGAAGTCTTCGACGAGCACATGAAGTCCCCCAACCAAATATTCCGAAAACGGGAGGATGTGCGCGTAAGCGCCAAGGATCTGCTGGAGGTTCCCGCGGGCGCGATTACCGAGGCGGGACTGCGCTGGAACATCGATGTTGGCTTGCAGTATGTGGAAGCCTGGCTGCGCGGGCTGGGGTGTGTTCCCATATATAACCTCATGGAAGACGCCGCCACGGCGGAAATCTGCCGGGCGCAAGTTTGGCAGTGGATCCGGCACGGGGCCAAATTCGACGACGGCCGGACGGTCACGCCGGAAATCGTACGCGCGGCCACAGCCCAACAACTTGCCAAGCTCAAATCCCAATCCGGCCCGGGCCGATTCGACGACGCAGCAAAGATCTTCGAACAAATGACGACCAGCGCGGAGTTCCCGGAATTTCTCACGCTGCTTGCCTATCCATATATCGACTGACGGCGGACGTCTGATTCGAAGATGGACGACAGTTTTGCGGGTTTTTCCGGCTTGACATCCACGCCCGCCCGCCACTAAACTGGCCCCACTACCATACGCGTTTGCCGTAAACGGCAGTCCCGCGCCGCCGAGGACTGCCAGGGTCCGGTAGAGCCTAACCAGTCTAGGAGAATCCACTCAGATGTCGTTGAACCGAATCGCGTGGTGTGCGTTAGCCGCATTAGGCCCGATGCTTGCTTTCGTTCCAGGGCAAATTTCCGGCGAAGGGCAGATTTCCAAATCTATTTTGCCTTCGAGAATCAATCCCAAGGCCTCCCTCGATGCGGGGACGGCGACGGGAGCATCTTCGCTTGCCAGTTGCGCCAACGGAGTGTGTTACCACGGAGGACCTGTGATGCTGGGAACTCCGACCGTCTATTACATCTGGTACGGCAACTGGGCCGCCGATCCCACCGCCGTCAGCATTCTGTCACATTTCGCGCAGTTCGACGGCGGGTCGCCCTATTACGCCATAAATACGACCTATTACGACAGCTCCAACACCCATATCAGCAATTCCGTAAATTTCGGACCTTCCTACACGGACAATTATTCGCTGGGCAAAGTGTTAGACGACGCCGGCGTGGAAGCCATCGTGGCGAACGCGATTTCCGGGGGGCATTTGCCGAGCGATAAAAATGGCGTCTATTTCGTACTGACATGGCAAGACGTTCAGGAAACCACTGGATTCATAACGTCGTATTGCGGCTGGCACGCCAACGCGACGATCAATGGAGTGGACATCAAATTCGCCTTTGTCGGCAACGCCAACACGCAAGGGCTGGCTGCCTGCGCCGTGCAGACCGGCAACAGCCCGAACGGAGATCCGGCGGCCGACGCGATGGCCAGCATCATCGCCCACGAACTGGAAGAATCCGTTACCGATCCAGACGGCACGGCGTGGTACGACAACGCTGGGAATGAAGTGGCCGATAAATGTGCGTGGACGTTCGGAACCAGCTATCTTGCGAGCAACGGATCGGTGGCCAACATGAGACTGGGCGGGCTGGATTACCTGATCCAGCAGAACTGGGTAAACGGGCTGGGAGGCTATTGCGCCTTGCAGTTGCCGGCGACGCCGATTCTGAGCACGATAAGCCCCGCCAGCGGCGCCGCGGGGGCCAGCCCAACGGTGACGTTGACCGGGACGACGCTGAATGGCGCGACTCTTCACTTTAGCGGCTCGGGAATCACGGCGGCGATCGCCAGCGCGAGCGCGACTCAAATCACGGCGACGTTCAACATCGCGCCCGGCGCCGCGGCTGGAACGCAAGCCGTGACGGCGACGAATTCGGCGGGGGCCAGCAACTCCTTGACTTTCACGGTGACCACTCCGCCGCCCGCCTTGAGCTCGATTAGCCCATCCAGCGGCGCGCCTGGCACGGCCGTCAATGTCACGCTGAACGGCTCGAACCTCGCGGGAGCGTCCCTCTCCGCGATGGCGGGAATCGCGATCAGCGGTCTCAGCTCCACGGCGTCCCAGGTGAGGGCGACGTTCACGATCGCCAGCACCGCGGCCCCGGGATCGCGAAACGTGACGGTGACGACGGCGGCCGGGACGAGCAACGTCCTGAGCTTCACGGTGAATGCTCCCGCAGGCGGTTTCACTCCCATCCGCATCAACGCGGGCGGCGGCGCTTACACCGATAGCCACGGCAACCTGTGGAGCGCGGACTCAAACTACAACAACGGATCTCTTCACAGCACCACTAACGCTATTTCGGGAACCAGCGATCCGGCGCTGTTCCAAACGTTCCATCAGAGCCCGGAAGTCAACCCGACGGTCTATACTTTCAACGGCATACCCAACGGCAGCTACACGGTTACGCTCGGTTTCGCGGAGTCTCAATATTTTTCCGTGGGAGCGAGAACTTTCAACGTCGCCATTAACGGAGCCGCGGTGCTGACCAATTTCGACATCTTCGCCACGGTGGGCGGGAACGCGGCGCTGAGCGAGTCGTTCCCGATCAGCGTAACCGGCGGGCAAATCGCCATCCAGTTCAGCGCCGTCCGACAGAACCCTATCGTTAACGCCATCGCCATCGTAAGCAATGGGCCACCACCCACGTTGAACTCGATCACGCCGGCCAGCGGCGTGGCGGGCACGAGCGTTCCGGTCACGCTGTCGGGCGCGAATCTGAGCGGCGCGTCCCTTAATTTCAGCGGATCGGGCATTAGCGCCACAGGCGTAACGTCTACGGCCACTCAGGTCACGGCTACCTTCGTCATCTCCGCGGGGGCGGCGCCCGGCCCGCAGAACGTCACGGTCACGACGCCGGGCGGAACCAGCGGCAGCGTCACGTTTACGGTGACAGCCGCAAGCAGTCCGTTCACTCCCATCCGCATCAACGCGGGCGGCGGAACCTACACGGACACGGCGGGAAACGTTTGGAGCGCGGACTCCCACTACAGCAACGGCAGCCTCCAAAGCACAAGTAACCCGATTGCGGGAACAAACGATCAGCCTCTGTTCCAGACCTTCCATCAGAGTCCGGAAGTGGTCCCGACCGTTTACACCTTCAACGGCATTCCGAACGGGACTTACAACGTCACGCTCGGTTTCGCCGAGCCTCACTACGCCAGCTCCGGGCAAAGGCTGTTCAACGTATCCATAAACGGAGCCGCGGTGCTGACCAATTTCGATATTTTTCAAGCGGCCGGGGCGGCCTATACGGCTGTGACCGAAAGGTTTCCGGTCACGGTGACGGGAGGAGCGATCGTCATTCAGTTCGGCGTGATTAAGCAGAATCCCATCGTGAGCACGATCTTAATTCAATGATCCGAGCGGGGCGGCGCGCCATGGGCCGCGTCACGCTACAGGGATTGCTCCATCGGCATAGCCAGAGGCGGCTCGACGAAGAATTTCATTCCGGCCATGCGGGCGATGGCGGCGCGAATGGACGCTTCCGCGGCGGGCTGCACGGTCACTACAAATGGGAGATCGCGCCAATTGGCGGCGGGCAGTTGCAGCACCGCGTCAATAGAAATATTCTCAGCCGCCAACGCCGACGCCAACTGGGCGATGATGCCGGGCCGGTCCTCCACTCGAAAGCGCAAATAATATGCGGATTCGTGCAAGGTGACGGGGATGGGTTTGTATTCGCCCAACCGGGCATGGGCGAACGGGGACACGCGCTCGGGACTGCCTCCGCGGATCTCGCGAGCCACGCGCATGAGATCGCTGACCACGGCGACGCCGGTGGGATGAGGTCCGGCGCCGCGGCCGTAATAAAACGTATCGGCGCCGAATTTCCCGCGCACCCACACGGCGTTATACGCTCCCCGGACGCTGGCAAGAATGGTGGATTCCGGGATCAGCGAGGGGCGAACCGATAAGATGAGCCCGGCCGGAGTCTGCCGCGCCGCGCAAACCAGACGGATGGTGTGATGCAGGAGGTGGGCGTACTCGAAATCGACGGGCGTGATGCGCCGGATGCCTTCCATGTAGATATCGCCGGGAACGATGCGTTCTCCGAAGGCCATGGCCGAAAGGATCGCGAGCTTGCTCCGCGAATCGAACCCATCCACGTCGGCCGACGGATCCGCCTCGGCATAGCCGGCGGCCTGGGCTTCCTTAAGCACTTCCTCGAAGCTTGCGCCGCGGCGCTCAATCTCGGTCAGGATGTAATTGCAGGTTCCATTGAGGATTCCGTAGAGAGCGCCGATCCGGTCGCCGGAAATTCCTTCGCGCAAGACCGCGTGAATGGGGATGCCGCCCGCCACGCTCGCCTCCATCGCCAGATTGATCCGGGCTGCAATCGCGCTATCCCATAGATCGGCGCCGGCCAGCGCCATCAATTCCTTGTTCGCCGTCACCACGGATTTGCCCCGGGCGATCGCGGCCTCAATAATCTCGCGAGCCGCGCCCGAGCCGCCCACCAGCTCGGCCACGATGTGAACATCGGGTAGATTCACGATCTCGCGCCAATCCGCCGTCTGGAAGGCGGAATCGAAAGCGGGGGGAATGGTTTTGTGGGCGATGCCCCGCGAGCAAAGGGCGCGCACGCGCAAGGGAAACCCCAGCTTCAGGGCGATGCCAGCGGCATTCTCGGCCAGAATGTCCAGGGTCCCCAAGCCCACATTTCCCAGGCCGATGATTCCGATATTGACCGGCTCCATGGCTACTTCCTCACCGACCCGACTCGCGGCCCGCCGGCAAGGGGGGAAGCGCCGAACATGGCGCAAGGATTGCACCATTCGCCCATCTCATCATTATTGAATTACCCGAGGGACTTGTATCATTGTAGTCGCGCGCCGGGCGACCGCCGTTGCGATTCGCAGCGGGAATGGTCTCAGCCGCCGCGCCAGGCATGGCGAAGACGGATGAGCCGCGGTTTCGTGGCGCGAGCCAGCGGTGCGGCGTATGCTTAAAACATAAGCGATGCGGTGGGGAGCCAAACTGCGGAAACGGTATGTGATCGCGGCGGGAGCGGCGCTGCTGGCGGTTTTACTGGCCCTGGTGGAGTTGCAAGTTTCGTTCAACCTGGACAACTACGCTCCCTCCAACCCGGCCCAAACGGTCACGTTCTGGGCGATTTCGACAGTGGTTTTTCTGCTCACCGTGACGCTGGCGTTCATGCTGCTGCGGACGGGCGTGAAGCTTTATCTGGAAAGGCGAAGCGGCAGGGAAGGATCGCGCATCCAGTCCAAGCTAGTATTGGGCGCCCTGGCGCTGAGCATTGTGCCGGTCGCGTTTCTGTTCGCGTTCAGCTACATGATTTTGAACCGCAATTTAGACAAATGGTTCAGCAGGCCCGGCGAGAACATGAAGGTCGACTTGATGGACACCGAAGTCGCGCTGGGCGACGAAGTCCAGAGCCGCGCGCAGGCGCTCGCCAATTGGCTGGCCGCAGAGTGGCCAAAGGCGGGGGCAGAGCGGGCATGCGTGGAGAACCGGATCGCCGAACTGCGAGTGGAGGATTCCGCCGGCGTTGGGCAGGTGATCTGCTCGATGGAGGGCAGTGGAATTCTATTTACGGCAAGAGCGACTCTGCCGGGAGCGAGCCCGACAGGCCGGCCTGGCACATTGGTGGTGCGGTTGCGGCCGCGGGTGGAATTGGCGCGCAAGCAAAGCGATCTGGACAAATATATCCGGGAATACGACCAGCTTTCCGCCAGCAAAAAGATGATTCGGAGCCTGTATTTGCTGGTGCTGGCGCTGATCACGCTGTTTATTCTTTTTTTTGCGACCTGGATCGCGCTGGTGCTCTCGCGCCAGATCAGCCGGCCGATTGCGACGCTGGTGAACGCGGCCAGCCGGGTGAGCAAGGGCAACTTGAGCCATCGCGTTTCGACGCCCGCCATCGACGAGCTGGCGACGCTGGTGAGAGCTTTCAACGAAATGCTGGAGGATTTGGAGGCAAACAGCCGCGAACTGGAAAGCCGGCGGCAGTTCACGGAGGCGATCCTTGAAAGCATTCCGACCGGAGTGATTTCGCTGGCAAGCGACGGCTCGATCCGGCGGGTGAACCGGGCGTTGCATGGGCTCTTCTCCCCCGGGCGCGTAGAGGCCGCGCGGCGCCTGGAGGATTTATTTCCGCCCGAGGAGTCGAGAGAGATCCGCTATTTGATGAAGCGGGCGCAGCGGGTTGGAGTCGCGGCGAGTCAATTCGACATGGAACCGGAGGGGGCAGAAGGTCACGTGCGGCATTTGGCGCTGACCGTGTCGGCTCTGCCGGCGCAGCCTGGCGGCGCTTCAGGCGACAGGCGGCGTGAAGGAGACCAGGGGTTCGTGCTGGTGCTGGAAGACACCAGCGAACTTTTGCGGGCGCAAAAATCGGCGGCATGGCAGGAAGTGGCGCGGCGCATCGCGCACGAGCTCAAAAATCCACTGACGCCCATCGCGCTATCGGCGGAAAGGATCGCGCGAATGCTCGATCGCGGCCCTTTAAAGCCCGGCTCGGAACGGATTTTGCGCGAATGTTCGGCCACGATCGCCCGCGAAGTGGAGTCGGTGAAGACCCTCGCAGACGAGTTCTCTAATTTCTCGCGGTTTCCTTCCGCGCAGCCTGTGCCGAGCGATTTGAACGAGGTGGTGCGGCACGCCTTGGAGGTTTTCTCGGGACGGCTGGAATCCATCGACCTTCGAGTCGATCTCGCGAGCGCGCTGCCGACGGTGAATATAGATCCGGAGCAGTTTCAGAGGGTAGTGGTGAACCTGGTGGACAACGCGGCCGAAGCGATGCGCGATTCGCTGGTCAAGCGGCTGCTGGTGGCGACCCGGGCGGCTTCCGATAGCATCGAGCTAGTGGTGGCGGACACCGGGCCCGGCATTTCGGCCGATGACAAAGAAAAGCTCTTCTTGCCTTACTTTTCGACCAAGGGGCGAGGAACGGGATTGGGGCTGGCGATTGTCAGCCAGATTCTTTCCGAGCACGGCGCGAGAATTCGGGTGGAAGACAACCGGCCTTCGGGAGCGCGATTTTACGTAGAGGTCCCCGCGATGGCTGCGGAGACGGCCGAGGCGCACGCTTGAAGACTACGCGCGTGTTGATCGTCGACGACGAACCAGGAATTCGCGACTCTCTCGGCGGAGCGCTGAGCGACGAGGGCTTTCGCTGCGTGGCGGTGGAAACCGGCGAAGCGTGCCTGGAGGAACTGGCGCGGAACACATACGAAGTCGTTTTGCTGGACGTCTGGCTTCCGAAAATGGACGGCCTGGAGACGCTGGGCCGCATTCAAGAGATTCCGTTCGAGCACCGGCCGGAAGTGATTATCATTTCCGGCCACGGCACGATTGAAACCGCGGTTCGCGCGACCAAGCTTGGCGCATTCGATTTTCTGGAAAAGCCGTTGACCATCGAAAAGGCGACGGTGGCGATCCATAACGCGGCGGAGCAGAAACGGCTGCAGCTCGAACTCGCGCGGATGAAGGAAACCGCGGGCGGCATGCCCCAGATCATCGGAGAAAGCGTGCCGATGAAGGCTTTGCGGCAGCAGTTGACGCTGATGTCGGCCACCAATGGGCGCGTGCTGATTTACGGGGAAAGCGGCACGGGCAAGGAGTTGATCGCGCGAGCCATCCATATGGCCAGCGCGCGCGCGCGCGAGCCGTTTGTGGAAGTCAATTGCGCGGCGATTCCGGAAGAGGCGATCGAAAGCGAGTTGTTCGGGCGCAGGAAGGGAAGCCTGCCTGGCGTCCATGAAGATAAGCGCGGGAAATTTCAAAAGGCGGACAACGGCACGCTGTTTTTGGATGAAGTGGGAGACATGTCGCTGAAGACGCAGGCCAAGGTGCTGCGCTTTTTGGACGAGCAGCGCTTCGAGCCGGTGGGCGCTTTGGAATCGATTCAGGTGGACGTGCGAGTAGTGGCCTCGACCAATAAGAATCTGGAGGAAGAAATCGAGCGGGGCAATTTCCGGGAGGATCTTTTCTACCGCCTGAACGTGGCGCCGTTTCACGTGCCGCCTCTGCGGGAGCGCAGAGAAGATGTACGGCTGCTGGCCGAGCACTTTCTGAGAGAGTTCACCACGGCTTATGGACGCAAACCGAAACAGCTATCGGAAGAGGCGTTCCGGTTGCTGGAAGAGTATTCCTGGCCTGGCAACGTGCGCGAACTGAGAAATCTAATGGAGCGGATCGTAATCATGAATCCGCAGCCGCGGATCGATTTGCGGCACATTCCGCTGGACCGGGGGCGACGGGGTGCAGAGCGGCCCGTCGAGCGGTTCGGGAGTCTCCAGGAAGTGCGGGAGGCGGCCGAGCGCGATTATATCTTGAGAAAGTTGGAGGAGGCGAAGGGGAACGTGACGCGCGCGGCGGACATGGTCGGTTTGGAGCGGAGCCATTTCTACCGGAAAATGAAAGCCTTGGGGATTGGGGCGAAAGAATAGGATTTTTGATTTGGCCCGCTAGGGCGAGAGTTCGGCCGGCTTGACGGGTTCGCCGATCACGCCCTGCTCGTTGAGAATCACTATATCCGCGCGGCGGTTGCGGGCTCGGCCTCGTTCCGTCTCATTGGAGGCAATGGGGGCGCTATCGGCGTAGCCGGCAATGGACATGCGCTCGCGCGAGACGCCGAAACGAGTGGAAAGCAGTTCCAGGAGAGCGATGCTGCGCGCGGCGGAAAGCTCCCAATTGCTGCGAAACCGGGGCGTGCGGATCGGCACGGAATCGGTGTGGCCCTCCAGGCGAACGGGGTTGGGAATTTTGTTGATGGCGGCGGCGACCTTTTCGAGGCCGTCGTAAGCGGCGGGGGAGATGACGTCTTCGCCGGATGGGAACAGGGCTGCCTGATTGAAGCTGACGACCAAGCCGCGCGGCTGCATGCTGACCTGGATCTGGCCGGATTCGATTTCCTTCTTCAGTTCCTCGGAGAGGACTTTAAGCGAAGGGACCAGCTCGGCGAGCGGCTGCTCCTTTCTTTCCTCGGGAGCTTTGTTTGCGCCGCCAGGACCGCGGAGCATCGCGTTGCCTTTGCCCTTATCGCCAATGGTTCCACCAAGAATCGCGGCGAGCATTGCAGACATCTTGTCGCCTTCCAGCGCCTTTTTCACAGAATCGGCGACTTGCTGGGCCTTGCCCTTATCGGCCTGGGAAGCCGCGAACATCACGACGAAGAAGGCGAACAGAAGGGTGATGAAATCGGCGTAGGAGACCAGCCAGCGGTCGTGGTTTTCTTGGGATTTGCGCGCGCGGCGAGCCATAAGTTCAGGCGGCGGGGGACTCGAAGTTTGGGGCTTGTCTTGTTGCTCTCATGGGTTTGGGCTTCGCTCGGCCGCTGGTGTAGGCTTCCAGCTTGGAGCGGATCAGTTTGGGGTTAAGGCCCTCTGCGATGCCTAGAACGCCTTCGAGGATCAGTTCTTTGCGCTGAAGGCGAGCTTCGGCGCGGGCTTTGATCTTATTGGCCGCCGGCAGGAACAGGAGATTGGCGGAAGCCACGCCATACACGGTGGCGACAAAGGAGACGGCGATTCCCCGCCCCACTTCGTCGATATTGGCCAAATGCTGCATGACCTGAATTAATCCCAACACGGCTCCGATGATGCCGATGGTGGGGGCGTAACCGCCGGCGCTTTCGAAGACCTTGGCCCCGGCTTCGGCGCGGCGGTCCTCAAGGTCGATCTCGAGCTGGAGAATATCGCGAATCTCCTGAAGATCGGCGCCGTCAATCGCCAGACTCAGGGCTTTGCGCAGATAGGGATCTTCGACCCCATCGGCGATCTGTTCCAGAGACACCAAGCCATGTTTGCGAGCTTGAGTGGCGAAGGCGATGATTTCATCGATCACGCCGTTCAGGTCCGGGTTAGAATCGAGGATCACGTCCTTAAGACGGCCGGCGGCGTTCTTCAGGGCGCTAAGAGGAGTGGAAACCATCACGGCGCCCGTGGAGCCTCCCAGGACAATCAGGGCGGCTGTAAACTGGGCCACATCCTTGATCCTGCCGCCCTCGATCAGGAGGCCGCCGACAATGCCGCCCAAGGCCAGAAGAAGGCCCGCCACGGTGGCAAGATCGGGCCGAGAGCGGCCAGAGCTAGGAGAACGAACGCCTTCCGTCACTTCATCTTCCAGAGACCGGGGCCGATTCTGCCGCGTTCGCGGATTCGAGCATCGAATCGGAGGGCTGCCTGGCCAATTCCGTCAAACTACCTTGAGGGAAGGCTGTGATCTGCCGCCGGAAGGATACCACCTTCCGGATAATCTCATCGGCCGATTCGACCACTACGAATTTATGGCCGTTTATAAGGCTGATAGCGGTATCGGGCGCGATTTCGATGTGCTCGATCAGATCTGAGTTCACCACGAGCGGGACGCGATTGATGCTTGTGAGGCGAATCATAAGAGGAGAAGAATGCGAGTCAGAGGGCTTATCGGCGAGCCGCAGTTTTACTTGAGGATTTTGAGAATTTCGTGAAGCTCTTCGCGGATCCGTTCGATGCTCTCTGCCGAGTTTTCGAATAATTCGCCCTGTCTTCGCTTTTTGAGCGCCGACTTGGCCGATTTAACAACGGTGTTGGGATGCGTTTTAGAACGGGCCTCCAAGAACTTGCGAGCGCCCTCAATGGTGAAGCGCTCTTCGTAAAGAAGGCGCTTGATTTCCAGAACGATTTCGACGTCCTTGCGGCGGTAGAGCCGATGGCCCGTATCCGATTTCTTAGGGCCGAGAAAGGAAAACTCCGTCTCCCAAAACCGAAGCACATAGGGCTTGATTCCCGCAAGCTGCGCTACCTCGCCAATGCGGAAGTAGAGCTTGTCGGGAATCGCGGCGATTTCAAGCGCAGGGGCCGCGGCGGTGGCTTCGTTTTGCCGCTTCATGAGGCAGTACCCTTATTCTATGTCCTTGCCGGGCCGATCCAGCTTACTTCGGAGACACGGGCGCTAAGGATATGGCAATGAGGCCACGGGGCGGAGCGGAAGGTTCAACGAATGTAGCCGGAACGGCTCTGGCGGGAATACATCCGGTTCGGGAAGCGCTGCGGGCGGGCCGAGCGCTGGAACGGGTCGTGTTCGCGCGGGGAATGCGGGGGAGAAGGCTCCAGGAATTAATCGAGCTGTGTCGCGAACGTAACATTCCAATGCGCTTCGAAAGCAGAGAGCAACTCGAGCGAGCGGCGGGCGGAGCGGCTCACCAGGGAGTGATCGCCTTTGGCGCGGCGGCGGCGTACGCCAACCTGGAGGACACGCTGGCGGCGGGCGGACTGCTGGTTGTGCTGGATGGAGTAGAAGATCCCCACAATTTGGGCGCGGTGATCCGGACCGCGCATGCGGCAGGGGCGGCAGGAATTGTCATTCCCGAGCGCCGGGCGGCGGGACTGACCGAAACCGTTGAGCGGGCCGCCGCAGGCGCACTGGCGTACCTGCCGGTGGTTCGCGTAACGAACATCAACCGGGCGCTCGAAGAGCTCAAGCGGCGGGGCTACTGGATTTATGGATTCGACGAAAGCGGCCGGGAGCGCTACGACGTCGTGGAGTATTCCTCGCCGGCGGCTTTCGTGCTGGGCGCCGAAGGCCGCGGGCTGCACGAGCAGACGGCCAGGCATTGCGATTTTTTGGTTCGGATTCCGATGCGCGAGGGCGGAGTGGCGTCGCTCAATGTGAGCGTGGCGGCTGGAGTGGCGCTGTTTGAGTGGCGGCGGCGCGCGGTGTGATAATGCGAAATGCTTCGCTTCCTTTGTGTTCTGGCTTTTTCTTTCATGGTTTTCGCCCAAACTCAGGAATTGAGAATGAGGGCGGGAGAGGCCCGGTCGCTGCCCCGATCGCCCGGCGGCGGGTTCACCGCGATCATTTCCACGCGGACCGAGCCGGCGCTGGAATTCCCGCCTGTCGTGAGCCTGGACCAGACTGGCGCGATCCGAGTGACCGTTCCGCCGGCCACACCGCAGGGCCAATATCGAATGCGGATCGCGGCGCGGGCTGAAGACGGCAGCACGGCGTCGTTCGGTTTGGCTCTGACCGTGGACACGGTGACCGTCGAAGCTTCGTCTTCGGGCAAGCCCCCGGTTGTGCTGTTGAACGGATTTCAGCTCAGTTGTCCTGCGAATCCGGACAGCACGCTGGCGAGCGCGGCCAGCACATTCGGGCAGTTGCCGGCGCTGTTGCAGTCCGACGGGCTTTCGGTAGTGTTTTTCAACAATTGCGTTTATGGGGCGGGAGCGGCGATTGAAAGCTTAGCAAAGCAATTGGGAGCTTACCTGGGGTCGCTTTCCTATACGGATGGGTCGCCCGTGGCGCAAGTGGACCTGGTAGCGCACAGCATGGGCGGATTGATCGCAAGAGCCTACCTCGCCGGACTGCAAGCCGACGGTTCGCTGAATCCGCCTTCTTCGACGCGCATCCGAAAACTGATCCAGCTTGGGACGCCGAATTTCGGGTCCTATCAAACCAACTTGCTTTCCGGGACCCAGACCGCGGAGATGACCCCGGGCAGCGCGTTTTTGTGGACTCTGGCGACGTGGAATCAGCGCAGCGACGATCTTCGCGGGGTGGACGCGCTCGCCGTGATCGGCAACGCGGGCGCGGAGGCAAAGCCAAACCAGAGCGACGGATTGGTTTCTCTGACGAGCGGATCGCTGGGGTTTGCGCGGGCGGACGAGCGGACGCGGATCGTGCCATATTGCCACATTACATCGAGCGGCTTGATTGCGCAGATCATCCGGTGCAGCGGACAGGGAATCGCCGATGTGGACGGACCGGAGCATCTGTCGGCGCGGATTGTGCGTTCGTTTCTGGCGGATACTTTGGATTGGCGGACGATTGGAGCCAAGCCGTCCCTCGATCCGTATCTTTCGCAATACGGAGGCGCTTACTTTGCCGCCGACACTTCCGGCGATATCTCCATCGCGGATTTGACCCAGGGGACCTTCGGGGGCGCCACGCTGGCCAATGGCGGCGACGCGGGGGCGATTTTCTACGGCGAGTTTTTGCAAGGCGCGGGGGCGTTTCAAGCGACGAGCGCTTCGATGGGCGTCGTAAGCTGCGGATTCTTCACGGAGCCGCCCGGCTACTACACCGCATTCCGCTGCAAAAGCGGTCCCCAGATCTTCTCCGTGGGTCCCCTTCTGGGAAGGACGGAGCGGGCGGTAAATGGGCTGGCCCAGAAGATCACGATCCGCGGCACGGGGTTTGGAACGGAGTGCGGGCAATGCGGGGTGTTCCTCAACGGCCACCTCTTACCCGTGTTGTCGTGGAGCGACCAGTCGATTGCCGTGTCTCTGCCGTCTGTTTTTGGAGGCTACGCGAGCATCGACGTAAAGACCGAGGACGGCAACGACGCCATGGGCGTCAACTTTGGGCTGCCGACGCCGATGCCGGCGCCGCCGCGGCCGCCCCGGGGCGGCGAGGCATCACGCCGGTAACGCGACCGGACCGTCTTAACGTCTGTTCATTTTGCCGGTTCGTCAACTACGGTATGCTAGTGCCTCTGTGCTGATATACGCTGTCACGATCTTTCTCAGCGCGTTCCTGCTGTTCCAGGTCCAGCCCCTGATTGCGAAGTTCATTCTTCCATGGTTTGGCGGTTCGGCCGCCGTGTGGAGCGCGGCTCTGCTGTTTTTTCAACTGATCTTGCTGGCGGGATATTTCTATGCGCATTTGCTGATCCGGCACGTTTCGCCGAAGCGCCAATGGCAGGTGCATGCGCCGCTGCTGGCGGTGAGCCTTTTCACTTTGCCGATTATTCCTTCGGCGTACTTCAAGCCTAGCGCGAGCGGCGATCCGACCTTTCAAATCCTGCTTTTATTGGCGGCGACCGTGGGGCTGCCGTACCTGCTGCTTTCTTCCACCAGCCCTTTGCTGCAAGCGTGGTATTTGCGGTCAAGAAAGGGCGTCATTCCTTACCGGTTGTTTGCGCTGTCGAATTTCGGGTCGATGCTGGCGCTGCTGAGCTATCCATTATTGATCGAGCCGCGGTTGAGGCTCGGAGTACAGGCGAAAGCGTGGTCCTGGTTTTACGCCCTTTTCGCCGCGGTCTGCGCATTTACGGGGTGGCGGAGCGGCGGCGCGGCGGCGCCGGAAGCCGACGAAGCTTGGGCGGCCGAAGAGAGGCCTCCGAGCGCGGCCTCGATGATCTTTTGGATTGCGCTGGCGGCGTGCGCCTCAATTCTGCTGCTTTCCACCACGACCCTGCTTACGCAGAACGTGGCGCCGATCCCGCTACTGTGGGTGGCGCCGCTCAGCATTTATCTTCTGAGCTTTATCTTCTGTTTCGAAGGCCATATTTATCACCGGTTTATCTTTCTGCCGCTGCTGGTGGCGGCCTTGGCCCTGTATCCGTATGCGATGTACAAGTCGGATAACAATGAAGACATAGGGAAAATGATCGCAGCGCTGTGCGGCGCGCTGTTTGTATGCTGCATGGTTTGCCACGGCGAATTGGCGCGAAGGAAGCCGCATCCCCGATATTTGACGCAGTTCTATCTGATGGTTTCGATCGGCGGCGCAGCGGGCGGGCTGTTTGTGGCGCTGATCGCGCCCCACGTTTTTCCGACATACCTGGAGCTGCCGATCGCAGTCGCCGGATGCGCACTGCTGGCGAGTTTGGCTTTGTGGAACGACGACGCCGGGATGGCGCGCCCGCTGTGGGTGCGCTATTCCCTGTTGATTCTGAGTGTGGGCTTCACCGTCTATTTGGGCCGTAACGAACGCGAGAACCAGCGTTATTACAGCCTGAACATCCGCAATTTTTATGGGGTGCTGCACGTGCGCGACGACGAAGCGGCGGACAATACGCCCGCCACGCGCGTTCTCGTACACGGGACGATCAATCATGGAACCGAACTTCTGACGCCGGGGGGCGGGCGCATTGCAACGTCTTATTTCGGGCGCGGGACGGGAATCGCGCGGGCCATCGCGGCCAAGCAGTCCCGAGGTCCGGTTCGGATAGGGATTTTGGGAATGGGCGCAGGCGTCACGGCTTCGCTGGCGCGGGCGGGCGACACGCTGCACTATTACGAAATTAATCCGCTCGTGCGCCAGATCTCCGGAGATAACGCCGGTCCGGACTTGAAATTCGACTTCTTCCGCTCCTGCCCCGCCGATAAGCAGATCTTTATGGGCGATGGCCGCCTGGTTTTGGAACGTCTGCCCAATGAGCAACTGGATTTGCTGGCGATGGACGCCTTCACCAGCGACGCTGTGCCGCTGCATCTGCTGACCCGCGAGGCGTACCGAATTTATTTGCGGCATCTGAAGCCGGATGGCGTTCTGGTGTTTAATATCTCCAACCGGTACCTGGACCTAGAGCCGGTGGTGGCGCAGAGCGCCCAGGAACTGGGCTGGTCCGGCGTGACGGTGTATGACGATGGAACGCTCGAACCATATTATGTGTCGTCAACCTGGATGGTTTTGTCCCCCCAGCGCGAATTTTTTCTGCATTCGGCATTTCAGGACGAATCGGTGCAGCCTATGAAATCGCGGCCGGGATTCCGCGCATGGACGGACGATTATTCCGATATCGTCGCCATTAGCATCAGCCTGCCGGACTGGGTCCGTCGATTTGTCCCGTGAAAGGATTGGTCTCCGCGCAAAGACTTTGCGGCTTTGCGTGAGCGAGTTGGTTTTTGCCCATGTTCCTCTATGCCCTCACAATTTTTCTCGGCGCGTTTTTGCTATTCCAAGTTCAGCCCCTCATCGCGAAGATCATTTTGCCTTGGTTCGGAGGCTCGGCCGCGGTGTGGAGCGCGGCCATGCTGTTTTTCCAAGTTTCGCTTTTGGCCGGTTACGCATACGCGCATTATCTGATTCGTAATTTCAAGGCGAAGACGCAGGCGCAGGTTCACGGAGCCCTTTTGCTGTTGAGCGCGGCGCTGCTTCCGATTCTTCCCAATCCTCACTGGAAGCCGTCGGCGGCCGGCGACCCCACGCTTCGGATTTTGCTGCTGCTGGCGGCCACCATCGGCTTGCCTTACTTCCTGCTGTCTTCCACGAGCCCGCTTCTGCAAGCCTGGTACGTTCGCCGCTCCGGCACACTTATGCCGTACCGGCTATTCGCACTGTCGAACTTCGGCTCGATGTTGGGATTAATCAGCTTTCCGTTTCTGGTGGAACCCGCGCTTTCTTCACGGCAACAGGCCTACATCTGGAGCGGAGTTTACGCGGGTTTTGTTTTGTTATGCGGAGCGTCGGCCTGGTCCTCGCGAGTAAAACCGGCCCAGGTAGAGGCAGCGGAGTTTCCGCGCGAAGCGATTTCGACGCCGAGGCCGGCGGCGGTCGAGTTGGCGCTTTGGGTCAGTCTGGCGGCCTGCGCTTCGGTGCTGCTGGTTTCGATCACCAATCACTTGAGCCAGAACGTAGCTCCGATTCCATTGTTGTGGGTCATTCCGCTGGCCCTATATCTGTTGAGTTTCATTTTGTGCTTTGAGAGCGACGGCGGGGCAGGGTCGTGGATTTTGGGCGGCGCGCTGGCCATTGGTCTGGCGTATTTGGGCTGGTACTTCCATCTGTGGGAGCTGCTGAGCTTGCCGTGGCGCTCGGCCGCCGTGGCCGCGTTGCTGATGCTGGCTCTGTTCGTGCGCGAGCGCTGGTTTTACGTGGCTGTGCTGGCGCCTCTTTTGGGATTGATGGCGTATTTCATTTACGCCGATTCGGGAAACACGCACATTCGGGAGATCATACCTTTGTATGCGGGCGGTCTTTTCTTTTGCTGCATGTTGTGCCACGGCGAACTGGCGCGGCGCCGTCCGGGAGCGGATCATCTGACTTTGTTCTATTTGATGGTCTCGCTGGGCGGCGCGCTGGGCGGTATTATCGTCGCGCTGGCGGCCCCGCACGTGTTTCATTCCTATCTCGAGCTGCCGATCGGACTGGCGGCATGCGCGTTGCTTGCGGTGATCTGCCTATGGGAGGTGAAAGTCTGGAAGTTGGGTCCTTGGCCGCTGCGAGTGGCGGCGTGCGTGGGCTTAGGCGCTTTGGCCGGATATCTGGTGCGCCACGAATATGAGGAGCACAAAGGGCAACGGCTCTCCGTCCGCAATTTCTACGGAGTTCTGAAAATTCACGACGACGATCTCTCGGATAACAATGCGGAGCGCAGTCTGACGCATGGGACCATCAATCACGGATCGCAGTTGCTGGCGCCGGAGCTGCGCTATGTGACGACGTCTTACTACGGAGAGAACTCAGGAGTGGGTCGGGCGATCCGGGCGGTACAGGCCAAGGGACCGGCGCGCATCGGCAGCATCGGGCTGGGCGCGGCCGTGATCGCCAATTACGGACGGGCGGGCGATTACTTGCGCATCTACGAAATTAATCCGCTGGTGGAGTCCATCTCAGGGCGCGCGGACGGCTGGTTCACCTTCTATTCGCACTCCCAAGCCGATAAAGCGATCCTGATGGGAGACGCCCGGCTGACTCTGGAATCGCAGCTTGCCCGCGGGGAGGCTCAAAATTTCGACGTGCTCTCGGTGGACGCCTTTTCGAGCGACGCGATCCCGATTCACCTGTTGACGCGGGAAGCGATCGGTCTCTATTTCCATCATCTGAAACCGAATGGGATTCTGGCTTTGCACATTTCCAACCGGTATCTGGACCTGGCTCCGGTGTGCGCGGCGGGAGCGGAGTATTTCCATAAGGCCGCCTACACGGTGAACGACGACGGCGGGCTGGCCAGTTATTTCTCGTCCTCGACCTGGGTGCTGGTCACTTCCGACACCAGCTGGTTTCAGACGCCGCAGTTCGCCGACGCGGACATCGCCAAAACCAAAACGCAGGATCGTTTACGCCCCTGGACCGACGATTACAGCAACATCGTGCAGATCCTCCGGTTGAACTGACCCCGCGGTTGAACCGGCGGCTCCAGTCCTGTATACTTTGGACCAGTTGGGAGGCGGCATGAGAATAACCTTTCTTTCCACCGTGGCGGGCGTGTGGGTTGCCCTGGGCGCGGCCGCGCCGGCGTGGGCGCATCATTCCTTCGCGGCGGCGTACGATACGACGCAGTCGATAGAAGTTCACGGGACGATCGCGCAAGTGCGGCTGGAAAACCCGCATTCGTGGTTCCTGATCGACGTGAAGGACGCCAATGGCAACGTGGAGCACTGGGCCTTTGAAGCGGGCACGCCGAGCGGAATGATCCGGAACGGCTACAGGCCGAACGTCCTTAAGCAGGGAACGGAGGTCACCATCAAGGGCTTCCGGGCGCGAGACGCATCACAGAAAAGAGGCATGCTGCGGGAGTTGATTACCGCCGATGGGAAGACCTATGGCCTGTTCGGTCCGCAGGAAGGGCCAGGGAAGTGAGGGCCTTATGAAAACCGTTGGCCTGATCGCGATCTCCCTGGCTTGGCCCCTGGCCGCCCAGACGGCGGCAAACGCGTCTTCGGCGGGTCCGGTTCCCCGCGCCGAGGACGGTCACCCGGATTTATCGGGCGTGTGGTGGCGTGGGGCCGACGTAGGCGGCAAGGGCTTTAACGCGGGGGGCAGAGGCGGCGGAGCCGCCCCGACGTTCGCCAGCTTGTATACGCCTTCGGCCGCCGCAAAAGCGAAGACGCTTAGCGATAAGGACGATCCGACGCTTGGCTGCGTGCCGACTGCTTTTGGCACATTGAACGTCAGCATGTTCGACGTCGGCGCGGTGGCTCAAATCGTACAGACGCCCAAGTTTGTGGTGGTGCTGACGGAGACCTTCCACGGCTTTCAAATCATTCCTACCGATGGACGGCCGCATCGCGACGACGTGCCGCCCTCCTACCGCGGCGACGCAGTCGGGCGTTGGGAGGGGGACACGTTTGTCGTCGATAAGACGAACTTTACCGACAACACATGGATCTCCGCGGAAGGACGGGTGTCTTTCCATTCCGACGCGCTGCACATAGTGGAGCGCTACCGCCGGGTGGACGCGAAGACTCTGGAGGTGGAGGCGACGCTCGAAGATCCCAAAGTGCTCAGCAAGCCGTGGGTGGTTCCAAAGCAGACGCTGGTGCTGGCCCCATTCGATCAGATCATGCCGCTCAATTGCACGCCGGGGGATACCAAGGATCTGATTGAGGCGGCGCAAAGCGGAAAGAAGTAACACCGAACCCGGCGGAGCACGAGGTTCGAAATGCCGCGCGAGAAGCTTAGTTTTGTTGAGGACCGCGGCCGCGGTGGGGAATGCCGCCGAGCGGAATGACGGTTTGGCCATCGGCTCGGGTGAGGCCGCCGGCCCAGGCGTGCTTGGAGCCGTCCTTGGCGGCGTAGGCTGTGACGGTGACCTGTTCTCCCGAATTCATGAGCGTTTCGTAGATGCTCCGGTCAAAGCCGTTGCGGCGAAGCACATTTGGCGCGGGCAATTCCAAAGCCCAGTTGACGATTTTGCCTTGCGCGTTCGGAGCGTCCAGGTAGATCCAGCCGTGCGGATTGTCCGCCATGACTTTGGTGATTTTTCCGGTGAGTGTAAGCGGCTTGGATTCGTCGTATTCGGCTTGAAACGAGTGATGGGCGAAGGCGGAAACCGAAGCCCCAATCATCGCCAATGCTAAAGCTGGCGCGGTGAAGTGCTGCATGTTCAAATGGCTCCTTGAGATGCGGCAGGCTCGCGGACGACGCGGAAGCCGATGTCGCCGACTCGCAACGTTGGACCGTAGTAGTGGTAGCGGACGCTCAGGCGGACGAAATTGGCGGGATTATCCCAGGCGCCGCCGCGCACCACCGGAAGCTGACGTCCGCCACCCGGGCCAAATCCGCCCCTGGCAAAGCCGCCTCTCTGTTGCGGCGCGGGCTGCTGTTGGAAGGCTCCGCGGCCGCGCCTGCCAAGGCCGCGGCCGCCGCCCTGTCCTAGCGCCGGGCCGGTGGGATCGGCAACCGGGCTGCTGGCGTAGTAAGTAGCGGAGTATTGGTCCTCGACCCACTCCCGTACATTGCCGAGCATGTCGTAGAGGCCCCAGGCGTTCGGCTTCTTCTGGCCGACCGGATGGGTCTCATCGCCCGAGTTGGCGGCATACCAGGCGACTTCATCCAGGGCGGCGCCGGTGGGCTCGGGAGATCCAGCGCGCGCGGCGTACTCCCATTCCGCTTCGGTGGGCAAGCGATATTTATAGCCATCGTTTCGAGCGTTCAACCGGCTAAGAAACTCGTGCGCGTCGTTTTTGGATACGTTCTCCACGGGGAGATCGTCGCCTTTATTCGCGCTGGGATTGGAGCCCATGATGGCCTGCCATTGGGCCTGGGTAACTTCGTATTTTCCCATCTCGAAGGATTTGGTGATCTGGACGCGATGGGAGGGTCTCTCATCGTCGTTGCAGCCGTTGTCGTCCGGAGAGCAGCCCATCATAAATGCACCGGGGCCGATCTTGACAAACTTCATGCCGATGGCATTTTGAGTGGCGGCGAAATTCTGAGCGAGCAGCAGAGCGGCCCCCAGCGCCGCCGCCACCGTGCCGAACGCGGCGAATCTCATCACACCTTTCAAGACGGAACAGGCCTGTCGCGGATTACGAACGGCCTGTGGCCGGACGCCTCAAAGCGCGTGTCCAAGCTCCACAAATCCTCCGCAGCATACCAATTAAGTCCTGTATTTGCAACGAAAGATTGCGGCCATGCGATTGCCATTCCGCCCGTAGTCCGTGCCTATGCGGAGTTTCGCCACCCTGTTGGCCAGTTTTGGCGCACTCGCGAGCATCCCCGCCGCGCAGGCCACCACGCTTGAGCGCCTGAGCCTGAGCGATCTGATCGCCAAATCAACGTCGATTGTGCACGCCCGGGTGACGGGCTCGAACTGCGCCATGGTGGGCGCGGATGTTTATACGTATTACCAGCTCCAAGTAAGTGAGGTTTTGAAAGCGGGCGGATCGCCGGCGCAGAGCCTGCAAATGGCGGTTCCCGGCGGGGCCGCTATGGGAGTACGGCAGTTAGTCCCCGGCGCTCCAAAGGTCACAATAGGCGGCGATTATGTTTTGTTTCTGTGGACCAGCCGCTCGGGGCTGACGCAAGTGATCGGGCTTTCGCAAGGATTATTCCGGATGACGCAGGATTCGGCGGGAAATGCGATTCTTGTGAGGCCCGTTTCGGAGGCGCCGATGGTAGACAAAAATGGCGCGGCCGTTATCGACCATGCGATGACGTTCCGCTGGAGCGACGTTCGAGCCCAAATTCTGAAGGCGGGAAATTGAGGAGCGGGGGCCGAGTTTGGGTTCTAGCGGCGAGCGTCGCGGCAGCCTCTTCCGGAGCTTTCGGCTACTACAGTTGGGTGTACTTCGCCAACAGAAACGGGCCTTTTGTGCCGGCGCGATTCGATCTGGGGGTCCTCAATAGCAACACAGTGCAATATTTCGTCTCCGACCTGCCGCCTAGTCCGCTCATGCCGGGGGACACGTTCGCGGCCATTGTGAGCCAAATCCGCGCGGCAGCCGAAGTATGGAACCAGGTTCCTACATCGACGATACGGGTGGCGTTCGGGGGACTTTCCACGATTGGAGCGGCGGCGCAGGCTACGCCGGGCATCGACGTGGTGTTCGACGACAACTTGCCGCCGGGACTGAGGGCGCAGACGAAGATTACCGTGCCGAACGACCTAAGCTTTCTGGCCAAAGGCGCGAATTTCGTGCCGATTCTGCGATCGAAGATTCAGCTTCCGCAAAACTTTTTGGCGCGGGGCCAATATAGTTACGCGGACAGCTTCTTTCTGACGGTGGCGCATGAGTTCGGCCATGCGCTCGGGTTGCAGCACACCTTGACTTCGAGTCTGATGTCGACGGATGTGACTCGCGCAACGACCAAGGCGGCGCCGCTTTCTCCCGACGATATGGCGGGGCTTTCGGTTCTCTACCCGACTCAGGCGTTCTTAAACTCGACCGGCAGCATCTCTGGAACGGTGTCGGTGAACGGCAATGCCGTGAATCTGGCAAGCGTGGTGGCGCTTTCGACCAACGGCGTGGCCATTAGCGCCATGACGACTCCGGATGGAAAATACACGATCACAGGCCTTCCCGCCGGGCCATCCGGCCAGTCCTATTACGTCTATGCGCATCCGCTTCCGCCGCCGCTGGAGGGGGAGGCGTATCCGGCCAATATTTGGCCTCCGGAAGATATCCAGGCGAACCAATACCCGGCCAATACAGGAATCGACACGGAGTTTTTCCCTGGAACGCACGACTGGACACAAGCGGCTCAAATATCTGTGACCGCCGGGGCGACCACGGGCGGCATCAATTTCAACATGCAGAGCCGTTCGAGCATTGCCATCCCCTTCGCCGAGACGGTGGGCTATGAAGGCAATCTGCGCGTATATTCGCCGCCGCTGCAGGGCGGCTCGGAGTCGCCGATTGTCTTCTACGCCCCAGGCACGACGGCCGGCGGGAATCTCACTCCGGGATTGGGCGTAAGCGTGGTGGGGGGGGTGGCGCAGTTGGTTCCGAATTCCTTGCAGGATTATGCCGATCCTTATGGATCGTTCTATGTGGCGACGCCGCAGGTTAATTCGGCTACGCCCGTGGCGCTCGCTTTCACTCTGCCTAACGACCTATACGTCCTTCCGGCGGCGTTCACCATCGTTCCCACCGCGCCGCCTGTCATCTCTTCGGTGACGCCGACCGGCGCGACGGACGCGTGGGGCGATCCGATCGTGAACGTCGCGGGCAAAAATTTGGGAAGCTCGACGCGCGTGCGGTTCGATGGGGCGGAGGGCGCGATTCAAGCCGTGAATAGCGATGGATCGTTGACAGTGGCGGCGCCGCCGGGCAACGCTCCTTATACCGCTTCGGTGGAAGCGCTGACAGCGGATGGGCAGACTTCGCTTCAATCCATCGACGCAGCCGTTCCGCCCATGCTGGCATATACCAGCAATGCGAACCCGGCTATTTCCGTGAATCCGGCGAATCTGCTGCCGGGGACCAACATCATGGTGGAGATCGACGGAGTCAATACTGTTTTCGTCCCGGGAAAAACATGGGCCGGATTCGGATCGAGTGATATCTTCGTGAAGCAGATCTGGGTTACGAGTCCTACGCGAATGGTGATGAACGTGGCAGTAAGCGGCTCCGCGCAGCCGGGCTCGGTTCAGGTGACCGTGTCAAACGGGCTGGAGTTTCTAAATTTGACCGCGGTGGTGCAAGTGCGGGGCGCCAATCCGCGGCAGATTACGATGCTCGCTCCGGTGTTCAGCGCCGATACGAATCTGGCCGGAATACAGCCGGGCGGCCAGGCGTATGTCTATACGGCGGGGCTGCCACTGGTGCTTGGGACGGGGTGGACCGTGACCGTGAACGGGCTGAGCACGACGTTTCAGCCGGTTCTCCAGGGCGCGGCGCTGACTTTCACAATTCCTGCCGGCACGCCGGTGGGACCGGCCGCGGTTCAACTCATTTCTCCCAACGGGGATCAAATTCCGCCCATCGTGGCGCAAATCGACGGACCTCCGCCGGTGATTGTCAGCGTGGTAAACGCGGCCACCGGCCTTCCGGTGGATAGTAATCCGGTGAAACAGGGCGCCACGATCGTGCTGACCATATCCAACCTGACGGACTTCTCCGGCAATCCGGCCCCGTTATCCAGAGTGCGAGTGAACGTGGCGGGGATGGATCAGACAATTTCCTCCGAGCTTTCCGACTCGTCGTCAGGCTTGCGCCAGCTTCAGGTAACTCTGAACCCTGCGACTCCTTACGGTCCGCAGTTGTTGTGGGTCGCAGTGGATACGCGGGAATCCGCGCCGAAGCCGATCCTCATCTTGCCGCAATAAGCAATCCCGTAAACATTCTGCGTCTCGTCGCATCCGAACAACATCTCGACGGCGATGAGATCGGCGGCGCCTTTGCAGCTCGGCGTGCGCCATTGCCGTTTCAGGTTGGCGGCGTAACGATCGCTTTCGGGATTCATCAACCTCGCGCCGGTGTGGAGATTGAAGACCGTCATGGGCGAACCGCCAATCGATTTCGCGGCGATTCCTTGAACAGGCTACCCGGGACGCCGGCCGCCAAATGGACTCGCCGGAAAAATTAAATCGCGGCCGCCGCCGCCGAATCTCCATTGCGAACGCTTGGCGCGCGAAAAAAGCCTCGTTCGCGGATATCAACAGCGGAATAGTACAGGCGTTCCCAGCGGCCCAGCTAACGGCTTAAGCTTATGATCCCACTAGCCAACTTCCATCCGCGCGCCCTTATAGCGGCGATTTTGTTGACGTCCACCCCCTGGTGCCTTGGCCAGCAGACTCCGCCTGTGGACCCAGTTCAGTCCCCGCCTTCCGGAAACTCTATTCAACCTCCATCTTCGGCGAACTCCCTTCAGCCCCAGACGCAGTCCCAGAATAAGCGCATTTTCTGGTTCATACCGAATTACCGCACCTCGGCGACTCTGAATCCATACGTACCGCTGACGCCCTCGGAAAAGTTCAAAATCGCGGCCCAGGACGCTTTCGACCCTGGCACGGTGGCGCTCGGCGCCTTTATCGGGGGCATCAGCATGGCGACCGACTCGAACCCGTCGTTTGGACAAGGCACAGCGGGTTATTTCCGATATTTCGGGACGGCCTACGGGGATCTAATGATCGGAAACATTATGACGGAAGGCGTTTATCCAACGCTGCTTCACCAGGACCCCAGATATTTCAGACGCGGCGCGGGGGGCGCGTGGTCGCGCCTCGGCTACTCAATGAGCCAAACCTTCTGGACCCACAACGATAATGGCGGGACCGGCTTCAATTATTCGGAGGTCTTCGGGAATGCGACGGCGGTTGCGATTTCCAACGCTTATTATCCCGATAACCGAACCGCCCGCGACAACGTAGAGAGACTCGGCATTCAGTTGGGTCTTGACATGGTGGGGAACGTACTGAAGGAATTTTGGCCCGATATAGACAACAAATTCTTCCACAGAAAGAACGGCGCCCACGCTGGTGGACAGCCCTGATGGAACCCGCCGGCCGCCGCGCCATCGTTTGCCGGCAACACCATGGTGGTCTTCACCCCCGACGCCGAAGCGTTCCCTCGCCCGGACGGCGCGTCGGCGCGCGGGCTTTATGGCGGAAGGCGGTGATCCGTTTCGGTTGGCCAGCCGTTTGAATGTGAACGATTGCGGTCGGGCGGACGGTGCACCTCAATCCCTACCAGAATTTCAAAGATGCCCGTGACCAGCGCAAATCCGGCGATGAGCCAGATCAACTCGACTGCGCCGACCAGAGGCCGCACCATGAGCATGACCGCGAATAGAACGGCGATGACTCCACTCAACGCCAGCCACATTTCGCCGGAAAGCTCTCTGCGAAGCCGCATGGCTTCCATGATTCTTAGAAAACCCAACGCCACGGCCCAAATGGAGATAAAGAACACCAGCGCCATCGCCGATTCTTTTGGCGACTTTAGCACCACCATGCCGACAGATATGCCCACAATTCCTTCCAGGGCGAGCAACCAACGGCCGTGACGATAAGGACGTCCGCCGATTGCGGCGATCACCATGAATAGGCCATCGACCACAGCGTAGCCTCCGAACAAAATCATCAGAATGTAGGTGGTCTCTCCGGGCCAAGCGAACGCGAGCACTGCAAATAGAATCGCCACAATGCCTCGCAGCACCATCGTCCACCAGCGTCCCGCGAACATTCCTGGCGTTTCCGAAATCGAATCGTGATCCGCCATGGGAAACACCTCCTCATTGAATAGAGATGCGCCCGAGTTTTCTTAGATTTGAGATACTTGTTCCCGGCGCATCCGCCGGATCCAAAAGAGGTAAACTCATCAGGCGGCGGCCAACCCGAGCTGGTAAGCGGGAGACATCTCTTCCACCAAATGCAGCAAGGCTTCGGCGCCGGGACCGGTGAAGTTTGCAAGCGACAGATCGAGAACTCTGACCCGCTGCCCTTCGCGCAGCATCTGCAAAAGAACGTGGCGTCCATTGCGGAAACGGAGTGCGTCGCGATGCCTCCGCGGCGCGGCCGTCAGTTGGGTGAAGATCGCCTCCTCGGTCCGCCAGATCTGCATCTTGCGCTGTAACGGCTCGGAGATGTCGCGCACCAGAAGACGAGCGCCAGGCGGAACGCAAACCGCCGGGATGGGATGGGCGGAGGGCCCGCCAAAGGCGTCCCAGAATCGCGACCACATCTTCGCAGTCCGGGAGCAAAGGCCGAGATGCTGAATCCGAAGGTCCGCGGGAGCAGCTAGGCCAATGGTTCCGCGCGGGAATCGATAGGTGAGAAGTTCTTCGCCTTTTTTCGCCAGACGACTGGGAAATGACATCAACGAGTAGTCGCACATACCACCCTCCGTTTGCTTGGCTTTCGGTAAGCGCGAACGCGACGCCGGAAACTCCGCCGGCAGTGGCGTTTTTTGGCTCGCCGGGACGCGTCGCGCACGATGCGGTCCAATATGCCGTTAGCAAGGTCGATGCTTCCGTAATTGGCCGGCCTTAGAATCTTTGCGCCGCTCGAAGAATGCAAGCTAAAAATAATGCGGCGATCATCCGAAGAATTTGTCGTTGTTCCCGAGGGAAGCTCAACTCCGTCCAATCGCAGTTTGGCTGAGAGCGATCCGGTTGCAAAGGGACTATGAAGGGCGCATTGAAAATTCTCGCTTTAGGGCTGCTGAGCTGTTTGGCGTCAGCGCAAACATTCCGGCTTCAACTCAAAACTCGAACCGTGTACATCGTTCCGATGGCCAACGGGCTGGACCGCTATCTGGCAAGCCGGCTGACCAGCACGGGCACGGTATGGGTGCTGCTGGAGCCGGCGAACGCGGACGCAGTCATCACCGATCGGGTAGACGAACGTTTCTGGGCCTGGTCGAACGCGATTTTCAAACCCGGTCATCAGGGCCCCGTTCCGAAGCTCACCGAGGATCACCCGGACGCCGGTGGGCCGACAGGGTCCTCCAATCGCGGCACGTTGTTTTTGGTGGATCCCCGAACCGGCATCGTTTTGTGGTCTATTTATCAGCCGCCGGCAAACACGTCGCCAAACGCGCTGGACCAAGCAGCCGCCCGCGCCGCTGTCACCTTGAAAAAGCACTTAGAAGCGAAGTGAGCCGAAACCCGCGCTGATGCCGGCCGGGGCAGTCCTCGTCTCCGCGGTTCAGCAGCAAAATGGCTTGGAGCGCGCCAACTCAATCTTAAACAAAAACGAAATTTTGTGAATCCAGAAAGGCCGCGCCGCTATCGGGATATTGTTCAGTTTGCGCCGACGCGGCTTGCAAGCGCCTTTTGAGAAAGCGCGAGGGCCAAAGAAAGGTGATTCAACGCTGTGAGCAACCGGAAGATCGAAGGCCTAGAAGAATATAACGCCCGGATCGAAGGAGTTTACGATTCGCTAAAGGGATTCGGCTCCGAGACGGAGGAGGCGCGGATTCGCTGTGAGAAGGCGCGCCAAGAGTGCCGGGAAGCGCGGGAGGCTTGGGAGCGTGAAATGGCGCACCGCGCGCAAAATCCTCGGACTAGCGACTGCTCCGAGCGAGAGAAGCTGGAAGAGCAATATCGCGCGGCGCTCATCGCCTACGATGACGCCTTGAGCGCGGTGCAACTTCCGGCGGCGATTCCCGACGCAGCGGAGTTGGATAAGATCGACGGGGCGCGCAGCGCCTCCCATGCCGCCATCGCGCTCTTGGAGGAGCACAAGCGGCGACATGGATGCGGCCGCGTGCGGCCCTCGACAGGAACCGCAACGAGCACGGCGCAGTAAACGCGCCCAGCCCGGCTCGTCAGCTCAAGCTAAGTTTGCCGTGGTCGTCGCAATGGCCGTCGTGCGGATGATGGAGGTGGTCCCCTACCAGGTAATCCATATGATCGCCGTGTGGCACGGCCTCATGGCCGCAACGGGGGCCGTGCGTATGGCCTTGCTCGTGCTTGTTGCAGCGATGATTCGGCGTGCAACCACTCGGATTCGCGTGGCTTACGTCAATGGTGTGCTCGTGGACAGCGGCGCCATGAACGTTATGTAGATGGCCATCGTGAAGATAGTCCACATGGCCGTCATGCTTCACAGCCGTGTGGCCGCATCCTGGACCGTGAGAATGGGAATGATGTTCGTGTGTTCCGCGCGCCTGAGGCATAAGATTCTCCTTTCCTGAACAGGCTTCGAAACGGAGATGCCTCAGGCGGTTCGACTGATTCAGAAAACCTTGGTTCAGGCCGATTTCGACGCTGCTTGCGCCATTTCTCCAGCCACGGCTTTGGAAGGGGAACTGCTAGACGCTAGTCCGGCCTTTTCCCGTACGGAAGCCTCCATCCGCAGCCGAACGGCGGGATTTTCCTTCAGAAACAGGCGGGCGTTATCGCGGCCTTGCCCCAATCTTTCTCCCGCAAAGCTGAACCAGGAGCCGGATTTTTCAACGACGCCCTGTTCGGCTGCAAAATCCAAAAGATCGCCTTCGCGCGAGATTCCTTCGCCGTAAAGGATGTCGAATTCGGCCTCGCGGAACGGCGACGCAACCTTATTCTTGACCACTTTGACGCGAGTGCGGTTTCCCGTAACGGCGTCTCCGTCCTTAATCGCGGAGAGGCGGCGCACTTCGATGCGGACCGAGGAATAGAACTTGAGTGCGCGGCCGCCGGTAGTGGTTTCGGGATTGCCGAACATGACGCCAATCTTTTCGCGGACCTGGTTGATAAAGATCATGCAGGCCCCCGCGCGAGCGACCGCTCCGGTGATTTTCCGAAGCGCCTGCGACATGAGGCGGGCGTGCAGTCCCATGAAGCTGTCCCCCATCTCTCCTTCAAGCTCGGCCTTGGGCACGAGCGCCGCGACGGAATCGACCACGACTACATCCATAACCCCAGAAGAGACAAGCGCGCTGGTGATCTCAAGAGCCTGCTCGCCGTAATCGGGCTGCGAGACCAGGAGATTATCGACATCGACGCCAAGCTTGCGCGCGTAGACCGGATCGAGCGCATGCTCGGCATCGACGAACGCGGCTACGCCGCCGCCGGCTTGCGCCTGAGCGATCACCTGAAGCGCAATCGTGGTTTTGCCGGAGGATTCCGGGCCGAAGATCTCTACGACGCGCCCGCGCGGAAACCCGCCGACGCCTAAGGCCGCATCGATCGAGATCGACCCGGTGGGAATCACGGCGACGGCCTGGGCATTGCGGGAGCCGAGTTGTACCACGGCCCCCCTTCCAAACTGCTTCTCCATCTGAAGGAGCGTTTGATGAATCAATTTGCCGCGATCGGTGTAAGGTTGCACCTAAATTGGTGCCTTCCGTCGCCGGAAATTCTCAGCCAAAACCCAAACACGACCCGGGCGCCGCTCCGAGCCGGCGGCCGACGTTACAGCCGCGGCGCCAGGGGGTGGTCAGCCGATAACTAGTTCTCAGTACCGGTAATGGTCCGGTTTATACGGCCCTTCCACCGGGACGCCGAGGTAATCGGCCTGCTTCTTCGTAAGAGTGGTGAGCTTCACTCCAATCTTTTCGAGGTGCAGCCGGGCGACCTCTTCGTCCAGCTTCTTGGGAAGGGTGTAGACGCCGATTTTGTAATTGTCTTTGTTCTTCCACAGATCGAGCTGGGCCAGAGTTTGGTTCGAAAAGCTGTTGCTCATCACAAAGCTGGGGTGGCCGGTGGCGCAACCCAGATTCACCAGCCGTCCTTCGGCCAGCAGGAAAATGCTATGGCCGTCAGGGAACGTGTACATGTCCACCTGGGGCTTTATGGTGGTTCGTTTCACGCCCGGCGCGCCGTTCAAGGCGTCGACTTGAATCTCATTATCGAAGTGGCCGATGTTGCAGACAATGGCTTGGTCTTTCATATGCGCCATGTGATCGAGCGTAATGATGTCGAGATTGCCGGTACAAGTGACGTAAATATCGCCACGGCCGAGCGTTTCCTCCACCGTGGTGACTTCGAAGCCTTCCATGGCGGCTTGCAGCGCGTTGATAGGATCGATTTCCGTGACCACGACTCTGGCGCCCATGCCGCGCAGGGATTGAGCTGAGCCCTTGCCTACGTCTCCGTAGCCGCAAATGACGCAGACTTTCCCCGCCACCATGACGTCCGTGGCGCGCTTGATGCCGTCGGCCAGCGATTCGCGGCAGCCATACAAGTTGTCGAACTTGGACTTAGTGACCGAGTCGTTCACATTGATGGCGGGGACAAGAAGCTGGCCTTTCTTCTGCATCTCGTAGAGGCGATGCACGCCCGTCGTGGTCTCCTCGGAGACGCCGCGCCACTCCTTCACGATCTGGCGCCAGTGCGTGGGATTTTCGGCGTAGACGTTGCGCAGCAGGTTTTTGACAACTTTTTCCTCATGGCTTTCGGAAGGAGTGTTTACCCAATCGTCGCCCTGTTCCAGTTGATAGCCCTTATGGATGAGCAGCGTGACGTCGCCTCCGTCGTCCACCACCAACTCCGGCCCTTTGCCGTTGGGGTGGCTGATCGCTCTAAGAGTGCACTGCCAATACTCTTCCAGGCTCTCGCCTTTCCAGGCGAAGACGGGGACGCCGGCGGCGGCGATGGCGGCGGCGGCGTGGTCCTGGGTAGAGAAAATGTTGCAACTCGCCCACCGGACGCTGGCGCCCAAATCGACCAGAGTCTCGATTAACACGGCCGTCTGAATGGTCATATGCAGCGAGCCCGTGATGCGTACGCCCTTCAAGGGCTTGCCCGGAGCGTACTTCTGGCGGATCGCCATGAGGCCCGGCATCTCATGCTCGGCGATGGAAATCTCCTTCCGGCCCCAATCGGCCAAGCTCAGGTCGGCGACGCGATGCTCGGTCGCGAGGCTATTCAGAGTGGCTGTGCTCATTGTTTCTCCTAGTCTTTATTGAGGAATTCGGATACCTTGTTATGTTAACACCGGATGAGATTAGCGGCCCGCGGCGTGGGCCTGATCCTTCTCATTTTCGCAGAAAGTCTCAATCAAATCCGTGTCGGGCAGCAAGGTGTACGGCAGATGGGCGCTCCAGGGCTTGGCGAAGACCTTGGGATCGTCGATCGTAATATCGAGCGTCATGTGCCCAAAGTCGCGGCGGGTGAAGCGTTCGGTCACGCGAGCCTCTTCGCTCTGCGGCCGGCCTTTTCGCGTATCCAGCCAGGCCCGGCCGTTAAAACCGCTGGTTTGGGCCACCAGCGTCTTGCCTTCCCACTTTCCGACCGAATATCCAAGCCAGGTGGGTTGGGGATCTTTGGGCAGCGGCCGTCCATCGAGGAAGATCTGCCGAAAAGTCGAGTTGGCCGAAGTCTCATATAGCAGCACGATCAAAGACGGCGTTTGCACGATCTTCATCGGATGCAGGGCCTCGCCATTGTTGGAGGTGTCGATGCGGGGCACGCCAGGAGGCATGCAGCGGGCGAGCGGGTCGCCCGCGTGGTCGTTGGTTTCGCGCTCCTTTTGAAGCGCCTGCGCCCAGGGAAGCATGGGAACGTCTTTGGGCTTCAAGTCCTTGGCAAGATCGAAGAAGTATTCCGGATCTGTGGTCCATACGCCGGAAAGATCAGGCTTGCCGTTTTGGGCTTTCGGCGCGGGTGCATTTAGGTCGGCTTCGCCGGAAGGCGTTCGCGGGATGCCGGGGATCCGATAATCGAACCACTGGGCGTAGCCGATCGACGCGGCCGCGGAAGCGCCGGCAAGAAGTAACATCGCGCTGCGCACCTCATAAGCGTATCATCAGCTAAGCTAGAATTACGCTGCATGGTCAGATCTTTGCTTCTGGCGTCGCTGGCTGCCGCGGCAAGCGCGTGGGCGGCGCAGCCCGGATCGGCCGCCGGTTGCGCCATCCAGCCGCTCGGCGGGCAATGGCCCGCCACGGCGCAATTTGTATCCGGTTTGGATAGCGCCCCTTTCGCCAGTTCCCTTGCCCCGGACCAGACAAAAGCTTGGGACGATTATTCGAAAACCGCCGCTTCGGATTGGCGAAATCTGGAAAAGCGCTATTTGAGCCGCATTGAGGCTTGGCGCGGGCGCGCGCTGGCCAGCTCGCCGGGCGGCGGCGTGGCGTTTTATCCGTTTGGAGGACCCGACTCGGCAAATCTGTTCGCGTTCTTTCCGGACGCTCGCGAATACGTCATCGTCGGCCTGGAGCCGGTGGGGTGCATCCCCTCCAGCTTGCCGGACTACACGCATGCCTATTTCGCCGAGCTTCGCGAGAATCTTAGCCCCGTGGCATCCGTGGGATTTTTCCGCACCAAGGAGATGGGGGGCAATTTCAAGGAAGGCAGCGTCAACGGCGTTCTCCCTTTGTTGATCTTCTTGATGGCGCGCTCGGGCTGTTCGATACAGGACGTTACTCCGATCGTCATCGCGCCTTCGGGCGCCTTGGCATCCAAAAATCAGGCTGGAAATCAAGCTAAAATCGAAGCGGAAGGAGTCGCGATCCGCTTCACCGACGCCCGTCATGGATCGCGGACCCTGAAATACTTCGCGCTGAATCTCCAAAACTCGCGGCTTAATCGCAAACCGGGAGCGCTGAAATACCTGAACGACCTTCCAGCGCCGGCGACCTTGATCAAGTCCGCCTCCTACCTGTTGCACAAGACATATTTCTCGACGATTCGCAATCTCATCCTGTCCAAGAGCGGGTTGATCGTGGAAGACGATTCGGGCATACCCTACCGGTATTTCGACGGCGCATGGGACGTGCGTCTCTACGGCAAGTACTCGGATCCGATCGCGCTGTTCAAGAATTGGCGTCAGCCCGATTTGAAAGAAGCGTTCGCCTCGCGCAAGGACGTTCCGCCTCTGGACTTCGCGATTGGATACCGGCATGCGGGCGAATCGAATCTGCTGGTTGCCCTGCGGCGAGCAAAATGACTCCCATCAAGGATGGGCGCCGATAAAACTCTCTAGCGTCCGGTTGAATCGCTCCGGATCTTCCATCATTAGGAAATGGCCGTATTTTTCCCATTTCTGAATTTGAAGGCTCGGGAAAATCGGCTGCATCAACGCCCGCACGGCGCCGGCGGCGTAAGTGGCAGAGATCTCCAGGGCCGGTATGGGAAACGATGGGGCTGGATCGGGAGATTCGAGCTTGGAGAGGCTGCTGACCGCGGCCACACGGACGTATTCCGGAGTGGCCAGCATTTTCGCGCGAATCTCGTCCCGCAACTCGGGCGAGGTGCGGTCGGAAAACATCGCGTTCACCTGCCGGATGAAGTTTTTCTCGCCCGCCTGCCCGCTCAGGCTCCGTGCCTTCTGGCGATACCGGGCCAGCGCGGCCGCAACCGCCTTGCTGGGCGGAGGCTGCGTCACAAGCGAATCGACAAAAATCACGGATTTGACTTGCCGCGGGAACAGGCGCACGAACGTGTAAGCGATATTGCCGCCCAAGCTATGTCCGATTAAAATGACTTGGCTGACTTGCGCATCGTTGATCGCCGCCTCCACCGCGCGCGCGAATAACTCGGAAGGATACGCAATTTTTGGTTTGTCGCTTTGACCATGTCCGGGCAGATCGATCAGCAGCGAGCGATGAGTTCGATAAACGGGTTCCTGGCCGCGCCAGAAGGTGAGATCGCAGGTCCAACCGTGGATAAAAACCAGCGCTTGGCCGCCCGAGCCGTAAGACTCGTAATGAATTTTGATGCCGTCCAGATTGGCAAAGCGCGAGACGCCGTCGGCGGCCCACGCTGCCCCGCACAGCAGCAGAGCGGCAAAAAAACGCACGCCCATCGCAGCCATGTTAGCATTTTGCCGTGTTCTCCCACCGCTTGAATTGGGACGCCCCGCTCAATTCTTTCTCTTTACTGCTCGAAGAGAAGAGACGCGCCGGCGCGGCTGTGCTGGACCTGACCGAGTCGAATCCTACGCGGGCCGGATTCCGGTATCCCGAACGGAGCATTCTGGATGCATTGTCGAATCCGGCGGCGCTCCGCTACGATCCCGATCCGCGCGGCCTTAAGTGCGCACGCGAGGCGGTATCGCGCTACTACGCCCAGCGCGGGACGCGGGTGGATCCATCTCAAATCCTGCTCACTTCCAGCACCAGCGAGGCCTATGCTTACCTGTTCAAAGCGCTGGCCAACCCTGGCGACGAGGTTTTGATTCCGCGGCCGTCCTATCCGCTTTTCGAGTTTCTTGCCCGCCTGGAATCGGTAGTTATCCGGTCCTATTCCCTGCGATACGACGGAGCGTGGCATATGGATTTCCAGTCCTTGGAAAATGCGATCGGCAGCCGAACACGCGCCCTTGTGGTTGTGAATCCCAACAATCCCACTGGATCGTTTGTGAAGTACGATGAAGCCCAGCAGTTGCAAGCTTTCGCCCGCGCGCGCGATCTGGCCATTGTTTCGGACGAAGTTTTTTCCGACTACGCCTTTGACGAAGAACTTCGCCGCACCCCAACGTTGTTCGGGTCGGGCGGCGCGCTCACGTTCTGCCTAAGCGGCCTGTCGAAAATCGCCGGATTGCCGCAGATGAAGCTGGCTTGGATCGCATGCAGCGGCAAAAATCATGAAGCGGCGTTAAGAAAGATGGAATGGCTCGCCGACACTTATCTTTCCGTGGGCGCTCCGGTTCAAGCGGCCTTATTCCAAATCCTGGAGGCGTCCGCGGAAGTTCGCAACCAAATTCGGCGGCGGATAGCGTCGAATCTCGCCTTTTTGCGAGAGCGAACCAACGGGTCACGGGCGGGCGTGCTCGACTTGGAAGCAGGCTGGTACGCAATTTTGCGGGTTCCACAAACCCGCACCGAGGAAGAATGGGTTACGACGCTGCTCACAGAGAAGGACGTAGTCGTGCAGCCGGGGTTTTTCTACGACTTCGAATCCGAGGGTTTCCTGGTTTTGAGCCTCTTGACCAAGCCGGAGACTTTCCAGGAAGGTGTGCGCCGGTTGGTCTTCCATTTGTAAAAGGACCAAATTCCATTTGAGGGATTTTGGCCGCACGGAAAAACACCACCTATTCGTGGGTAAAAGGGCTTGCGTCCACTTCAAGAATCGTTTACAATCGCATCAATTCTGGTAAAGGGTACTAGAATCCCCTTACCAGCTATGTAGAAGTAGCCGTCGTTCTTGGATTGCGTCGGCGGGATTCTAGGGTCAATTTTGAGGGGATAAGCCTTTATGCATTCTCGCGAGCAATTCCATTCTTTTGTGGCGACAGCGGCCGCGGCATTTCTAGCGCTGGCGAGCGCCTATTCTGTTTTTGCGCAAACCGAAACGGGACAGATCGAAGGAACCGTGCTAGACCCCGCGGGCGCCGTAGTAGCCAACGTTACCATTACAGCCAGCGAATCCGTGACGCATGCCAAGCGTCAGACCATATCGTCGTCGGCCGGCTCCTATGTGCTTTCCAACTTGCTTCCTGGGACCTGGGAACTGACGGTAACCGCCAATGGTTTCCAGACCTTGAAGCAGAACGTCGTCGTCACCGTCGGGGCGAGGGTCGCGGCGGATCTTCACCTCATGATAGGCACTGCGACCACGGTCGTGGAGGTGCAGGAGAGCCCGGTTCAAGTGAACACGGCCACGCAGACGCTCGGCCAGGAAGTTACGGGAACCCAGGTCCGCGAGCTCCCGAACCTGACTCGCAATCCCTACCAGTTCGTCGCCATCGCAGGAAACGTGTCCGACGGCGGCATGGGCACGCGCGGCGCGGGCTTCGCCATCAACGGCCAGCGGGAATCTTCGACCAATCTGCTGCTGGATGGCGCGAGCAACAACGACGAGTTTGCGGGCGATATCGGACAACAGGTCCCTCTCGATTCGATCCAGGAGTTTTCGGTTCTGACAAGCAACTTCACCGCGGAATTTGGCCGCGCTTCCGGCGGCATCGTCAACGTGGTGACCAAATCGGGCAGCAACGACTTCCATGGCACGGCCTACGAGTTCAACCGCGTCTCGGCCTTGTCGTCGACCTCGTTTTTGAACAACGCCAACGAGGTGCCGAAGGCGACCTTCGTACGCAACCAGTTCGGATACTCCATCGGCGGACCCGTGAAAAAGGATAAACTCTTTTTCTTTAGCAGCACGGAGTGGACTAGGGTTCGCAGCACGGCTCAGGCTTTTGCCTGGGTTCCCGATCCCGCCTTCCTAGCGCTCACGCCGAGCAATACGCAGAGCTTTTTCCAGACTTTGGGCGGTCTCCGCTCTAGCGCCCAAGTGCTCGGCACGATCTCGCTTTCCGGCTTGACCAGCACGCTCGGAGGCAACCCATGCGCGAAATTGGCATGCGCCTCTTTACCGGCGAATATTCCCCTCTTTGATCACGTCGGCTACGGCGTCCCGACGGATGCCGGCGGCGGTTTTCCGCAAAACACGTACAATACGATTAATCGGCTCGATTACAATCTGTCGGATCGGACGCAGATTTACGGGCGCTATGCGCTTTATAGCGAAGTCGACTCTAGCGGCGTGCTGTCGAGCAGCCCGTACGCCAACTACGATTTGGGCGAGACTTATTTCAACCACAATGGCCTCGTCTCGATGATCCACACCTTCTCGCCCACCTTGACGTCTCAGAGCAAGGCTGTATTCAATCGGCTGACCAACCTGCAACAAGGCATCACCAGCCGAGGCGTGGTGCCGACGATGTATGCAAACCCTTCCGGCCCGCTTTCGATCGGATCGGATAACATCGCATTTCCCGGTTATAATCCGTTCACCCCCGGCAACGGCGGCGCATTCGGCGGTCCTCAAAATATTTTGCAGTTTTACGAAGATGTGAGCTGGGTGAAAGGTACGCACAACTTCCGCTTCGGCGCAACCTATGACAATTTGCGCGACAACCGCACCTACGCGGCGTATCAGACAGCGGTAGACACCCTCGCCAGCAGCGGCGGCGGAATCGGCCCGGCGCTGAGCGCGCTCATGGCGGGAACCTTCAACAGCGTGAAAGTCGCCGTGAATCCGCAGGGCCACTTCCCATGCGTCGGCGGCGTTGTTACGCCCAACTGTTCGGTGACGTTGCCAGTGGGCTCGCCCAGCTTCAGCCGCAGCAACCGGTTTAATGATGGCGCAATTTACGCGCAGGACTCCTGGAAACTGCGTCCAAGGCTCACCATCAACCTGGGATTGCGCTGGGAGTATTTTGGAACCCAGCACAACGACAATCCGAAGCTGGATTCTAACTGGTACGCGCCCAATATTGGCTTTGCCGATAGCCAGCTCGGTCAATACTTGCGCACCGGCGCCATTGAAATCGCGCCGGCTAGCCCCATTGGGGAACTCTGGAAGGCCAGCAAAGGAAACTTCGCGCCGCGGCTGGGAGTGGCTTGGGACATGTTCGGCGACGGCAAAACCAGCTTCCGCGCGGGATACGGCATTGGCTATGAGCGTAACTTTGGCAATGTGACCTTTAATGTCATTCAAAATCCCCCCAATTACGCGGTCTTGAGCACGCCTCCGACTCCGATCACTACGAACAACTTCGGTCCTCTGGCGGGGGCCGGAACCACCGTTCCGCTGCCCCAGGTTGGGGCGCGCATCGTCGATCCCAATATCAAAACCGCCTACGCTCACATGTGGAACACGTCTATTGAGCACCAGTTCGGAAGAAGCGTGATTTGGAGTGTGGAGTACAGCGGATCGAAAGGCGTCAACCTGTACACGATCTCTTATCCCAATCAAAACGGCTTCGGCAACTACGTTTTTGGCGATCCCTGTACGGGCAATGGCGACTGCACTGCTCAGCCAAATTCGGCCTATTCCTTCGCGGTGGGCTATCGCGGAAATCAGGGCTTTTCGCTCTATAATGCGCTTAACAACAAAGTTGTCTTGCGGAACTTCATGAACTCCGGAGTCGATCTCAGCGCGAATTGGACCTGGTCGCACGCCATCGACAACATGAGTTCGACCTTCTTTGAAGCCGCCGGCGTGTCCAGTCAGTACGGCAACGCCAACATTACCACCAACAACGGCGATTTTGTCGTCGGTCTGCTCGATCCGTATCATCCTAACGTGGATAAGGGCAACGCCGAGTTCGACCTGCGCCAGCGGGTGACCTTGGCGGGCAATTGGGCGATCCCCTCCCGGCTCAAAACTGGTTTCGCCGGCCGGGTGCTCAACGGCTGGAGCCTCAATCCGCTCTTTGTCGCCCACACCGGGCAGCCTTTCAGCGTCTTTGACAGTTCTTCGCCGTTAACGCTCCCCTACGCCACGCAGCGCGCTGTTTTCACCGGTCCCGTGCCGACGACCGGCAACGGCCTCACGGCGTCGGGAACTCCGGACGGTTTCAACTACATCACCTTCCAGGACTCGCAAATCAATCACAATGTAACCAACCCGCTCACCTTGAACGCAAAATGGCCGGCTGGAATGTCCGGCCGCGATGCGTTCACCGGCCCGGGTTGGTGGGATCTGGATCTCGGCGTTTACAAAGACACCCGCATCAATGAGCGCTTCTCGCTGCAGATTCGCGGCGAGTTCTTCAACCTGTTCAATCACGCCAACCTGTACGTCGTTGGAACCGGCGCCGACCTGGGAGCAGGCGATTCGATACCGGCCTGCTACGGTTGCACCGGCTCGAGCTATGACCGGCGCAACGTTCAGTTGGCCGCCAAGCTGATCTTTTAACCTCGGCGGGCGAAATAAAGTTCGATTGCTTCCTTCAGCGGGGGCATAGGCGCAACGCCCATCGCCTCCGCTTTCGCGTTCGACAGAGCCGAATATTTCGGCCGGCGCGCGGCTGTGGGGTACTCGCGCTCATTGGTGGATTCAAGCGGAGGCTTGAGCCCGGCGGCGTCGAAGATCATCGAGGCCCAATGGAACCAGGAAATCGGCGCGCCGCCGCCCAAGTGCACGACTCCTGAGGCGTCGCGCTCGAGCAGTTGCGCGGTGCGTTCGGCGAGCGCGGGCGCATACGTAGGAGAAGCGACGAAGTCCTCGACGACGCGAACGGGCTTTCCCCCGGCGGCCAACCGGAGCATCAACTCCACGAAATTTCCACGCGCCGTATTCCTCCCGGCAGGTCCAAAAACGCCACAGGTGCGGATGATCAAGACGCTGTCCAAGTATGCCCTTGCGTAAAGCTCGCCGCCGAGCTTGGAAACCGCATAGGCTCCCAGAGGGTGAGGCGCATCGTCTTCGCGATAGGGCCGCCCGGCCAAACCGTTGAAGACATAATCGGTGGAGAAGTGCACCAATTTCGCTCCGCCGCGGCGGCAGGCAAGCGCCAGATTGCGCACCGCCAGCGCATTAACCTGCCAGGCCGCCAGCGGTTCTTTCTCGGCGACGTCCACCTGGTTGTAGGCCGCCGAATTGAGGACGATCTCCGGATTGTGCACCGCGAACGCCTCGTCCACTTTGGATGCATCCGTAATGTCGAGTTCCCGCCGCGCAAAGGGCCGGAGCCGATGCCCGCGCGCGGAGAATTCCTTGACCAGTTCGACGCCGAGCTGCCCATTGGCCCCCAAAATCAGGATTCGCGCCATGATGTATACGATACATCGCGCAGCGGACGCAGTTGCCTGTGCACGATAACCTTTGAAGAATGCTCCACGTCAAAACCCGCCAGCAATACGCCCGCGGCCCTATTTTTCCTTTAATCCGGCGGCCTTCCGCGCCGCGGCGCGATTGTCCATGGCGTTTTTGTAGCCGGGCATTAGCTCGATCGCTTGATCGAAATCCGCGAGCGCCTTGGCGTAATCGCGAAGCAGATAGTACGCAAAGCCGCGGGCATTGTACGCGAGCGCGAACGCGGGATCGGCGGCGATGGCCGCGTTGAGCTCTTCGACGGCTTCGCGGTACCGGCCACGCCGTATGAGTTCGCGGCCACGGTGGTTATGCAGCGCCGCGGAGGCATGATCGGGCTTTGCTTGCTTCGGCTCGGGAGGCTTCGGCGGCTCTGCCTTTGCTGGCGCCGAAATGGGCGCTGGGGCTACGGCGGCCGCTTCCGCCGGTGCAGGCGTTGGCGGCGGGACCGCCACGGCCGCCGGTTTGCGCGACAGCGCTTCCAGAGCTCGCGACTGCGCCAAAAGCTTGGCGGCTTCGGCGTCATCCGGCTTAAGTTGCAATGCTCGCTCAAAATCGCGAATCGCTTCCGAGTAGCGCGCCAATGTGAAATAGGCGGCTCCCCGCGCGGCCCACGCCATCTCGTAAGCGGGCTCAAGTTCGATGGCTTTGGCCTGATCGGCAAAGCCTTCGTCGTGGCGGCCGAGCGCGTGATACGTTCCCGCGCGGGCCACGTAGGCTTCGGCCGCACGGGGGGTTAGTTTGACCACCTGTTCGCGGTCCGTGAGAGCCTTTTCGTTTTGTCCCGTCACCGAATAGGCCGTCCCGCGCAGCGAAAGCGCCCGGACGTCGTCAGGGTCCCGTTCCAGCGCGCGGTTGAAATCCTGAATCGCGCGGTCGAAATCGCCCATCCGGCCGTAGGCGTAGCCGCGTTCCACAAACGGCAACGCAGGCTTCGGATTCAGCCGGATCGCCTGATCGAGGTCGTCTATGGCCAAGCTATAACGCCCCAGTTGGTTATAGGCCCGGCCACGGCCGGTCCATGCGTCGGCGTTATCCAGCCGCAGACGGATGGCTTGGGAATACTCATCCGCCGCCAGTTGCGCCTCACCGGACGCCAAATGCGCGCCGGCCAGCACGGCGTAATCGGCCGAAGTCGACGGCGGGGTCGCCGTCTGCGCCAAGACCTGAAGACCCCAGAAAAAGGCCGTGCGCATCATGTCATGGGACGGCGAGCGGCCAGCCTTCGCCGCACAGGCGCCGCAAAGGCGCGAATGGCAAGATCAATGTCGCCGATTCGCAACCATCGGCAGGCGCCATAGTATACCGCGACGCCAAGGGGAATCGAAACCGCCAGATCCGCCAGCCGCGCCAGTTGGGAGACGCCGAGGCGGTTTTCCATGGCGCGGCTCGACAGAGCCACCACGGCCGCCATCGCCGCCGACGCCACGCCCACCCGAAATACCTGCGTCAGCAGAGCACGCCCGTAGATGCCTCCTAGGCGCTTGCGAAGGATCATGAACAAAAGCGCGAATCCCGACAGAGCCACGGCGGAGGTAGAAAGAGCCAGACCGGCATGGCGCAACCCCGCCACGCGAATCATTGTAGAAGCCACCGAATAGTTAACTAGGATCGAGGCCAGGCTGACGAGCATGGGAGTCCGGGCGTCGCCCAGCGCGTAATAAGCCGGCGTAAGCACCTTTAGCGCCGCATACCCCATGAGCCCGATAGAGTAACAGGAAAGCGCCAGGGCGGTTTGCTGCGTGTCATAGACCTGGAATCTACCGCCCTGGTAAATCGCGCCAATGATAGATTTGCCGAGCACGATTAATCCCAGCGAGGAGGGCAGGGTCAGCAGAAACACCATGGCCAGCGAGTGCGAGAGCGTGCGGCGGAACTCCTCCATGTTGCCCTGGGCGGCGCTGCGCGAGATCGAAGGCAGAGTCGCCGACGCCATGGCCACGCCAAATAACCCCAGCGGAAGCTGCATGAACCGGAAGGCGTAGCTCAGCCAGCTCACCGGGCCGTCAAAACCGCGGTGCGGATCGTAAATCGTGGATGCGAAATTGGTGTTCACCAAAACGTTAATCTGCACAGCGGCGTTGCCCAGAATGGCCGGCGCCATCATCTTGAGGATCTTCACCACACCCGAATCGGACCAGCCGAAAGCCGGGCGGAACCGGTAGCCGAGCCGGTGTAAGCTCGGCAATTGCCAGAAAAGCTGGAGCGCGCCCCCCAGCACGACGCCCACCGCCATCCCTTCAATCCGGGAAAGGCGCAGAGCTGGACCCAATAGGACGCCCAGGACAATTCCAAAACCGACCGAGCCGATATTGAAAAATGTGGAGGCCATGGCCGGCACGCCGAAGCGGTTGGAGGCGTTGAGAATGCCCATGGCTTGCGCGGCCAGCGCCACCAGCAGCAGAAACGGAAACATGATCCGGGTCATGGTGACGGCCAGCTCGAATTTTCCAGGCACGGCCGCATAACCAGGCGCGAACAATCGCACCAGAGCCGGCGCGAACATCGTTCCCGCCGCGCAAATGGAGCCGACAATGATCATCAGCGCCGTAGCGACCAAATTCGCCAGGCGCGCCGCTTCTTCCTTGCCCCTCGTCGTGAGATATTCCGTAAAAGTGGGGACGAAGGCGCTGGAAAGCGCGCCTTCCGCAAAGAGGTCGCGAGTGAGATTGGGGATGCGAAATCCCAGCATGAACGCGTCGTACACCAAGCCCGCGCCGAATAGGCGCGCCATGATGCTTTCGCGCAGCAGGCCGGTAATCCGGCTGGTGAAGACCGAAAGCGAGACCACGCCCGCCGAACGGACAAGCCGCTCCGCCTGCGCGCTGGAGCTTGCCCGAGATAACGGTTCGCCTCGGGAATCGCCTAGCTGTTCCGAAGACGGCGCTGGCTCTGGGCGCGTTACCTCATTGCCCGTATTGTTCAAAGAAGTGGGCAATCGTCATGATCCCCGAATAGTAGTTTTCGAGTTTGTATTTTTCGTTGGGCGAATGCAATCCATCGTCGGGCAAGCCGAAACCCATGAGGATGGTGGGGATTCCCAGATGCGCGGCGAAGTCGCCCACAATGGGGATGGACCCTCCGCTGCGTATGAACACGGTCTCGCGCCCAAGGACGTCGGAGAAAGCTTTCGCGGCCACGCGGATCGCTGGATGATCCGGATTGACGCTGATGGCCGGCGCCGCGCTCAGGATGCGGACGCTGGCCTGAATGCCGGCCGGCGCGTTGTTCTTTACGAACTCTTTGAATGCCGCCACGATTTTGTCCGGTTTTTGATCCGGAACCAGCCGCATGCTGACCTTCGCGGTGGCCTTTGCGGGGATTACGGTCTTCGCGCCCGCCGCCGTATAACCGCCGGCGATGCCGTGCACTTCCAGCGTGGGCCGCGCCCAGGTGCGCTCGAATACGGTATATCCCGCCTCGCCGGTCAACTGCGACGACCCAACTTCTTTCTTTAAAAATTCCCTCTCGTCAAAAGGTAGACTCGACCAACTGTGTTTTTCCGCGGGCGTCGGCGGCCGCACATCGTCGTACATGCCAGGAATGAGAATGTGGCCCTTGGCGTCCTTCATCTTCGAAAGCAGCTCGACGAGTCCGAAGACCGCGTTCGGCGCCACTCCCCCGTACATGCCCGAATGCAGATCGCGCGCCGGACCTCGCGCCTCGATTTCCGTATAGACCAATCCGCGAAGGCCTACGCACAGGGTCGGCATGCCTTCCGCGTACAGTTCCGTGTCGGAAACCAGAGCCACATCGGCTTTCAGCTTGGCTGGATTTTCCGCCACGTACTTCGCTATGGATTCTCCGCCGGTTTCTTCTTCTCCTTCGATTAGAAACTTGACATTCACCGGCAGTTTTCCATGAATGGCGCGCAACGCCTCTACCGCCTTAATCTGCGAATAGACTTGACCCTTATCGTCCGCCGAACCGCGCGCGTAAAGATTGCCGTCCCGGATGGTGGGCTCAAATGGCGGCGAAATCCATTCCTCCAGCGGATCGGGCGGTTGGACGTCGTAGTGGCCGTAGCAGAGCACGGTCGGTTTGCCCGCCGCATGCAGCCAGTCGCCGTAGACCAAGGGATGGCCGGCTGTGGGAATGATTTCGACGTTTTCCAGTCCCGCCGACCGCAGGCTGGCCGCCACGAACTCCGCCGCGCGCTCCACATCCGCCGCGTGCGACGGTTGCGCGCTAATGCTTGGAATCCGCAGAAATTCCTTCAGCTCATCCAAAAGGCGGCGCCGATGCTGTTCCACGAAAGCGCTGGCGGAGGCGGACACGTATCCATTATAGAAGTCAAGCAACCTATGCCACGTTGAACAAAAGCTTGAAGCCGAAATCCATATGCAACTGCTGATGGCAATGGAATAGCGTCAAACCCTCCATGGCCGGCACGACATCGGCTTCGATCTTTTTGAAACCCTTCACTAAGACAACATCCTTGATTACGCCGGAGACCGGCTTGCCATAAACGTTCGTGAGTTCAAAGCTGTTGCGGTGCAAGTGGATGGGATGGGCGTCGTCGGTCTGGTTATCGAATACCAGGCGGTAGCGCTTTCCTTTTTGCAACACCCGCGGCGCATCCCTTGCATCGAACTCCTTTCCGTTCACCGTCCAGCGATTGAACCCACCCGCGCCGCCGTTGATCTTTCCAAACACCAAAGGGATCGTCTCGTCGGGATTCGGAACTGGGCCTTGGTCGCCGAAGATGGTGTAATCCCAAGGGTGTTTCGCCGGCTTGATCCAGCGCGGCGCGCCGGTTTTATTGGCGTACTCCACGACAATGCCCATTCCGTTTTGGCGGTCGTCGTCTTTGGGCGTACCCAAAATCCAGATCCCCGGATTGTTCATCTCCACAACGGCGTCGATTCGTTCCGCGGCTCCCAACTCGAGAACCTCGACCAATTGCGGGCGCGGCACGGGATTTCCATCCAAGGCGACGACTTGAAAGCGATGGCCGGCAAGAGCGAGTTGTATGTTTTCCGTAGCGCTGGCGTTCAAAATGTGAAGCAGGACGCGCTGCCCCTGCTTCACTCGGATGGGTTCGCCGAAGCCCAAGCTTCTGCCGTTAATGGTGAACCGCTGATACCCAATTTCCCACCCGTTTGGCTTCTCATCCTTGTTCGGCGGCGGCTTGGGAGCGCCGGAATCCTCGTCTTCTTCCTCTTCCTCCGTGGTAAAGAACGGCTCCCATTCATGGGTGGCGAGGAAAATCTCCTGATCGTAGGCGCCAGGGTTGGTTCTTGGTTCGACATACACAAACGCGAATTGGCCGGAGTAGGTTCCGCGGCTCAAATCGGCGCCCGGCATCACGTGCGTGTGTACGAACCGGGCGCCCGACGGTCGTGGAGTGAGCCGGTATCGCAAATGGCCGTTCGCCGGAACCACCAGACTTTTCTCTTCCAACGCTCCATCGATCTCGGCTGGAACAATCTGCCCGTGCCAGTGCACCAATTCGGGCCAATCCGTCTCGTTAAAAATGTCCACGATCGCGGGCGCGCCTTCATGCAGGCGAATGAGCGGACCTGGAACCTGGCCGTTGTAGCCGATCGTGCTGACGGTGTGATCCTTCGCGATTTCGACCAGGACCGGCGCGATATGAAGAGTCACATCGGCCTTTTGCTCGTTGTCCGGCGCAACGCTCGAATTCGCCGTTTCACCCGACGATGGCGTTTTCTGACACGATCCAACTAGCAGGCATCCGCCTGTTACGGAAGAGAGAAAGTCGCGGCGGCGCATCATATGGGTTTCCTTCTATTTATACTTCCAAGCGCGCGCCCGATGTCTAGGAACCCCGCCCTGGCGCCGTCCGGTATGCTGAAAAGAGAAAGCCCGTGCATCATCTTTTGCAGGTTCTCGAGGGCGATGGAGCCTTGTCTGGCCGGTTGGACCGGGCCGCCCTCGATTTAGCCGCCATTCATTTCCCAGATCTCCGGCCGGAACCATGCCTCGACCAGTTGAACGACCTGGCTTCGCGCTTGGGCGACCGGCTGCGCAACTTTAACGACGGCCGGGACTTCGTTGAGACCGCGCAACGCTTCCTGTTCGGCGAGCTGGGCTTCCACGGCTCGGATGGCGACGAAGACGTGTTTTTCGACCCCCGCAACAGTTGCCTGAACCAGGTATTGGAGCGGCGCACCGGGCTGCCCATCGCGCTCTCGGTGCTGTACATGGAAATCGCTCGCCGTCTCCGGATGCCCGTTTTCGGGATCGGCCTGCCGCGGCGGTTTGTAATTCAGTTTGATGACGGAAATTACTCCACCTTCATCGATCCCTTCGGCGGAGGGCGCCCGATCACTCCGCGCGAGTGTTATCGGCTTGCGGAGGCGCCGGTGGCCGATCCGGCCTTGCTCCGGCGCGTGAATTTGAAGCAGATCATGATGAGGATGGTGCAGAATCTTCACAAAGCCTACGTCCGCGCGCGCGATTTTCCGCGGGCCGTTGCCACGCTCGATCTTATGATTGCGGGCTCTCCGGATACGGCCCCATGGTACAAACATCGCGCGGTGCTCTTGATGGCCGCCGGCCGCTGGCAATCGGCGCAGCGCGACTTCCAGAGGTATTTGGGAATGCAGCCGGACGCCCACGACCGCCAAGAAGTGGCGGAGCACATTCGCGCCATCCAGCGGCGCATCGCCATGGTCAACTGAATCGCCTTGTCTGGACGCCGCGCTAGAATGGCCGGAGCACTTCCCTGAAATGATCACCCTCGGAATCGGCGGACTTCTGAGCGACGCCGCCTGCGCGATCCTCAAAAACGGCGAGCTGAAGGCCGCCGTCGAAGAAACGAAAGTGACCCGCGGCTTCCGGCCTGGCCAGATGCCCTTAGCGTCGATTGGCGAATGCTTGCGCTTGGCCGGAACCACTGCCAGCGAGGTGGAATGCGTCGCCATCGCGCGGCCCTTCGCCCGCGCCCCGGAATCGATCTTTCATCTCGCCTTGCGCCATCAATTTCCGAATGCGGAAATTGTCGTCGTCGAGCATCATCAGGCCCATGCGGCCTCGGCATTCTTCGCCTCGCCCTTCGAGGAGGCCACGGTGCTTACCCTCGATCACTCCGGCGATTTTCGCTGCGGCGCGCTGTGGCGGGCCAGCGGCACTCAAATCCATGTGGAGAAGGAATGGTATTACCCGGATTCCCTCGGCCGGCTGTACGGAGCCGTTACGGAATTTTTGGGCTTTCACGCCCGCGCCGACGAGCATAAGGTCCAGTGGCTCTCCGCTTCCGGCGACGAATGTCTGGCGCCCCTGTTCCGCGAGATTCTCTCTTGCTCCGCGCGGCTCGACCCCTCCTTCTTCGACGCCAGCCGTCATGCGGGAGGAGGATTCAGCTCGAAGTTCCACGAGCGAATTGGCAAGGCCGATCCCGCCACCATCGCGCGCGGTCTTCAGCAGGCCGTCCAAGAGACGGTCCTCGCGATGGCGGGCGAAGGCGAAAATCTCTGCCTGGCGGGCGGCCTGTTCTTCAACGCGCTGCTGGTTCAATACCTGGAACGCTGCGGAAAGTGGAAAAACGTTTTCGTGCAGGCGGCCGCCGGAAACGCCGGCGCCGCGCTGGGCGCGGTGTTCCACGTCTGGCATCAAATGCGGCGCAACGCGCGCCGTCCCCATGGCGCGTCGCTGCTGCTTGGTCCCAGCTACGATGCCGCGGAAATTAAGAAAGTGCTGGAGAACTGCAAGCTGCGATTCCAATATCTGCGTTCCACCGACGAGCTTTTGGCGAGCGCGGTGCGGCTGCTGGGAGAACAGAAGATCCTCGCGTGGATGCAGGGCCGTATGGAATTCGGGCCCAGGGCGCTCGGCAATCGCAGCATTCTCGCTTCGCCGCTAGACCCTTATTCCACCGAGAATCTGAACGTCTTCATCAAGCATCGGGAGCCCTTCCGCAAGTTCGCGGCTTCCGTCCCGGCGGAACTGGCCAGCCAGTACTTCGAGGTGGGGCCAAACGCGCGCAATCTCGCCACGGTCGGCCGCGTGCTTCCCGAGCATCGCAAAACGTTTTCCTCCGCGATTCTCGGGCGCGATCTGATTCGCGTCCACACGGTGGAGGAAAATGAGAATCCTCTTTACCACCGCCTTTTGCACCGCGCCGGCTCCGCGACCGGCCTGCCCGTGCTGTATAACACCAGCTTCAACCTCTTCGGCGATCCCCTGGTCTCCACTCCTCGCGACGCCGTCCGAAGCTTTTATTCCTCGGGCATCGACGCGCTGTTGGTGGGAAATTTTCTGCTGGAAAAGTAGCGCCGCCATCGAGCGGCAAGGTCGTGGTCTGGCCAAAAAAGGCCAGGCTTCTGCGACGAATACGGCGATCGCGTACAATAGCCGATAGCGAAATTTTTCCAAGGAGAAGAGAAAGGCCATGCGCTTGGCTTCGGTACTGGTGGTTTGCATGCTTGCCGCGAAGTTTCTGGATGCGCAGAACGATGCGTCTCGCGTGATTCCCGGCGGCGGCATTTCCGTTTCGCAATGGACCGGCAAAATCGACGCCAATGAGGAAAGAGCCGGCCGCAATTTAAACGATGCAAAGTTCGCAAAGGAGGGCGAAGGTTTTCACGTAATCACCGGTCCGGCCGTGACCTATTGGAATCCCGCCGATAAGGCGACGGGCGACTACACCGTGAAGGCGACCTTTACCGAGCCCAAATACATGAACTTAAACAATCATCCCCATCCCTACGGGATTTTCATCGGCGGCAACGATATGGGAACCGCCGCGGAAAGCTTTCTTTACTGCGCGGCCTATGGCGACGGAAGATTCATCGTCCGCGGCTTTGGACCCGCCGCTTTCCAAATGAACGGTTTCGCCGGCCAGGCGAACCCGGCGGTGCACAAAGCCGCCGGGGTAGGGCAACCCGTCTCTCAGGAAATCGCCCTTTCCGTAAAAGGATCCCGCGTCGAGTGCTCCATTAATGGAGCTGTTGTAGCGAGCTACGACAAGCCCAGCCTGGTGACGGCTGGAAAGCTAAAAGCCACCGACGGCGTTTACGGTCTGCGTTTCGCGCATAATACCGAAGTCATCGTGACCGGCTTGACGGCGTCGAAAAACTGAAAGGCCCGGCTGGCTCCTAGCCCCCGGCCGCGCCAGCCTTGGCGGCGCGCGCCGTTTCGACGGCGCGCCGCCCGTAAGCAGTCGCTGCCGCGGCGTCGGCCGTCGCTTCCGCCGGCTGAACCACCGCAAGACCCGCCGCCACGGCCTTGCTCGTAAACGTCCCCAAAACCGCTCCCGTTTTGCCCTGGATCGCGGCTTTGGCGGAGTCGAGATATCGCTCCATCTCCTCGGTGCGATCCGGCGGCGCGGCGAGAATCAGCACGTCCGCCCACTGCGCATCGATCTCGCGCGGAGCGATGTAGTCTTTGTTCATGCGCTCGACGTTTTCGCTCCAGGCCGCGTCGGTCTTGATCGCCTCTGGACCCGCGAGGTCCGCCAGTCTCCGCAGCCGGATGTTGGCCCGCGCTTGAATCGCGCCTACGCCCGCGGCCAGCGCCATCGATTCGCTTTTCCCGCGGCGCGAGTAAAAAACCACCAGTGCGTTGATAGGGCTCATGCCAAGTCGATGAGAAGAAGCTCCCCGCCGGAAGGCCCGCATCCCGCGAGCATGGCGGCTCGCTCGCCGCTCATCGCTACTGCGTCACCCTCTTGCAGCGTGTATCCATTCACGATGATGTTCCCGCTAGCGCAATGCACCCAGGCATGACGGCCGGGCGCGATTGGCTGCTCCAGCGTCTTTCCGGGCGCAAGCACCGAGGCATACGCCCGCGCGTCCTGGTGAATAAACGCGGCCGGTTCCGGCGGATTCCGGTCGGGCCCCACCAGCAGCCGCAACCGGTTTTGCTTTTCAGAAGGGTCGTAAGCGAACTGCTGGTATCGCGGCGGCACATCTTCGGCCGCCGGCTGAATCCAGATCTGGAGCAGGTGCACCGGCTCGGTTTGCGAGGCGTTGAACTCGCTGTGGATCACGCCCGTGCCCGCCGACATCGCCTGAATCTCGTTCGGCCTCAGCACGTGCCGCTCGCCTGTGCTATCGTTGTGCGCCAGACCGCCTTCCAGCACGTAGGTGAAAATCTCCATGTCGCGATGGCCGTGCGCCCCAAAACCTTTCCCGGGCGCGATCCGGTCGTCGTTTAAGACCCTCAGCGCGCGGAAGCCGTTGTGCGCCTCATCGGAATAACTTCCAAAAGAAAACGTGTGATACGTATTGATCCAGCCGCGATCGAAATGGCCGCGCTCGGCGCTTCTGCGGACCGTAATCATGCCGCCGCCTCCCCTCCTGCACAGTTTAGCGTCATCCCGCGGCGCGGACCAGCTTCGCCGCGCTGATCGCCTGGCCCACGTGTCTTTGGGTGTGCTCGGCGATGTGCGTCAAAAGGCCGATGACCGTGGTTGGCAGGCGATTCCTTCCCACTTCCCTGGGCTCGGCCAGGCGGGCTGCGTCGAGCGAGCGGGCCAGAGCTTCCACCTTCTGAAACGCCGCGTCCATTTCTTCCAGCAGTTGTTCGCGAGCGGCCCCCGGTTCGTGTTCCCGGGCCAGAAACTCCATTTGCGCTGGGGAAAGCTGCCGCCCTTGCAGATACGACGACAGCCGATCCACGCTTCCGGCGATGTGGCGCAGATGAAATCCCACCGAGCCTAGGCCGTGGGGCGCCGCCCAGATCTGCTCCGTCGTGAGTCCGTCCGTGTAGTGCGCCAGATCCTCGCGCGCCTGCTGGAATCCGTAAAGCGAAGGCGCGACCAGCAAATGGATCCCTTTTAGCGGCCCGCGCAGCCACGGTTCAGGAAGAGCCTCAAACGCCATAGCACCACGGTAAGACAAGCATGGCCAGCAAGGCAACTAGCGGAGGGCCTGCTAGTGGAGCGCAGCCTTGCTGGCGAAATCCAGCACCCAACCCGGGAAAATGCCCAAGATCAGAGTCCCCAGCGCGCTCGCGTAGACGGCTGCTTTGAGGGCCGGGCCGGCCGGAGGCAGGTGTTCGACGGATTCGCCGGGCTCGCGGAAGTACATCACGACCAGAATACGGAGATAGTAGTAGGCGGCCACAGCGCTATTGAGAAGTCCCAGCACGGTCAGCCATATCAGGTTGGCGTCCAAGGCGGCCTTGAAGATGTAAAACTTCCCGAAAAAGCCGCCCGTAAGAGGCACGCCGATCAGACTCAAAAGGAAGATCGTCAGCATGGCGGCCATGGCGGGCTGGCGTTGCGCCAGCCCAGCGAAGTCGTCCACGCGCGTATATCGCTCGCCCTTGCGCGAGAAATACGTGACGACCGCGAAAGCGCCGATGTTGGTGAACGCGTAGGCGGCCAAATAGAACATTGCGGCCGCCGATCCCGCGCCGGAATGCGCCGTCACCGCCACCAAAACGTAGCCCGCGTGCGCGATAGAGCTGTAGCCGAGCAGCCGCTTGATATCCGATTGAAGGATCGCGGCGAAGTTTCCCACCGTCATCGTCGCCAACGAGACGGCCCAGAGCAGCGGCGCCCAAAGGGAGGCGATCGGTCCGAAGGCAGTGAAGAAGACCCGCAACAAAATGGCGAATGCCGCTCCCTTGGGACCCACCGTCAGAAAGGCGGCCACCGGCGCGGGGGCGCCCTGATACACATCCGGCGCCCAGCTTTGGAACGGCGCCGCCGAGATTTTGAACGCAAATCCGACAAACATCAGGGCCGCCGCCGTGGAGACAAACGCCAGAGGCTCGTTGGCGTTCAATAGCGCGCGCCGGATCTCCACCAGATTGGTGGTTCCCGCGACTCCGTAAATCCAGGCGATGCCATAAAGGAGGAATGCGGTGGCGAAGGATCCCAGCAAGAAATACTTGAGGGCGCTCTCATTATTGCGCCGGTCGTCGCGAAGATAGCCCGCTAGAACATAGGAGGCGATCGAGGAGATCTCCAACCCGATGAAGATCATGATCAGCTCCTCGGCCGAGGCCATGATGGACTGGCCGGCGGTGCTCCACAGTAGCAGCGCGTAGAACTCTCCGCCCACCGAGCCTTCCCGCCGCAAATAGCCGGAGGAGCTTAGCACAGCCAGCAGGGCCACTCCAATCACCAGCACGCGGAAGAAAGTGGCGAAGCCGTCCACCACGATCATGTTCTGGAACGCCGGTCCGGGATCGCCGTAAGCGGCCAGCGCGCCGGCAAGCGCCGCCAGCAATCCGGCAAGCGATAGGGGCGCGAAAATCCCTTTGCGACTGTCGGGAAGCGCCGCCTCCAGCAGCAGAATCAGCGTTCCGACAACGGCGAGGATGATCTCGGGGAGAACCCGCAGGTATTCGGCGGAGGTGGGGAGAAAGTTAGCGGGCATCGTTTCTATCCAAAAAGCGGGCCACTTTCGCCGCGGGCATCCGGGTCTGCTGAAGAATTTGGGCATTTTGCGCGCTGATGGGCGGCAAAAAGCTTTGAGTAAACGCACCCATCCATAACATAAGGGCCAGCAGCGGCAGGATCGCCGCCCATTCGCGCGGCGTCAAATCGAACATAGAACGGCTTACCGGCTCCGCAGCCTTGCCATAAAACGCCCGCTGATATAGCCACAACATGTAGCACGCGGAAAGAATCACTCCCAGCGCGGCGAAGACCACCCAGGTGAAATTGGCCTGGGCCGCGCCTTGCAGCACCAAATATTCGCCCACGAAATTATTCAGCATGGGAAGACCAATGGAGGCGAGCGTGGTGATGAGAAATACGGCGGCCAGATTCGGGGCGGGCGTGGCCACCCCTCCGTAGGCGGCGATCTCCAGCGAATGGCGGCGCTCGTACATGTAGCCGACCAGCATGAACAGCGCGCCGGTGGAAACGCCGTGATTCAACATTTGATACACGGCGCCGTCGAAGCCTTGCTGATTGAAAGAGAAAATCCCGAGGACGACGAATCCCAGGTGGCTCACCGAGGAGTATGCCACCAGCTTCTTCATGTTCGGCTGCACCAAGGCGACCAGCGCGCCGTAGACGATTCCCACGATGGCGAGCGCGGCCACCCAGGGCGCGGAGTTGCGGGAGGCATCCGGAAATAACGGCAGGCAATAGCGCATCAATCCGTACGCGCCCATTTTCAACATGACGGACGCCAGCATCACCGAGCCGGCCGTGGGCGCTTCGACGTGCGCATCCGGAAGCCAGGTGTGGAAAGGAAACAGCGGCACCTTGATGGCGAAGGCTCCGAAGAACGCCAAAAACAGAAGCGTCTGTGCGCGACCATCGAACGCCAGCCGGCCCGATTGGATCTGCGCCAGAATTTCCGAATAATCGAACGAGCCGGATTTATTGTACAGATAGATGATCGCCGCGAGCATCAATACGGAACCGGCCATCGTATAAAGGAAAAATTTCACGGCGGCGTAGATGCGGCGTTCGTGGCCCCAGATCCCGATAAGGAAATACATCGGAACCAGCGACACTTCCCAAAACACGTAAAACAGGAACAAATCCAGCGATACGAAAACGCCGATCAGTCCGAATTCCAGCAAAATCAGTAAAGCGTAATACTCCTTCACGCGCCGGTCGATGTGTTTCCAACTCACCAGCACCGCAATCGGGGTCAGCAGCGTGGATAGCAACACCAGCCACAGGCTCAAACCATCCAGCGCGACGTGATAGCGAATGGGCGGAAAAGCAATCCACGGAACGTTGGTCTCGAAATGCCATCCCGCCGGCGCGGCGAACCAATAGGGCGCGATTAATCCCAGCGAGGCCGCGAATACGGCGATGGATATGGCCAACGCGCCCATCCGCGATGCATTCGGATTGTCTTTCGGAACGATCAGCAGCAGAAAGAAGCCGGCCAAGGGCAGGAACAGGACCGTATCGAGGAGGGTCACCGCAGTCCTCCTCTCCATTCCATGAAGACGATGGCCATAATAGATCCCGCCACGACCCAGGCCGCGTAGTTGCGGATGTAGCCGGATTGCGCCAGCCGGAGCAGGCTGCCGGCGGCGCGAGCGACGGCGCCAACGCCGTTGACGGCGCCATCCACGATCCGAACGTCGCCCACCCGCCACAGCACCTGCCGGGAGCCGTCGATGACCGGGCTTACGACGGTGGCGTCGTAGAATTCGTCGACGAAGTATTTGTGATAAACCCACCGATAGGGACCGCGGAAGACGCGGACAAATGCATCCGCCAGAGACGGCGAGACGAGGTAGAACCAAGCCGCGAGCAAAATGCCGCCCAGCCCGGCCGCGACGGAAACGTACATAAGCCACGGCTCTCCCTCATGCGGTTCGCCGAAGACCGGAGCCAGGAAGCTCGGAACGTCGATAAAGCCGCCCACCAGGCTCAGCGCAGCCAGGATCGTGAGCGGGATCCACATGACAGCGGGAGACTCGTGAATGCCGCCGTGGCCATGACTGTGGCCGCCGCCATGGCCAGGAGAGGCCTCCGCCGTCTTGCCTCGGTATTCCCCGAAAAAGCATAGAAACAGAGCCCGAAAGACGTAAAACGCCGTCATGGCCGCGGTGACGACGCCCACCCAATAAATCCATGGCGCGCGCCCGTAGGCCGCCGCCAGGATGGCGTCTTTGCTATAAAAGCCGGAAAAAGGAGGGATGCCGGCTATCGCTACGCCCGCGCAGAACAGGGTGACGCAGGTAATGGGAACCTTCCGGGCGAGCCCGCCCATCTTTTGCAAATCCTGCTCGCCGGACAGGGCGTGAATCACGCTGCCCGCCCCCAAAAACAGCAGGGCTTTGAAGAAAGCGTGCGTCATGACGTGGAAAACGCCGGCGGAAAAGGCCCCCACGCCCAGGCCGACGAACATGTAGCCCAATTGGGAAACCGTCGAATAGGCGAAGACCTTCTTGATGTCGTTTTGCGCCAGACCGATTGTGGCGGAGAAAAAGGCGGTGGCGATCCCAACAACCGCCACGACATCGAGCGCGACGGCGGAGTGCAGATAGATCTGAGCGCTCCGCGCGACCATGTAAACTCCCGCCGTGACCATCGTGGCGGCGTGAATCAGGGCGCTGACGGGAGTGGGACCGGCCATGGCGTCCGGCAGCCAGACATACAGGGGGATTTGCGCCGATTTCCCGGTGGCGCCCACAAATAAAAGCAGCCCCGCCGCCGTGATCCAGCCGGCTTGCGTTTCCACCGGCATGGCTTTTACGCTCTCGAAGACCCTCGCAAAATCAAGCGTGCCGAAATGCGCTCCGATCAAAAAAATGGCGAGAGCGAAACCGAAGTCTCCAATCCGATTCACGATGAAAGCTTTGTTGCCTGCATCGGTGGCGTACTTTTCCAGAAAATAAAACCCGATCAACAGATAGCTGCAAAGCCCCACGCCTTCCCAGCCTACAAACATCAGCAGGAAATTCGCGCCCAACACCAGAACTAACATGAAGAACATGAACAGGTTCAGGTAGGAGAAGAAGCGGTAATAACCGCCCTCGTGCGCCATGTAGCCCACGGAGTAAATATGGATGAGCAGGCCGACTCCGGTCACAACGCCGAGCCAAACGGCGGTGAGCCGGTCGACGGCGAAATCCACGGAAATGTTAAAAGAACCGGATTGGATCCAGGCGTAATAATGCTCGCGGTAGGGCTCCAAGAGTCCGCCGCTGAAAATTCCCAGACCGGAGAGGGTTTTGACGGCCCAGAGGAAGCTCAGCAGAACCGATCCCACGGCGATCGCATGGACGGCCGCTTTGGAAAGCCGCCTTCCGAAAAGCCCGTTCAGCGCGAACCCGGCCAACGGGAAGACAGGAATGAGCCAAAGTTGCATTAGTTCTTTAACGAACTCACTTCGTCGATCTCCAGAGTTTGGCGGTTCTTGAAGACGGTGAGTATGATGGCCAAACCCACCGCGGCTTCGGCCGCCGCCACCACCATTACGAAAAAGCTGAAAATATGGCCGTCGCTCTGCTTGAGCTTGTAAGAAAAGCTCACGAAGCTCAGGTTGACGGCGTTCAGCATGAGCTCGATGGAGATGAATACGGTGATAATGTTGCGCCGGAATAGAAATCCGGCCACGCCGAGCGCAAACAGGACCGCGCTAAGCACCAGGTACCAGGCGAGCGGAGTTTCCGCGGGCAACGGAAGCGCGGGCATCAGTCGATCTCCTTCCGCGCGAGAACAATCGCGCCGGCGATTGCGATCAGAATCAGAAGACTGGTGACTTCAAAGGGCAGAAGGTATTCGGTAAACAGGCGCTCGCCGATGGCTTTCACCGTGCCGCCGTCGAAGCCGCCAAACCTCACCGGAGGCGAAGGCGGGAGGGCGGCTTCCAAAACATAAGCCACCGCGCCGACGAACAAAAGCAGAAGCGGAGGGCCCGCCCATCTGACCCAGATGCGGGCGCGGCTTTTTTGCTCTTTGCCGGCGTTCAACAGCATGATCACGAAGACGAACAGCACCATGACGGCTCCGGCGTAGACGATAAGCTGCGCCGCGGCGATGAATTCGCCGCCCAACTGAAGATAAAGCACGGCCAGAGCTCCCATCACCCCCACCAGCGAGAGGGCGCTTGAAATCGGGTGGGTCTGGAGGATCACGTTGATTCCGCAGCCCACCGCGACCACGGCTAAGATCAAAAACAGGATCGTATTCATATCATTTGGCGGCCATCATTTCGCGGTAAGCGCCACGGCGAGGCTGGTCGCCAGCAGATTCAACATGCCCAGCGGAAACAGAAATAGCCAGGCGAACCTCATAAGCTGGTCGTAGCGGAAGCGCGGGAGCGTCGCCCGGACCCAGATAAACAGGAAGAGAATCGCGCCGGTTTTAGCGCCAAACCAGAACAGCGGCAGCAGAATGGGCTGCACGGCAGGGATCAGGAAGACGCCCGCGATTCCCAAACTGACCACGCCGACCACGGGAAGAGTGATGCGGTCAAACGGACGGGCCGGGTTGGCCGCGTGATAGAAGCACAACAGGGCGGCCGCGGCGTGCACGATAGAAGGGATGAATTTGGAGCCGTACTCGGCCGGAAAGGGCGGCGTCCAGCCTCCCAAAAACAGCAAGGTGGCCACGCAGGAAACGGTCACCATGTTGGCGTACTCCGCCATGAAGAAGGACGCGAATTTCATGCTGGAATACTCGGTATGGAAGCCGGCGACCAGCTCGCCTTCGGCCTCCGGCAGATCGAAGGGAACGCGATTGGTTTCCGCGAAGCTCGCCACCAGAAACACCAGGAAGGCGACGATTTGGGGGAAGGGGCAGTGAAAGATGGCCCAATTGGGAAGGAACCCGAAATAATAAAAACTTTGCTTGGCGACCAGCTCGCGGAAGCTAAGCGTATTCATAAGGAGCAGCGGCGCGGTAATGGCCAGAGCCATGGGCAATTCGTAGCTGAGCATCTGGGCCGAGCTGCGCAATCCGCCAAGCAGCGAATACTTATTGTTGGAGGACCAGCCCGCCAGCGCCACTCCGTAGACGCCCAAACCCGAGATGGCCAGAATAAAAAGAACTCCGATGCCAAGGTCGGTCAATCCCATTTCGGTGCGGACGCCAGCGACGTCGATCACCGGCCCAAAGGGGATCACGGCAATGGAGATCAGCGCGAACATGACGGCGATGAACGGCGCCAGGAGGTAAAACACAACGCTCACGTGCGATGGCAGCAGGCCCTCTTTCGTGATGAGCTTCACGACATCGGCGAGCGGCTGCAGCAATCCGTGCGGCCCGACCCGGCGGGGTCCCACGCGGAGCTGCACATGCGCGATGACTTTACGCTCGATCCATTGCAGATAGGCGAGCGTCGTCAGCAGCACGAACGCAATCACGGCGACCTTGATCAAGGTGAGGACGAAAAAATTCATGCCATCACCTCGCCGGGCGTCGACGGCTGGGGCGCGGCGGCTCCGCCGCGATACAAGGCTCCGGGCGCCTCGATTACGGAGTTCAGGACGCTGGAGTAGCGTCCGAGCGTCCCCGAGGTGAACAGGGTGTCGCCTCCGGGAGCGACGCCGCCAGGCAGCGGAGCCACGGGACCATTGAGCGGAAAGGTGGGGGCCGCGCCGCCCGCCGCAATTACCGGCAGGGGGATGTTGTAACCCGGGACCGAGCGGCGAATCTCCTCGAACACCTTTTCGGGAAGCCACATGCCAAGGTCAAGTCCCATTTCCTTGGCGATCAGGCCCATGATTTCAAGATCCGTCTTGGCGCCCATGACTTTGATGGCGGCTCTCAGCTTCTGAACCTCGCCGCAGACGTTGGTCACGGTGCCGTCCTTTTCATAAGCCGACGCGGCGGGAAGCACGACGTCGGCGCGCTGGGCCGTCTCCGTCATGAATAAATCCTGCACCACGACGAACGCCTTGGCGGAGGCGAGCGCGGCGTTTTTGAGCGGATTGGCGCCCACCACCCAAAGCACGTCCAGGTCGGGCGAGGCCAGCATCTGCTCCCGGCTCATTCCGCCGTTGCGGGGAACCACGCCCATATCGAAGGCTCCGCGCGAGTTGGAATAGTCCACCAGGCAGACATATTTGACAGGGATGCCGAGCGAATCGCCGAAAGCGATCAGCTTGCGCAAGGACGCGCCCTGGATGGAGCCGCCGAAAAGAATGATCAGATCGCTTTCGCCCTTCAGCTTGCCGCGCAGCGATTCCACGGCGGCTAACTCTTGCCCGGGCTGGACGTGAAGAGCCAGCGCGCCCTGCTTTTCCTCCCGCACCGGGCCGTAACTCACCGCATAGACGTGCGCTTTGTGATGGCGGACGTTGGCGCGGATCTGATAGGCCAGCAGCGGATGCTGCTGCGAAAGATCATTGGACACAATCAGCACCGCCTTGGCCGTATATAGATCGTTTACGGTGGCGAGCGCATTCGTCCTGCCCGAAAGAGCGTCGAAAAACGTCGCGAGATCGCCCGTTCGATGATGATCGATGTTGGCTGTCCCGAGCCCCTGCCGCGCGAACTTCTGCAAAAAGTAATTCTCTTCGTTGCTGGCGTGATTGGAGCCGATGACTCCGAAACGCGCGCCAGCCTTCTTGAACTCGGCGAAGCGGCCGCCCACAATTTCCAGAGCCTTCGACCACGAGATGGGCTCAAACCCCGACGCGCTCTTGAGCATCGGGGACTGGAGCCGCTCCGGATGCTCCGTGAAATCGAAGGCGTAGCGGCCCTTGATGCATAGAAACTCGCCGTTGATGCCGCTGCGGTCGCGATTATTGCCGCGGATGATCTTTTCGTTTCGCACGCCGAGCGTGGTCTTGCAGCCATCGGCGCAATGGGCGCAGATGGCGCCGACGTGACGCATCTCCCAGGGCCGCGTTTTGTAGCGGTAGGCGCCGCTAGTGAGCGCGCCGACGGGGCAGATGTCGATGCAGGCGCCGCACTCGTCGCATTCCAGATAATCGTGGCGGTTGGGAACGATCTCGGAGACGACGCCGCGGTCGGAAACGCCGAGCGCGTTGACGCCCATGCCTTCATTGCAGACCCGCACGCAGCGGTAACAGAGAATGCAGCGGGGCGCATCGAAATAAACCACCGGCGACCACTGCTTCTCGTCGACGTGCTGCTTGGGCTCGGTGAAACGGCTTTCCCCGGCGCCATAGCGGAAAACCATGTCCTGGAGCTCGCATTCGCCGCCTTTGTCGCAGACGGGGCAATCCAGAGGGTGGTTGGTGAGGAGAAACTCGAGGACGCCCTTCCGGGCCTGCCGGACCACATCGGATTCGGTTCGCACCACCATGCCCTCGGCTACGGGAAGGGTGCAGCCCACCTGGAGCTTCGGCGTCTTGTCTACTTCGACAAGGCACATACGGCAGGCCGCTTGCAGCGAGAGGCCCTCGTAATAACAGAAGGCGGGAACTTCGACGCCATTTTCGCGCGCGACTTCGATCAGGAGCTTGCCCTTTTCGGCTTCGACGCTTTGTCCGTTGATGGTGAGCTTAACGGTTTCGGCCATAATCCGTTACGCCGCCGCGACGCCTTGCGGCAGCCGCCTCTCAAAATCCTCCGCGAATTTGTCGACGATGGAAATGGTGGGCATGGCGGCGGCGTCGCCGAGCGCGCAAAAAGTGCGTCCCAGCATGTTCTTGGAAAGCTCGCCTAGCAGCGAAACATCCTCGCGCCGGCCGCCGCCGTCCACGAAGCGCTGCAAAATCTTGCGCAGCCAGGTGGTGCCTTCGCGGCAGGGGATGCACCATCCGCAGCTTTCATGGGCGTAAAAGCGCATAATGCGCAGCGCTACTTTCACCATGTCCGTGGTTTCATCCATTACTACCATGCCGCCAGAGCCGAGCATGCTACCGGCCTTGGCGAGAGTGTCGTAGTCCATGGGGATATCGCACTCTTCGGCCTTGAGCAGGGGGCAGGACGATCCACCGGGGACCACCGCCTTGAGCTTTTTGCCGCCCGGAATGCCGCCGGCGACTTCGTAAATCGCCTGGAGCATGTTAAAGCCCAGAGGCAACTCGTAGACGCCCGGCTTATTCACGTGCCCGGAGATGCAAACCAGGCGGGTGCCTCCATTTTTGGGAGTTCCCAGATCGGCGAAAGCCCGGCCGCCGTCGCGAATAATGGCCGGGACCGCGCTGAAGGTCTCCACGTTATTGAGCAGGGTCGGGCAAGCCCATACTCCGGCGACGGCGGGAAAAGGAGGCTTCATGCGGGGGATTCCGCGCTTGCCCTCGAGGGAATCCAGCAGCGCGGTTTCCTCGCCGCATTCATAGGCTCCGGCGCCGGAATGGGTGTAGAGATCGAACTGGAAACCCGTGCCGGCGACGTTTTTTCCCAGATAGCCCTTGGAATAGGCTTCCGCGATGGCCCGATCCATGCGCTCGATCAGGTAACGATACTCGCCGCGAATGTAGATGTAGCCTTTGTGCGAATCCATGGCCAGGGCGGCGATCAGAATGCCTTCGATCAACTGGTGCGGATCGTACTCCATCAGCAGGCGGTCTTTGCAAGTGCCGGGCTCGCTTTCATCGGCGTTGACGACGATGTATTTCGGCTTGGGGGAAGTCCGCGGCACGAAGCTCCATTTCAGGCCGGTGGGAAATCCAGCGCCTCCGCGGCCGCGGAGCGAGGAAACCTTGACCTCCTCGATAATCTGTTCCGGGGTCATCTCGCGAGCCTTGAGAAACGCCTTGAAGCCGTCGTGGGCCAAATACGTGTCCAGCGATTCGGAGTTGTCCAAGCCGAAGCGCTTGCTGACGAGTTTGGTTTCCAGGGGGCTGGGCTGGTTGTAGAGCTGTTTGGGCATTAGGAGTCCGCCCCCTTGCCGCCGCGGCTCCTTAATCCGTCGATCAACTGGTCGAGTTTTTCGGGAGTCACGAAATGGTGAAAATCGTAGTTGATTTCGACCGCCGGGGCCCAGGAGCAAGCTCCCATGCACTCCACCTCTTCGAGGGAAAACTGACCGTCGGCGGTCACCTGTTTGTGGCCGATGCCCAGCTTCTTGCGGGCGTGCTCGAACAATTCCTCGCCGCCCACAAGCTGGCAACTGATGTTGGTGCAGACCTGGACGTGATATTTTCCCATGGGCTTGCGGCGGAGCATGGAATAGTAACCGACGACTTCGTCCACTTGCAGCGGGGCGACCTCGCAGCGCCGCGCAACCTCTTCAATCAGCTCCGGGGTGACCGAGCCGACTTCGTCCTGGGCGTAGATGAGCATAGGAACCACGGCGGAGCGCTTACGCCCTTCCGGGTACTTCGCCAGCATGTTTTGGAGCCGCTCTTCGAGCTGGGGAGAAAAGGTCATCAACGGTCCGTATCCCCCAGCACGAAATCCATGCTTCCCAAGGCGGCGATCGAATCGGCGATCAGGCCGCCTTCGAGCATTTTGGGCAGGCCCTGCAAATTGCCGAAGCTGGGGGTGCGCATGTGCACGCGGTAGGGCTTGGAAGTGCCGTCGCTGACGACGTAGTAGCCAATTTCGCCGCGGGGCGATTCGACGCACTGAAAAACTTCCCCGGCGGGCACGCGGAATCCCTCGGTGACGATTTTGAAATGATAGATGAGCGCCTCCATTTGGGTTTTCATCTTTTCGCGATCGGGAAGCACGACTTGAGGGGCATCGGCTTTGAAAGGGCCCGGGGGCATGCCTTCGAGGGCCTGGGTGACGATTTTGGCGCTTTCGCGCATCTCTTGCATGCGCACGCGGTACCGGCCGTACACGTCGTTCTGATTTTGGGTGGCGACGTTGAAATCGAACTTGTCGTAGCTCGAATAGGGCTCGTTTTTGCGGACATCCAAGGGCAGGCCGGCGGCGCGAACCATGGGGCCGGTGACCCCCAAATCCAGCATGTCTTCAAGCGAGATGAAACCGACGCCCTGAGTGCGCCGCTTCCAGATGGGGTTGGCGTCCAGCAACTCTTCGTATTCGTCGACTTTGGCGGGAAAGGCGCGAATGAATTTGCCGACGGCGTGCTGCCAGCCGCGGGGCGGCTCCAGAGCCAGGCCGCCGACGCGGATGTAGCTGGTCATCATGCGCTGCCCGGAGAACATCTCCATGATGCGCAAAATGTCTTCGCGCTCGCGGAAGCAGTAGAAAAAGGGCGTCATGGCGCCGATGTCGAGGGCATGCGTTCCGAGCCACACCAGATGACTGGCGATGCGGGAAAGCTCGACGAGCATGACGCGGGTCCACTGGGCGCGCGGCGGAATCTCAAGCTGCAAGAGCTTTTCGACGGCCAGGGCGTAGCAGAGATTGTTGGAGAGGTTGGCGAGATAGTCCACGCGATCGGTGAGCGTGACGACCTGCTGGTAAAACTTGGCCTCGCATTCCTTTTCGATGCCGGTATGGAGGAAGCCGATGTCGAGATCGGCCTTGACGATGGTTTCGCCCTCCAACTCCAGGAGGATTCGCAGGACGCCGTGAGTGGAGGGATGCTGCGGCCCCATATTGAGGGTCATGCGGCGGGGCGCAGAAGGCGATTCCGGGGGCTCCGCCACGGCGGCGACGGAGGCGACGTGCTCTTCAAATAACGGCGGCTTTTTCATGCTTCATTCATTCCCGTAGCCGTACTTGTAACCATGCTTGGGATAATCCTTGCGCAGAGGGTGGCCTACCCAATCGATCGGCATCAGGATGCGGGTCAGGTTGGGATGATTGAGAAACCGGATGCCGAACATGTCGTAAACTTCGCGTTCGTACCAATTGGCGCCTCGCCAGACGCCGGTGACGGAGTCGATGGCGGGATCGGCGCCGGGGAGGCGGCACTTGATGCGGAGCCGCTGGTTTCGCTCGATGGAATGCAGATGATAGACGACTTCGAAGCGCGCGCCATCCTGGGCGAGGGCGGGATACCAATCCACGGCCGTTACGGCGCTCAAGCGGATAAACTTTTCGCCGTCTTTCAGATACCGGCAGAGGCTCACGATCTGGGACGGCTCGGCAATGAGGGTTAATTCGCCGAGGGCTTGCTTGGTCTCCAGAATAGCCGGATGATTCATTGGGAGCCCGCCGCCTTGTGCTCCCGGTGAGGCGCCCAATCGAGCGCTCCCTTCTTCCAGACATAGAAGAAGCCGACCAGAATCAGGACGATGAAGATCAACATCTCCAGGAAGCCGAACATTCTGAGCTGCCGGTAAACCACCGCCCAGGGATACAGGAAGACCGCTTCGATGTCGAACAAAATGAAGATCATCCCGACCAAATAAAATTTTACGCTGAAGCGCTCGCGAGCCGAGCCCACCGGCTCCATGCCGGATTCATAGGGCGTGTCTTTGAGGGGGCTTTTCGCACGCTTGCCGAGCAGCATGGAGATGGCGACGAGCGCCGTGGCGACTGCTCCGGCCAGGAGGATCTGCACCAGGACCGGAAAGTAGATCTCAGGATAGTTTGCCGGCATGCTTGGAGGAAGCGGAAGGCCTAACTCCTTACTATAATGACCGGCGAAAGGATCTGTCAAACCAGGCCGCCCCGAAAAAAGGGCGATGAGGATCTGGAATCAGGAGACAGAATCTACGGATTCGGGCAGACGGCCGTGAAATTGGAAGTCATGGGCCTGTTTGAGGAGCTCGAGGCGGTCCATCCAGCGAGTCAATTCGGCGCTAGAAAATTCGAAGCCATTTTGGCCGGGCTCCCAGGGTTGATTCAAC
>Ga0070738_10000684_pt1 | contig 87969 bp, 70 predicted proteins | sample Coa_R2_2_FD_66446 | JGI IMG/M metagenome (GOLD analysis project Ga0070738, IMG submission 66446) | Surface soil microbial communities from Centralia Pennsylvania, which are recovering from an underground coalmine fire - Coalmine... | ecosystem: Environmental > Terrestrial > Soil > Unclassified ...
CCACAGCGTTTGATGACGGCGCAGATGGTCTGGGTGCGCGGGGGGATAGCATCCATGAGGACCAGCAGATCGACGCGCTCACCCAGGGCATGAAGCTGGCGGGCTATTTCATAGGCTGTCAACCCGCCATTACAGAAGCCGCCGAGCAGATACGGCCCCTTCGGCTGGACCCTTCGCATCGAAGCGATATGCGCGGCGGCCATCTCCTCCAGCGCGGGGGGAACATCCAGACCGTCGAAGTCATAGGGTGTGAGTATATAAAATGGTTGATCTTCTCCGAGGAAATGCGCCAGAGGAAAACAAAAGAAGGCGTTGCCAGTCCAGTCCCCATGCAGGTAGAAGAAGGGGCGTTTCGCGCCCTTCGCCTGGATGGGAATGACATCTTCACGCGCTATGTTGTTCGTCACCTGATGAAACCTCCTTCTTGGTCATGTTTCAGGGGAAAATTATTCTGCCTGGTCGCTTTAAAGCGACCAGATGAGCAGCGATATTGGGCAGGGGATACAGCTAAAAAGCGACGGGGAGGGCTGTGAGGCCGCGTAGTCCCAGATTCGCGCGCCAGGTCAGCGGTCCAGGCAGCAGGCGCAGGTTTGGCATCCGTCGCAGTATGGTCGAGAGGGCGATTTGCCCTTCAAGCCTGCCCAGCGGGGCGCCAAAGCAGAAGTGGCTGGCCCACCCAAATGCCATGTGGCGATTATCCTGCCGACAAATATCCAGCCGATCTGGGTCGGGGAAGCGCTCCGGGTCGCGGCTGGCAGCACCCATCACTACCATAACCGTTTGCCCTTTGCGGATCAGCTTGCCCCCCAGTTCGATGTCTTCGGGAGCCAGGCGCGTGGTCTGCTGGCTTGGACATTCGTAGCGGAGCAGTTCCTCTACTGCTGAGGGCATCAGGGACAAATCTGCCCGCAGCTTCTCCAACTGGTCTGGATGACGCAGGAGCGTGAGCAGCCCATTCCCGATCAGGTTGGTAGTGGTCTCCTGGCCGCCAACCATGATGAGGATTGCGTTGGCAACGATCTCTTCCTCTGTCAAGCGGTCCCCGTTCACTTCAGCAGCCACCAGAGCGCTGATGAGACCTTCGCGGGGATGTTTCTGGCATTCGTGGACTGCGGCGCGGAAGTAGGCGCTCATGGCCTCCAGGTTGCGGAGGACAAGTCCGGCACGGTCAGGGTTATATTGAAAGTTGCCCAATACTTCGGCAAAAACCCCTGACCACGCCGTCAGTTGCTTCCAGTGAGAAGGAGGCAACCCCAGCATCTCAGCATTCACCATAGAAGGGAGCGGGTAAGCCAGGTCGGCAATCACATCCATGTGCCCGCTGTCTTGAACCGCATCAAGCAGCCTATCGGTGATAGACTGAATCTGTGCCCGCAGCCCCTCAACACGGCGGGGAGTAAAGGCTCTGGAGGCCAGGCTCCTGATGCGCGCATGCGCGGGAGGGTCCAGAAACAGCATCTGGCGGACCAAAACCTCTGCAAGTGGAGTCAGTTCCGGGAGGCCCATCGCCTTCAATTGCTCAGGGGTAACTGTGCAGTTCGCTGAGAAACGGTGGAAGACCGTGAGGGCGTCAGCGTAGCGCGTTACGATCCATTTGTGCAGAAAGGGATCCCAGTGAACAGGGTCTTCGCGGCGGAGCTGCGCGTATAAGGGGTAGGGATTAGCCACTACTTCTGGATCAAGTAACTGATAGAGGCTTAGCTCCTGCTTATCAGCAGTAAGCAGATGCTCTGTTTGCATAGGTTTCTCTATTCCTTACTTACCATAGTTCATAGGTACATGGCTCGTAACTTGACTGAGAGGCATATTCAAGTGAGGTGGGTTATTTCAGCCATTCATTGTTCCTGGTTCGACCGTGAGGCGGCGCTCAACTTCGGCAGCCAACTGGCGCACGGTAGGGGCTTCGAATAGGGTTCGCAAAGGAAGCTCAATGTTAAAGGTGCGCGTAATCTGCGCGACCAACTGCGCCCCCAGCATGGAGTGGCCGCCAAGCATAAAGAAGTTGTGGTCTCTTCCGACGTGTTCTACATGCAGCAGAGCAGCGACGATCTCAGCTACTTTCTCTTCGGCGAATGTGCTGGGCAGGGCGAAAGACGCTTCCCGCAAGGTGTTGGTCTCGCTGGGGGGCGGCAATGCGGCGCGGTCTATTTTCCCGTTGGGGGTCAGTGGCAGCGCATCCAGTAAGATAAAGCTCGCCGGAACCATGTAATCGGGCAGGGATGCTTTGATGACCTCCTGGAGAGCGCTGGCTGAAACCTCCATACCAGGCTTCAAGACGATATAGGCGACCAGCCGCTTATCGCCAGCAATATCCTCGCGGGCCATGACGTAGCTGGTCTGGATGGCAGCATGCCTGTTGAGGACGGAGACGATCTCGTCTGGCTCGATGCGATAGCCCCGAATTTTGATCTGATGATCTATGCGCCCCAGAAAAGCGAGTTGTCCATCAGGCAGATAGTAAACCAGATCACCTGTTCGGTAGAGACGCGCCCCAGGCTCGTCGCTCAACGGGTGTGGGATGAACTTCTCAGCCGTGAGTTCGGGGCGATTGAGATAGCCGCGCGCCAGGCCGTCCCCGCCAATACAGAGTTCGCCCGGTGTGCCAATAGGAACCTGTCGGAGATGTTCATCCAGGATGTATACCTGGGTATTGGCAATCGGGCGGCCAATAGAAGGGAGCGTATCTGCCTGCTCTGCCGGGAAGATGCGCCCGGATGTTGCCACGACTGTCGTTTCGGTGGGGCCATAATTGTTGATGAGGGCAAATGGCAGCGCCGCGCCTGGATGCTGGTGGAGGGTATCCGCCCCGGTGAGCAGGTAACGCAGGGCAGTCTCTGGAGGCCATTCCAGAGCCATTACACTTTCTGCCAGGGCTGTTGGCAAGAAAGAAATAGTGATTTTATTGCTGACCAGCCAATCGCGTAATGAGAGCGGCAGCTTGCGTATCTGCTCATCAACCAGATACACACTTGCGCCGATGCACAGGTAGGGCCAAAGCTCCCAACCTGTGGCATCGAAAGCTGGGCTGGCTATCTGCGTCGCGCGATCAGCGGGGGTTACTCCAAACGCCTGCTGATGCCAGAAAATGAGATTCAGCAGCCCTTTGTGGGTGATTTCAACTCCTTTAGGTTGGCCGGTTGATCCTGACGTGTAGATGACATAGGCCAGATCATCACTTGAGGCTGCGGCGGGTAGATTATCCTGGCTTTGCCGGGCCAACAAGGGGTGATCGGTATTGAGACAAACGGTGTGCGTGGTCGTGGGGAGTTTTGGTATCAAGTGCTGCTGTGTCACCAGCGTGGAGACCTGGGCATCCTGTATCATGAAGGCAAGGCGCTCAGATGGATAAGTAGGGTCCAATGGCACGTAAGCGCCGCCAGCCTTGAGGATACCCAGCAGTCCGATGACCAGTTCTGGAGAGCGCTCCACGCATACGCCGACCAGCACATTGGGGCCGACACCTGCGGCCCGCAAATGATGAGCAAGCTGATTCGCGCGCCGGTTTACATCCTGATACCCCAGCACTTGATGGCCTGCTGCCAGCGCCACTGCATCGGGCCTGATCGCCGCCTGCTCTTCCACTAACTGTGGAACGCACTTATCCAGCGGATAGGGCTGCCGCGTGGCATTCCATGCCGCCAACTGCTGCTGCTCACTCTCTGAAAGAGGCAATATATCTGCGCGATTGTCTTTCTTTAGCGGAGCGAGCGGGTCATCAGCCAGGTTGGCGCGCAATTGCTTTGTATCCTTGCTACTGATAGACACGCATTTCCTCCTGAGTTTCTTGGCTATTTTTGTTATGATTTCAGCCAGAGTCTTTTTCCTGGGCTACGGGTAGTATGGCTAGTATAAGTGGGCCAGGTTACTACAAAGTTACAAAAGATAGTTTATATTGTTACGATTTAGTAACCATTTGAAAATGATGAGCAATATGATGAAATAGTCGAGTCTCTCGACAGCTATTGAGGGGCGAGCGCGAACATGGCCGGGCAGTGTTTGGCCGGGTGGAACAAGCGCAGGTGTATACCAGGCGGTCAGATAGCCAGCGGTACTTTTGGGTGATGCGGGTGGATGGAGCGGGCGAGAGGTGCCATAGCCACGCGACGGGGCTGTTTCAGATCCTCTATCCCTCGACCTGGCTTACGACCTCGCAGGCGTCTCAATCGCCCTATGATGCGTATGCCAGCACCCTGGCTGCGTATCAGGTTTTCCAACGCGATGGCTATAGCTGGCGCGGGTGGGTGTGCCAGCTATAGGGGCGTTTACTAGACTTCGCGGACCTCGCCCTCGACTGTCTCACTGTCTGAGGGCGGTGGCGGAGGGGTATCGCCGCTGCTGGTGCTGGTACCAGTGCTGGTGCCAGTGCCCGCGTATATCGCCTCTCCTATCCGCTGCATAGCCTGCTCCAGCGCGCGGCTCAGGTTGCGAATGCGGGTGGTCTCCTGCTGGCGCAGCGCCGCGCGCAGCTCAGCCGCATCGCTCTCCACCTCAGCCCGCAGGGCAGCAGGCACGCGCTCCCCTAGATCGCGCAGCGTCTTATCTGCCTGGTAGAGCAACTGGTCGGCGCGGTTGCGCTCCTCAATCTCCTCTTTGCGGCGCTGATCCTCGGCTGCGTGGGTTTGTGCCTCGCGCACCAGGCGGTCAATTTCTGCCTGGGATAGACCACTGGAGGGGGTAATCGTCACCTGCTGAGCTTTGCCAGTTGCTTTGTCGGTCGCGGTCACGCTCAGGATGCCGTTGGCATCGAGATCGAACTTGACCTCAATCTGAGGCAGGCCGCGCGGGGCAGGAGGGATACCTTCCAGGCGGAAGCGGGCCAGGCTTTTATTCTCGCTTGCCAGGGGGCGCTCGCCCTGCAAGACATGGATGTCGACGCTGGGCTGATTATCGGTGGCGGTACTGAAGACCTCACTTTTGACGGTTGGGATGGTGGTATTGCGCTCGATGAGGGGGGTCATCACGCCGCCCAGGGTCTCGACACCCAGCGTCAGGGGTGTTACATCCAGCAGCAGGACTTCTCTCACTTCGCCGCCGAGAACACCGGCCTGGATGGCCGCGCCAATTGCCACGACCTCATCAGGATTCACCTCTCGGCCTGGCTCTTTATCAAAGATGCTGCGCACCCTGGAGATGACGGCAGGCATGCGGGTCTGGCCGCCGACCAGAATGACCTGCTGGATTTGGGAAGGCTGGAGGTGGGCGTCGGCCAGCGCCTGCTGCACTGGCCCTACCGTCTTGTCAATCAGATCGCCCACCAACTGCTCCAATTTGGCGCGCGTCAGGGTGAGGAGCAGGTGCTTGGGGCCGGTCTGGTCGGCGCTGATGAAGGGCAGGTTGATCTCGGTTTGCAGCACGCTGGACAGGTCGATCTTGGCGCGTTCGGCAGCCTCTTTGAGCCGTTGCAAGGCCATGCGGTCCTGGCGCAGATCAATGCCTTGCTCGCGTTTGAACTCATCACACAGCCAGGCGATGAGGCGTTGATCGAAGTCATCGCCGCCCAAATGAGTATCGCCGTTGGTGGCAAGCACTTCAAACACCCCTTCGCCCAATTGCAAGATCGAGATGTCGAAGGTGCCACCGCCCAGGTCATAGACAGCAATCTTCTCATCATGCTTTTTTTCCAGCCCATAGGCCAGACTGGCGGCGGTGGGTTCATTGATGATACGCAGAACTTCCAGACCAGCAATCGTGCCCGCGTCTTTGGTGGCCTGGCGTTGGGCATCGTTGAAGTAGGCGGGCACAGTAATCACGGCCTGGGTGATACGCTCGCCCAGCCTGGCTTCGGCATCGGTCTTGAGCTTGTGCAAGATCATGGCAGAGATTTCAGGGGGGCTGTACTCGCGGCCAGCGGCGAGGACGCGGGCATCACCGTTGGGGGCGCGGGTGATCTTGTAGGGAACCATCTTCATCGTTCGCTGGACTTCGGGGTCGTCGAATTTGCGGCCCATCAGACGCTTGATAGAATAGATGGTGTTGTCCGGGTTGGTGACGGCCTGGCGTTTGGCGACGGCACCTACCAGGCGCTCGCCCGTTCTGGTAAAGGCGACGACTGAGGGTGTGAGGCGCGCTCCCTCGCTGTTTTCCAGCACTGTGGGTTCGCCGGCTTCGATGACGGCAACCACTGAGTTGGTGGTCCCCAAGTCGATCCCGATCACTTTGGGCATGCTAGTTCCCTTTCCAGTTGTAGGGGGCGACGAAATATTGCGCTCTGCACTGCCTGAATTTGCAGCAGGTCAGCGCGCAGATACGCCTGAAGAGAGCCGCTGCACATCCTATACCTGCGTTCCACCCTTTTTTGAAGGAGAGTGATTTTTATCTTTTGCTCTCTGGCCGGTTTGCGCGGCTATCGCGTGGTATTGGGCCAGTTCACGCTGGAGTGCCTCAACGCGAGCGATCAAGCGGATGATGATTTTGATGCCTTCCAGATGGACTTTCAGAGACTACGCATCAGCCATGCCTTCACAGGGGCGCTTCCTTCTTGGTCTTGCCTTCAGAAAGCCGCCTGAGAGCGAATGTGCCTGGATAGATATATGCCAGCCTCCCCCGAAGCCTATGCCCTGCTCCCAATTCGTAGTATGATAGCCGTATCATTTTGGTGTGAGCAAACGACTATTCTATTATGACAGGCTACCGGTGGTGTGCATGATGTTGCGGTTTTGGCGCCATACACCAGCGCAAGAACACGCCCAACACGCGCAGGCAGCAAGCCAGCGCTTTGAGCAGCGGCTTGCACTGGCGAAGCAATTGGACGAAGAAGCGCTAGGTGCCTTGTATCAGCAGTTCCTGCCGGTAGTTTATGGCTACGTCGCTTCACGTATTGCTGACCGCCGCGCGGTTGAGGACATCACCTCAGAAGTCTTTGTCAGTATGCTCGAATCCATCAGTCGCCTGCGTGCGACTGATGAGGCTGGATTTGCTGCCTGGCTTATGCGCATTACGCGCTTTCGCCTCGCCGATCATTTTCGGACGCGGGCAGGCGAAGCCCCGCTCGTTGAGGTGCTGCCATCGGGGGACGATGAAGGGGAGGAAGAGACGCTGCTGCGACTTCCTTCGCGCAACCCGGCAGATGACCCGGAACTCTCGGCGGAGGTCCGCGAAGAGTGGGCGCAAGTAGCAGCGGCAATTAATCAGTTAACCGAAGAGCAGCGCCGGGTGATCGTCGGTAAGTTAGTGTTGGGCTATGATAATGAGGCATTGGCGCGCCTGGTTGGTAAAAATGTTGGGGCCGTTAAGCAACTGCAATATCGAGGATTACAAACGCTCAACCGCTTATTGCGCGACGCGACTCGCTCTTCGGTCAGACCAACGCGGCGGCCAGCGCCCCATCCGCGTGGAAAGGAGGGACCGCGATGACCGAGCCATCCGAGCAATTGGATGAGCGCATTGAAAACTGGCGCGCAGGCCAGTTTGACCAGCAGATTCGCTTCGGATCGCGGCTTCCCTCGCTGCCGCCGTCGGATGGGGCGTCACACCGCGCCCGCGCATCTGCCGACTCGGGAGAGCATACTGCGGAGATGCGCGAACTGCTGGAAACGGCGCAGCGGATCGAGTCCCTACCGACGCTGCGCCCCAGCGCCGAGTTTTCACGGCAGTTGGAGCAGCGCCTGCGTGCCCGCGCGGCGGCCTTGCGCGCCCGGCGCCGGGCGCCGCTGGCGGTTATGCCGGGCTGGCTGCGTTTCCATCGTGGCTGGGCAGCCCTGGCAGCGGTTTTTGTCGCCTTTTGCCTGCTGGGCGTGATTGGCGTCGTTGGCGCGGAAGCCAGCAATCCAGGCAGTCTGTTCTATGGTGTCAAACTCTTTGAGCAGAGTATTCGCCTGACGTTTTCCAGCCCGGCAGATCGTGTCCGGCTTCATATTTCTTACGCTCAAGACGATCTGGACCAGCTACAGCAATCTAGCGTCATAGAGGATGAAAATGTCTACCTCCAGACCCTCGGCTATCTCGACCAGGAGACCGGCGCGGCTTCCAGTGGGCTGGCAAATCTGCCGGGCGGCTCTGACCGCGATCAACTGACGCAGGCATTGGCCCAACTGGTCGACAGCGAACAGCAGACGTTGCGCGGCCTCTTACAGCATCTTTCGCTCAATGAGCGCCTGGCGACGACCACTGAGTTGGGCAAACTTGGCGCGCCTATCCCGCTCATTCGCTCGATTACTGTCACCTTCACCGATGATGGGCGGGCCAACGTGGTGATTGACGGTTCTGGCTTTGAGCCGGGCGCGACGCTGCTGCTCGATGGGCAGAGTGTGCCTGCAACTCTGGAGATTACGCCCAATGAGATCAAGGCCACGCTGGCCTTGTCGGTGGATATGCGCCCATCAACGCTTGGTGTCTCCAATCCCGATGGCACGGCTGCGCAGGGCAACCAAATCACCTGGATGAATGCGACACCTACACCTGAACCGACAAAGCAGCCGACTGGCGAACCAACCCGCCAACCCGGCGAGCCAACGCCGACACCAGGCGAAGGCGATCATAGTACCCCGACGCCTGAGCCGCACCCTTCCGAAACGCCTAAACCATGACGGGACGGGGACGCTGGCGGTATGGTCCCACTGTAAAGCTCATTGGTATAGGAAGAAAGTACCAATTTTTCTTTCTTCCTTCCATGCCCGTATCGAACCTTCCAGACTCTACGACTAGATCACTGTTCTTACAGTTTTCCGAGCCAGAAAAACTATGCTATTGAAGGAGCGTGTAATGCTGAGGACGTTTTGGAAATTTCGATTGATCGTGATCTTGGCGGCGCTCGTGCTGGTGGCCGGCGGTGCTATCGCAGTAGCCGCAAAAGAGGGAACGTTTAGCAACTCAAGCCACAGCGCCAGTTCTGGCGATGCGGTGCAAAACAACGAGGGCGGTCAGCAGAACCAGGAGCCAACCCAGACTCCCAAGCCGCCGGAGCCAACGCCGACACATGGCGTCGAGCCAACGCACGTTCCTCATACGGACGTGGCAGGTAAGATTACCGGGGTTGACTGCGCAGGCGGCAGCATTACTATCAATGAAGACAATAATGGCGGCTCGTTTACTGCAAGCCTGACTGGCAACACTATCTATACGATTAGCGGGAAATCGGGCACCTGCTCTGATCTGAAGGTTGGTTGGCATGTGACTATTGAAGCGGTCCAATTGAGCGAAGGCGTCTGGACTGCCGAGCATGTCAGCCAGGACGACAGCGGCCAGACCAGCGGCGGTGGCAGTGGCGGCGACAACACTCCAACGCCAGGGCCAGGCGGTGGCGATACAACCCCCACGCCAGCGCCAAATCGCTAGACCGGGTATTGGCGCGGCGGCGCCAGTAAGCCCGGCAGGCGCAGATTAGGGAGAAGAGAGAAGTCATAAGCGCCGATCATCGGCGCGCTGAGGGGATGGCTGAGGAATCAGGAGATGCCACTGATTCCCCGGCCATCCCCCATTGTATTGTATAGATGTGATACCATGTCTGGCGAAACGAACAGAAGCTGTTTGAGGAGCGTTTGCTATGCCTGATCGTTATCGTCTTCGCTCGTTTCGGGGATGGAGCGTGCTGGTTGTGGTTCTGCTGGTTGCTGGCTGTGGCGGCAGCCCATCGGGAGGCGGCCAACCTACCGCGCCAGGTGGATCGTCTGCCAACTGTGCCACCAGACCGACAGCTACGGGCGAAGCGTGGGTAACGAACAATCAGGTGGAGGGCAGCATCAACGGCAGCCCAACAATGACGCTCAGCAGCTTCAGCTATCCACTCGGCCTGCCCGGCGAAGGGCAGTTTGGCGCTGACCAACTGAGCGCCCTTTTCTGGGCGCCAGATGCAAAACATCTGGCGGTTGTCGTGACCGTCTTTCAAGGCCAGAGCCAGGTTTATTATCCCTATGTTGTGGATACCGCCACGCGCGCTGTCACGCGCGTCATGCTTCCAGGGACAACGGTGCTGAGCGCTCCGGGCGCCTGGGTGCCCTGGCGTCTGCTGGCCTGGGCCGATACGCACACGCTGCTGATCTTTGCAGCGGGCAGCAGCGGCGGATCAGAAAGCACCGTGAGCTACAGCTACGACCTGAACAGCGGAACGGTCAGCCCACTGCCCGGCGTGACGAGCGCCGCCGAAGGGGTGGTTCGCTGCTCCACGCTCTTTTATCTGGACCTGACGCCGCTCAAGCCGGTGGGCAATACCAGCGCCTTGCAGGGTACGGCGCTGCTGCATCGCTATGATCTCACCAGCCAGAGCGAGATTGGCCGCCCTGTTACGCTGGGCGATACCAGCAGCCGCCCAGGCGCAGAGGGCAACCTCGATTTTCCAGGCTGGGATGCCTCGCCGGATGGCTCTCATATCGCCTACGAGCAAACGCGCCTTGTAGGGGCGTCTTTGAGCGCGCAGTTTGTGGCCGCCAAAGCCGACGGCAGCGATCCCGCGCCGATTCTGACGGGGATAAGCCCGCAGCCGGATGCGCTGATGGCGATTTCGCCTGATGGAATGCTGGTTGCCGTTACGAATACGGGCGCGGCGTCTGCGGTGGTGTCGGGGGCCATGAGCGGCAGCCCGGCGCACGCCTATACCCCGAACTCTGATGCGCCACTTGCCTGGTTGGCAGACAGCTCTGGCTTCGAGGCAAATGTGATCGATGAAAACGGCTCATCTATTGAGCGTTACCCCCTCAATACCGGGGATGGAACAATGGCAGGGATGGTCGCAGTGCCAGGGGCCAGTAATCCAGCGATCTTGGCGTAGCTCGTTCTGCGGCGCTTGCCGCTCCCAGGACGGTTGGAGCAGGATGGCGGTTTATGCCTGGCAGAGACTGTAGAAAGTGTAGAAAGACTGTAGAGACTACAGCGTCTACACTTTCTACACGGGTGTGGCTGGTACGCACATATCCTGGCGTTTCTGTCATCAGGAAGCGCGAGTCACCGGGTTGCGCAGCGTGCCTATCCCGTCCACTTCAGCTTCGACAAGATCGCCGGGCTGGAGGTATTCGGGCGGATTGCGAGCGTCGCCGATTCCGGCGGGCGTGCCGGTGGCGATGATGTCGCCCGGCTCCAGCGTCATGCCTGCCGAAAGCGTCTCGATAATCGTAGGTAGGTTATAGATCATCAGGCGCGTATTGGATTCTTGTTTGACCACGCCATTTACGCGCAGCCGCAAACCCAGCGCGTGCGGGTCGGGAATCTCGTCGGCAGTGACGATCCAGGGTCCCATTGGGCAATAGCCATCCAGGCTTTTGCCTTTGAACCACTGCTTGTGCCGCGTCTGAAGGTCGCGGGCGGTGACATCGTTGACGACGGTGTAACCGAAGATGGAGTCGAGCGCCTGCGCGGCCTGAATATTTTTGCCTGCGCGGCCAATGATGGCTGCAAGCTCGACTTCCCAGTCGATGTGATCTGAGATAGCGGGATCAATCACAATGGGATCGCCTGGGCTGCTGACGGTTGTGGGGGCTTTGGTGAAGAAGATCGGGGTAGTGGGCGGCGTCGCGCCGTGTTCCAGCGCGTGTTCGGCATAATTCTGGCCCAGGCAGAAAATATTTTTGCGCGGGCGCGGAATCGGCGCGAGCAGCCGCGCATCTGCCAGGGCATGCAGCGCGCCCAACTGGCGCAGGTGCGCGTCGCTGGCGTGGGCCAGCGCATCGCGCAGACGCGCCAGGCCATCGGCGCCCTGGTCAATCAGGGTCAGCATGTCGGTCACGCCCTCGAAACCGGGCAGCGCCGCTGCATCAATAATCTGCTCGTCGCGCACAACGCCCAGGCGTGGACCGCCATCGGCGCGATAAGTTGCCAATCGCATACTTGCTCCTCAGTTAGAATATCCTGTGGTATCTCTCTGTTGGGAGAGTACGGTTGCCGGTTGCAATATTGTACCACCCTGCTCAGGGCAGGCCGGTGACGGTCAGATCTCTTGGATGTTCCACACTGAAGCGCACCTCAAAGACGCACTCCTGATCTGGCGGCAGGGTAAACTCCCAGGTCAGCACATCTAGCCTGGTATGCTCGTCGGGCTGCGGGCGAATATCCAGAACCCGCACCTTGATGCGCTCGTGCTGGGCAACCGGCAGGCGATCACGCAGGGTGATGCGTTCCGGCGTTTGCCGGTAGTTGCGAATCTTCATGCGATAGGTGTAGGTCGTGCGGCGCAGGTTGGTTTGCAACAGCGTGCCCTTATCTACCTCTTTTTCTTGCAATTCCCGTTTGACGCGGATGGTGTCGTCAATGCCCACAAACAGCTTGAACTCTTCGTTGGGGGCGATCTTCTCTATCATCGTGACGCCCACATAAGCGTCGCCGTGAAAGAGATGCGCGCGGCCAGGGAGCAGCACGCGCTCGGTCTGGTTAGTGATGGTGGCGCGCAGATGAGCTACTGGATCAACAATGGGCGCGGTCACATAGTCGAACGCGCAGGGCAGATCGTCGCGGGCGATGGTGATGGTATGCGGCGCGCCATCGGAGGGCACGTCGGCAGCGCGCCCGGCGTGAAAGAGCAGCGCGCCCCCGCTCTGCTCGACGGTGGTGGTGGCGATCTCTGCGCGCGCCAGCATGTCCTCGTCAGCCGCCTTCTGCTCTTGCGTCATCTCATGTTCCAAAGGTTCGGCAGCGTAGCCAGCGGGCGGTTGCGCTGGCGCCGCCTGCGTCATGCTGCTGAAGGCGCGATGGGGCGCCCTTTTGGCCTGGGGAGGGTAGATGGTTGGAGGGGCTGCTACCTGGAGATACCAGGGGTCTAGTTCTGGGACGCGCGTAGCCTGGCTGGGGCGCGCGGTAGAGAGGGTGAGTTCCACCTGCTGCCAGTCTTCGCCGGTTGATTGACTTACCAGTCCTTGATACGTGAGTGTGACCTGGCGCTGATCGGCAGCCACGCGCACGTCATACTGCGGCGTCCAGGAGGCGCCGGGCAGCACATAGCTCAGTTCCAGCGTGAAGACGCCCGGCTCAGCCAACGTAACCTCAACGGTTGCTGTCAGGCGATCTGTGCCGCGCTGCCCCATCAACTGGCTCAGCGCTCGCTGTTTGGCCTGGAGTTCGCGCTCAAGCCGGGCGCGCTGCTTCTCCAGGTCAAGCGCCTCTTCGTTCAGGCGGCGTGCTTGCGTGGCGGCAAAGGTGAAGAAGGCGCCGCAGTCCTCCGGGCGCAGGCGGTTAAACGCCAGGCCGCGCGCCATATCGGTTGCCGCCTGCTCTCCCAGCTTGCTGAGCCACGTTTGCTCGTTGTGCAGCGCTTGCTGGCGTGCCTGAAGTAGTTGTAACTGATGCTGTAGCTCCTCCACCTCTTCCTGGCGTGCGCGCACCTCGGCTTCGGGAGCGATAGGGTGATATTCAGGGGCAACATCCAGATGTTCGATGCGTGCGCCTGCCGGGCCGCTGCCGCTGGCCCGCACCGAATCGCGGTCCAGCGACGCTGGCAGGCCAGCGATCTCCAGCGCGTGCGTGCCAGCTTCGAGCGCCGCACTGCCGCGACGCTGAATCAGCGCCCGGTCGGGAAAGACGGTGACATGTACGATAGGCGCAGTCAGTTCCATGAGCTTCTTCCCCTATTCATACAAGAATGCTTTTCCGCTCGTCGTCTCCAATATATAACGCAGTTCCAATCCAGCCTGTTGATAGATGCGTACCACTCGCGTCTCGTCCTCCTCGGCGCGGAAGAGAACGCGCGAAAAAGCCCAGGCATCCTTAAACCAATCGCGTAGGGCTGCCAGCAGCCGCTTATCCAGGCCATCAGCGAGGCGGCTCTGGCGCACCCAGAACGTGACATACGCCTCATCATCTTTGACTTGGCTGATCTCGGCATCGCTGGCTTTCAGTTGCTGGAGCAGGGACAGCAGCGGGCGAATATAGACACAGCCCAGGCACTGCGTTTCGGCTGGATTCATCACAGTGTACGTGAAGTTGAGACGCGCCAGATGGTCACGCTCGTGTTCCTGAAGGTCAGCCAGATTTTCTGCCAGCGAGAAGCGTTCGGAGGGCCAATCGCCCCCGCTTCTGAGCAGCAGCATCTCGCGGCTCTCGATCACCGCCTCATAATCGAGTTCGGCGTCGCTTGCTCGCAGCATGCGCAGCAGGAATTCTTCCGTGCGCAGTTCGCCGGGCACGGGCGCGTCGGGTGGATAAAAACGCATCAAAGTCTCCTGACTTTATGGTCGCAGCAGTAGTACCGGGCAGGGCGCGTGATCGAGAACAAAGCGGGCGACATGCCCAACCGATTTTGGGCCGGGCGGGTGCGGCGGTTCGCCTGGACCGCCAACGCGCCGCGCGCCAATCAGGATCAGGTCGATCCTCTGCTCAGCGGCCAGGCGCACAATTTCCTGCTCCGGCCTGCCGCGCAGAAGGATAGGCTCAAGCTGGTCTGCGGCAGGCGGGCCGCCGGGCCAGCGCTCGCGCAGGAGTGTCTGGGCTGCCGCCAGTATCTGTTCTCCTGCCTCTTGCTCTGCCTGCATCACCTGGGCCAGCAGATGCGCGCCGCGCTGACCCAGGCCAACAAAGCGCTGGCGCATGCGCTCCATCTCGTGGCCGGGGCCGCTGTCGATCACATAGAGCAAGGCGATATGCAGCCCATCGGGGTTCAGCAGGCTGAATGTCCCGCGAGCGAGCCGATCAGTATTGGAACCGTCCAGGCAAAGTAAGGCGCGCATCAGTCACTCCAGACTTTTTGCTTTGCTGCCATCATATACGAACCAGAAGCCAGATTGCCAGCGCGCCCACCAGCAGCATCACTGGCGTAACGACGATGCCCAGCTTGAAATAGTCCAGCGAGGACACTTCCATGCCGCGCCGACGCAGCAGCAGCAGCCAGAGGACAGTTGCCAAAGAGCCAACGGTTGTGAGATTTGGCCCAAGGTCGCAGCCAAAGATTGTTGCGGCGATCAACCCCAGCCGGACGTTGGGCGAGACGCCAGAGAGCGCGCCGATGGTGGCGACCAGCAGCAGCGCCATTGGCAGATTGTTAATCAGGTTGGAACCGATGGCGGCCCCTGCGGTCCCGACGAGGGCTGCGGAGAGTGGGCTGCCACCAGCCACGCTGGTCAGCAGTTGGCCGAAGCGCCGGGTAAGGCCGATATTCTCAACCCCCTGCACGACGAGAAACATGCCCGCGATGAAGCCAAAGATCGACCAGGAAATCTCCTTGCCCAGCCCCTTCCATTCGATTTGCTTCCAGTACAGCGCGCCCGCCAGCAGCAGCGCGCTGCCCCCTATCGCTGCGAGCGAGAGCGGCAGTTGAAATATGGAAACGATAATATAAGCGGCGGCGACCAGCGCCAGCACAATGCTGACATAGCGGAAGTAGCGCGGGTGACGGATAACGCTGGCAAGCGTGCCAAGATGTTCTATATCGAACGTTCCGGTGATCTGGCGGCGAAAAAGCAGGAAGAAGGCGCCAATATTAATGCTGATTGCCAGCACGGCAGGCAGAAAGAGCAGGCGCAAAAAAGTGAACAGGTTAAGATTGAAGCGCGAGAGGACGATGATGTTCAGCGGATTGCTGACGGGCAGCAGAAAGGAGGCGGTATCAGCAATGAAGGTACAGGCGAACATAAAGGGCCGGGCGCTGACGCGAAGCCTCGTCACAAGCGAATAGACAACGGGCGTGAGAATGAGGGCGGTGGCGTCGTTGGAGAGAAAGGCAGAAATCAGCACGCCCAGCAAGAAGATGTTCAGGAAGAGGCGGCGGGTACGGCCCTGCGCCAGCCCGGCGGCGCGCAGGGCCAGCCAGTCGAAGAAGCCCGCGCGTTCGGCCAGGGCACTCAGGCTGAGCATGCCCAGGAAAAAGAGGAAGATATTCCAGTCACTGAGCAGCGTTTGGAGGGCCTGAAGCGGACTGATAATCCCCGCCAGGATCATGGCGGCGGCACCGCCCAGTGCAGCCAGGGCTTCGTTAAGGCGGCGCGGGCGCAGCATGATGAGCGCGAGCGTGGCAAGAAAAATGACGCTGGCAATGCTCGTTGCAGCGGCTGGGGGTAAGCCATATTTCAACATCCTCAAGGGCATCGTCATGAAGTGTTTCTCCCGGCGCTCCAGCTCTAGAGCTTGTATCAGGAAATGCCGCAAAGGCCCATTGATGGTGCAGTGCGGAGATTGCGGCGCGGGTTATCGTGGCAGACAACGATCTATACAAATCTCGTCTCTTGGTGCTATGATATATGTTACCCATTATTTGCTGCCCTTATCTTTTGCCGCCTTTCGGGGGTCGGGCGGGTATGTCTTTGAGGGGCAGAAAGGCAGGCGCACGTTAGGAAGGTCATTTCGCGTGACATCTGACAAATGGAAGATCACCCAACTCCAGGCCCTTTTTAGCAAGTGGCGCGCGTATGCGCGCATTTATGTGCGGATTTTAAGTTTATTGCGTCCACATGTGAAGCTAACTCTTGGCACGATCTTTTGTCTCATCTGTGCCACCGCGCTCTCGTTAATTGTACCAGGATTGATTGCCGGGGTCGTGGCGGTTGGCATCGGAAGCGGCAACCTGGGCACGCTGCTGCTGATCTCCGGGGCGGTGCTTGTCGCCAGCGCTCTGCGGGGATTGGCGGCCTATGGGCAAGGCTATCTCTCGCAAGCCATTTCGGTAGAGGTGGCCTATGATCTACGGAACATGGTTTACGCGCATCTTCAGCGCCTGAGCTTCTCCTTTCATGACGAGACGGAGACGGGGCAGTTGATGTCGCGGATGACCGTTGATATTGAGGCGCTGCGCAATGTCTTCCCGCTCGGTTTCTTGCGCGCGCTGATTGCTGTGCTGACTTTTGGCGCTGTTTCCACCATTCTGGCGGTGCTGGATGTGGGCCTCGCGCTGATTACGCTGTTATCCGTCCCGATTTTGATATTCCTCTCCATACAGGTGATGCGTCGCCTGCGCCCGATTTGGGACCGCGCTCAACAGGGAACTGGAGAACTCAGCACTGTGATGCAGGAGAGCCTGAGCGGGCGGCGCGTGGTCCTCTCGTTTGTGCGCGAGGCGTATGAGATCAGCAAGTTTGAGGAGAAGAATCTCCAACTGCGCAATCTGGAAATCGAGGCGCAGCGGCTCTCAGCCTGGAATCAGCCGCTGATGGTGCTGGCGCTAAATCTCGTCACTGTCCTGGTGATCTGGGTTGGCGGCGTGGCAGTGATCGGCAATCACCTGAGCCTGCCAACGCTGGTGGCGGTGGTGCAGTACGCCCTGCTGCTGGGCACACCAGTGCGCACCTTTGGCTTTATGATGAACTGGCTGATGCGCGCCCGCTCCAGCGGCCAGCGCATCTTTGAAGTGCTGGATACCGAACCCATTATTAAGGATGCTCCCGATGCTGTCGCGCTGCGTCAGGTAAAAGGGCATGTGCGCTTTGAAAAGGTCAGTTTTGGCTATCGCAGCGATACGAATATCCTGGAAGAGATCGATATCGACGCGCAGCCGGGCCAGGTGATTGCGCTGCTGGGCACGACGGGCAGCGGCAAAAGCACGGTGTTATCGCTGCTGCCGCGCTTTTACGATGTGACCGCCGGACGCATTACAGTTGATGGGCATGATATTCGCAGCGTGCAGCAGGCGTCGCTGCGGCGCAATATCGGCTTTGTCCTCCAGGATGTTTTTCTCTTCAACGCGACGCTGCGCGAGAATATCGCGTTTGGCGCGCCCCAGGCGACGGAGGAGCAGATTATCGCTGCCGCGAAGGTGGCGCGGGTGCATGAATTCGCGCTGGCGCTGCCCGATGGCTACGATACCTGGGTGGGCGAGCGCGGCGTGACGCTTTCCGGTGGGCAGAAGCAGCGCGTGGCGATTGCGCGAACTATTCTGGTGAACCCGCGCATTCTGGTGCTGGATGAGGCCACGTCCAGCGTGGATATGGAGACAGAGTATCTGATTCAGGAGGCGCTGGAGGCCGTGATGCGGGGACGCACGACCTTTGTAGTCGCTTCGCGTCTGCGGACGATCAAGCGCGCCGATCAGATTCTGGTGCTGGAGCATGGCCGGATCGTTGAGCGCGGCAACCACGAGAGCCTGCTGGCGCTGGGCGGCAGGTACGCGCGGCTCTATGATTTGCAACTGCGCGAGCAAGAGGAGTTTGAGACCCAGATGAAGGAACTGCGGGGCAAGGCTGGTACCACAGCGCTGGCCGAACGCGAGACTAGCCATCGCAAGCAAGGGGTGATCCGATGAGCGCTTCTTCCTACGCGGAATATCGCCGCACGCATCGCTGGCGCGAGAACAGCCTTGCCAGCGATGATGAAGATATATATGCAAAGTTTAGCTGGAAACTGGTCAAGCGGTTTGGGCCGTATCTGGCGCGCTATCGCGCGGCCACGCTGGCGAGCATTACGCTCATGCTGATCTATACGGCGCTCAATATTGCTAATCCGTTTTTGATCGGCGTGGCTATCGACGATTTTATTACGCGCGGCAGCCTGAGCGGGCTGGCCTGGGTCAGCGTCGGGCTGGTGCTGCTGAATATTGCCATGTGGCAGGCCCAATACTGGCAGGTCTGGAGTATGTCGTGGGTTGGGCAGCAGGTACTCTACCATCTCAGTTCGGATATGTTCTCCCACTTGCAACGGCTCTCGCTCAATTTCTACGACCACACGCAGATTGGGCGGGTGATGTCGCGCTTGCAGAGTGATATTGATGTGCTGGAGGGGATGCTGAGTTCGGGGCTGCTCTCCATTCTGGGGTCGCTGCTGGCGCTGGTGGGGATTATCGGCGCGATGCTGGCGATGAATGTCTCGCTGGCGCTGCTGTCCTTTACGGTGCTGCCCATCATGATTGGGATCGCTGCTTTCTGGCAGCGACACGCGCAGCGCTCCTTCCGCGTCACGCGGGCAGCCATCTCGCTGGTGAATGCCACGCTTCAGGAGAATATCTCCGGCATGCGCGTCATTCAAAGCATGGTGCGTGAGGACCGCAACCGCGAGGAGTTTGACGATCTCAACGCCTATAACCGCGATACGAATCTGACGGCCAGCAAGATTGCCGCGCTGGTGCTGCCGCTGGTCGAAGTGGTGGCGGCGCTGGCTATTGTTATCACGATCTTTTATGGCGGCATCCTGATCTCGCACGGCGCTTTGACGGTGGGCGTGCTGGTGGCGTTCATTCTATATATTAACCGCTTTTTTGACCCGATCCGCGACCTGAGCCAGCAGTATACCCAGTTACAGCGCTCTGGTGTGGCGGCTGAGCGTATCTTCCACATTCTTTCAATTCCCGTCGAGATCACCGACCGCCCGGACGCCAAAATCCTGCCACCCATTAAGGGCAATGTAGAGTTCCGCGATGTCGTCTTTGGCTACAAGCCTGAGACGCCAGTGCTGAATGGGCTGAACCTTTCGATCAGTGCCGGTCAGACCATTGCCATTGTCGGGCACACGGGCGCCGGAAAGAGTACGATTGCTTCGCTCATCACGCGCTTCTACGATGTGCAGGGAGGCGCGGTGCTGATAGATGGCTTCGATGTGCGCGATGTGACGCAGCATTCGCTGCGCCGCCAGATTGGGTTGGTGCTGCAAGACCCCTTCTTGTTCACCGGTACCATCCGCGAGAATATTCGCTATGGACGACTTGAAGCCAGTGATGAAGAGGTCGAGGAGGCAGCGCGGGTGATCGGCGTCCACGACATCATCATCCAACTGCCCCAGGGCTACGAGACGCCGATTCGGGAGCGTGGCCGCAACCTGAGCGTGGGCCAGCGCCAGTTGATCTCATTTGCGCGGGCGCTGCTGGCGGACCCGCGTATCCTGATTCTGGATGAGGCGACGGCCAATATCGATACGTTCACGGAGGTATTGGTGCAGCAGGGGCTGCAACGCCTGCTGCATGGGCGCACGGCGCTGGTGATCGCGCACCGGCTTTCGACCATCAAGAACGCAGATCGGATTGTGGTCTTGCAGCAGGGGCAGATCATCGAGCAGGGGACGCATCAGGAACTGCTGGCTGCGGGCGGCTCCTACGCAACGCTCTACGCGATGGGCTTCCGGCAGGCAAGTGAAGAGCCTGCCGGGTAATGAAAGCTTATTGCACTCAAGCGGGACTTCGGCGGCCACGTCGAGCTTGGGGTGGCAGGATTTCATGTTCCTCTTTAGACGTGACTTACGCGCAGAAGTGACTTAATGGCGCGTCGTTCGTCCATAGCGGCGTATGCCTCCGCTATGCTGTCGAGGTCGGTTTCAAAATCAAAGACGCGACCAGGGTTGATGTGCCCGGCGAGTACATCTTCCATCAGCACATCCTCCCTTTCTGCCACTCAGCGACCGGTCAGTCGCTCCAAATGTTCGGGGTATCGCGCCCCCTGGATCGTAATCAGTGAGGCAGCGTGTTCAATCTTACGGAGGTCGTCGGGTGAGAGAATGATGGAGGCAGCTCCGATGTTCTCCTCCAGGCGTTCCAGCTTCCGGGTGCCTGGGATGGGAACGATCCACGGCTTCTGGGCCAGCAGCCAGGCAAGCGCGATCTGAGCAGTGGTTGCCTGCTTCTGTTTTGCGATCTGGCCCAACAGATCAACCAGCGCCTGATTCGCTTTGCGCGCCTCTGGCGTAAAGCGCGGAATGGTGCTGCGGATGTCAGAACTGGCGAACGTTGTACTCTCGTTGATCGCTCCCGTGAGGAAGCCCTTCCCCAGCGGACTGTAGGGTACGAAGCCGATGCCAAGTTCTTCGCATGTCGGAAGCACTTCCTTCTCAGGATTTCTCCACCACAGCGAGTATTCGCTTTGAACGGCTGTGACCGGCTGGACGGCATGCGCTCGGCGAATTGTCTGTACTCCAGCTTCCGACAGGCCGAAGTGCTTGACTTTCCCTGCTTGAATCAGATCCTTGACTGCCCCGGCCACGTCTTCAATGGGCACATCGGGGTCCACCCGGTGCTGATAGACGAGATCGATGGTCTCGACCTGGAGGCGCTTGAGCGAGCCATCGACGGCTTGTTTGATGTGTTCAGGTCGGCTGTTCAAGGCATCCAGATTCGCTCCCCTGTTCGGAGCCAGATTGAACCCGAACTTGGTGGCGATCACCACCTGCCCACGGAAGGGGGCGAGCGCTTCACCCACCAGTTCTTCGTTGGTAAATGGGCCGTAGATTTCGGCGGTATCGAAGAAGGTGATGCCGCGTTCGATGGCGGCCCGAATCAGTGCAATCATCTCCTGCTTATCTGGGAACGGAGCATAGGAAAAGGTCATGCCCATGCAGCCGAGTCCGATAGCCGAGATTTCGAGGTTGCTCTTTCCGAGAGTGCGCTTTTGCATTTGTCTTGTCCCTTCTCTTTGGCGTGAAAGGTCGCAGCGGACGTTTTCCCTGAGATCAGGGTTGGTATTGTTCGTCGCTGACCTTCTCCATCCAGTCGGCGGTCTTGCCGTCGAGCCGTTCCTGGATAGCGATGTGCGTCAAGGCGGTAGTTGGCGTGGCGCCATGCCAGTGCTTCTCCCCCGGCGCGAACCAGATCACGTCCCCCGGTCGAATTTCCTCTGCGTTTGATTTCCATGTTCTCATTCCTCCACGATGCCTGCAAAAGCAGAGCGGCATGTCCCTTGTCTGGAGGATATGATAGATGCCCTGGAGATAGAGTGGTAGAATAATTGTCGAAAAGGATTGAATAATTCTGCACAATCTTCCAGATGAGCAAGGGAGAAACCGGAGAAGAGGTGCCTATGGCTGTGATGCTGCTCCAGTCGGCGGAGCGCGAGGCCGAGCGGCTGCACGCCCAGCGCGAGGAACTGGTCGAGCGGATCGGGCGAGCCATACGCGACGATGGGACCATCCAGCCGCTGCCAGGGCTATCCCTGTCCCGCGCTTCCGTCCCGCTCCAGCCGGTACACAGCGTACTCGAACCTTCCGTGTGCGTGATCGCCCAGGGCAGCAAGGAGGTTCTGCTGGGCGAGAGCCGCTATCGGTACGACCCCGCGCATTACCTGCTTGCCACTATCGAACTGCCCCGCATCAGTCAGGTTCTGGAAGCTTCGCCGGAGCGGCCCTATCTCGCTCTCCGCCTGGCGCTGGCCCCCACCCTCGTCAGTGGGGTTCTCGTGGAGACCGATCACACCTGGCCGAGAGAGCATGCGGATAGGCGGGCTATCGCGGTCAGCCCGCTGGATGGAAACCTGTTGGACGCCTTTGTGCGGCTCGTCCGGCTCCTGGAGGCTCCTGCCGACGCACAGGTTCTCCTGCCGCTCTACACGCGGGAAATTATCTACCGGCTCCTGAGAGGAGAGCAGGGCGCCAGGCTCCGTCACCTGGCGCTCCAGGGGAGCCATACCTCCTCCATCGCCAGAGCGGTCGAGCGACTGCGTCATGACTTCGACCAGCCCCTGCGTGTCGAGCAGCTCGCACGCGAACTGGGGATGAGCGTCTCGGGGTTCCACCATCACTTCAAGGCTGTCACGGCTCTCTCGCCCTTGCAATTCCAGAAGCGACTGCGACTCCAGGAGGCCCGCCGACTGATGCTGGGCGAAGACCTCGACGCGCAAGTCGCGGCCTATCGGGTGGGCTACCGCGACCCCTCCCAGTTCAATCGGGAGTACAAAAGCCTCTTCGGTGTCCCACCGATGCGCGACGTACACCGGCTGCGGGAAGAAGCTCAGGATCGCGCTGGCCGATGAGTTGCCGGTTTCCTATGAGGTTTCAGGAGGGCAGCAATGTCTTTCAAGGTACTGAGCTATAACATTCTGGAGGGTGGGGATGATCGGTTGTCAGGTATCGCTGCGATCATCCGGCAGCAACAGCCCGATTGCGCCGCGCTGCTGGAGGCCAATCGTTATGCCAACGCCAGCATGCTGGCAGACGAGTTGGGAATGAACCTTGCCTTCGGCCAGGCCAACAATGCGTTTCATATCGCCTGGCTGAGCCGCCTGCCCATTCAGCAGCAGGTGAATCATCGGCTGGCTCGCCTCGCCAAGACGTTACTGGAGGTTGTAGTGATCTGGGAAGGGACTCCGCTGCATCTTTTTGCAACCCATCTGGGGTCTCGCCACGATAAGCACCAGCCTCTGACAGAGGTGCCAGCGCTCCTTGATGTCCTGCGTCCGCTCGTGGAGACGCCGCATCTCCTGGTGGGTGATTTCAATGCCCTTCACCCGGACGATCCAGTGGGCAGCCCACCACAGGGGGAGGCAAAGCGGGGCGAGGCCGTTCGAGGGGCACCGCGCCAGGCAATTCGTTTCCTGCTGGAAGCAGGCTATATCGACTGCTACCGAAGCTGCCATCCTCAAACGCCTGGCTTTACCTACCCATCCCTGGCTCCCTGGCTGCGGCTGGACTATATCTTTGCCGCTCCATCGGTGGCCTCACGCTTGGTGGCATGCGACATCGTGCGGGGATCAGCGGTAGAGCAGGCATCAGATCATGCTCCCATCTGGGCCGAGTTCCGTTCAGCAGCAGGATAGCGGTACTTCCTGGCTATCAGGCTTCCAAACATACTACTGCCAGCCCTTCATGCGCGATTGCGCGCCAACCTACACAAAAGCCCCCAGAATCGACACCTCAGAAGCAGAACCAATCAACATCCCCCTCAGATGCTTGAAGGGGGTGGTTTTCCTATGGATCAACTCACCTTCGTGCTGTGATATGCAGGATAGAACCAGGCTACCTTATCTGTTATGCTCTGATTAACAGAAAGCGAGAACGCTTTTTAGAACCAATGCACGGATGGCACGATCCTTTGTGTAGGCTGGCTTTGTATTCGTGCCCTGGAGTGAGCAACACCTTGCCGTTTGTTTCCCTGGCCTGATCTCAACTGGCGAGAGGATATGGCAGTGTTCTTAGAATGCCTAACAAAACCCCCTTGGAGCAGGGGTGGGGCGTACCGCCGGTTTTCCAACCGGCAGGGGCGGGGCAGAGCGGTGCTGGGTTTTGTTAGGCGCTCTTAGATGGTCCTTGTAGGTGTGGTTGTGTAACGCTGCGAATACGTTCGCCATTCAAGCTGACCTGCGATCACTTGAACAGGGTAGTGAAACAGAAAGAGGCTTGCTCATGAACGCTGTTCTTCCTGCACAATCTCGGAGTCGCATTTCATCTCTGCCTGATTGGCCTCGCACAACGCTGCTTCGTCCTGACGAAAGCGACCTTTGGGATCGCTTTGTGGCCTCGGCTCCCGCTGGGCACCTCCTACAAAGCTGGTCCTGGGGAGAATTAAAACGCGCGTTTGGTTGGGAACCCCGGCGCATTGCCTTCTGGGACCCCGCCTTCCGCCATATCCAGGCTGGCGCTCAGGTTTTGCTGCGCCCCCTTCCTTTCAGCCGTTATTCGATGGCCTATCTGCCCAAGGGACCGGTCCTTGATTGGTCTGATATTGCCCTCACGCGCCGCTTCTTCAGCGAGCTACATGCCTTTCTGCGTCAGGAGCGGGTGGCGTTTCTGCGCCTGGAGCCTGATCTGTCCGAACGGATCGAGCTTGCCACAGGGGAACAGGATGAGGCGCCCTCGGCTACCTTGATACCTGCTTGTGAGGCAGCGATACCTGGCGGTGAGCGCTACGGTGTGGCTCTGGGCCGGGTGGCCGCTCGAAACCTCTCTACGATGGGGTTTCAGCCCATTCCAGACCGCATTCAACCCCGCCGCACGATTGTAGTCGACCTGACCGCCGACGAGCCGACCCTGCTGCAACGCCAGAAAACGCGCTGGCGCTATAATATCCGCCTGGCCGAGCGGAAGGGCATCACGATCCGCTCTGCGCAGAATCTGGATGATGTGCGCGCCTGGTATGATCTTTTGGAAATCACTCGTCAGCGCAATCGATTTGCCGGTCATCCTTACGCCTACTATCGGCGCGCCTGGGAACTTTTGGAGGCGACCGGGCAAGTCAAGCTCTTCCTGGCCGAACATGAGGGCAAGCTCCTGGCTGGCGCGTTTGTTACCCTGGTCGGCCAGCAGGCCATCTATCTCTATGGCGCCTCTGGCAACGAGGATCGCCAGTTGAAGCCGAATTATCTCCTTCAATGGGAGGCTATGCGCTGGGCCAAGAGCCAGGGGGCTGCCTTCTACGATATGTGGGGCATTGCCAACACCGATGACCCGGCTGATCCGCAGGCAGGGCTGACTGCCTTCAAAAGCGGTTGGGGCGGCCAGGTGATCGAGTTTCTCACCGGCTTTGATTATGTCTATGATGCTGTCGCCTATCGCGCGTTCCTGGCAGAACGGCGCCTGATGAAAGCGGCCCTGGCAATGCGCGCCGCTCTGCGTGGCAAACGCCGCCCTGCAAAGGGCATGGGCCATGATTAACAATGTTTAGCTCTTGCGAGCGGCCAACCCTTTCATGCTCAACTGCACGCGCCCGCGCTGCGGTTCGACCTTGAGGACGCGCACCTGCACGACCTGGCCGACAGCCACGACAGTGAGCGGGTCTTTGACAAAGCGGTCGGCCAGTTCTGAGATATGCACCAGGCCATCTTGCTTGACGCCAATATCCACAAAGGCCCCAAAGTCGACAACGTTGCGCACGGTCCCTTGCAAGATCATCCCTGGCTGGAGGTCTTCCATTTTAAGGACATCATGGCGCAGGATAGGCGCGGGCAGGGCATCGCGGGGGTCAAGCCCTGGCTTCTCCAGATTCTCCAGAATGTCTTTGAGCGTGGGCAGGCCAACGCCCACCTTGCGAGCAATCTCGGCCCAGGCAGCTTCTTCGCTCTCGCCATCTGCGCCAGGCACGCGGCGGTTGCTGGAGCGCCCCAGGCCGGTTTGCAGTTTGATTAACTGCCGGAACTGCGCGATGCGCTCTGCTGGTTTGCCGGTTTTGTTCTCGCCGCCCGGCAGCATCTCCAACAGGCTGCGCGCTGCCGCGTAGCTCTCCGGGTGGATAAAGGTGTTATCCAGCGGCTCAACCCCGTTGGCGATTTTCAGGAAGCCTGCCGCCTGCACAAACGTGGCCGGGCCAAGGCCGGGGACGCTGCGCAGTTCTTCCCGCGAACGGAACGGTCCATGCTCTTCGCGGTATTTCACCAGAGCGTTAGCGATGCGTGTATTGATGCCGGAAACGTGCTTGAGCAGCGCGGCGGAGGCCGAATTGACTTCTACCCCGGCAAAGTTGACGCACGACACGACGACGCGATCCAGCATGGCCGCCAGTTCTTTCTGGTCGACATCGTGCTGATAGAGGCCGACGCCAACGGCTTTTGGCTCGATCTTCACCAGTTCGGCCAGCGGGTCTTGCAGGCGGCGAGCAATCGAGATGGTGCCGCGCTGAGTGACATCCAGGGTTGGGAACTCCTGGCGTGCCGCCTCTGACGCGGAATAGACCGAGGCGCCCGCCTCGTTCACAATCACATAGCCAATCGCCCCCTTTTGCCCGGTCTCCTCTTCAAGCTCGCGGATGAGCGCGGCAACTAACTGCTCGGTTTCGCGCGAGGCCGTGCCGTTGCCAATGGAGATCACGCTGATCTGATGCTCTTTCAGAATTCTGCGGAGAACCTGCTGTGCCCGCTCTGGCTGATGCAGGTAGATGGTGTCAGAATCAATGAACTTGCCAGTTTCATCAACCACCGCCAGCTTGCAGCCGGTGCGATAGCCGGGATCAATGCCCAGCACTTTGCGCCCGCGCAGCGGCGGCTGCAAGAGCAGATTGCGCAGATTGGCGGCGAAGATGTTGATGGCGTGTTCTTCGGCCTGGCGCGTGAGTTCGGCGCGCACCTCGCGCTCCATCGCGGGCGCGAGCAGCCGCTTATACCCGTCTTCCATTGCCTGGGCAAGCTGATCGCTAAAGGGGGATGCGGGCTTGATGGGATAGTGTGGGAGAATGTCTGGCTGGGCCTGCTCGTAGGGCAGCGCGACGCTCACATGCAGCACATCTTCGCGCTCGGCGCGGTTGAGCGCCAGCACGCGATGTGGGACCAGTCTGGTGACACTCTCGTTGAATTCATAATACAGTTGATAGACGCCGTTGGGGTCTTTTTCCGCAATTTTCTCAGGGTCCGCCACTTTGGCATTCAGCGTGGACTCTTTGAAGAAGCGCGCCCGCATGGCGCCGCGCACGTTGGCATCTTCCGCAATCACCTCAGCCACGATGTCGCGTGCCCCTGCCAGCGCTTCCTGCGTCGTGTTGACGCCTTTTTCGGCATCCACAAAGGGCCGGGCGTGCTGCTCCAGCAGGGCATCACGCTCGCCTGCCAGTTCAGGCTGTTGCAGAATCACATCGGCCAGCGGAGCCAGCCCCTTTTCGCGTGCGACGCTGGCGCGCGTCTTTCGCTTGGGACGATAGGGCAAATAGAGGTCTTCGACTTCTTGCAGGGTGGTCGCGGCCTGAATCGCGGCGGCGAGTTCTGGCGTCAGCTTGCCCTGTGCATCAATCAGCCTGCGGACATCCGCCTTGCGCTGGTGCAGGGCGCGCAAAGCTGCCGCCCGGTCAGCAATCGCCTGAATCTGAACTTCATCCAGGCTGCCGGTCATCTCTTTGCGATAGCGGGCAATAAAGGGGATGGTATTGCCCTCGTCCAGCAGGGCGATGGTGCGGGTGATCGGTCCCGTGCCTAAATTAAACTCGGCGCTGAGAGTCTGAGCAAGCTCCGCGATGGGGAGCGCGTCTTCGCCAGCAATGGCGATAGCTGGTGTTTCCTGGTTCTGCGATTCCTGGTCTGTCAATGTGGTACTGCCTTCCAATCTTGGGTTGAGAAAGAAGTCCTGTTTTTTTGCAGAATGTGCGCCCAATCTTGACAATCGGGCGCTGGCCTGTTACAATCTGCGCAAGGCTCCTCTGATGAGTAGCCGGTTTCACTCGCTTGAGGAGTGTGTAAAGTTCGACGAGATAACTGAAGAACGGCTGGCGAAGTCGGTAAAGCAACCGACGGCGCCATGACCCCACACCCGGCTAGACCAGCTATGGGGCTAGGGGAGTATTGTATCATCGAGACCCCACAGCGGCGCTGGCAGGCGAACCCATCAGGCAGTATCTAGCCTGGGTTCACGGGTCAGAGCCGCTCCATTTTCCCGCAGCTAGACTGTAAGAAAGGTGGTCTTTTGATGCGTATGCCCCAGTTCATTTCCTATCCTTCGGGTCGCTGCCCGGCCAGTATCTGGCTCGAAAACAGATACGCTGCCAGCGCGGAGGCTGGCGCTGCAAAGCCGTCTGCTGCATCTGGCGCGGCGCCTCTGCTCTCGGATGAGACGCTGGACCTGTTGCTGCTGATCTCCTGCCTGCCCAGAGCCTATCACCGCTTGCTCATGGATGCTTTGCCCGCGCTGATCGCCTCTGGAATGCTGACCAGCCAGCCGATTGAGAGAGCAGCACCGCGCCCCAGCTATTGGCGCGCTAACTGGTTCCGCGTTTCGCCAGTGGAGTTTCAACGGCATCGCCTGAACGGGCTGCGTGCCCGGCTGCGCGATGAGATGGCCGCCGGGCTGTCTATTGTGGCGACGCCGCTCTGGAAGATGAGCCGGGCAAAGCGCAATCAAGCGCTGGCTGTGCGGGCTGAGGCTCTTGGGCAACTGGCCGAAGCGCTTCGGCGCTGCCCAGGCGCGGACCCGCTGGAGCAGGAGCTTGAGCGTGCCCTGGCCCATTTGCGCCGCTGAGCGCAGGAGCAGTGGTACTTCATGACTATAGCCCTTCCAAATACATAACGGTTGTTATAGAATAAGCATGCAGACACTTGTTCCCTCATCCAACGGGATGGCGAGGATCGCAGTGGCTGTGTGAGACCCTTGCTCCTCCATCAATTGTGTGGGGCGTATAGCGAGAGAGTCGGAACAGAGACGGTCGGGGCGTTTGCTTTAGCCGTCTCTGTTTTTTTTGTGGTTGATAGAAGAGCAGCAGAAAAAGCGATACCCTCTCTGCCTCTGTGCTTTTTTAGCTGACTGTATCGTTATATTGATGAGGCTGAACGGAAGAGGGGTTGTCTTTGGGCTGTTTTTCGTGTTTTTGCTTGAGATCGCGCTGCTGGCCTATATGCTCTCGCCTCTCTCGCAAATGCGTTTCGATCAAAACGGCACCCTCCTTCTGATTATCCCATTCTATGTCACTGCGTTTCTGGCTCCAGCGGTTTGCCTGATCTATGCCCACAACCTGGAGGCATGATTGCGCCAGAGCTTCTATCGGCCCCTGTTCTAGAGGCAAGAAGGGAGTTGAGCTATGTACCCCTGGTTACATGTGGGGCCTTTCGTGATCTCCACTTATTCACTCCTGTTTCTGTGCGCCTTTGCGGTTGGTGGCTTTGTCACGTACCGCGAGGCAAAACGGCAGGGCCGCGCCACCGAGGCTGTTCTGCTGGTGGCGCTGGGCGCGCTGGCGGGTGGGATGATCGGCGCGAAACTGAGCATGCTGCTGTTCCTTGGCCCGACGACCTTTATCAAAGACCTGCCCTACCTCTGGTACAGCGGCCAGGCGTGGACCGGGGGCTTCTTTGGCGGTTACGCGGGCGTGCTGCTTGTCAAGCGCTGGAAGCATATCCCCTATTCTACCGGCGACATCTTTGCCCCGGCGCTCCCTTTGGGCCAGGCGATAGGACGGATGGGCAATCTGTTGGGTGGCGACCCCTTTGGCCTGCCGAGTACCCTCCCCTGGGCCATCCTGCAAGGCGGCGTCTGGCGACAGCCTTCGGCACTCTATGAGATGATCCTCGATCTCATCCTCTTTGCCGTGATCTGGCGGCTGCGTGGGAAGCTGGCTCGCCCTGGCGATCTTTTCAAGCTCTATGTCCTGTGCTATTGCAGCCTGCGCTTTCTGGTGGACTTCACCCGCGCTGATCCGCGTGTCCTCCTGGGTCTGACGATGGTGCAGGTTCTCTATATCCCGGCAATCCTGGGCTTTGGCTACCAACTCTGGAAGTCTTACCGGGCGAGCCGACAGGCGAAAACAGCAGCAGAAGAGCCGCTGGCTGAGGCGGCCTAGCGACGATACTTGATAAATATATCTGCCAGGCTCTCCAGGCAAAGAGAAAGAGTGGGAAGACATGCGTATTTGCCCCAACTGTAGGTATGAGAATGACGATCAAGCGGAAACCTGCCTCCGCTGCGATTCCTGGCTTGTTGAGCCGCCAACCTCTATCCCGTTGTCAGCCGTACCAGCACAGGATACCCGGCGAAAGAAACGCCAATATCTTCGTGGACTGGGATTAGGGCTGATCCCATTGTGTATCTTCTTGCTCGCTACGGGTTTCGCTTTCCAGGCATATTGGCCTTCATCAAGACTGGGTACTGCGGCTTTCTTGCTTATCATAAGCCTGCTGGCATATATTGCTGCGCTTATCTCGACGGTTGCCAGTCTTTACAGCCAACAGAGCCGCTTTGTGGGTTATGGACTTTTGACCGCTGTGTTGACCTCGCCACTTATCGGTGGGATTGCCTGCGGTGTCAGCCTGAACATGCGTTAAAGCTTTTGAAAAAGAAGGGAAGAGCATGTATGCGCAAAGCAGCCGCGCCAAAACCTGCGCAGCGCCTGAGCGTCCCCGACATGGCCCCGGCTATCGAGGAGACGTTCCCGCCGCGCAAGGATCGCCCCTACATCTACCATAATTTCACTAACAGCCTTTGCCCCAGGTGCCTGCGGGTCATTCAGGCCAAGGTGATTATTCAAAACAACAAGGTCTATCTGATGAAGACCTGCCCGGAGCATGGCGCGATGCGTACCCTGCTCTCTTCGGATGCGACGTACTATCTCAGCCAGAGCCAGTACAACAAGCCGGGCACGCTGCCGCGCCATTTTCAGATGCCGGTGGAGCAGGGCTGTCCGCTGGACTGCGGCCTCTGCACCGATCACGAGCAGCATACCTGTCTGGCATTGATTGAGTTGACTGAAGCCTGCAATCTGCGCTGCCCAACCTGCTTTGCCAATTCGGATGTGGGCCGCTACGCGCCGCTGGATGAGGTTGAGCGCATGCTGGATACCATCGTGGAGAACGAGGGCTATGCTGATGTGGTGCAGTTCAGCGGCGGCGAGCCAACCATTCACCCGCAGATACTGGAGATTCTGGCGCTGGCAAAGCAGAAGCGCATCAAGGCGCTGATGATTAATACCAACGGTGTGCGTATTGCCCGCGATGAAGACTTTGTGCGCAGCCTGTGCGCGTTCAAGGGCAACTTTGAGGTGTACTTACAGTTTGATGGCTTCCGCCAGAGTACGCACGAGGCGCTGCGCGGTCTGGATTTGCGCGAGGTCAAAGAGCGGGCGATTGCCAACCTGACAAAATATGAGATTCCTATCAACCTCACGGCAACGATCAAGCGCGGCGTGAATGAGGATGAGATTGGGGAGATCGTCAGGTTTGGCATCGCGCAGAAGATAGTGCGCGGCATCACCTTCCAGCCCGTCACCAATGTGGGCCGCCATGATGACTTTGATCCGCTGGACCGCACGACGACGCCCGATGTGATTCATGCCATTGCCGAGCAGACCAACGGGATGTTCCGCACCAGCGACTTTGTGCCGCTGCCCTGTCACAGCGATTGCATCAGCATGACCTACGCCTATGTGAATGGCAAGAAGGTCAAGCCGCTGCCGCGCTACATCGACATCAAAGCCTATCTGGATGCTATCGGCAATCAAATCAATTTCCGCGTGGACGATGTGAAAATGGTCATCGGCTCGGCGCTGAACCGGCTCTGGTCGGCTTCGATGCCGCTGAGTACCATCAACGCTCTGCGCGATTTTAGCTGCTGTCTGCCGGCCATGCCCCAGGCGCTGACGCAGCAAGAGCATGGCAGCGTGCTGTATGAGAATATGTTCCGCATCGTGATTATCTCGTTCATGGATGCCTGGAACTTCGACGTGCGCTCGGCCAAGAAATGCTGCGTGCATCATGTCCTGCCGGATGGCAAGATTATGCCGTTCTGCTCCTATAACACGCTCCATCGGCCAAAATATATGACGAAGACGCGCGGCAGCCGCGCCGTTGTGCGTGAACAGGAAGCGCAGTCATGAGCCTGCTGCCTTCAGCGCTCCCCTGGGGCGGTGTGCTGGCGTTTCCGGTCTTGCTGGCGCTGATTCTGGTGCTGCTCTTTAGCAGCGCCACGCTGGCTTTTTATCTGAAGCAGCGCCTTTCGTTTACGCGGCTGCAACAGGTCTTCACGCGCCAGCCGGGGCTAATCGGCAGCGCGATGGCTGCATTGCTTGGCGCGGCAACCCCGTTTTGCACCTGCACAGCGGTCCCGCTCTTTCTGGGGATGCTGGAGGTTGATGTGCCGCTGGGGCCAGCGATCTCGTTTCTGCTGGCTTCGCCGACCATCAATCTGGGCGCGGTGATTCTGCTGCTGGTAGTGTTTGGCTGGCGTATCGCCCTCTTTTATGGCAGCGCCTGCCTGATCGCCGCTGTTGGCGTTGGTTGGCTGTTGGGACGCATCCCACGCGAGCGGGCGCTGCGCGATTACCTCTGGATGACCGAAGAGGAGCCAGCGCCGGGCAGTGCGCGCGTCGCTCTGCGTAAAGCGACGCTGCTCAGCCGCAAGCTGCTGCGCGCATTACTCCCCTGGCTGGCGCTGGCAACGCTGTCGGGCATCCTGATCGATACCCTGGTGCCAGCCGGAGCGGTTGCCCAGATCAGCCGCCTGGGCGCGGGTCCGGGCATTCCGGTAGCGGTCTTGCTGGGCAGCGTGATCTATGCCGATATTTTGCTGCTCATCCCGATGGGCTACGCACTCGTGCAGCAAGGCGCGGCGGTGGCAGTGGTGCTGACGTTTATGCTGGCGGCGTCAGGTATGAGCTTCTCCGAGGTAATCGTGCTTGGCCGCATTCTCCAGCCGCGCCTGGTGGCTCTCTTCGTTGTGGCAACTCTGGCGCTCTATATGCTGGTGGGATTTGGGTTCCTCTGGTTGGGTCAGTGAGGCAGGCGCACCGTGAAAGTTGAGCCTTCGCCCGGCGTGCTTTTCACGCTGATCTGGCCGCCGTGCGCCTGGACAATCTCGTGGGCGATGGCAAGACCCAGGCCCGCGCCGGAACCAGCCAGGTCTGAGGCGGCGGCTGTTTCTGCCGCTTGCCCGGAGGTGCGCGCGTGGGATTTATCCGCGCGGTAGAAGCGCTCGAACAGGCGCGGCAGATCAGCCGGGGCAATGCCAATGCCGCTGTCGGCAACGGAGACGCAGACATGGCGCTCTTCAATGGCGCAGGTCACAGTAATGCTGCCCCCAGGCCGGTTATATCGGATGGCGTTATCCAGCAAGATCAGCCAGAGCCGCCGCAGTTGGTCAGGGTTGCCCTGCGCCTGCGCGCCTGATGCCAGGGTAGCTTGAATGGTCAGCCCCTCCGCTTTGGGGCTGCGGCGCACCTGCTCAACCAGCCCCGCGAGCTGCTCGTCCAGCGCCACTGGCTGGCGCAGGGCTGGTACCGCGCCCGCGTCCAGGCGCGCCAGCAAAAGCATATCGCCAATCAGGCGCGTCATGCGGTCAATCTCGCCTAGCGCGTCAGTGACCAGTTCAAGCTGATCGTCCAACTGCCCGGCATCAATCCCCGCAGACGTTTTCGTTGGCGCCTCTATGACCACGCTGCCTGCTTTTGCGGCTTTGCCCTTTGGCTGTCCTGCTGTTCTGCCGGGCGAGAGCCTGGCGCGCATGGCCCGCAGTTCGCGGCCCAGCACGTCTATATCGGCGCGGATCAGCATAAGCGGCGTCCGCAGTTCGTGGGAAGCATCGGCCACAAAGTCGCGCTGGCGGCGAAACGCGGCGCGCACCGGCACCAGCGCGCGATGGGCAAGGAAAAAGCCGCCAACCAGCGCCAGGGCCAGGCCGCCAGCGCCAACCAGAGTCAAGATGAGCAGCAAATCGTGGAGTTCATGCTCTGAAGGTTCTGTGGAGATGCCCAGTTGCAGCGCGCCCAGCAGCGTTCCACCGCGAATGACCAGTTCAGTACGCAGGCGCACGTCGCCGCTTTCGCTGCCCTTCACATGGACGGTGCGCAGATCAGGGTGCCCACTCGACAGAACAACATCCAGCGCTTTCATATCGGGCAAGCCAGAAAGCTGCATGCTCAATGAACTATAGAGAACCGTTCCGTTGGGGCTGAGCAGGAGAATAAAGACGCCGGGGGCATTGACATCATAATCGTGGTCGCCGGAGCCGAAAGAGAAGTCTGGACCAATGTGCGCCTGGACTTCGGCGGCGCGCGCTGCAAGCTGCTGATCGATCTCACCCGATAGCACATGTTCGGCGGTGAAGTAGGCGACCAGCGCAAAGATAGCAATAATCACGCCGGTAACAGCAATGTTCCAAAAGACCAGGCGCCAGCGCGTGGCTGTGAATAGGGCAGAACTCAGCATGCGCGGTCATCCTCGCAGGGTATAGCCGATGCCTCGAATGGTTTGAATCAGCTTTGGCTCAAAGCCGTAATCGATCTTTTCTCGCAGATAGTGAATATAAATATCAACGATATTGCTTGCTGCATCGCTGTCATACGGCCAGACATGATTGGTGATCTGTGCCCGCGAAAGCGCCTGGCCCGCATGGCGTAGGAGATATTCTAGCAGCGCGAACTCGCGCATCGTCAAGGCAATGGGCTGCCCGGCCCGCTTGACCTCGTGGCGGGTCAGGTCCATTGTCAGATCAGCGACCTGCAAGATCGGTTGCGCGGGGGCGGCTGGCGGACGCCGTGCCAGGGCGCGCAGCCGCGCCAGCAGTTCCTCAAAGGCAAACGGCTTGGTGAGATAGTCATCGGCTCCGGCATCCAGGCCAGTGATCTTATCTTCAAGCTGATCGCGCGCCGTCAAGAGCAGGATGGGCGTCAGGATTTGATGCGCGCGCAGCCAGCTACAGACCTGCACGCCATCGCGGCGGGGCAGCATGACATCGAGGATAATCAGGTCATAGCTGCCCCCACCGGCTTTGAGGATGCCTTCTTCGCCATCAAACGCCGTATCTACAACGTAATGCTCATCTTCCAGCACCCGCTTGAGTAGCCGCACCAGCCGCTGCTCATCCTCAACAACTAGAACCCGCATAGGCAGACATCTCCACATCTTGAAAAAAGGATATTATCTGCCTGTAACCCTATCACGCTTCTATTGGAATGAGATTGGAGCAAGCTGGGGATGGGTATCCCTTTACCACTGCTGGCGGCGCCGCCCGCCGAAGATCACCCTCAAGAGCCACAAGATCAGCGCGATAACCGCCACAATCAAGAGGATATGAATGAACCAGACAACCACACGGCTTATGAACACAAAGAACACCCAGACCAGAAAAATTACCAGAGCAATGCCTAACAGGCTGTGATGTCGCTGCATCGCGTCCACTTCCTTTATGCTGAATCATCGAAATGGGAGGGCATTGGTGTATTTGCTCGCTCCTCATATAAAGAGTACGCAGCCAGCCGCCCATAGGTTGCACTCATCATTCTGGCGCTAATGAATATCCATGCTGTGCTTGATGGGACCGTATAGCCTTGGCCCGTTACATCATTCCCCTGGTCGCTTTGCCTTGCGCAGCAGCTTATCGTACTCGGTGTGGTCGCCTATCCATGTCCAGAAGATTGTATCGCCATCCAGGAGGCCAAGAGCGCGATAGTGCAGGCCGATGCGAACAGAGTATAGAGGAGGTTCTCTTGGATCAACGTATCTCAATTGCAGGCTTCCATGCTGAGGGTGATAACTGAATCTTAATTTTATTGCGTAGTATCCTGTTTTATGGTATACTATGAGCATGAAGCTCTCAGTGTATGCCAAACAAGTGGGCGTGACCTACAAAACAGCCTGGCAGTGGTGGAAGGCAGGCCAACTCGATGCCTACCAACTGCCAACGGGCACGGTCATTGTGCGGGACCCCATTGCACCCGTGCAGGGCGTGGCCCTCTATGCCCGCGTCTCTTCCGCCGATCACAAGGATGATGCTGAACGGCAGATGCAGCGCTTGCGTGAGTACGCGGCAGCGCGGGGCTATCAAGTGCAGGCAGAGGTCACAGAGATTGCCTCTGGTCTGAATGACGAACGCCCCAAGCTGAAGAAGCTGCTCCAGAGTCCCAAGATTGGCGTGCTGGTGGTCGAACATCGGGACCGACTCACCCGCTTTGGGTATGGCTCTATTGCCACGCTTTTAGAGCAGCAGGGCCGCCGCGTGGAGGCTATCTATCCGTCTGATACGGGTGATGATCTGGTGGATGACGTTGTCGCTGTGATGACCAGCATGGCAGCGCGTATCTATGGCCGCCGGAACTCAAAGCGGCGGGCGGAACAAATCAAAGCCTGCGTCGAGCACGTCATGCAGGAAGGAGACGCCTGATGCTCGTGACCCGTGCCTACAAAACGGAGCTAGACCTGAACAACGAGCAAACCACCGCCTGCAAGCAACATGCAGGCGCAGCGCGTTGGGCGTACAATTGGGGACTCACGCGCCGCCAAGAGGTCTACAAGACCACCGGCAAAAGCGTGTGGGCGATGGACCTGCATCGGGAACTGAATGCCCGCAAGAAAGACGACCTGGCCTGGCTCTATGAGGTGTCGAAATGCGCCCCCCAGGAGGGGCTGCGCAACCTGGACAATGCCTTTCGCCACTTCTTCCGGCGCTGCCAACTCAAGAAAGAAGGCAAGTGGAAGGGCAAGGTGGGCTTTCCCCAGTACAAGAGCAAGAAGAAAGGGCTGGGCAGCTTCCGGCTGACTGGCTCCATCGTGGTCTTTCCGAAAGCCATTCAATTGCCGCGCCTGGGGCGGGTACGCTTGAAAGAAAAGGACTACCTGCCGACACAGGGTGTCAAGATTCTGTCAGCCACCGTCTCGGAAGAAGCCGGCCACTGGTACGTCTCGGTGCAGGTGGCCGAAGAACGGGAAGTGCCGGTCAACACGGGGCCAGTGGTGGGGGTAGACCTGGGCTTGAAGGCGCTGGCGACCCTCTCCGATGGCACGGTGATTCCCAACCCACGCCACCTGAAAGCCAGACTCAAGAAACTCAAACGCCTGCATCGGCGCGTCTCCCGCCGCAAGCAAGGTGGGAAGAACCGCCGCAAAGCCGTCCAGCAACTCAGGAAACAGTACCGCAAGGGACGCAACCAACGCCAGAACACGCTCCATCAGGTCACGACGATGTTAGCGAAAACCAAGCAAACTATCGTCATTGAGAACCTGAACGTAGCTGGGATGATGAAGAATCATCATCTGGCACAAGCCATAGGAGACGTGGGCTGGTATGAGTTTCGGCGGCAACTCACCTATAAAGCCGCCTGGTATGGGTGCCGTATCGTGCTGGCAGACCGCTGGGAACCATCCTCTCGGACGTGTTCTGGCTGTGGCTGGTACGATGAAGGACTGACCCTCAAGGACCGAACCTTTCACTGCCAGCAGTGCGGGCTGGTGATTGACCGGGACTTGAATGCTGCGATCAATTTAGCGAAGTTGGCCGAGAGTTCCTCGGACACACACAACGCCTGTGGAGTAGAGAGCGCTGGCACCGGGCGGAAGCCCCGTGTGAAACTGTCTACGAAAAGCGGGAAACCGAAAGAAGCAGGAACGAAACGCGCTTTGTCCCCTCGTGGAACAAAACGGTAAGTTTTCGAGAACGGTTTTCCTTGAAGAGTTCATATGCTTCTTGGGCCTGGCGTTGGGCCTCGGCAGGTAGGGAAGCAAAGAGCGTGCGGAAGCGCTTGCTGCGCCGTGAGCGAAACACTACAGCGCAAAGCCCCCATCCTCGGTATCACCCGCTGCAATATCAGCGAGCGCTTCTGCTCGTAGCTGCGCAAAAACATCCTGTGATCGCGGATCGCTGAAAAGCTCATCCCAGCGCTGCTCTGCTGCGATCTCCTCTAGCACCTGCTGAAATCGCTCGGCAACTATTTCCTGCATGGCGGGATCAAGCTGTTCAACTTGCTCAGTAACTTGCCTCAGTTTCTTGGTCATGGCCCTTGCTTCTTCTCCGTTCTGTTATCACTCGTTAAAGCAATCATATCATATCCGCTCGAACACTCCTCGCGCGCTTGAGGGCAAATCAGGTACAATAGCCCCAGAGACGTGGGTGCGATGAAGACATACAGAGACAGAAGAGGAGCAAGCAATGCGGCTGGGACTTAATTTAGGCTACTGGGGGGCCAACGCCGCCGATGGCGTGGCAATTGTTCAGGAGGCGGAGCGCCTGGGATACGATTCGGTCTGGACGGCGGAGGCATACGGCTCTGACGCGGTGACGCCGCTCACCTGGGTGGGCGCGCAGACCTCGAAGATCAAGCTGGGCACGGCCATTTTGCAGATGCCCGCGCGCACCCCGGCCATGACGGCCATGACCGCTGCAACGCTCGATCTATTGAGCGGTGGGCGCGTGCTGCTGGGCCTGGGCCTTTCGGGTCCGCAGGTCGTGGAGGGCTGGCACGGTCAACCCTATGGCAAGCCGCTGGTGCGGACGCGCGAATATATCGAGATTGTGCGCCGGATTCTGGCACGCGAGGCGCCGCTTGATTTCCAGGGAGAAGAGTATCAGATTCCCATTCAAGGCGGCACCGGCCTGGGCAAACCGCTCAAATTGATTATTCACCCCCGGCGCTCGCGGATTCCTATCTATCTGGCTGCGATTGGCCCGAAAAACATTGAACTGGCGGGCGAAATTGCCGATGGCTGGCTGCCCATCTTCTTCTCGCCAGCTAGAGAATCGGCCTATCTTGCTCCCCTGGAAATTGGCCTGGCGAAGCGCCAGGTGCCGGGGGAGTTTGATATTGCGCCAACCGTGACCGTTGTGCTGGGCAGCGACGTGCAGGGCTGCCGTGATTTTGTGAAGCCGATGCTGGCGCTCTATATCGGCGGCATGGGGGCGAAGGGCAAGAACTTCTATAATGATCTGGCCCGGCGCTATGGCTACGAAGCCGAGGCCGAGGAGATTCAGGATTTATATCTGGCAGGAAAGAAAAACGAGGCTGCCGCCGCTGTGCCCGATGCGCTGGTGGATGAGGTGGCGCTGTGTGGCCCCAAAGAGCGGATTGCCGAACTGCTCGAACCCTGGAAGACATCACGCGCCACGACGCTGATTGTCGGCTCTGGTCAGCCGGAGGCGCTGCGCGTAATGGCCGAACTGCTGCTCTAATTCTGCCGGGCCTGTTCGATGAGGAACAGGATTGCCGACAGGAAATGATACCACGGGATGTCACACTGGGCACGATGGGCACGATGGGCACGCTTGCGCGTGGGGCCGCCTTGCGCCTTGCCTGAGACATGACGCAAGCGTGACACATCCGCTGAGGGGTGTCACGCTTGGGATGTCAGCCTGGCATCCAGCAGCCGCTGACGATCAACCCCGACGCTGGCGCTGCGCCGCGATGAACTCCGCGTACCAGCGTCCGCTGGCCTTCACGATGCGCCGCTGGCTGGGATAATCCACGTAGACGATGCCAAAGCGCTTGCTGTAGCCTTCCGCCCATTCAAAGTTATCCAGCAGCGACCAGAGGAAGTAGCCGCGCAGAGGCACGCCCTGGTTCAGCGCGCGGCCCAGCGCGTGAATATGTTCGCGCACGTAATAGAGCCGCTGCGGATCGTCAACGTGCCCGTTGCCATCCCAGCGATCATCGAAGGCGGCGCCGTTCTCGGTCACAACAATGGCGCGGGGCGCGTAATCGCGGTGCAGGCGCACCAGTAGATCGGTCAGCCCGGCTGGATAGACTTCCCAGCCTGGCCCCATCTCGGTGTAGACCGCGCCGGGCAGTTCGTTCAGGTCTTCCCACCCATTGGGACCGGCGCCGGGTGCCGCGTCGCCTTCCTGGCGGGCGCGCACCATCCTGCGCGAATAGTAGTTAACGCCCAGGAAATCAATGGGGGCAGCAATCAATGCCAGATCGCCATCCTTGACAGGCGGCGGTGGAACTCTCAGATCGGCAAAGAGACTCTGGGGATAGCTTCCGCGAAAGATGGGATCGAGAAACCAGCGGTTCACAAAGGCATCTGCGCGCCCGGCAGCCTGGAGGCTTTCCACGCGATGGTCATAGGGATAGACAGCGCCAAGATTCAGGGTGATGCCTAGCTGCGCGCCTGGCCCGGTATGCGCCCGCAGACGTGGGAGCGCCAGCCCGTGCGAGAGCAGCAGATAGTGCCCAGCGACGCAGGCGGCATTCATATCGCGGATGCCGGGGGCATGGATGCCGATGCCATAGCCCAGAAAAGCGGCGCACCAGGGTTCGTTATGCGTCAGCCACCAGTTGACGCGATCACCGAGCCGCCGGGCGATGATTTCAGCATAATCAGCAAACAGATAGGCGGTATCGCGGTTCAGCCAGCCGCCGCGCTCGTGCAGGGCCAGCGGTAAATCCCAGTGATAGAGCGTGATAGCGGGCGCGATGCCCCGCGCCAGCAGCGTATCCACCAGGCGATCATAAAAGTCCAGCCCTTGCGTGTTGACTTTGCCGCTGCCTTCGGGCAGGACACGCGGCCAGGAGACAGAAAAGCGATACGCGCTCACGCCCAGTTCGTGCATCAGCGCGACATCTTCTGGCATGCGGTGATAATGGTCGGCGGCAGCGTCGCCGGTATCGCCCTGATGGGTGGCGCCGGGCGTGGCCGCAAATTGATCCCAAATGGAGAGGCCGCGCCCATCCTCGCGGGTGGCGCCCTCAATTTGATAGGCCGAAGTTGCTGTGCCCCAGAGGAAATCCGCCGGAAACACGGGCGCCATATTGGCATCGGTCAAGAGTTCTGGTTGTTGGTAGGTTGTACTCAAGAGTTCTCCTTCGCCGGTTGGGATGTGTGAACGAATGGCTGCGAGCCATAGAGAAAGCAGTGCGTCCAGTGGCCGTTGCCCAGATCAGTGCGGGGAGGCACCTGCTCGCGGCAGACGGGCATGGCAAACGGGCAGCGGGGATGAAAGCGGCACCCACGCGGCGGGTTAATCAGACTGGGCGGCTCGCCGCGACTTGCCAGCAATGGCGAATCGGGTCGCTTCCCTCCCGCTTCCAGCCGCTCAGGGTCGGGCGCGGCAAGCAGCAAAAGCTGGGTATAGGGGTGCTTTGGCTCCTGAATGACCGCTTCACTTGGCCCACCCTCCACCATCTGGCCTGCGTACATGACGAGCGTTTCATCGGCAAAGTAACGGGCGCTGGCAATGTCGTGCGTGATATACAACAGCGCCAGGCGATCTTCCTCTTTCAGCCGCAGCAGCAGGTTCAGCACTTCCAGCCGAATCGAGACATCCAGCATCGAGACCGGCTCGTCGGCCAGCAGCACTTCTGGCCTGGCCGCCAGCGCCCGCGCAATGGCAACGCGCTGGCGCTGGCCGCCGCTGAGTTGATGCGGGAACTTGCGCATATATTGCTCTGCGGGGGTTAAATTGACCCGTTCCAGCAGTCCTTTAACCATCTGCTCTTCTTCTGCCGCCGAATGCGCGTGCCCATGAATCCGCAGCGGGCGGCTCAAGTGATAATAGATCGTGTGCATCGGATTGAGCGACGAGAACGGGTCTTGAAAGATTAACTGCACATGGCGGCGATAAGCGCGCAGCGCTCTGCTGCCTTTGCCTCGGAGCGGGGCGCCGCGAAAGCGGATCGCGCCCGCCGTCGGCGGGTAGAGCCGCGCCAGCAGGCGGGCCACTGTTGTCTTGCCGCTGCCGCTTTCACCCACCAGCGCGATAGAGCGACCAGGACGCAGGGCCAGCGAGACATCTTCGACGGCTTTCACGCCGCGCGGCGGACCAAAGAGCCTGATTCCTCGCAGCGGGAACTCTTTGCGCAGATGGAGCGCTTCCAGGACTGGCGCGTCCTGCCCCGCTTCGGTGGCTGGAGGCGGCGCGGTGCCGTTCTGGCTGGCGGGGGGTTCAGTAAAGCGATGCAGAAGGCTCATAGCTGGGTTCCTCTTGCTGTGCTGGGTTGCCGATAGGCGCGCTGCCCGGCGTGGCTAGCTCGTCGGGGAGACGCGGCGGGTTGAGGCCGACGTTATAGAGATGGCAGGCGACACGCTGCTCCGGCGCCCTGGCTGCGGGCGTCAGGAGTGCTGGCGTGACCGACTGGCAGGCTTCAAACTTATAGGGGCAGCGCGGATGAAACGCGCAGCCCGCAGGCGTGGCCCGCAGGTCGGGCGGTGAGCCAGGAATGCCGGTCATATTGCGGCGCGGGCCATGCAGCGTTGGAAACGAGTGCAGCAGCCCATAGGTATAGGGATGGCGCGGCTGGCGATACAACTGCGTTTGCGTCGCTGTCTCCACAAGGCGGCCCGCGTACATAATGGCGATCTGGTCGCTGATCTCCAGCAGCAGCGAGAGATCATGCGTGATGAAGATCACCGAGAAGCCAAGCTGCTCGCGCAGGGCCATTATTTCGGAGAGAATCTCGCGCTGCACGACCACATCCAGCGCGGTGGTTGGTTCATCCATAATGATAATTTCAGGATTCAGCGCCAGCGCGATGGCGATAATCGCCCGCTGGCGCATGCCGCCGCTCAATTCATGGGGAAAGCTCTTCAAGCGGTCTGGCGCGATGCCCACCAGGCGCAGCAGTTCTGCCGCGCGCTCCCGCCGCGCTTTGGCGGACATCGAAGGCTCGTGCGCGCGCAGCACATCGGTGATCTGGGCGCCGATGTCCAGCACGGGATTGAGCGCGTTCATGGCGCTTTGAAAGACGATGGAGAGCGTGCGCCAGCGGAAGGCTCGCAGTTGCTCCGGGCTGAGGCCCAGCACGTCCACTGGCTCCGGGCAGGCGCTGCCGTTTTTGCCCGCCATCCCTGAGCGCGGATAGTATAAGACCTGGCCCCGCGTCACGACAGCGGGCGGGCGATGCAGGCGCGCAATGGCGTAGGCCAGCGTGGATTTGCCGCTGCCGCTCTCGCCCGCCAGGCCGAAGATTTGCCCGCGCCGCAGCGTGAAGCTGACATCATCCACTGCATGGACGGCTCCTCCCGCGCTGGCGTAGTCTACGCTCAGCCCCCGCACCTCCAGCACTGTATCATTCATAAGTTCTTGCCTTTCTCATACATCGCTGCCTGTAGCGCCAGGGACGGCGGCGCTGCGAGCAGCATCTATATCAGCCGCGCGAGGCATCGCGCAGGCGAGGGTTGCTAATCTCGTCAATGCCAGAGTTAATGAAAGCCAGCCCGGCGCCCAGCAGCGCGATACAGACGCCCGGCGGGACGATCCACCACCACGCGCCCAGCAGCAGCGCTTGATTGTTCGTGGCCCAGAAGAGCATATTGCCCCAACTGGTGACAGTCACATCGCTCAGACCCAGGAACTCCAGACCAATTTCCGCGAAGATCGCGTAGATAATGGTAAAGATCAGGCTGGAGGCGACGATGGCGATCTGGTTGGGCAGGACTTCAGCGAACATGATGCGCAGCGTGTTCTCGCCGCTGGCGCGGGCCGCCTCGACAAACTCGCGTCGGCGCACCGAGAGCGTTTGCGCGCGCAGGACACGCGCGCCCCAGGCCCAGCCGGTCAGGCTGATGACGATGGCAACCGGCAAGGGACCGCGCACCGGCACATACCCCGCCAGCACGATAGTCAGCGGCAGAGCCGGAATCACCAGAAAGATGTTGATGAGCAGCGAGAGAACTTCATCAACCAATCCGCCGAAATAGCCAGCGGTCAGCCCAATGACAACGGAGAGCAGTGTCGCCAGCGCGCCAACGGCAAAGCCTACCAGCATGGTGACGCGCGCCCCGTCGATCACCTGAGCAAAGATGTCCTGTCCGGTCAGGGTCGTGCCGAGCCAGTGCGCGGCGGAAGGCGGCGCCAGCACGTCTGGCCCGAAGGCTTGCGGGTCTTGCCGCACAAGCAGCGGGCCAAACAATGCCAGGAACAAGAAGACCCCCAGGATGCCCAGGCCAAGCCGAATCTTGAAGGAACGCAGGCTGGAGAGGTTGCCCAATCGCGGCAGGAAGATTCTGGCAGCTTTCGCCCTCTGGTTAGCTATTCTGCCTGCCAGACGGCGTTCTGAGGTTTTACCTATAGCCATGATGTTACCTTTCCTGGCGCACGCGCGGATCAAGAACGACGTAACAGACATCAGCAAGGAAGTTGGCGCCAAGCACCGCAATGGCGATCATCAGAAAGATGCCCTGCATCAGCGGGAAATCGTCTGATTGCACGGCCTGAAGCAAGATGTAGCCAAGCCCCGGATAGGAGAAGACAATTTCGGTCAGCAGCGCGCCACCAACGACAAAGCCGAGCGAGAGGGCAAAGCCGGTGATATTGGGCAGGATGGCGTTGCGCGCCGCGTAGGTCAGCATGACGCGCCGCTCGCGCAGCCCCTTGGCCTGGGCCATCAGCACGTAATCTTCGGCCAGCGTGGTAAGCATGGCATTGCGCATGCCCAGCATCCATCCGGCCATTGAACTGATGACAATGGTTCCGGCGGGCAGGATGGCATGGTAGCCCGCGCTCAGCAAAAATGCCGCGTTCGGCCCCGGCTGGGTCGTAAGATCATAGGCGCCGGTAAGCGGGAACCAGTTGAGGACAAAGCCCAGCAGATAGAGGATAATCAGCGCAAACCAGAAATAGGGGATGGCCGAGAAGAATGTGAGCAGCGGCGCCATGATACTATCGAACGCCCCGCCACGTTTCCAGGCAGCAATCACGCCCATCAGCGTGCCGATAAAAAAGCTCAGCACCGCCGCGACTCCCACCAGCATCAATGTCCATTTCAGCCCCAGCCCGATCACTTCGGAGACGGGGGTGGGGAAATAGGCAATGGAGACGCCCAGGTTGCCGTGCGCCAGCGCGCTCCAGTATTTGAGATACTGCGACCACATGCTGCTGTTGTCCAGTCCGAACTGGAGGCGCAGGGCCTGGATGGCGCGCGGGTCTATCTGACCCTGAAGCCGTCCGACCAGCAGCAGTACCGGATCGCCTGGCATCAGCCTTGGAATCAAAAAGTTCAATGTCAGGGCGCCCCACAGCGCCACCAGATAAAATCCCATCCGGCGTAAGAGGTAACGCATTGGCTGTTCCTTCAGGCAGCCGCTGGCAGGCTTGAAAACTGCCAGCGACCAGCGAGTGACGAAAAAACTACGGAGCTTGATGAATATTGAGCGCTACAAGTTCAGCATCGGGCGCGCCGTAGGGAGCAGGCATCGCGTAAGGATTGTTCTCGTCCGGCCAGCCGACAAATTGAGATGTGTTGTATTCGTACCAGACCGGGCCATAGACCAGCGGAATGCTGGGCAACTGCTCGACCATGATCTTCTCTAGCCCGGCGATGGCTTGCTTCTGGCTGGCTTCATCCAGCGAGCTGGCGTACTTTGCCAGCAGCATATCCGTTGCGGGGTCGCTCCAGCGCTCGAAGTTGGAGGTCGCTTTCTGCCCAAGCGGCGCGGTGTTGCTGCTGTTGAGCAGCGAGTTATAGAGGTAGTAGGGTGTTGGGCCGGTATTGGTCCAGGAGATGGCCGCGTCGTATGTCCCCTGTGCCAGCGACGTGATGTAGTCATTGAACGTCACCACGTTGACCGTCACATCCATGCCCAGCGCTTTGAAATTGCTTGCCATGATCTGGCAGGCCGTGACCCAATCAGTCCAGCCAGCGACCACGCTGATCTTGAAAGCCAGGCGATTGCCGTTTTTATCAACATAGATGCCGTCGGCGCCCTTCTTGAAGCCAGCCGTCGCCAGCAGCGCAGCCGCCCTGGCAGGATCAAGTTTGAAGGCCAGGTTCGCGTACTGGGGCGTCAGGTATTGCTGGTTGGTCGGCAGGACCAGCCCGGTTGGGCTGGCAACTGGATCGTAACCGCTTTCAGCCACCTGATAGATTTGCTGGCGGTCAATGGCCGCGCTCAGCGCCTGGCGAACCGCTACCTGATCGAATGGCGCTTTGGCCGTGTTCAGGTAGAGCATGACGACATCGCTGGGCGGGAACCAGTAGTGATTATGTGCCGGATCACGCGAGACAAACGTGCGCTCGATGTTGGGCGTAAAAATGCCCGTCCAGTTCACCGACCCTTGGGAAAGCAGCAGGTCCGCGCTGGTGTTGGAGTTATAGGCTGGGTAGCGCAATTCATCCACGTAGGGCTTGCCAGGCTGCCAATAGTGAGGATTCTTGCCCAGGACATACAACTGCGGATCGAACGACTTCAGCACAAATGGCCCGGTCCCAATGGGATTGGCGATGGGGTCAGTTGTCGGGTCGCTGATATTCTCCCAGATATGCCTGGGAACCATGTACGTCTGCCCGCCGATGTACCAGAGCATCGGGACTTCCGGCTGCTTGAACGTGATCGTCACCGTCTCTGCGTCAGGGTTGGCGACGCTCTGGATCACTGCCCAGATCGAATTACCATCCAGCGCCGGATAGCGCTTCGCCAGATCGAGCGTGAAGACCACATCGTCGCTGGTGAATGGCTGCCCATCCGACCACTTGACGCCCTGGCGCAGATGGAAGGTCAGGCTGGTGGCGTCCTTCGACCAATCGTAGCTTGAGGCCAGCCAGGGTGTGATGTTGCCGTTCAGCCGGTTAAACATCAGGAGCGTTTCATAAATCATCCCCTGCGTTCCGGTGCGCGAACTGTTCGCCAGAAAGGGGTTAAAATTGCGCGTGAAGGCGCCATTGGGCGCGGGCACAATCGTCACTGAGCCGCCATACATACCGCTGCCGGTATGGGTGTTGGAGCCGCAGCCTGTGACAAAAAGGGTCGTCAAGGCAAGCAATAACGAGGTTGCGATTGCCAGGCGATGAGACCGGGTTGCTCGCATAGGATCATCCTTTCCTTCTTGTATAACATCTGGTCATGTGTCATACTTGAGGACTGATTGCAGTCCTCTGCCGTTGTACGAAAACAAACAGGTAGCTGCTAATCGCTCGTTGTTGCTGGCGAGCGAGCGCTCACTCTAGAAGCAGCGAGCGTGGCGCTTATAGGCCGGACGCCGGGGCCAGGCGATGAGCGCCGCAGGATTCACGAACGATAAGTTCGGTTTCTAACTGAATACGGATCGGTTCGTTGTAGGCCAGCGAGAGCAAAGGAGGCTTGTTCTGCGCCTGCGCCTGCTGCCAGTTGCCCGCGAGGAGCCGCAGTGAGTCCACTAGCCACAGCAGCAGTTCTCCAGCACGCTGGCCCATCGCGTGGAAAGGCTGCCGTACAGTGGTGAGCGGTGGGCGTTTATGGATAGATGGCGCTGTATCATCAAAGCCCACGACGGCTACGTCTTCTGGCACGCGCAGGCCGCGCTCCTCAGCGACCTCCAGAACGCCCCAGGCCATGTGATCGTTGGCGGCAAAGATGGCAGTAGGCCGTTCAGGCATCGTGAACAGCGTTTCGGCGCAGGCGCGCCCGCTGGCGATGGTGAAGTCGCCTTGCAGGACCAGAGCGGGGTTGGGGCTGATATTGGCTTCGGCCAACGCCCGCTGATAACCGCGCGTGCGATCTAGCGAGCATTGATAGGTGGCAGGCCCTTGAATATGCGCGATGCGCTGGTGGCCCAGAAAGATCAGATGGCGCACTGCCGCCGAGGCGCCAGTCCGATTGTCAACGCCTACCCAGGGCGCGCTGGTAGGCAAACCCTGGTCGTCGATCAACACCACCGGAAAGCCTTGCTCATACAACTGCGTCAGGCGCTGGGCAGAATGGCCCGGAGCAACGGCGAGCAATCCTGCCGTCAGTTTGGTGTCCAGGATGCGGTCGAGCATGGCGCTGCGGGCTTCTTCGTGCGCGATGCTATAAAGAATCAGTTCATAGGGACTATGCTCAATTGCTTCAGCCACACCCTGCACGATTTCTGGGATGAAGTGCCAGGTCAAAGCAGGCACCAGGACGCCGATCATGCGCGGGCGTCCTCCGGCCAGCCCGGAGGCGGTAATACTGGGGACAAAACCATGCTCGTCCATGAGTTGCAAGATGCGTTCGCGGGTCGCCTGGTTCACGTCGGGCCGATGGTTCAAAACGCGGGAGACAGTCGCTTTGGAGACGCCAGCCAGACGGGCAATATCATGTATGGTCAGTTTTTCGGACATGGAATGCTTCCAGGCTTTCCAGGGGTGACAACGGGGTTACTCGCCGCTTGAACGTCTGTTGGAAACGGTCACGCAACCGCTATCGGGAACGGTCACGCAGAGTATACCTGGGAGGATGAGCTTTGTCAAGAGGGAAAAAAGGAATTTATAAAATTCCCGATAAATCTCATCGCGCGAGGTATTTTGCCCACTCAAGCGAACAGAGCAAAACGCCGTCCAGCCGCCCGGAAGCCAGCGCGGCTTGCGCGACTTCCTCTGTGGCGCTGTGATCTTGCTGTACAACATGGGTGAGTAGCAGAATGGCGGGCGCGCCCGGCGGCACGCCCTTGAGCAACCCTTGCTCGTGGGTTGCCAGCCTGGCGAGCGCCTGGGGTGTAATGGGTTCGCCAGGATGCAGGCCGCTGACGGCGGCAACGCGCTCAGGCCGGTGCGCGATAGTGTCGCTGAGCGGCTGGCCCAATGCTCCGGCGCTCGCCAGCAGCAAGACCAGATCAGCCCCGATGGGAATCACCGGCTCATGCTCAGCGGGAGCTTTGAGCATGCGCCCCCTGGCACCATCGGCCTCGACCAGCACAGCAGCCCCGCCCGCCAGATTGCGCAGTTCAGCGATCCAGGCTGGCGGCAGGCCGCGCAGCTTGCCTTCGGGAGCGTAGCCTGCTGCTACAGTGATATGCTGATGGATTGCCAGGGCAGCGGCGGCATGTTCCAGCAGCGGCGCGAGTTCGGCGGCCAGCACCAGCGCGCCGGTTTGCTCCGGGGCAGGTGGGTAGATATGCGTGGTGGTTGTCGTGATGACGCGCTCCCCGCGCGCCGCGAGTTCGTCGGCCAGGCGAAACATGGTGGTTGTTTTGCCGCCCGCCCCTACCAATGCCATAATCATGGCTGGCTTGAGCGGAAGGAACTCGCTAAGCATCGTTTTTTTTCCTGCTGCTCCAGAATGCCGATCAAAAAACCACACCTTCATCTTAGCCTGCGAAGGCAGGCTTTGTGGCGAAGCCTCTAGCCTGCGACCGTGCCCCCTTGGGGGATTTATTCGCCAGACGCCTGCTCCATCAGCGAGCGGAGAAACAGCAGGCTTTTTTGCACCCGGCTGATGTCGATGGATCGGTCGGGCTGGACGCCGGATGATTCAAGGCTGATGGAGCCGTTGAATCCCTGCTGCGCGAGTCCACGAAAGAAGCGGGCAAAGTCAATCTTGCCCTCGCCAGGGTGCAGATAGCGACGGCGCCCGATCTGGTCAACCATCTGCCCATCGTAATCCTTAATATGCACATGCTGGACAGATGGCCCCTGCCATAGCCAGGCGGAAGCCAGGCTTGCTTCAAGCTGCTGATGAACGGCCAGGAATTCGGTATCCAGGGCGATCAGGCAGCGTTTATCCTGCTCCAGCGCGAGGCGCGCGTTGCTCAATGGGTCGGCGCGCTCGCAGGGAATGGTTTCCACTGCCAGATGGATGCCCGCGTTGGCCGCGACGGTCAGGCAGGCATCCAGCATCGCAAGATTGCGCTCCATGTAGTGATCTGAATCTGGCAGTCCCCAGAGATGCAGCACGGCCAGTTTGACACCAAGCTGCCTGGCAAATTGGCAGTTTGCCTCCAACCGCTGAAGCCCTTGAGCGCGCTCTTTAGCATCAGCGTTGCCCAGCGCCGGGCCGATGCTTTTCTCCGTGTGCATCACTGGAAAGCACAGGCCGGAGGCGCGCAGATCAGCGGCAATCTGCTCTGCCTTTGGATACCAACTGGGGTAAAACAGCACCTCCAGACCATCCACGTCAAGCCTCGGCCCGTAGCTGAGGATGATCTGGTGGCTCGACAGGTCTGAACCACGAGTAAAAGCCCCCGTTGAACAGAGGAGCGGCCACCGTTTCTCCATTTACACCACCGTCTTGATGTACTGCGCCGCCATATGCGCGATGCTCATAATGGTCAGCATGGGGTTCACGCCGGTTGAGGTCGGGAAGGTGCTGGCGTCGGTGATAAAGAGGCCGCGCACCTCATGCGACTCGTTATGTTCGTTGATGACCGAAGTTTGCGGGTCGCGGCCCATCCGGCAGCTTCCCATCTGGTGATAGGTAATCAGGCCAAAGTAGTTTGGCCGATAGCCAGTCGCCTCTACCTGATGCAAGAAATCTGTACGACTTCCCGACACGCCAGGGCGATAGCTCAGCCAGTGCGGCGTTGGGGCGATGATTTCTTCGACATCAATGGCTTCCAGCACCTGGGTAGCGGCTTCGATGCCCTTGCGCATGTGGGCGCTGTCGTAGGGCGCCAGCCGATAATCAATGACTGATTGCCCATGCTTATCAATCGTCACCTGGCCGCTTTCGTGGTCGCGCAGCAAGATGCCCAGCGGCACGGTGCGCCGATAGCGGAGCATGGCGTCTTTGTGCTGGCGGCCAGCGGTCCAGGCCATGCTGAGGCCCAGCGTGCCCGGATGGATGGGCACCCACTCGAAGCGGAACCCGTAGCCATCGTGCAGGTTGGCGAACTGCTCAGAATAGAGCGCTTGCAGTGGTCCACCGAACGGCTCGGCGTCTTCACGCAGCACGCCCCAGACGCCGGTAGCCGGGTGCAGCCGCAGGTAGCGCCCAATCGCGGGATTGGTCATGCCAGAGCGCAGTAAGAGCGCTGGCGTCTGAAGCGAGCCAGCGGCGGCAATCACGGCCTTGGCGCGCACGGTCAGCGACCTGTGTTCGCCCGACGGCGTGGTCACGGTGGCGGCCACGCCAACAGCACGGCCCTGCTCGATGAGGATGCGCTCTGCCCGGCAGTTGACGATCATCTTCGCGCCATGCTCGTAGGCGTCCTGCAAATAGGTAATGAGCGTCGATTGCTTGGCGCTGCGCTGGCAGCCAAACATACAATAGCCGCAGCCAATATCTTGCGGGCAGTTGCGCACATCGCGCGGCAGCGGCCCCACATGCCAGCCGAGCTTTTCCAATCCCTTGCTCATGAGCGCTTCATGTTTGGACGGGCGGCTCTGGTCAGTGTTGACGCCAATGCGCTGCGATACGGCGTCCATGCTGGCATCATAGTCCTTGGAAGTGAAGGCGGAAAGTTTATGCTGTTCGGCCCATTCCTGCCGCACTTCGTCGGGCGTGCGGAAGCTGGTGCAGTAGTTGACGACGGTGCCGCCGCCCAGGCAGCTTCCAGCCACCAGCGTGACGCCCTGATCTTTAGTGGTCAGCGCGCCGCCGCCCAGATAGAGCTTCTGGTAGCCCGCGCCTTCGTAGTGGAGGAAATCAGATTCATTATAATAACCGCCCATCTCCAGGACGATGACCGCTTTGCCAGCGGCTGCCAACTCGCCCGCTACGACGCCGCCGCCCGCGCCCGACCCGATCACCACCACATCGCACTCCAGCGTCGTATCAGCGCTGATCTCGGTAGGTTTGATGGGCTTGGGGACGTTGGGAGGCGGGCTAAAGGGGCCGGGATACTCAATCGCTTTCCAGGCCGGGTTGCTGCCATCGGCCCCAACAGCCGTGTAGTAGGTGACGACAGCGGCGCGCTTGAGCGCGGCAAACGCCTGTCGCCGGACCTGCATCCCGCTGGTCGCCAGGCCGCGCAAGAATGCCTCGCGCTGCTCCTGGTTGAGCGTGCGGAAGCGCAGGAGCTTGCCGGAAAAGATCAGGTTCTTCAGCGGCGTATCCAGCGCGTTCAGCAGTTGTTTCAGTTGCGCGCGGGCGTCTTCGGGGAGTCCGGCAACGGTGGCAGCAATCAGTTCAGGAACTTTGAGGTCGCTGGCCGATGTCGCGTAAAAGCCGTAAGGGTCGTCTTCGACCTGAAGGGAGGGAACGAAGGTATCACAGATAGCGCGAAGGGTTTCAAATTCGGCATCACTGAAAACGGTTTGCGGGTTGGGAGGCGCGACAGTAGTAGCCATCTGAGAGGGACTCCTTCCGTCAAAGCTAGAAGCTCCTGGCGCTGCACTGCGCCATCACAAGGAATGCAGAGTCACTGTCAGCAGGATATATCGCCTGAGCCTGCATGTCAACTATGTGGTTGGGGGACAGGGCTGTGCGAAAGTCGCATCTGGCACGGCAGCCCTGGCGAGTAAACTCGCGGCTGGAGGCGGCTCTCGCGCCACGAAGGCCGCCTGCGCGCCTGGGGTCTGGTATCTGCGCGTGCCTGGGCTGGGGAGGGCCTCCGCAGGGAGGGCCTGGAGACTTCGCCTCCAGGCGCGGCCTTCAGCCGCCGACTGCGCGTTATGCCCCTTGCACAGCCTGGATCACAATGGTGATGGCCCCTGGATTAGTGGGCAAGATCTGCGCGCTGGCATCAGCAAGCTGGATTGTCACCTGCGCTACGCCCGTTTGCATCTCCAGTATTTGCTGGGCCATTTGTGGGGTTTTGCCCGCGATCATGCTGGCGAGCATGCTTTGTTGTGTGGCGCTGAACTGGTAGGCCCACACGCCGGAAGCCATAATAGCAAGCGCTACTGTCCCTCCGCTGCCGGGCGTGGCAGAGTTCAACGTCGTCTTGATCTGGCCGCTCAGCGCGAAGGCCGCGCCGAGATTGTTTGTCGCCTGCTGGGTAAGCTGCTGCGCCGCCAGCATCACTGCTCCGTCGTAATCATAGACCTCGCCCATGCAGGTAAAGGACACGCTTACCGTTACCTGCGATGCCTGCGTGCCTGCCGGGGGATTAGCACTCACCTTGGGCGAGCATTGCGGTGTGCCCGCAAAGCGCTCGTTTGCTTGCACCTGCGGCTGCAACACCTGCTGGGGATCGGGCTGGTTGGCGGAGATCAGGCTGTTGGCCGCGTTATTAATATCGCTCTGCTGGACGTAGGTGTAGGGCTGGGGGTCCGTTCCGCCGCTGAAGGCACTGGCGGGACGAACGGAGAGGACACCGCTATTCAGATATGCGAAAGAGCCGGGAGCAATATTGCCAATGGTCCCGGCTTCCTGGACATGTCCAGGAATGGTGCGGTTAGCGCCACCGGGAGGAAGACTCACCGCCTGATCGACGACCATGTGAATTGCAGGACAAGAAGAGGCATCACAGGCATTGTTGTCGTAGGCTGTGCCAGCAGGTATGTTAATCGAAGAGTTCTGTGAAAGGTTCACAATGTACAAAGTGCCGGTGGCGTGGGTGCCCGCCGTCATGCCCTGGCCGGTGGCGTTGACGGTCTTGGAGTAAGTTTGTGTTTTGGCTGAAAGCTGGCGCGCCTGCACCTGCTGGGCATTGGGCGTGCCCGTCACCGCGTCAATAGTAAATGTATTGCTCTCTTGCTGGCTGGTAGGGGTAATTGTCACCGTCGCTGCCGAGGCAATGATGGGCGTGCTGGTGGGAGCCGGGCCAGGCGTATTCGTGGCCGACGCCGCGCTCTTTCCGCCAGGCAAGAGGTTGGGCGCCGCGATTACGACGGCGCTGATCCCCGCGATCAGGACGATCACCAGCGAGAAGATGAGGATGTGCGGCACGGTCAGAATCTGAAATCCTTGTCCCCCAGAAGACGGAGGCGAAGGAGATTTCTTATTGCCGGGCTTCCCGCCGCCACTGCCGCCGGAGGTGCTGCTGCCGAAAGCGCCTCCGCCAGAGCCTCCGCCAGCGCCGCCAGATGCACCAGAGGCGCCCGGCTGCGTTACAGTATTTGAGAGGTTCGGCGATTGGTAGTTCATGCCCGCCTGCGGCCCCGCCGGGGCGCCGGGCACGCCCGGTGCCCCGGCCTGCGGCCCTGCCGGAGCGCCGGGCACGCTGGCCGCCCCTGTTTGCGGTCCCGCTGCGACGCTGGGTACGTTGGGCGCGCCAGCTTGTGGGCCTGCGGCAGCGCCGGGCACGGGAACGCCGTGTGTGCCCAGGTTCTCTCCTGCCGATAAGATGCCCAGGCCCTCCAGGGCCAGCCCGGCAATCTTGCGTCTTTGATCGGTTTCTTCTGCCTCGGTGGCAGCGACTGGCTGCCCACAATCCCAGCAATAGCGCGCGCCTGCTGGAAGGAGGCTCCCACAGGCAGGGCAGGGTACGCCAGGCGTGGTCTGCATCCCCATCGTGACGCCGGATGACGCGCTCAGCGTTGTTGGCTGGCTCTGCCCACAGTTTCGACAATAGCGCGCGCCTGCCGGAAGCGCTGCCCCACACCACTGGCAGATAGCGTTCAGAACCGGGTCCATGCTGGCCTCCTTTCGATATGCTCGCCAGGGATGCTCACCTGTAGCGCACAAGCCTAGTGTAGCATGCGAATTCACACAAGAAAATAACGTGGCTCACAATACGTTATGGATGATGAAGATGCTTTTTGTGATCCTGTTCACACTCCACTAGAATTGGCTCATCAGCCTGTCCAATTTTTCAGTTTCGCGCGCTTCACCTCTAGACGCGATCTCTCGTCGTCAGGCGCGTTTTATCTGGGCGCTGCTGTTATAATCTTGCTGCAAAGAGGATGTGAGATGTATGACCAATCCTTCTCTCCCTGCACCGCCGCTCTCTCCGGCGGAATTCACGGCGCTGGTCAATCGCTATCAGCGCCCCATTTTTGGGTTTATCTATGGGCTGGTGCGCAATAGCGAACAGGCACATGATCTCACCCAGGATACCTTTTATGAAGCCTGGCGCGCTGCCAGCCAGCAAAGACCTCCATTCACGGGAGCAAACCAGCCCGAAGACATCAAAGCCTGGCTATTTCAAGTGGCCTATAACCGGGCCATCTCTGCGCTGCGGCATCACCGGCTGATCGCTTTCGAGTCGTTTGAGGCGCGCAGTGAATACCACCCTGACTATCCTGATCGTTCTGGTTCGTTTGAGGCCGATATTGCCGAACGCGAGCTGCTGCACGCCGCGCTCGCCAGTCTGTCGCCAGCGGATGTTGCCTGCCTCATGCTGCGGGTGGTGCAGGGCTTTAGCGCCGCTGAAGCTGGGGCCATCCTGGGGGCTTCGCCTGCCGCAGTCTACAAGCAGCTTTTCCGCGCCAAAGAACGCTTACGCAAAGCGTATCTCGCGCAGGAAGAGCATTCGCACACGGCCAGACGCCGGGAGGATACCTACCGATGATGAATCATAATCGCCCTCAACCGCGCCCAGGTCCGGCCTGCGCTTCTGTTGCGCCGTTGGTAGCGCAAGTTGTCGGCCAGAAACGCCTGCACCCCGAAGATGTGGAGACCTTACAGACACATTTAGAGACCTGCGCGTACTGTCGCTTTGAACTGGACAGCTATCAAAGGCTGGATGACGCCCTCGCCCGGCACTTTGCGCCGCCCAGACATAACCCGCTCTCGCCCGGCGAGATTGACGCGATTATCACCCGGCGCTATCGCCCGCGATCTGCTTCGCCAGACCGCCCGACCCGGCCAGCATCGGCGCCCAGCCGACGCCCTCCAGCCCCCTCTCAGGAGCCGCCCAGACGGCGCGGCTATCGGCTGATCTCAACGCTGAGCGCGCTGGCTGCTGTTCTCCTGGTGGGGGTGATTGGCCTGGCGATCTTTCTAAGCCACGCCCACAGCCCCGGTACCGCCAGCCCGGCGGCTACTGCTTCGGCAACGCCTACCGCGACCTTGCCGCCTGTCTCTGAAGCTCCTTATATGCCTGGGCCAAAGGATATTCTGAGCAGCATCTCTATGGTCTCAGCCGATGAAGGCTGGGCCGTTGGGAAAGGACCGGGGGATACGATCATCTTGCACTATACCGGCGGACAGTGGAAACGAGTGATGGGCGTCCCCGATGCTCAGCAACTGCATGCCGCCTATCTCGTTCTTAGCAAGGTGGTGATGATCTCGGAGACGGAAGGCTGGATCGTCGGGAGTTTTGAGAGCATTGATACCCAGGAGCCATATGGCGTGATCCTGCACTATACAGGTGGCCGCTGGACTGTGCAGCAGATGATAGCGCACGCCTCTCTGATGGACATTGCGATGACCTCGGCCAGCAACGGCTGGGCGGTTGGAGGCGTCCAGCAGGACGAGCAATCCTTTCCGACCCAGAGCCTGCTGCTGCACTATGATGGGCATACCTGGACGCCTGCGCAGACCCCACCAGGGCAGGTCTTGCTCAGTGTCGCCATGACCTCAGCCACTGATGGCTGGATTATTGGAGGCACTGCTGGGGCCAATGAACTGGGCGATCTGCTGCTGCGCTATAACGGGAGCGTGTGGTCGCAGACCTCGCTGCCTCCGAGCCTGGGCTATATCAATCATCTCTCGGCGATTTCGGCCAATGATGTCTGGGCGGTTGGATTCGGGGGAGCGGCTGGCAGAGCCAGCAATGCCCTGGCCCGCTTTTCGAGTGGTGGGCAGGTGGTCTTTACCCATTATGATGGCAAGACCTGGACAACGGTTCAGACACCAATCATTGGTCAGCAAGCGAGCATCAGCAGCCTGTTTATGGATGCCTCGAACGATGGCTGGGCGATTGGCTGGGTAGCCGTTCCCAACGGCGCTGTCGCAAGTACGCACACCGTCTATCTGCACTACACAGGCGGCAGGTGGGTCGAGGTCAACGGGCCAGACGGAGACGGGAATTTCGCGCTGTTTATGCTTTCGGCCAGCGAGGGCTGGGCGGTGAGTACCGACAGCGCGACGATTCTGCACTATCACAACGGCGCCTGGACGGTGGCGCTCGGTGGGTCTGGTCCTGGAAACTGACCGAAACGCAGCGCAAGCGTGACAGGTCCATCGAGGGGGTGTCACGCTTGCGCGATCTTTCAGCCCAGGCGGGGTGCGGCCTCGCGCGCAAGCGTGCCCAACGTGCCCAACGTGACACCCTGGGCGGTTTGCCGTTTTTCACGCCGGTTCTTCCGGCAGATTCACAACGATGGCCTGCAACGAATCTCCCTCGGTCCAGACGGTATGATCCAGGCCGACGGGCCAGAGTACGGCGTCGCCCGCCTGAATCGGCTGCGTTTCGCCGTTGGGGCCGCCGATGCGGACAAAGCCGCTGCCCGCGATCACGATGAAGATCACTGGATTGGGCGCGCTGTGTTCGTCAATGGAGGCGCCTGGCTCGAAGTACATGGCCTCCACCTGCGTGGGGACGTTGAGCAGGATGGGCAGCCCATGAACGCGCTGGGCAAAGGCTTCTCGCCGCTCCGGCGGCACCAGCGCGCTGTTCATCTGGATGGGCACGCCATAGACGCCTGGATTTCCGCCGGACAGCCTGGTTTTCAGATCGGCACTGAAACGACGAATGACCATAGAGGAATGTTCTCCTGTGACCCTTGACAATGATGCCCTCGCCTGGTGCAATCTTTTCAAGCGCTCGCTACAGCGCTCATTTTCCCTTGGGAGCATGCGAAGTTCAAACACAGCAAATTGAAGAACGGCTGGCGGCGTCGGCCAAAACACCGACAGCGCCATGACCCCACACCCGGCTAGGCCAGCTATGGGGCTAGGGGGGTATTGTACCATCGAGACCCCCTGGCGGCTCTGGCTGGAGAACCCATCATACACGGTCTGGTCTGGGTTCAGGAGGTCAGAGCCGATTCATTTCTGCGCAGCTAGGCTGCAAGAAAGGAAGGGTCTCTTATGGTGCCATCGTCCCCTACGTTCGTCCGGTTTCCTCTGCGTCCCAATCCGGCCAGGGAATGGCTGGAAAAGAAGCGCAAACAGGACGGCTCTCCTGCTGCCACGCCGCCCGCGCCCTCTGGCAAGACGCTCGATCTCGCGCTGCTGCTCTCCTGTCTGCCTGAACGATATTATCGTTGGCTGATGGCCGCGCTGCCGCCATTCGCCGCCAAGACGCCGCCGCTGCATCCCCTTCGCGGCCTGGCGGACGCGCCGCGCGCTGGCTTCCCGCCGCTGCTCTTCCGGCGCCGTCGGCTGCACTGGCTGCGTATGCGGCTGGTCGCTGAACTGGCGTTTGGCCTGTCTATTACTGCGACACCGCTCTGGCAGTTAAACCGGCCCAGACGCAGCCAGGCATTGATGGAGCGAGCGGCAATCATCTGGCAGTTGGTGGAGACCCTGAGATGCTGCCCAGGTGCCGATGCGCCGGAGCAGGAACTTGAGCGGGCGCTGGCGCGTCTGCGGCGCTGAAGGTGTTTGCGTGTAGCGCTGGCGTCTCGCCGACCAGAGGCCAGCGGTACAAGCAGCATGTTTGCCTGTCAGTCGCTGGCCGCCAGGGACGGCGGCGCTACATAGAGGAATGTTCTCCTTATCCTCTATCTTTTGTCGCATTGCCCGCTTGCCATGAACGCGCATCAATTCATCCATGTTTCGGTGGCTTGATGTTTCAGGAGCGGCGAATGGATGGTTATTTCGATAGGAAATGCAGAAAGGGGTGTAGTGGGGGTAGGAGTATTTCGTGGGGTGCCCCAGTGACGTGGAGTGTCACAGGGACCCACTGGAGGTTGTGTATCATCCTGGTGTTGAGCAGCAGTGGGCGTCGGCACTGAGCCGTTCACCAGAGTTACTCCAGAGGTTGGTTGACAGGAAGTAGGGCGGGTAAGCGTAAAAAAGAGCAGCAGACCGCTCAACACCACCACAATTGAGAGGCTCACCAAGCCAGGAATAACGTTCCATCGCATGCCTGTTCTCCTCTTTGGCTTTGACATAGACCAGCACTGCGGAGGATACATGTTGAAATAATCGTGCGGCGCTTGCCCTTCAGGGCGTGGGCTGCTCTGGGGCTTCCAGCCCAGGCAGCAGGAGCCTCGCAATCACGGGGGCCATCGCGGCCAGGCGGCGTTCGCTGTAGCCCAGCACTCGCCCTGACAATACCAGCGATTCGGTTGCCGAAAGGATCAGCAGCGCGGCAGCCTCCAGGTCCACGCGCCCCCTGGCATGAGGTGGGAGCGTATCTGCCAGCGTCTCGCGGATGAGCGTGACATACTCGCGCAGCAGACCCAGCGCTTCCTGCTGAAAGGCGCGGTTGACGCCATAGAGCGCGCTCATATAGACATGAAAGCCATCAGCATCTTCGGTTGCCAGGCGGATAAATGCCAGGAAGAGGGATTGGAGGTGGTCTTGCAGAGTCTTGCCCTGGCTCAGAGCAGCCCGCGCCGCTGCCAGTTGCCGCTCGGCAATGGCTTGCAGCATGGCGATGAAGACCTCGCGCTTGCTGGTGAAATAGAGATAGAGCGTGCCCCGGCCAATCCCGGCATGGTCAGCAATGAGGTTAATATTGGCTTGCTCAAACCCCAACCGGGCAAATTCGCTGGCAGCTTCACGCAAGATGCGCTGACGTGTCGCCTGGCGGGCTGCTTCGTCAACAATACGTGGCATCACGTCGCTCCTGAAGATACATGCTTATGGTACGCCCCCTCGTCTCTGTCTGGAAAAGGTCCCCGTCCCTGAGTTGGAACCTTCTTGTACAGACTGTACATCACTCCGCCCACGTTCGGCAAGGCAGGTCTTGCAATCGGGTATGCTTTCCTTGCGCGATCCTGTCCCGGCTGTTATACTACCATATGAATGAGTGAGCCATCACTCATTAAAAATGAGGGCACCAGCGGCTGTTGAGAGGAGCATTGAGGAACACTATGGAACGACGATCTGGCCCCTGGGAGACGGCGCGAACATGGCTGCAACAGGTTCGTCCAGGGGCCATTCGACTCAAGGATCGGAATTATTTGACCAGATGGTTGGTGGTGAGCGCGCTGATTGGCGTGGTGGCCGGGGTTGGGGCGATTGCCTTCACCCTGGCAATCACATGGGCAACCCATCTTTTCCTCGGTGGACTGGTGGGCTATCAGCCGCCGAATCCACAGGGCGAAGGCGGCGGCGGCAATCTGAACCCCTTACTGAATATCGGACAGCACCCGCTGTTTTTATTACTTCCGCTGGTGGTTGGCCTGGGTGGATTGTTGAGCGGGCTGATAGTCTTTACCCTCGCGCCAGAAGCCGAGGGGCACGGCACCGACGCAGCCATTGCCGCTTTTCACTATGAAGAAGGGCGGGTGCGTGCCCGCATCCCGCTGATTAAGCTGGTGGCTTCGGCCATCACGATTGGGTCCGGCGGCAGCGGAGGCCGCGAGGGGCCAACTGCTCAAATCTCTGCCGGATTTGGTTCTCTGCTTGCGCGCTGGCTGGGTCTGTCTGTGGCTGATCGGCGCATTGCGCTGGCGGTGGGCATTGGCGCGGGCATTGGCGCGATCTTTCGCGCTCCCTTGGGCGGCGCGCTGATCGGTGCCGAAATCCTGTATACGCAAGACCTGGAAATTGATGCAATTATCCCTTCCCTCATCGCCTCCATTATCGGCTATACCATTTATGGCGCCTGGGCTGGTTGGGCGCCGATCTTTGGCAATCAGGCACAAATCAGCTTTGATAACCCTGTGCAACTGCTCTACTACGCGCTGCTTGGGCTGCTCTGCGGCGGGATTGGCGTCCTTTACGCCCGGACGTTTCATGGCACGGCCAGGCTCTTTCATCATCTGCCGCTCTCACGTCACTGGCTCTGGATCAGGCCAACTATCGGCGGGATGCTCGTGGGGCTGATGGGCCTTGCCATCCCGGAAGCGCTGGGCATGGGCTATGGCTGGGTTCAGGCGGGCATGGGGAAGGCGACGCTGCTCACGCTCCCGCTCTGGCTGGTGCTGGCGCTGCCTTTTGCCAAAATCCTCTCAACGGCGCTGAGCATTGGCTCTGGAGGCAGCGGCGGCATCTTTGGTCCTGGGATGGTGATTGGCAGCATGGTGGGCGCTGGCATCTGGCGAGTAACCGACCTGCTGCACCTGCCAGGGATTCCTGATGCGCCCGCCCCTTTTGTGATTGTTGCCATGATGGCGTTGTTCGGCGGCATTGCTCACGCGCCGCTGGCGGTGATGCTGATGGTGGCCGAGATGACTGGCAACCTCTCTCTGCTGGCTCCGGCAATGGTTGCCGTTGGCCTGGCGTCCATTGTTGTGGGGAAGCATACGATCTATACCAGCCAGTTGGAGTCCCGCGCCAATTCACCAGCGCATCGCCTGCGGCTGAGCTTTCCTCTGCTCGCCACGCTGGTGGCGCGCGAGGCGCTCTTGCCGCTGGCGAGCCAGCGCATCGCCCCGGAGACTACCATAGCGGAGGTCGAGGCGGTCATCAAGGCCGAGCGACGCAGCGGGGTTGTGGTGCGCAAGCCAGATGGCACTCTGGCGGGCGTGGCAACGCTTGCCGATGTCCGGCGCGTGCCAGAGGCCGAGCGGGGCCAGACAGCGATTGAGATGGTCATGACACGCGAGCCGCTGGTGGTTCATGCTGCCGAGCCGCTCGATACAGTCCTCGAACGGCTTACCAGGGCAGGGGTGCGCTGGGCGCCAATCCTGGAAGGAGGGGCGCATGGTACGCCAGCAATTCCTATTGGAACCATCTCTGTTGCCAGCATCATGGAAGCCTACCATCGAGCGGTTGCTCAAGGCACCCGACGGATGCGCAGTCTGGTCGAGGGCACGGTGCTGGTGGAAGTTACAGTGACGCCGGAATCCATGCTTTCAGGCAAGCAGCTCAAGCAGCTTCGCTTTCCTGCCCAAACGCTGGTCGTCTCCATTCGGCGAGGGGGCGCGCTGGTCTTCCCGCGCGGCGACACCGAACTGCGCTCTGGCGATGCTGTCACGTTCTTGACCAATCCGGCAGTGGAAACCCAACTGCGCGCGTATCTGGCCGGGCCAGAAGCCGATCATATTCCCCAGGCTGCCCGGCGCTGAACTGCTTGCCAGCGTGGCCCAGGAAGTGGAGAAGTGGAGAAGTGGAGAAGTGGAGAAGTGGAGAAACAACAGGTGATTTCGTCTCCACTTCTCTGCCGTTCTCCAAAACTTACCCTTTTATGCCGAAGCATCCAAGGCGTTTGGTTCCTGCTTCACCGGGGCCAGTTGCACGCGAGGCTTCCGCTTCGCGCCAGAGCTTGCCTCTCCACAGGCGTTTTACGTGTCCGACGAACTGGCGGCCACGCCAGCACCAAGGCCGGAAATGGTTGGTGCTGGAGCGGAACTGAAGCTCTGGTTTTCGCCCAGCCAGGATTCCAACACCACCACCAGAATAGCGCGTCTGCTGAAGTCGCGTCAAGACCCAGAAAACACCACCAAACCGCAGAACATGCCAGAAAATCAGGTTTCAGTTATCACCCCCATATGATAAGATTGCAAGCAGGTTTTCCAGAGAAACAGCCGAGGAGTGCAGAGATGAGCAAGGCAGGTGAGATCGCGTCGGCTATTATCGTTGGCGCTGGACCGGCAGGGCTAGCGACAGGCGCGAGCCTGCGCCAACGCGGCATTACACCCATCATTTTTGAGGCGGGCGACGCCCCAGGCTCTACGTGGCTTCGGCTCTATGATCGGCTGCACCTGCATACGGTCAAAGCGCTGTCGGGCCTGCCAGGCTTGCCTATGCCGAGCCACTTCCCGCGCTACCCCTCGCGGGCGCAGGTTGCCGAGTATCTTTCGGCCTATGCGCGCCATTTTGATCTGACGATTGAGACCAACTGCCCCGTTACTCGCGCAGCGCCAGATGGCGATGGATGGCTTGTGACCACGCCCAAGGGCGAATATCGCGCCCACGCGCTCGTTTCGGCAACGGGCATCTTCAGCCAACCGGCGCACGCGACCTATCCGGGCGCGGAGGTATTTAACGGGCGCGTTCTGCATGCCTCTGCTTATCGCAACGCAGCCCCATTTGTTGGGCAGCGCGTGCTGGTGATTGGCGCGGGAAACACCGGGGCGGAGATTGCCGTTGATCTGGCCGAGCATGGCGCGCTGCCAACGATTTCGATTCGCGCCGGGGCCAACGTCGTGCCGCGCGATCTGCTTGGCGTGCCCATTCAGCGCTGGGCGCATCTGATCGCAGTGCTGCCACGCCCGGTGACGAGATTGATTGCCCCAGTGCTGCTGAAGCGTTCGGCCAGCCGCCAGATGCGCGCTGGGCTGCCGCGCCCGACGGCTGGCGTATTAGATCGAGCAGGCATCCCGATTATTGGCCTGGAACTCTTGCAGTATGCCCAGCAGGGCAAAGTTGCTATTGCCGGAGCCATCGAACGCTTCACGTCAAGCGGCGCCCGCTTTGTCAATGGGCGAGAAAGCAGCTTTGATGCGGTGATTGTGGCAACCGGATACCGGCCCGCGCTAGAATATCTCAGCGGCGTCGTGCCGCTGGATGAAATGGGCCGCCCGAAGCTGGATGGACTGCGGGCTATCGGCGTTCCGCCGCTCTATTTTGTGGGCATGAACTACGATATTCGCGGGACGCTCTTCAATATTGCGCGTGAGGCGCCCATCGTGGCTAATTTGATCGCCAGAGAAAGGATTTAGCATGGAGACAGGCACATATCCACGCTACAGTTTTGAGCAGTATTTCAACGTGCGCTCAGCAACGGGGGCCAGTTTTTCGCCAGATGGGCGGCGGCTGAGTTTTCTCACCGATATTACCGGCGTGGCCGAGGTCTGGAGCGTGCCGATTGATATTCATGCTGCGGCTCCAGCCTGGCCGGAGCAATTGACGTTTCGCGGCGAGCGGGTCTCCCAGGCGAGTTACGCGCCCGGCTCCGAGACGCTGCTGGTTTCTGGCGACGTGGGCGGGAATGAGCATAACCAGTTCTGGCTGCTTCAGCCGGATACCGGCATCCTGACGGCACTGACTAACGCTCCGCAGGTGATTCACGAGTTTGGCGGCTGGTCGCCCGATGGGACACGGATTACCTATTCCAGCAATGCCCGCGACCCCCGCTTCTTTGATGTCTACGAGCAAGCTCTGCCTGATGGCGCGCCCAGGTTGATTCATCAGCACGATGGGACCAATTACGCCCGGCGCTACTCGCCCGATGGCCGTTCGGTCCTGGTCAGCCGCGTGGAGTCGAATACCCGCAGTCAGTTGCTGCTGGTGGATGCGGCCAGCGGGGAGACGCGCCTGCTGACGCCGGAGATGGGCGAAGGTCCGGCGCGGCATGCTGCGGCAGCCTGGTCGGCAGACCGGCGCGGCCTCTACCTCTTGAGCGACCGGGGCCGCCAGTTTCTCTCGCTGGCCTGGCTTGACCTGGCAACCACGCAGCTTACTTATCTGCGCGATGTGCCCTGGGATACAGAAGCGCTGGCCGTCAGCGATGATGGGACGCGGCTGGCGCTGGTCACGAATGAGGAAGGGTACTCGCGGCTGGAGCTATTTGATGTGGCGGCGGGCTGGGATTTGCGGCAGACGCTGCCAGGGCCGGAATTGCCGCCCTGCACCCTGCGTGATCTGAAATGGTCGCACGATGGCAAACGGCTGGCCTTCACGCTGGATACCGCCAACGATGCCCCGGACATCTGGGTCTGGGATGTGGCCGAGCGCATCCTCTGGCGCGCGACGCGCAGCGCTCGCGGCGGCATTCCACGCGAGCGTCTGGTTACGCCGTCGCTGGTGCGCTACCCGACGTTTGACGGGCGCCAGATTCCGGCATTCCTCTTTGTGCCGCATGGTGTCGAGCCGCGCGGGCTGCCTGCGGTTGTCTATGTGCATGGCGGCCCTGAAAGTCAGTTCATTCCGAGTTTTTATCCGGTGATTCAGTATCTGGTTGGCTCCGGCTATGTGGTGCTGGCTCCCAATGTGCGCGGCAGCACCGGCTATGGGCATGAATATCAGAGCCTGGATGATGTGCGCCTACGCATGGATTCGGTGGCCGATCTGCCGCACGCGGCGCGCTGGCTGGCCGAACAGGGCATTGCCGATCCCCGGCGCATCGCGGTGATGGGGCGCAGCTATGGCGGCTTCATGGTGCTGGCTGCTGTGACTACCTATCCAGAGGTCTGGGCGGCAGGCGTCGATATTGTGGGCATCGCCAACTTTGTGACCTTCCTGGAGCGTACCGGACCCTGGCGGCGCAAGCTGCGCGAGGCTGAGTATGGCAGCCTGGAACATGACCGCGCCTTTTTGGAGGAAATCTCGCCCATTCATAAGGTAGATCGCATTGCCGCGCCGCTCTTTGTCTCGCATGGCGCCAACGATCCGCGCGTGCCTGTCGGCGAGGCCGAGCAAATCGTCGAGGCGCTGCGCCGCCGGGGCGTGCCCGTCGAGTATTTGCGCTTCGAGGATGAAGGGCATCAATACACCAAACGAGCGACGCATCTGGTCGTCTACCCGGCTATCGTGCGCTTCCTGGACAAGTATCTACGCGGTTAGCTTCATCGTGGCGCCTGGCCGTAGTCGCCAAAGGGGCGATCACGCTCTGCAACCGCCTTGCGCACATCTTCCAGCGCCCGATGGGTAAAGGTCGTGCCTTCTGGCGTGTGGCGGGAGGAGCCTGATAGAAGTGGGGCAGAAAGTCCTCGCTCTCACTCTATCCTCTTGGGAAGTCAGGGTGAGGGGATTGCAACTATCAAATAGTTTTGTGCTATGATATGAATGCCCGGCGCCTAGTGGTGCATATGTATGGCACGACCCATTGAGGGTATTGAAAGATCTGCTCATAGGTCTGCTTGATAAGCAGTTTCACCTATTCACGTAGATACGACCCGTAGAGGGTATTGAAGCTACATTATGAGCGCCCCAGCCGATAGACCCACATCGCCGTTGTAGGCGAACCCCAGACGCGGGCGGGCGGATAGCCAATCTGGCAATCTTCAGCGCAGACGATGAGATCGCTGCACAGCGCCAGATCGGTCCCGCCCACGCAGTAGCCCTGCACCTGCACAATCACCGGCTTAGGCGAGCGCCAGAGGCGCATATAGGCATCCACATAGCGGGACATCATCGCGTAGTCTGCAATGGGATCCCAAACGCCCTGGCTCTGCGTTTCGCGCATCATCTCTGCGCCAAAGCCGATGTCATAGCCAGCGCAAAAGGCGCGGCCCGCGCCGCGCAGCCGGATGGCGTGAATTGCTGCATCTGCCTGCGCGCGATCAAGCGCCGCCAGCAGTTGCTGAATCAGTTCCGGGATGATGGTATTGAGACGGTCGGGCCGGTTGAGGGTCAGCGTTGCCACGCCGTCTGCTGCTTCGTAGAGAACCAGCGCTTCGGCCTCTGATTGAGAGGATGAGGTGGTCATAGCGCCTCTTTCTTTTCTCAAGTGATATGGGATTGCAGAAGATTATCAGGCACCATCTAAAAAATATCAAGCTGCCTTGCCAGTGCGGTGCCACCCTAGAGGGGATAAGGCCAGCGGCCAGCATAGCAAGGTATCGCCGGTTCAAATCGCCGTCTGGCATCCGCCGCATTTTTTTTCTGCTATACTGAGAACAGCGGAACTCTCTGGCAGTCGGGAATGCTAGAAGATCGAGGATGATATGGCGGAACAGACGGTCACACTTACTATCCCCGATGATTTGTATCGGCGTTTTCAACAGCACGCTGCTTTCAAGCGGCACAGTATTGAAGAAGAACTCCTCTCTCTGGCAACTGCTGCGCTGGTCGAAGATGAGATTCCAGCGGATATGCTGGAAGCCGTAGCTGCGCTGGTCCAACTAGATGACGCCACTTTGCGACAGGTGGCACACAACAGCGCCCTGACGCCAGAACAGGAGCAGGAGATTGAGACCTTGCTCTTCAAGCAGCAGCGCGAGGGGCTTTCTCCAACCGAGAAAGCGCGGCTGGAAGATTTGCGTTACGAGCATGATAAGACTCTGCTGGTGCGAGCGCACGCTATAGGGCTACTCCAGGACCGGGGGCAGGATGTCCGCCCATTCTTTGAGCAGCCATGAGCAAAACCTATGTGCCGCAAGCCCTGCGTCAGCGCGTTGCTGAGCAAGCGCGCCACCGCTGTGGCTATTGCCTTACCGCCAGGCGGGTGAGCGGCATGTTGCTTACCATTGAGCATCTCGTCCCAGAATCGCGTGGGGGCAAAACCGAGGAAGACAACCTCTGGCTGGCTTGTGTGGACTGTAATGATTACAAAGGAGATCGCATCACAGCCCCTGATCCGCTGACGAAAGAGATCGTTCGGCTTTTTGATCCCCGCCATCAACGCTGGAGTGAGCATTTTTCCTGGAATCCAGCCGGAGACGAGATCGTGGGCACCACTGCAATAGGGCGGGCCACTGTCGTAGCGCTCCGGCTCAACCGGCCTTTTCTGGTGCAGGCCCGCCGCATTTGGGTGAAAGCCGGTGAGCATCCTCCCAAAGACTGATAGCGTGGCGGCATGCCAGCACGATGGCTGGTGGTACAGGCAAAACGCGCCTGGAGAATCAGGAGCGCGGCAGCCCAAGCACATGCTGGCTGATGTAGCTGAGAATCAAATTATTGGAGACTGGAGCCACGCGATAGAGCCGCGTTTCGCGGAACTTGCGCTCAATATCGTACTCGACGGCAAAGCCATAGCCGCCGTGTGTATCCAGGCAAACGTTGGCGGCCTGCCAGGATGCCTCGGCGGCCAGCAGCTTCGCCAGATTCGCTTCTGCCCCGCACGCTTCTTTCTGGTCGAAGAGCCAGGCCGCTTTATAGCGCATCAAATCGGCGGCTTCAATGGCGGCGTGGGCCTGGGCGATGGGGAACTGTACGCCCTGGTTCTGGCCGATGGGCCGCCCAAAGACTTCGCGCTGGCGGGCGTAGCTGCTGGCGCGCTCGATGAACCAGCGGCCATCGCCAATGCACTCGGCGGCAATCAAGATGCGCTCGGCGTTCATGCCGTCCAGAATGTAGCGAAAGCCCTTGCCTTCCTGGCCGATGAGGTGTTCGGCGGGTATCTCCAGATTAGTGAAAAAAACTTCGTTGGTTTCGTGGTTGAGCATGGTCGCCAGCGGGCGCACTTCGATGCTCGCGCCCGCCGCGCGCAGGTCTACCAGAAAAAGGCTGAGGCCCTGGGTGCGGTCAGTGACGGCTTCGATGGGCGTGGTGCGCGCCAGGAGCAGCAGCAGGTCGGAGTGCTGCACGCGCGAGGTAAAGATTTTCTGGCCGTTGACGATGTAGCGGTCGCCCTGGCGGACGGCCATCGTCTGAATGCGGGTGGTATCGGAGCCAGCGTTGGGTTCGGTGACGCCAAACGCCTGGAGCCGCAGGCTGCCATCGGCAATGCCAGGCAGAAACGCTTGCTTCTGCTCAGCGCTGCCATGCCGCAGCAGCGCACCCATGATATACATTTGCGCGTGGCAGGCAGCCGCATTGCCGCCTGAGCGATTGATCTCTTCCAGCACGATGCTGGCTTCTGTGACACCCAGGCCAGCGCCGCCGTATTCCTGCGGAATTAGCACGGCAAGCCAGCCGCCGCGCGTTAGCTCGTTGACAAAGGCTTCAGGATACGCCCGCCGCTGGTCCAGGTCGCGCCAGTAGCTGTCGGGGTAGCGCTTGCAAAGATCGCGCACGGCAGCGCGGATGGCTTGCTGGTCGTCGCTCAGTCGAAAATCCACTGCGGCCTCCTTTAGAGTGCCTAACAAAACCCGGTGATACACCCCACCCCAGCCGGTTAGAAAACCGGCGCTACGCCTCGCCCCAGCCGATGCCAGGGTTTTGTTAGACGTTCTTAGCACCAATGCCTATTACCACTGCCAAAATTATGAGGGTCTGGTTTGCGGAGCAGGCTCGCCAGGATGCTGGGCGGAAAGAATGACCCACTCGCGCTGGATGGTATGGGGCCGGATGGGATGCCCGGCGCTGCTGGCATGCTCGCCGCGCGTTGGCCCCAGCGCTCCCAGGGTCAGCCTGGCCGGGCGCGTCTGCTGCGCCAGGGGCAGGACGATCACCAGAATGCCGTTGTTATAGGTCACATTGGCGAGTTCGCCATCTACGGGGTCCGGCAGCGCGAGTTCCCGATAGTAGCCGCCGGGCCGCCATTCATTCAAGAGTTCGTCTTTCAAGCCCTTCAATTCTCCGCGCCACTGGCTTTGTAGGATCAGCTTCCCATCGGCGGTTATATCGACTGTAACATCTTCTGGCTCAATGCCTGGCATGGGCGCGGCCACTGTCAGGCGGGTTGGGGTACGATAGACTTTGACGGGGACGTGCTGCCGGGTAAGCTGCGTTGCCATAGGTATGCCTCCCTTGGTGAATGCTTAGAATCCCTCACACAACCGGCGTTGGTTCTCCCCACCCTGCCGGTTGGAAAACCGGCGGTACGCCCCACCCCTGCCTACACGCCGGTTGTGTGAGGCGCTCTTAGAAACGTCGTTGCGAGAAACGCCGCAAGCCATATGCCACCGGAGAAACGCTTATTCTTCTGCAAGCTGGAAATAGGGCAGGGTCACGTTCTCATCGGCCTGCTCGAAGACGACACGCACCGGCATGCCAATGCGAACGGATGCTGGCCCGGCGCCTGCAATCCTGGTCATCATGCGCACGCCCTCGGCTAGCTCCACAATGGCGACCACAAAAGGAACCTGGGCAGCAAATGGGCCGTAGGCTTGATGGACGACAGTATAGGAATAGATGGTACCCTTGCCGCTGGCTTCGACCCAGGAGAGCGTATCAGAAAAGCAGTACGGACACAGCGAGCGTGGATAAAAGATATGCCGCTGGCAGTTCTCGCAGCGCTGAATCAGCAGCTTGTGCTGGGCAATGCCTTCCCAGAAAGGTCTGGAATCGCCATCTGCCACAGGAAAAGGAATATGATCGGCCATGCTATGATTCTCTCCCCAATATGACTGTCGCTGACGATGAGAGGACGCCGCCTGTTCCGTGCGCCAGCGCGATTTTGGCGTCGGGAACTTGGCGCGGGCCGCATTCGCCGCGCACCTGGCGCGTGGCCTCGATCAACAGGAAGATGCCGTACATGCCGGGATGGCAATAGGAGAGGCCGCCGCCGTTGGTGTTCAGCGGGAACGGGCCGCCGGGCGCGGTGCGCTGGCCGCTGACGAACGCGCCGCCCTCGCCGGGCTGGCAGAAGCCCAGCGCCTCCAGAGTCAGCAGGACGGTGATGGTAAAGGAGTCGTAGATTTCAACGACATCGATCTCATCGCGCGTTACTCCGGCCATCTCCAGCGCTGCCCGCCCGGATTGCACTGCGCCTGTGAGGGTGAGGTCGGGCATATTGGTGATGCTGTAGTGGGTGTGCGTTTCGCCGTGCCCCAGCACCCAGACCGGCTTTTTGCGCGCATTGCGCGCCCGTCGGGCAGAGGCAACGACGACAGCGCCGCCGCCGTCGGTGACGAGGCAGCAGTCGAGCAGGTGCAGCGGTTCGGCAATCCAGCGTGAGTTCAACACATCCTCGATGGTGATGGGGTCACGCATCATGGCTTTCTCGTTCATGGCAGCCCATTTTCTTGTAGCCACAGCGATTTCTGCCAACTGCTCGCTGGTAGTGCCGTACTGGTGCATGTGGCGCATGGCCGCCAGCGCGTAGGCGCCTACCGGCGTGGGCAGCCCGTAGGGGCGCTCGTATTGCTCGGCCAGCGTAGCTTCGGCAATCGGGCGGTTGCGCGAGCGATCAGAGCGCTGGGTGCTGCCATAGGCGATCAATGCTACGTCAAAGCGCCCCGCTTCGATGCCTGCCAGAGCGTGCCCAACGTGCGCCTCGAAGGACGAGCCGCCAATGTTTGTCCCATCGGTATACTTTGGTTGAATGCCTAAGTATTCGGCCAGCATCAAATTGGGCGACCAGGACCAGTTTCCGGCGGTAAAAAGGGCGTCAACGTCGCTCTTTTCCAATCCCGCATCTTCCAGCGCGGCTTTGGCTGCCTGTGCCTGGAGTTGCAGGGCGGTCTTGCCGGGTGTCAGCCCCAGGTCTGATTCGGCCACGCCCACAATGGCAGCGATACGCTCAGGTCTCATGGAGTAACTCTTTCTCCTCAGATAGCCGCGAGAGGCGGCCCTGTTTTTGTCAGAAGTGTAGCACGGCTGTGACAGAGAAGCCAGTGAGCTTATGAAAACTCATACGTTATTAAGAGTAAGCATACCTGAGCCTGGCAATCTGCTTGACGGTTGGGTTCTGCTATGCTAGGATGGTCTGAAGAAGCAAGGTGAAGGTTTGGCTGTGTGAAGACCAGGCTATGAGAGGCAGGGGAGGAAGAAATGCCGCTTGCTGGTTCGGCAATCCCGCTCTCTGAGCGACAAATTGCGCGCCTTCGCGCGATCATCCAATCAGAATATGCTGCGTTCGGCTGGCAATTGCCGCCGGACCAACTCGACGTTCTTGCTGCCAATGTTGCGCGCACCTGCGCGGGCCTCAACGGTGCCTACAGCGAGGCGGGCGCCCGGCGGGTTGCCCGCACCTGGGCCTGGCTGCGCGCGGATGTCTTCCCTGGTGATCCGCTGATTGCCTATACCCAGGCGGTGATCGAGCGCGAGCGCCGCATCTGGAAGCTGACCACGCTCCCCAGCACAGAGGCGCGCCGCATGGCATTAGATTCGCTCTATTTTACCTATATTCACAGCGGCACCTATGCGCTGGCCGAGGTCTGGGAGAACGCTCGCGCTTTTGCACGCGGTGTCACGCCTGGGCACTAAAAAGACCTATTTTGCCCCATTGCTGAGCGCGCGGAAAACACGCTCTGGTGTCATAGGCAGTTGGGTGACGCGCACACCCGTCGCGTCGGCAATTGCATTGGCAACAGCCGCGCCGCCTGGAATGACCGGCGGCTCGCCAACACCTTTAGCGCCAAAGGGACCATTCGCGGAGGACACCTCAACCAGCATCGTACTGATGCGAGGAGCCATGCTGGCCCCGGGAATGGCATACTCCAAAAACGTGCTGTTGAGCAACTGGCCGTACTCATCGTAGAGCATTTGCTCATACAATGCCCACCCCAGACCTTGCACAATGCCGCCCATCATCTGCCCTTCAACCTCGGCGGGGTTGAGCGCAAAACCCACATCCTGTGCCGCTGCGTACTCCAGCACTGTCGTCTGACCAGTCTCCGGGTCCACCGCCACACGCGCCAGATGCGCAGTAAACATTGGCGAACCATGCGTGATAGCTGATGCGCCACGTCCAAGCACCGGCTCATAGCGAGCAGCCCAGCTCATGCTCCGCGAGGCAATCTCCTTGAGATCAACGCCGCGCGACGGCGTGCCCCGCACCTGGACACGTCCAGGCACCAGTTCCAGATCGCCAGGTGCGGCTTCCAGCCGGTCGGCGGCGATCTCCAGAATCTGACGGCGGGCATCTTCAGCCGCTTTCTGAACAGCAGGACCAACCGTGTAGGTCACTTTGCTGCCGCCGGTCCCGCCCACGAAAGGAGCCGTGTCGCTATCTGCATGGACCAGCCGGATTGACTCAGGCGGCTGGTTGAGGACTTCAGCCGCAATCAATCGCAGGGTGGTATCCGTGCCGCTCAGGTCCACTGTGCCAACGACCAGCGTGAGCGTGCCATCGCGGTCCATCCGGCAGACGGCTGAGGCAGGTTCCAGGCCGCCCGGCCAGCCGCCAACGGCCAGGCCAACGCCAATCTTGCGCCCCTGGTTGTCGGTCTCGTTGGCGCGGCGATTTTTCCAGAGCGGATGCTCAGCAATCTTTTCCAGGCACTCGCGCAGCCCGATGGCTGGATATGCCACCCCGTCAGGTCGCTTATCGCCTTCGACAACGGCGTTGCGCAGCCGGAACTCGATAGGATCGAGTCCCAGCGCGTGGGCCAGCGCGTCCATATGGGATTCAAGCGCAAAGGTGCCCTGCGGCGCGCCAGGCGCGCGATAGGCGCCCACGCCCGGCTTATGGGTCAGCACTTCATAAGAACGGAGGTCAAGATTCGGCCAGCGATAATAGCCTGCAATAATCAGCGGGACAAAGCCCGCAGGCGTGCCGCGATAGGCGCCGCTGTCAAAGACGAGCCGCCCCTGGAGCGCGGTGAGTGTACCGTCGCGTTTTGCCCCTATCTTGAGGGTGATGATCGTTTGCGGCGCAGGGTTGCCTGCCAGAAAGTCTTCGCTGCGTGTAAAGCTCAGCAGCACTGGCCGATGGACCGCTACCGCCAGCGCCGCGACCAGCGGCTCCAGCAGGATAAACTTGCCGCCAAAGCCGCCCCCCACCGGCATGGCGACCACGCGCACCTGATGCTCGGCCAGACCCAGCGCGGCGGCAACCTCAGCGCGGGCATCGAACAGGCTCTGGGTGCTGGCCCAGACGGTGACATTGCCCAGCGCGTCGGGCGCTGCCGCGACCGTTTGTGGCTCCATATAGCTCTGATGGACGATGCTGGTCCGATAGGTCTCTTCCAGCACAATATCAGCCTCGCGGAAGCCTGCTTCCACATCGCCAAGCTTGAAACGCGGGCGCGCAGTCACATTTACCGACAGTTCTTCTTGCTCAGCATCGGCTTCCTCAACGTGCGCCACAGCAGCATGCGCTCCGGCCTCAACATCCGTAACATTGCTGGAAAGATGCGGATGCACTGGCGGCGCGCCGGGCTGCATCGCCGCCAGCGGGTCTGTAACGGCTGGCAGCGGTTCATAATCTACTTCCACCAGATCGCTGGCGTCCTGAGCGATGGCCGGGTCGGTTGCCAGGGCCATTGCTACTGGCTGTCCGCGAAAGAGAACATACTCACGAGCCAGCGGCATGCGATGGCGGGAAGATGCTGCTTCCTCGCTGTGAGACAGCGGAAGATCAGCGGCGGTCAGTACGGCTACCACGCCGGGGCGTGCCAGCGCCGCGCTCTTGTTGATGCTGCGAATGCGGGCATGGGCGTAGGGGCTGAGGATAGGGCGAGCATACAGCAGCCCCTCAATCGGGAGGTCAGCCGTATAGCGAGTTTGCCCGGTAAGTTTTTCAGGCCCGTCAATGCGCCGCGTGGAGTGTCCCAGATAGGTGTGTTCTGGCATGCTATGCTCATTCCTCATAGTGTGAAGGGTAGTAGAGGGATTGCGTTGGACACTCGATTATTGTACCCCGACCAGCCGGGTAATTGCCAGATTCTCAGTGTGCCCAAATGGATGTGATTCTTGTACAAAAACCTGGGCCGATGCTTTCGCTTGTTTATAAAGCAACCGTCACAACCTTGTTAGCATCAGCTATCAAGCCGTCCAAGGTGAGTGAGGAGATCATATCAATCAGAGTTGATGTATTAGTGCCAAATGGGCGCAATCTGGCCGCCGGAATACCCTATTGTGCTTGTCACGCGCCTTTGGTAAGATGTCGCGCGAAGCGAACGCGCAAACCCTGGAGGGAACTGGGACGGCGCGTGGTCAGGGCGTGGAATTTGGGCCACACGCCGCTTTATCGTGCGGCATGCTTCATACACATGTTGAAAACATACTGTTGCCTGCAACGCAGGAAAGGAATGCGGCAATGGCTAGCCAAGAGCCAGAGATGGATTTACAGGAGCATACCGAAGGGGCTGAGAGTGTGGTAGCCGCGCTGACGGAGAACACGGAAGCAACGGCGCAAGCCGAAGGGGCGGTGGCTGAGACTCAGGAGCATGCGGAGCAACAAGAAATAGATGATGTTGGGGCGACGGAGGTATCGGCAGAGTCTGGCGCGGAGAGCGGTGAGCAGGAAGCGCCAGAGGAAGCGGAAGCTGATGTTGTCGTTGTTAATGAAGTAGTGAATAGTGAGGGCGAGCAGCCAGAGACATTGGCGGAACTGGCTGAAGAACCCACCCCTACCAATCAAGCAGGTGAACTGGAGACTGGCGCGCCAGTCGAAGGGTCTGAAGAAGCGACTGCCGGGGAGGCCGACGCAGCAGAGGAAGCGACAATGGAAGCGGAGGAAGCAGCAGAACCTGTGGCAGCGTTGGATGTGGAGGGTCAGCAGGAGGTAGAGGCGCAGGACCAGTCTGGCGAAGAGTTTTCTGAGCCAGCAGCGGAAGAAGCTGCAAGCGAAGAGATACAAGCTGAGGCTGAGGCGCCCACCGTCGCAGAAGAGTCAGCCGCTGAGGTGGAGGCATCTGTGGAGGAAGCTGTCTCAGAAGCGGAATCTGAAGAGACTGAGGCACCTGTTATGGAGGCTGAGGCCACAGAGCAGGAAGTCGCTGCTATGGAGGTTGCAGAGGAAGTGGCCGAGGCGCCGACAGCGGAGGCTGAAGAAGCGCCAGTGGCTGAGGTTGCAGAGGCCGAGGCAGAAGCTGAAGCTCCTGTAGCCGAGGCTGAGGCAGAAGCGCCAGCAGCGGAAGAAGCTGTTGAGGTCTCAGAAGCCGAAGCCGAGACCGAGACCCCGGTGGCGGAAGAGGCTGCTGAGGTTGTCGCGGCGGAAGAGGAAGCTGCCAGCGCAGAGACTGAAGAAGTGGCGGAGGAAGCGACAGGCGAGCCTGTCGTTGGAGAAGAAGCAGTTCTGGCTGTCGCTGAGGCCGAGGCCCCAGCAGCAGAAGCGCTGCCGGAAGCTGATGTGGAGGTGGCAGAGGAGGCGGAGGCTGCTGAGGAGCAGGTGGCAGCGGTTGAGGAAGCGGCTGAGGTTGCAGCGGAAGAGCGAGCAGAGGTCGAAGCAGAGGCCGCGCCTGAAGCTGTGGCTGAGGAAGAGGCGGCAGAGCCAGAAGCTCCAGCGGCGGAGGAAGAAGCGACAGCAGTTGCCGAAAGCGAAGAGGTTGCCGAGGCAGTGGCTGAAGCAGAAGCGGCTGCTGAAGCTGCGGTAGTGGCTGAGGAAGCCATTGAAGCGGCAGTAGAAGCTGTTGAGGCAGCCGTTATAGCTGAGGCTGTGGCTGTTGCCGAAGCAGCCATCGAGGCAGCCGAGTCCGAAGCATCGGAAACAGCCCGGATGGAGGCTGAGGCTGAAGCTCCCACAGCCGAAGCCGAGGCTGAATCAGCGGCAGAGCCAGAGGCGCCCATAGCCGAAGCGGAAGCTGCATCAGAGGCTGAAGCTGTAGCCGAAGAAGCGGCAGTTGTTGCCGAGGCGGAAGCTATCGTTGAGGCAGCAATCGAGACCGCAGAAGCTGAAGAAGCCGCTGTCGAGGAAGCCATCGCTGAAGCTGAGCCAGCAGCCAAGACGGAAGAACAGCCAGAGGAGGAACCTGCCCCTGTAGCTGTTGGGGCTGGTGCTGCGCGCGAGCCGGTAACGATTCTGGCACATCAGGCGGTTGCTGTTGGGCCGAACCGTGAACCGCGCATCTTGCTGCGTCGCTATGATGGGCGAACTGGCCGACCACTGAATACAGCGCCCATGCTTTGGGAGGCTTCGCGGGTTGCGCGCTTCCTGTATAAAAAAGCGCTCGGCGGCCAGTCCGGCAGCCGTGAAGTCATCGCCCGGATTCCTGAAGAGCAAGCGGTCATCGTTTTTGCGGGTGATGGTGACATCATCAGCGTCCATGAGGATGTTGCCAGGCTCGTCTTCCCAACCATTGCGCGCAATCGCGCGGCCTGGGCGGAGGCGTCCTGGGAGATACCTGCTGAGTATCACGAAGCGCCGCCCGCGCTCTCCTTCGATGATTGGGCGTAGTGCCATTGAGCATAAACATCGCTGGCGTTCATGGAGTGCGATTGCTTGAACAATGTGATTACCTGAACATGGTCTGTGTAATGCGTCCGGTGTAGTGCGAAACCTGTTGTGCAATCTGTGAAGTGCGAAAGATCACCAGGGGCAGGAAAGCGCCAAACAGCTAGCCAAACAGCTATATGTAGAATTTGCCCAATGGAGCGCAGATTCGGCTGACCAGGCACAGGGTTGTGACCAGGTGCAGGCAATCCATGTCGCGTTGCGCTTGAGACCGCACCAGGCGAAGATGAGGCATAAATGCCTGTTTTGCCCGACGCAGGATCACGCCCCGCCTGCCCGTGAGACCGACAATTGAATGAGTGTACGTCCAGAAGGGTCAGTGATAGTGTTTCCACGCCCGCACTATCGCTGGCTCTTTTTTTGGATTAAACTAAGGGGAGCGTGTTATTTTCAAGTTTGTAAAGTGACAGATAAGGCTCACCATGAATAATGATGATTTTGAAAAACGAATGCGAGCGCTGGAGTATTTCCACACCTTGCGCTTGCTTCCTGGCGCCTGGACAGTGATTCGCGTCGATGGGCGAGGGTTCTCGCGCTTTACAGAAGGCCACTTTGAAAAGCCCTTTGATCCAGCCTTTCATACATTGATGGTGCAAACAGCCCAGTCCCTGCTGGAAGAACTCCAGGGTATCTATGCCTATACAGAAAGCGACGAGATTTCTATTCTCTTTCCGCCAGATTGGAAGCTGTTTGATCGAGAAGTCGAAAAACTGGTATCTATCTCGGCAGGCATTGCCAGCACAGCCTTTACGCACGCCTGTCACATGCCGGTACATTTTGATAGCCGTATCTGGCTGGCCGCAGACACATCCCAGGTGGCCGATTATTTTCGCTGGCGCCAGGCCGATGCGGCGCGCTGCGCGTTGAATGGTTGGTGTTATTGGACGCTGCGCAAAGCAGGCAAAAGTGTTGCCCAGGCTACATCTGCGCTCAAGGGCCAATCGGTCACTTCCAAGAACGAATTGCTCTTTCAGCATGGGATCAATTTTAACGATCTGCCAATCTGGCAGCGTCGGGGCGCCGGGTTGTACTGGGAAGCCTACGAAAAAACCGGCTTCGATCCCATTCAGAAAAAAGAGGTCGTCGCCCGGCGGCGCAGGGTAAAAGTAGATGAAGCCTTGCCGATGAAAGAGGGCTATGAGGCGTTTATCCGTCATCTCATTGAAACGGCTCTGGCAGCGGAGAGCATCTGAAAAGGAATAAACGGGCAATGTTCTTGATCTTTACTGGGCGATGTGATAAAGTCACATTGTGCAATAGACACTGGCTATGATGGGGACATGTTCAGAGATCCCCTGGCGCGCAGAGAGCGATGCCCTGGCTGGAAGCATCGCCGTCGGCCCTCTCGAATGACCCCCCGGAGCCAACCGGCGAACCGGCTGCCCCACTTTTGCCGCAGTAGTTCGTTTCGGGATGCGCCCGTTAGCGCGCGATGGTTACGTGCTGTGTACTCCACAGCATGAGCCAGTGAGGCCCTGTTTTGGGCAAATGGTGGTGGCACCACGATACGGCTGACGCCCTCGTCCTCCAGATGGACGGGGGTTTTTTGTTGCATGGGAAACAATGGAGCAAACAAGTATGCGCGACAACGATCTCAGGGAAGGCGTCTCTTGACCTTTATGGCCTGCCTGGACGCGCTTCCCGTGTACCTGTACGGGCAGGCAGATAAACAGCATTAAGCAAAAAAGGAGCAAGAGCTATGGAACACATACGCATACGCACAACTGAGGTCGCTGCTCACCTGGGCGAGCGTGTCCGCATCGCAGGTTGGCTGCATTCGCTGCGCCGCCTGGGCGCGCTCAACTTTCTGCTGATCCGCGATGGCTGGGGCATAGTGCAGGTGGTGGCTGAGGGTGAAGGCGAGATAGGGCCACTGCTGGAGAGCGCTTCCGGCGTGGAAACGGTTCTGGCCGTTGAAGGGCTGGTTGTCAGCAATGCCCAGGCGCCCGGTGGCCTGGAACTGCATCACCCTGCGATTGAGATCATCACGCCAGTTGCTGAAGCGCTGCCGGTAGCGTTGAACAAGCGCAGCCTCAAGGCAGGTATCGCTACCATTCTCGATCATGCCGTCATTGCTAACCGCCAGCCAGAACGGCGTGCCATTCTGCGGCTGGGTGCTGGTGTCATGCGCGGCTATCGCACGGCGCTGGGCGCGCGTGGTTTTACCGAGATTCAAACGCCCAAGATCGTGGCCGCTGCCACCGAGAGCGGCGCCAATGTCTTCCGGCTGGATTATTTTGACCGCCCTGCTTATCTGGCGCAAAGTCCGCAGTTTTATAAGCAAATGATGGTTGGCGTCTTTGAGCGCGTCTTTGAGGTTGGCCCAGTCTTTCGCGCTGAGCCTCATGATACTGCCCGCCATATCAACGAGTATGTCAGCCTGGATGCAGAGTTCGGCTTTATCAAGAATCACTTTACTGTGATGGCGCTCCTGCGCGATGTCATCGCTGACATCTTTGCCTGCTTGCAAGAACACTACGCGGATGACCTCACGTTGTTGGGCGTGGAGATGCCGCCTGTTCCGGCGGAAATTCCTCATATCCATTTTGCCGCTGCCCAGGAACTTATCTTGCGCCGTCATGGCGTCGATGTGCGTGGGGAACCGGACCTTTCACCGCAGGACGAACGCTGGCTGGGCGAGTGGGCGCAGCAGGAATATGGGAGCGATTTCCTTTTTGTGACAGGCTATCCGATGCGCAAACGACCATTCTACACGCACCCTGATCCATCGCGCCCCGAATTCTCAAACTCCTTTGATCTGCTCTTTCGCGGAGCAGAGATGGTAACAGGCGGTCAGCGCTTGCATCGCTATGATGAGTATCTGGCGGCACTGGCGGCAGCGCATCTGCCTATTGAACCGTTCGAGGCATATCTGGAGGCGTTTCGCTATGGTATGCCTCCGCATGGAGGCTGGGGCATGGGGTTAGAGCGGTTACTGCTGATGCTGACGGGCATGCCCAATATCAAGCTGGTCACGCTCTTCCCTCGTGACTTGACGCGCCTCGTGCCATAGTCACGTAATAGGGGGGAAGAAAGCGAGGCGAGGAAGCGATGGAATCTACAGAACAGAATGCGGCCAGCAGCAAGGGGAGAAATGCCCTGCTCTGGTTGTGGGCACTGGGCGCCGGGCTTGCTGGAGCGGGCGCCGGGCTGCTAGTGCTGCTCTTTGAGCAGCCTACGCTGAATGACTCCCCGGCAACACCCCTGGAGATATTTGTTTTTATGCAGGCTGCTCTTTTTCTAGGCGTTGCGGCAGGATTGCTTTCCCCGGCAGCCTGGGTGGGCAAGCGCGGCTCGGCGGCGCTGGCCGGTCTGGTGGGCAGCGTGGTCTTGTTTGTGATTGTCGCGGTGCGGGTGGTGAGCGCTGGCAATGGCTCGGTTCTCTTTTTTGGCTGTTTTACCTTGCCCTTCTTGCTGGTGAGCGTGCTGGGGGGCATCTTTGGCTCCTGGATTGGCGCGCTACTGGCCGATGTTCGCCGGGGAGATGGATAAGCGAAGAAATCAGTCGAACGGGCAAGGTGCGCTCTTGACCCTTCTTTCCTGATGTGATAGGCTCCCCCCTGGGAACAGGCAATTTTTGCTGGCGCCAGAACAGCAGGGAAGAAGGGGTATTTCTGATGTCCGATGGACCTAGCCACGACAATGACCTGGATGGCTTGAGTCCTGCCCAGCTTGCCCAGCGCTGTGCTGCTGAACAGGAACGCTATCATCAGCATCTTCCTTCAGATGATCGGTATTGCCTTGCCCTGTTTCACCGAGCGATCTATCAACGAGATGAATTTGCCTGGTCGCTGATCTACCAACAATTTATGCCTACGCTGCTTGCCTGGCTGTATCAGCACCACTATGCGAAGCTGGTACTGGCGCAAGAGAAGCCAGATAGCATTGTGAATGCTGCATTCAGTAATTTTTGGCGGTCTACTGCCGCGTCAGCCGCTCACACGCAGCAATTCAGGACGCTGGCAGGCACGCTCAAGTACCTGAAAGTCTGCCTGAATACGGCGGTTGTGGATGAAAAGCGGCGTATCCAGGCCCATCAGCACGAAGAGGCGGAAGCTTTGGTTCCTCCTCCTGTGGTCCCCCCGGACCGCCTGAGCGCGCAAGAACTCTGGAGACTGGTCGAACGGGCACTGCCAGATCGCAGAGAACTGCTCCTGGCGCGCTTGCTTTTTGTGTATGAGTACAAGCCGCGTGAAGTCGCGCAGCGTTTTCCCAGGGACTTTCCCACAGCCCAGGATGTCCATCGTCTGACGCGCAATGTGCTGGATCGCCTGCGGAGGAATCCGGCGCTGCTGCGCTGGCTTGAGGCGCAGAGAGGACGATTCTCATAGGCCAGGCGCGAAAAAAACGAGATAGGACGTTTCTCTATGACGAAAGCGTGAACGATGCCCCGGCGCGTTCATCCACCGCGTCGCCCGAACGCGCGCTCTCACAGAGATACTGCCCTCCCCAGAGGCGGCCTGGCATCAACGGGTGTATCCGTTATGGGGGGACATATTTCTGCGCATCAAGAAAAAGGAGGATTTGATATGGATAGTCCCCCGCCCCATCTGCTCGATGAGGATACACTGGTCATGGCCGCGTGGGATGCCGATGCTTTGACCGCCGAGGCCCACCAGCATCTAGCCGAATGTCCGACCTGTTCCGAACGTGTAGCCTCGTATCAACTCGCCAGAAAAAGCCTGACCGCTTATCTCTATCGCTGGGATTGCCCTGATACGCAGGAGATAAGTGATTACGCCGCGGGCTTTATCAAGGGCAAGCGGCGCCGCGAGCTTGCCAACCACGTTCGACAATGCCGTCACTGTGCGGAAGAAGTTCAAGCCAGCCAGGAGTTCCTGGCACCCTCGCCCCCTGCTTTGCCCCCTATGCCGCTTCCACTCCCTATTCCATTCCCAGAATCTGGACGCCGCCTGATCGCGCGATTGTTGCCACAGCGCGCGCCTGGCGCTGCGCTGGCCGGGCTGCGTGGTGGCGAGACTGGCGATGGCTGGCCTCGCCAGTATGAGGTTGATGGCATTTCGCTCTCGCTGCATCGCGCGTCCCCGTCGCCAGGGAGTGCTGGCGCGATGCTGCTTGGACTGATCTCCCGCGCGGAGGCTACCCCCGATGTATTTGCAGGTGTGGAAGTGCGCCTGCGGAAAGCAGGTGATCCCGGTCAACCGCCTTTGCTCGTTGAACAGATTGATGACCTTGGTAACTTTGTACTCAGCCCGGTTCCCATCGGCCAATTTGATTTGTTGATTACGCTGCCGGAGGGCGAACTGGTCATCGAAGGGCTTGAACTAAGCGGATAGAAGAACAGATGGACGCGCATACCTTTGTGACCAGCCTGCTGCCATTGCGTGGCGAGGCAGTTGAGCAGTTTATCGCTGAGCATGCGGCTGAGGTGGATGATCTAGACGCTGCCGCCGCGCAATTAAAAGATGAGGCGAAGGACCAGGAAACCCGCGATATTGCCCTTTCTCTGGTGATCGCCGATCAATTGCTATCTCTGGCTCGCTGGACGGGCGCGCCGCGCCACCGGGCGCTTGCCCTGCTGGCGCGCGGCAATGTGCTGATGCGCCAGGGCTATCACCGCGAGGCTATTGACTGCTTTGATGCTGCCGGAGCCGATTTTCTGGCGTCGGGCGATGAGGTTGGCTGGGCGCGGACGCGCATCAGCTATCTCTGGAGCGCTTCAAAAGTTGGCTTGACAGAGCAGGCGCTTGAGCAGGCAAAGCAGGCGCAGGCACTCTTTCTCCGGCATGGCGACCATAGACGCGCGGGTGATTTGGAAGTGAATCTGGCGCTCGCTCTGACAAGCGTGGGACGCTATCAGGAAGCACTCGCCCTCTATGATCGCGCTCTTGAAACCTATAATACTGTGGAAGCGGGCGAGATGTATGCTCATAAAGCATTTGTACTCACGAATAAAGCACTGGTTTTGGAGATGCTGGGAGACCCATATAGCGCTATCGACTGCGTTGAGGAAGCGCGCGCCATCTTTGTAGAGCAAGGGCACTTTCTGGCAGTCGCTAATACCGATCATAATCAAGCCTACTTACGAGCAAGCCTGGGACAGTATAGTGCAGCACTTCATCTCTATCATCAAGCGCGAGAATACTATCAGCAGCATGGCCTTTCTAACTGGGTTGCTCTCGCCAGTGCCAATATGACGGATTGTTTGCTTCGCCTGAATCGCGCGCCCGAAGCCCTCCGGCTGGCCGAGGAAGCGCTTGGTATCTACCGTACTCTGGATGAGAAGTCTGATCTTGGTTGGGCGCTCATCCATTTAGCGAGGGCGCACATAGGAAGTGGCAACGCTGAAGAAGCGCTCAGCGTACTGGCAGAGGCCCGTGAGAGGCTCGAAAGCGTTGGTGTGGTTGCGGCCACCGGGTTGGTGTTATTGACGCAAGCCGAACTGTTCCTCACCTCGAAACATGCTGTAGAGGAGGCGTTTACAAGCCTCCAGGAAGCGCTTACGATCTTTCGTGTCCATCGCATGGAATCCTGGATAGCTGAAGCGCATCTCCTTGAGGCGCGGCTCTATGAAGCAGCAGGCAATCTGGCTCAGGCGGCGGCTCTGGCGGAGGCAGGCCAGAAGGAAGCTCAAAGCATACAGCTTCCCTGGCTAGAGTTTGGCTATGAGCATCTCCTGGGCCGACTGGCGCAGTGCCGGGGAGATGTGGAAGCGGCAGAGCAGCATTATCAGGCTGCGCTTGCCCTGCTGGAAGGGTTGATGATCTGGCTGGTCCGCGATCAGCGCAGCACCTTTCTTGCCGACAAGGAAGGTGTCTACAGTGCGCTTATCAGTCTCTGCCTTAACCGCCAGGATGCCAACAGCGCTCTAGAGTATCTGGAACGGATGAAGTCGCAGGTGCTGCGCGAGTATCTGACGCGCTCGTCGGATATTCGCCTGCGGGCCAGTGATCCAGAAGAGGCACGCCTGTTGGAAGAGTTGCAACGACTACGCCAGGAACTCCACTGGTATACTTCACAGGTTGCTCTAGCCGAGCAGGCGCTGCATGGCGCAGTGCCCGCAGAACTGGCTCTGGCAGTCCGGGGGGCGCAAACCAATGTCGACTCAGAACAAACTCAGCAGGCCCTCCTGAATCATCTCAAGGCTGAGCAGCGCCAGCGTGAGCGGGCTATCAGCGAAGTCTTGGAACGCGCCTTTCTCCAGCGCGAAAGCTCTCGTTTTGCTTTGCTAGCCAAAGTTGGCGCAAGCCGCGGATCGGGCCAGGCGCGTGGCCCTGTCTCGGTTGCGCGTCTGGCTGAAGTGTTATCGGAACGCGAAACTCTTTTGGAGTATTTCATTCAGGGAGATGATCTGCTGATCTTCGCCCTGCATGCCGGGCATCGCCGTGCCGAGGTGACGAGGGTGCCCGGTGCTGCGAGCCGCCTCAACCGCTTGCTGCCCCTCTTGCGTGCCAATATTGATCTGGTTGCCCAGCAGTTCTCAACACAGACAGGTGCATTTGGACTGGACCCGGTGCTGGCTGCTAACGCTCAGGGCCTTACGCGCAGGCTCTATGATCTGCTGCTGCGACCTGTTGAGCAACATATCCCGCCTGAAGGGCGGCTGCTCATTGTGCCCTATGGCCCGCTGCATCTGCTCCCGTTTCACGCGCTCCAGAACGAGGCAGGTTATCTGATTGAGCGGTGCGAAGTGGCTTATCTGCCTGCTGCGACCATGCTTGCGCTTCAGGGAACGCGCCGTTCAACCGGGCAGCAGACTACTGGTGGGCAGCAACAGGCATTGGTGCTGGGCCACTCGCATGGGGGGCAGCTTCCCTATGCACTGCGCGAGGCGCAAACCGTCGCCGGGTTGTTTGGCGCCCAATGCTACCTTGAAGCAGAGGCGACGATTGAGCGGCTGAGCGGTGGGGATAGCAAACCTGGGATCATTCATATCGCAGCACACGGCCAGAACCGTGCCGATGCGCCTGATTTCGCTTACCTGCAACTGGCCGATGGGCAACTTAGCACCATTGATGTCTTTAATCTGGACCTGCCTGCCGAACTCATTACGCTGAGTGGCTGCGAGACGGGCCTGGCCGTTATTGGCGGCGGAGATGAGCTGCTGGGGTTGGGGCGCGGCTTTCTCTATGCGGGCGCTCGCTCGCTGCTTATTAGCCTGTGGCGTGTGGAAGACGCCAGCACTGCTCACCTCATGGAGCAGTTTTATCGAGGATTGCTGGCAGGACAATCGCGGGCGGGTGCTTTGCGCGCCGCGCAGCGTGATCTGCTGATCGGGGCACGCCGGGGAGGAAATCCGGCAACGTGGCAGCATCCCTATTTCTGGGCGCCTTTCCGCTTGTTAGGCGATGCCAACGCTCTTGCGCTCTAAACAGCAAGCCCCATGCGCGAAAATCTACTCGGCCAACGTTCTTCTCTGATGGCGGTTTCGTGTAAGCCTGCTGTCGAGGTAAGTAGACCCTGCTGTCAGGCTGAAATCTGGACTTTATTTCTTAATAGGGCTTCTACTCAGTCAAAGGAGGGCTTCAATGGCAAGACAGCCAGGACCTTTGCCACATCACGACTTTAAGGCGCCCATTCCAGCTTCCGATGGATATATCAGTGAGGCTGTCTATTGGGTTCCAAACGAATTAGCGGTGACGGTGCAGGCCCCCGCGTTGCCGACGCTGGATCAGCTACGAGACCTCAGCCATCGTCTCAAACGTTTGCTGAGCGAGGTAGGCATCAGCGTTGTTCCCTTTTATGCCGGTGGGCAGCGGCTTTCGCGTGCTGGCGCAAAGCCTGCGTCGCCAAAGCCAGAAGGAGAACCATCTGGCAAACAGGAATATGTTGAGGTGGAGATAGAAGTGGGACGCACGAAGACCACCGCCCGGGTGGAGGTTGAATTGGAGGAGCAATGGCAGGTTGAGTGTAAGCGTCGCCCGCATCGCTTCCCCGGCGTCCATTTCTTTGGCAGTGATGCGAAAAGCGCCGCCACCGTCTTTTATACCCTGCTTACCCATCATCGTAGGCGAGACGAGCGCCGTGACAGCGTGCAGATTGCCGTCGATTATATCAATCAAAACCTTCAGAAGCTCGGTTCCGGGGATAACTCGCTGAGAGTGCTGGCTGCGATGCCCAACTGGTTGACTTACGATTTGCAGATGGGGGGGACACCAACAAGCGGGCCTGGCGCGCCGCCGTTGTGGTCCACGTTTGCTGCGAGTGGCACCTGGACTTTTAAACAGCCGCAATTTGCAAAGCTGATTCAGGAAAATGCTGCGAAGGGGTCAGGAGCGGTGAAGGTCATTCTGTTAGATACCGCTTCTAGCAAAGATGAGATTATTGCCAGAGCGCAGGCGATCAAGAATGATGCTGATCTTGCTGGCCGCCCTGAAAATGGCCTGCTGGAGCAGATCGTTCACGATCTCCAGACGGGCAAGATGCTTATTACTGACCATTATGCAGCTACCTTGCTGAAAGACCACTTTTTCGCGGGCCAGGATGATCTTGGGCGCCCCTTCGCCTATAACATGAACGATCATGGCCTCTTTATCGCCGGGATCATTCGCAGCATCGCCCCGCAGGCCGAGATCAAGCTGGTTCGCACGCAAAACTCCTACGGTGCGGGAGATATGAATGTTTTCCTTGATGCCCTCGACGAAGTTGCGCAGCGCCAGGATACCCACCAGATTGTGTTGAATCTGAGCATGGGCACCCTGCCGCCGCTGGAGGAATTGCACCAAATCTGGTTTGGCTCAACCTGCTGCTGCGAGACCCCGGCATTTTTCGACGCGCTGAACACGCTGGAGAAGCTGGACCTGGCCCTGAAGATCGCCATTCGCTCGCTGGTGGAGAAGGGCGTGGTGGTCGTGGCTGCCGCCGGAAACGATTCGTTGGGCAAAAACCCTCCGCATGGGCCGCGCTACCCGGCGCGCTATGAACAGGTGTTGGGGGTGGCTGCCGTCAATCGCAAGGGCGAGGCCGCTGCGTATTCCAACCGGGCGAACGCTGACTATTGGGGCAGCGGTATTGCCACCTATGGTGGCGAGGAACCAGATGAGGCCAGCGAGATACTGGCAGAGCAGTCTGGCGTGCCAGATGCCCCGCGCAGCCTCTACCTGAACAACACTTATCCGCCGCTGAGCGCTGACGATCCGCCTCCCCCAGACCCTAATATGTCTGGCTGGGCCTGGTGGTCGGGCACATCGTTTGCCACTGCTGTTGCCAGCGGGCTGGCGGCGCAGTATGTGATGTCCGGCCTGCATGGGCAGGATGTTATCAAGGCAATCCACAATGGCCTGGCCTCGGCGCCTTACTGCGGCGCTCTGCAAGCCCGCGTGCTGGAAGTGGTAGAGAATTAGCTTTGAGGATTTGTCACCTCAACGCTGAGCGCCTGCCAATCTGGCAGGCGCTCAGCACTATGGGCGAGATGTAATGGTTCTTTGGCTACGGGGAAACCTCATCAAGCCGCTTATCTCTGGTTGCTGTGCCAAACAGGGCGATGATAGCCGCCACCACAAGCCCGACGCAAATCAGCAGGAGGATGAGAATTGGCCCGGAATCTTTGCCAAACGAACTCAGCAGATTGTTGATGTTCCCGGCAAGCAGGAGGATGCCCACGCCGCCGCCCAGGTGCCCAAGGCTATCCCCCAGCGCGAAGCCGGTTGTTCGCGCTCGCGTGGGATAGTGTTCAGTGGTCCAGGTATAAGTCATCGGCACCCACAGGTTGAAGCCAAAGAACGTGACGATGGACCCAATCGCGGCCAACGTGAAATTGCTGGACGTGAAAGCGCCAATCATAAGGCAGCCAAGGACAGTCAGCACCGCCGAGATCGGCAGCCATACTTTGCGCTCCAACCGCTCACCAAAGAGGTAAGCGAAGACCGCGCTGGCAAGGAACCCGAACGTGCCTAGCGCGGCAAGCATGCCAGCTTCTCCAGCTACTTCTCCACCTTCGATTGCCAGGTATCCTGGAACGGATGAGGGGACATTGTTTGGAAGAGGAAGAATCCCTGACAGGAGGGTGGTCAGACCTTGGGCAATTCCGTAGATCGTGATGTACCCAAAGAACCAGAGTACCACTAGAAAGATGGTCCGCCGGAGGTAGAGGGGGTTGGCAAGGATTTCGGAATACGGAATCTTGGTCCCGCCTGCCTGCACGGGAATCTCAGTGGGGGCTGGCAGATCGGGCATGTGCTTGCGTGCGCGCTCCTCCATCCCGGTGACGATCTTATCGGCCTGGTCTATCCGACCGCGCGAAATGAGCCAGCGCGGCGACTCCGGCAGTTGGAAGCGCAGTAAAACACCAATGAGCGCCAGCACCGCCCCAATGCCATACATGATCCTCCAGCCGTTGCCTGCGAACGTCGGGTCTGACAGCGCAAAGGACAGGCCATAGGGGAAAGAGACATCAGAACCACCAGGGGTAGTCAGCCAGAGACCCAGCCAGATGCCAACGAAGGCACCCAGCGCGGACATGATGAAGATCAGCGACGTGTATTTGGCCCGACTGCCCTTGGGGGCCACTTCGTTGATGTAGGTGTTGACGATTGCCAGGTCCGCGCCAATGCCAATGCCAGTGATGACACGCGCAATGATAAAGTTAGTGTAGTCAGTGACAAAGGCGGTATAGAGCGAACCGAGGCCCGTCAGCAGCAAGGTAAACAGCAGCATGTCTCGCCTGCCGAACCGATCAGCGAGCGGCGATAGAATCAGCGCCCCGACCACATATCCCGCCAGGTTCAACTCAACCGGTAGGCCAAGATAGTTCGTCGCGTTCGCCGGGGTACAGGTGCCTGGGAGTATCTGTGTGCAGGTCTGGATGAAAGAAACGGTGATGTCGAAGATGTCATAAAAGGTGAAGAGGAAGCCAACGCCGATAATCCCGATGAAGAGATAGGAGAGCGCCCAGGTAGGGATACGGTCTTGCCGCGCAATGACCGCAGCAGCGCTGCTGGCCGTTGCTCCCGTTCCAGGGGAGGCGGATGAACTGCTGCCTGTTTCGGATGCCATACGATACTCCTTGTACTTTGCAAGTTGTTCCAACGCTGGAGACAAGTGCCAGGCGGCCAAGGATCGGATCCGGGGGATAGCTGCGATACCCTCAAACAGGGCGAATACTCTTCTGAGGGCACGATAGGAAAATGCACCTCCTTTTCAGGCAAATGGAGGTTATCTGCTCAGGTTCCTGCCTTTCTCAACGTATTCAAACGTGTTGATTGCGGTGAAAACATCCGCACATCGCATCCCATCAGGGATGTATGGCCCTAGCCGGGCAAGGGACCGGGTTCTCAACAGTCCCAACCA